>Ga0315298_1002288_pt1 | contig 32855 bp, 34 predicted proteins | sample WHS_1_MG_FD_203077 | JGI IMG/M metagenome (GOLD analysis project Ga0315298, IMG submission 203077) | Extremophilic microbial mat communities from Washburn Hot Springs, YNP, Wyoming, USA - WHS_1_MG | ecosystem: Environmental > Aquatic > Thermal springs > Hot (42-90C) | place: USA: Wyoming... | reverse complement strand
TTTCCCAAAACTTTCTTCTGTAAGACTTATGAGGCAGTGGGCAGGTTTTTATGTGGTATCACCGGATAAGCATCCAATTATTGGCAGAACGCCCATATCCAATCTTTACATTGGCACTGGTTATTCTGGGCATGGCTTTATGCTTGGTCCAATTGTTGGAAAACTTCTTGCTCACTACATTACGCATGGGATGTTTTTCCTTGAAGAGGCAAACAATCTTACGCTTGATAGGTTTAAAGAAGGAAAGTTAATCTTTGAAAAGGCAGTTATAGGTTAGGCAAATTGGCGTTCTAACATTTTTTATTATTAACAACTATTAAGGCACCGCAATATCGGTGTTGAATAATTTGTTGTATCTTTATATTTTTATTTCGAGAAGATTTGTTGTCCAGATTGTTCATTAAAATTTGATGTATTTACTTATTCGCCCTCTTGACTTTATTTTTTTATCGTGTATAATTAAGTACAAAATTTTTGATAGTGCTTACAATTTTTTTGATTTAGAGAGATAGAATATGTTTACTAAAGAGGATGAGTTAATTCTTGAGGCATTAAAAAATGTTGTGCACGGTTTAGCAACTTTTTTAGGAGATGACTGTGAGGTAGTATTACATTCATTTAAAGATGTAGATCATTCCATAGTTGCAATTGAAAATGGGCACATAACAGGAAGACAAATAGGTTCGACGCTTACGGAAGCTGGTTCTAAAATAATTAAAGATGTTATCTCTCATAAGAAAGATATTGTAGGACCATATAAAAGTTTTTCCCCGAATGGCAGGATCCTTCGCTCAGTGACGATTCCTATCAGAAATAAAAGAAAACTTATTGGGCTTTTATGTATCAATATGGACATTAGCAAATTCCTGCAAACTGAAGATTTTTTGAAAACATTTTTGAGTTTTGAGAATCCCAGGAATACAAATGATCTTCAAAAAGTTGGAAGTGCACTGCTATCCAATTTAAAGGAGCAGATCTTTGAAGAGACGATGCTTATGGTTGAAACAAAAGGGCCAATTCGTAGAAGAGATAAAAACAGGATTATAGTAAAAAATTTATATGGACAGGATTTTTTTGCCCTAAAAGATTCTGTTGAATTTGTTGCAAAGAAGTTGGGGGTTTCAATTTTCACAATTTATAAGTATATAAAGGAATTAAAAGAAACGAAAGGAGGTTAATATGGGTAAAAGTATTATTGAAAAGATCCTCGACAGTCACATCGCCGAGGGCAAGCCCAAAAGAGGAGAAGAGGTAGGCATTAGAGTTGATCAAACCTTGACGCAGGATGCCACAGGGACGGCTGCCTATCTTGAATTTGAAACAATGGGGTTTGATGAAGTAAAAACAGAGGCTGTAAGTTATGTGGATCACAACACGATCCAGGTGGGCTTTGAAAATGCTGATGATCACAAGTATCTTCAAACAGTAGCGGAAAAATATGGAATTATTTTCTCAAGACCGGGAAACGGTATCTGTCATCAGGTTCATCTTGAAAGATTTGCAAAGCCAGGAAAGGTTCTTATAGGGTCAGATAGCCATACTCCCACAGCGGGTGGTATTGGCGAACTTGCCATTGGAGTTGGAGGACTTGATGTTGCTGTTGCAATGGGTGGTGGGTTATACTACTTAATCTATCCCAAAATAATAAAGATAGAACTTACAGGGAGACTTCAAAAGTGGGTATCAGCAAAAGATATAGTGCTCAAAGTCCTTGAGATGCTTACGGTAAAGGGCAATGTGGGTTATGCAATTGAATATGGAGGTCCAGGGGTAAAAACGCTCACAGTGCCTGAGAGAGCGACAATTGCGAATATGGGTGCTGAAACGGGAGTTACTACATCAATTTTCCCATCAGATGAAATAACGCTTGATTTCCTGAGAAGACAGAGAAGAGAAAAGGATTGGGTAAGGTTGGAAGCCGATCCTGATGCAGAGTACGATAAGGTTATAGAGATAAATCTTTCTGAATTAGAGCCAATGATTGCATGTCCTGACTCTCCGGGTAATGTAAAAAAGGTGAAAGAAGTTGAGGGGATAAAGGTTGACCAGGTTGCAATAGGTAGTTGCACAAATTCGTCTTACAGAGATCTTATGATGGTTGCAAACATTCTTAATGGCAGGGTTGCCCACAAAGATCTGGAATTTGGTGTTGCACCCGGTTCGAGGCAGGTAATCGAAATGATAGCAGAGTCAGGTGGACTTCTCAATCTTGTTAAGGCAGGGGCAAGGATCTTTGAGTCAGCCTGTGGCTTTTGCATTGGAAATAGCTTCTCACCAGGAACTCAAGGGGTGTCTTTAAGAACGAATAATAGAAACTTTAAAGGAAGATGCGGAACAGAAGATGCAAAGGTTTATCTTGTAAGCCCGGAGACAGCAGCTGCCGCCGTAATCACAGGAGAAATCACAGACCCAAGAGAATTAGAAAAAATGGGGATAAAGTATGAAGATGTAAATTTGCCTGAGAGATTTATTGCCGATGACTCGATGTTTATATTCCCGTTGCCAAAAGAAAAAAGGGAGAAAGTTGAAATATTTAGAGGGCCAAACATTCAACCTCTACCTAAAAATGAGCCGTTGCCAAAAGACATAAAAGGAGTGGTTACTATAAAAGTTGGTGATAAAATAACTACAGACCATATTATGCCTGCAGGACAATACTTGAAGTATCGCTCAAATATACCAAAGTACGCAGAACATGTTTTTGAACCAGTTGATAAAGATTTTTCGAAACGGGCACTTGAAAATAAGAAAAATGGAATAGCAAATATCATTGTAGGTGGTGAAAGTTATGGACAGGGTTCTTCGAGAGAACACGCTGCAATTTGTCCGATGTATCTTGGAGTGAAGGCAGTAATTGCAAAAACTATCGAGAGGATACATCTTGATAACCTTGCTAATTTTGGCATTGTTCCATTGCAATTTATAGATCCTTCAGATTATGATTCAATAAAGGAAGGTGACGAAATTGAGATACCTCAAATAGCAAAGGCGTTAGAGAGTGGTAAGGAAGAAATTACCGCAATAGATAGAACGGCAGATAGAGAATTTAAACTGAAAATTTTATTAACAGAGCGGCAAAGAAAGTTCGTTTTAGAAGGAGGGCTTTTGCCCTATACAAGAAAGATAGGAGGCACAAGATGAAAATTACAGTAGAAAACGGCAAGATGCATGTGCCGGACAATCCTACAATCCCATACATTGTAGGTGATGGGATCGGGATTGACATTACGCCGGTGGCATTGAAGGTTTTTGATGCAGCAGTAGAGAAGGCTTATGGAGGAAAAAGGAAGGTCGAGTGGTTAAGGCTAATTGCTGGTGAAGAGGCAATACAGAAATTTGGCGAACCTCTTCCTGAAGAAACTTTTAAAGCAATTAGAGACTATGTTGTTTCAATAAAAGGACCTCTAACAACACCAGTAGGCGGAGGATACAGGTCTTTGAATGTAACTTTGAGGCAGAAGCTTGATTTGTTTGTCTGTTTTAGGCCTGTCAGGTATGTTAAGGGTGTCCCGTCTCCAATGAAACATCCAGAACTTGTGGATGTTGTCATATTCAGGGAAAATACTGAGGATGTATATGCTGGTATTGAATGGAAACCGAATTCACCTGAGGCACTTGAAGTAATCAATTTCTTAAAAAATAAAATGAATGTAACCATTCGAGAAGATTCAGGAATAGGTGTAAAACCAATTAGTATAACTGGCTCAAGGAGAATTGGAAAAGCGGCACTCGACTATGCGATAGAGCATAATAGGAAATCTGTAACAATAATGCACAAAGGTAATATTATGAAATACACTGAAGGACTCTTCCAGGCTGAGATTTACAAATTAGCACAGGAACAATACGGAGATAAAGTGATAACTGAAGAAGAAGTGACGGAGAAGTATGGAGGGAAGGTTCCTGAAGGGATGATCCTTTTGAAACATAGAATAGCGGATTCAATGTTCCAGCAAATGTTGCTAAGGCCAGACGAATATGATGTTATAGTTACTCCAAATCTTAACGGAGATTATATTTCTGATGCAGTTGCAGCGCAGGTAGGAGGTATTGGCATTGCGCCAGGCGCAAATATAAACTTTGAAAACAGGATTGCGCTCTTTGAAGCAACTCACGGAACATCTCCAAAGCACGCAGGCAAAAATGAGGCAAATCCAGGCTCTGTAATCCTTTCTGGTGCTGAAATGTTTGAGTATATGGGATGGGGTGAAGTTAAAAGTATTATTTTGAACGCTCTTGAAAAAACAGTACTCGAGAAGTATGTAACCTATGACTTTGCGAGATTAATGGAAGGTGCAACACAAGTTTCAACATCAGCGTTTGGGGACAGAATAATAAAGAATATGGAGACAATTTAAATGGTTCAAAGAAATCTTTTGAAGTAATACGGGGTAGTATTTAAATTCTATCTAACAGGAGGTAAAAATGGCTAACAAAGAGTTTGAAGAAAGGGCAAAGAAATTCAAGGAGTATTTTAAGGGAAAGGAGCTTTTATTAAGACCCTGTGCTTACGATGCCCTGTCAGCGATTTTAATTGAAAGAGCAGGTTTTAAAGTTGTTGGAACAACAGGTTATGGCATTTCCGCTTCTCTCATTGGACAACCAGACATCGGTTTGGTAGACTTCAGTGCAATGCTTGAGAGAGTAAGAACAATCGTAAATGCTGTACATATTCCTGTTGATGTGGATGCAGATACGGGATACGGTAATGCTTTAAATGTCTACTGGACTGTTAAGAACTTTGCAAGAGTTGGTGCAGCAGGAATAAGAATAGAGGATCAAGTTTGGCCTAAAAGATGTGGTCATATGGCAGGGAAAATGGTAATATCAATAGAAGAAATGGTTGGTAAAATAAAAGGCGCTATAAAAGCGAGAGATGAGGAGAATCCATATATGGTTATTGGTGCGAGAACTGATGCAAGATCAATTGAGGGTTTTGAAGGTGCTCTTAAGAGAGTAAAGGCGTATGCTGATGCAGGTGCAGACTATGTTTATGTTGAGGCACCGCAATCGCTTGATGAACTTGGAAAATTTGTAGAAGAGGCACATATTCCTATTGCATTCAATATAATTCCTGGCGGAAGAACTCCACCATTTCCATTGGATGACATTGAAAAGGTAGGTGTTAGGTATTTATCAGTACCAATGATTTGTCTATATCCAGCAACAAAGGCAATGATGGAATCCCTGGAGGCTCTAAAGAGAAAGGATCTTGATAAAGTTGCTGAATTAGGAGTTCGTTGGTATGAATTTAACGAGATTGTCGGTATGGAAGAATGGCGTAGACTGGAACTTGAGACATTAAGTGAAAAAGAGCTTTTGGAAAAATACAAAACAACGAATATAGACGAAATTGTCGAGGGAGAGAAAAAAGAGACTGAGAGAAAGTGGAAAAAGTAAAAGACTCTCTTTGTCCCGATAGATAAAACGACAGTCGGTGAAGAGATTAAGCCCCTTCGGAAGAAGGGGCTTAATCCTAATTTGTCAGGTTGAGTTTAAATTGTTTAGAACTTTCTTTCAAAAATAGGACAAAATAAGGAGGTATTAATACCACATCCAGCGCACTCACTGTTTCTACAATCAGGAGTTTGGAGTGCTGAAAGTGCCTTTTTGTATTCACTCAAGAGGAATGTCTTTGATACACCTGGACTTATATGCTCCCAGGGGAGTTTCTGTGATATAGGAATTTCTTTAAGGTAGATAGTTTTGTCTACTCCTTCATCTAAAAATGCCTTTTCCCAGATTTTATCGTTAAAATAATCACTCCAGGCGTCGAATCTTGCACCAAGTTTAAATGCTCGTTCTATAACTTTTGACAGCCTTCTATCTCCTCTATCTAAGATTACTTCGAGTGCACTCATTTTGAAATCTGAAAAATCTACTTTTACATGCCTTCCCGGTATCCTTTTTAAAATAATCTTTTTCTTCTCTTCAAGTGCTGCAATATCCTCAAAGGATGCCCATTGCAGAGGAGTATTTGGCTGTGGCATAAATGGATTGATGCTTAGATGAATTTCAAAAGGCCTTTTGAAATTTTTCGCTGATGTTCCAACTTTAAGCATCTCTTTTGTAAGTTCGGTAATTGCAAGAATATCTTTTTCCTCCTCGGTTGGTAAACCAATAATGAAATAAAATTTGAGTGTATGGAAACCAATAGAAGTAGCGGTTTTTACAACATCCAGGATCATCTCATTTGTGATCCCCTTGTTGATAACATTACGAAGTCTATCGGTTGCCGCCTCTATTGCAAATGTGAGCGTATGGACTCTTTCTTCTAAGATCGCTTCTCCCAATTTCTTTGTAAATTTATCAATTCTCAGGGATGGCAGGGATATTGATACATTGAAGTCCTTTATCAATTTATGCATAAGGCCTATGAGATCATCCATATCGGAGTAATCGTTTGAACTCAGCGAAAGAAAAGTTATCTCTTCATAACCTGTATTCTTCAATACCTCATATGCATGTCTTTCAACTGTGTCGATGCTTCTTTCTCTTATTGGTCGATACACTATACCTGCTTCACAGAATCTACAACCATGTGTACATCCACGAAAGAGTTCTACATACGCTTTATCCATAACAATACTTCCAAGTGGAACAATAGGCTTTGTGGGAAAGTATGCATGCTCAAAATCTCTTACAACATCTTTAACAATTTTCTTACCGGTTTTTTCAACGAAAAATAGCCCATCCTCAATAAATTCAAAATACTTCGGGACATATAAACCATTCAGTTTTGAGATTTCTTTAAGCAATGTTTCTTTATCTCTTATCTCTTTTCCTAATTCGAGTATTCTTTTAAAAGTAAACTCTCCTTCTCCTACAACGAAAAAGTCGAAAAAGGGGACAAGAGGCTCAGGGTTATAGGCAGATGTTCCTCCCATAAAAACAATAGGATAGAGCCTCTCTTCTGCATGGAGCGGTATATGGGATAAATCGAGGATATTCAAGATATTTGTATAATCAAGCCCGGTCTGAACTGAAAAGGCAACAAAATCAAACTCGTTAAGTGGTGTTCTTGATTCGAGGCTAAAAAGGGGTGTTGTCGTTTCTGTGAGGTATGCTTCCAGATCAGGAAGTGGAGCGAAGGCTCTTTCAACAACAACTCCCTCTATTTCATTGCCGAGGTGATATAGTAATCTGAATCCATAAGAAGACATACCAACTTCATATGTGTCAGGATAAACCAGTGCCACCTTCAGTGCATTTCTCTCTTTTTTATGGATACTGTTAAATTCATTTCCGAAGTAAAAATAAGGTTTTTTGAATTTTATTAATCTCCAGTCTTCTATCACAGGTTTATCTCATCCTTGAAATTATGCACACTTACTACAAGTCCCAATACAATAAAATTTGTGAGCATTGAACTTCCGCCAAAACTGAGAAAAGGCAAAGGCACACCTGTTACAGGCATTATACCCATATTCATTCCAACATTAATAAGGATTTGAAAAAAGAACATGGCAAAAGCACCAAGAAGTATATTTTTCCCAAATCTATTTTTTGTTTTGTTGTAGGTTTCTGTAATAAAGTAAAGGAGATATCCATATGAAAGAAGAACAATTACTACACCCAAAAAGCCCCATATTTCTGATATAGAGGAAAATATGAAGTCTGCATACTGTACTGGCACAAAATTTAGTTTGCTCATCGTGCTTTGAGATATCCCCTTCCCCAAAAATTTTCCAGAACCAACTGCAATAATTGATTGTAAAACATTGTAGCCACTTCCAAGCGGGTCTCTATAAGGGTCAAAGAAAGTAAGAATTCTTTCTATCTGGTATGGCTTCAGGATCTTTAAAAGGAAGGGTATTGTGGAAAGAGTTACAGCGACGAGGCTTAAAGTATACTTATATGGAAGAGAGAACAGAAGTATTAAAAAATAAATAGAAATAAATATCATAGATGTCCCCATATCCGGTTGTATAAAAACTATGATTGCGTAGGGTAATAAAAGAAGTGTTGAGTAAAGAAATTTCTCAAAATTACTGATTCTTTTTTCGTAAAGCCATGATTCAACAACTATTAGAGAAATTTTCGCTAATTCTGATGGTTGCACTGTAAAAAGCCCAAAAATATTTATCCACCTCTTTGAACTATTTATCGCAACTCCAGCTAAAAATACTCCTACGAGAGTGAGTAGGAGTGAGAAGTAGAGAGGAATTGCATAAAATCTGAATACCCTAAAGTCGATCTGGGCAAGTAAAAATAGAAATGCAAATCCACATAGAATGTAAAAAGCCTGCTTTGGAAAAAATTTCATACCTCCAATAACATACAGGGCAGTTAGAGAATAGAAGTTTAAAATAATTACTGTGAGTAGGAGGAAAACTGGAACTTTTCTCACTTTCCTTTTTTCACAGATACTACAGGCACGATTGCTTCAAAAACACTCTTTTCTTTTGTTCTCTCTAAATTGATCTTTATCGATGCCTCTTCAATATCAAAATACTTTGAAAGTACCTTTAAAATGTCTTTTTTAAGTGACTCAAAATCTTGAGGGGAAAGAAGCAATCTATCCTGGATAAGAATCAGTTTAAGTCTTTCTTCTGCAACCCTACTTGCAGGATCATTTTTTCTAAAAATATTCATTGCACACCTCTCTTAAAAATCTGCCCAAAAAAGTTCCTTGGTTCTTCAATTTTTATTGGAATTGTTTCTCCTTCTATTCTTCTTGCGATGAGCGAAAATTCCTTTGCAGCAGGAGAACCAGGCATATAATTCACGAGTATCTCGCCTCTATTTGTAGTCTCTATTACTGATTTATCTTCAGGGATGACGCCTATTGCATCTATACCGAGAATATCAATGATACTTTCAAAGTTAAGCATCTTATTCTTATTAACGAGGTTCAAATCGTATCTATTTATGACTAAACTTATCGAAAAGATCCCCTTGCTTTCTATAATACCCACCACTCTATCGGCGTCTCTAACGGAAGAGACATCGGGAGTTACAACAATTAGTGCCTCCTTTGCTGGTGAAACAGATGATTCAAAACCTTTTTCTATCCCTGCAGGAGAGTCAAGAAGCACATAATCAAAATTTCCTTCCAGGGAGTTAACAATATCAACAACCTTATCTATGTCAACATCCTCCTTATTGTGGATCTGGGATGCAGGCAATAAAAAAAGGTTTTCAAGATGTTTATCTCTTACAAGTGCCTGTTGTATTTTGCAATGATTCTCTATCACATCCATAATATTATAAACAACCCTATTTTCAAGTCCCATTACAACATCAAGGTTTCTTAACCCGATATCCATATCCATAACAACTGTACTCTTACCGAGTTTTGCTAACATTGCACCAACATTTGCAGTTACTGTGGTTTTCCCAACTCCACCCTTACCCGCTGTTACGACTATAGTTCTACCCATTCTTTCCCCTCCTTGCAGGTTTTAACTCCTTACCCTCTAAAGGACTAAAAATAATGACGCCGTCTTTCCCCAATTCACATATATGAGGCTTTCTACTTTTTTCAGAGGTTGAGATATTTGCCTCAAGTGTCCCTATGATGATCCCCTGTGACTGGAAACCTAAAGCAACTATTCTTCTTCCCGCCTTAACCCTTCCTTTTATCACGCCAAACACAAACACATCATTTGTTGCTTCAACTACTCCGTCTGGGTTCACATTACCAAGGATAACAACATTTCCATCGAAGCGTATTAGTTGACCAGAACGAACAGTCCGCTCCACGGTAAGCACTTTTTCACCAATAGGGGCACCACCCAGTAGCTCTCCCCCCCGATTTAATCTAAAAGAGACTCCGATACCCTTGAATATCTCTTCAATAGACTTTAACTCTTCTTCGGATAAACTTCTTCCTTGCGTATCAATTGTCAAGAAGCCACCTCTAAAGAAATTGCTTCCTTTTTGGACAAGTTCTCTTATAGAGTTAAAAACTTCTTCAAAAGGAGCAACAGGGTCTATCATTAGCAAAACTTCGCCATTTATTCCTTTTAGAGTAACCACATTTTTCATAAAAACCTCCTACTTATTTTTACTCAAAAAAAATTTTTAAGCAAGTCCCTCATAAGTGGAGCAAGAGCATGTGAGGATGGGAATGTTGAATATTCAAAGAAAAGTAGTCCTAATATAGTAGGATTCTCTCTTGGTGCAAAAGATACAAGCCAGTGGTGGACACTTCCAGTTTTATCTCCAACCTCAGCCGTCCCCGTTTTAGAACACACAGTTATATTATTTACTCTTAAAATCTGCATGTCAGGCTTATTCGACAGACCCTCAAGACCATCTTTAACGGTTTTAAGGGTAGAAGATTTAAATGTATATTTTACTCTTATTTCAGGTTTATATTCATAAATAGTTTCACCTTCTCCCGACACAATTTTCAAAAGAAAATGAGGCACTAATTCTACTCCGTTGTTTGCTATCATTTGGTAGAATGTTGCAACTTCAATTGGGGTAACTGAAACAAATCCCTGGCCAATCGACATATTTGCAGTGTCACCTGAATACCACTGTTCATTAAACATCTCTTCTTTCCACTGAGGAGAAGGGACTATCCCCTCGATTTCAAAAGGAAGGTCGATACCAGTTTTTTTGCTTAATTGAAATAAGTCAGAGTAGGCCTTAATATGTGCTGCTCCAGTCATAAGTCCTAATTTATAGAAGAACACATCGCTTGAGTTGGCTAAAGCTTCCGATGGTGTTTGTCTTCCAAAAGAGGAGGGATAAACCCAATCTTTAAAATTTCTTCCAGCAATGGTGACATACGGACCACAATCTATTACAGTATCAGGCGTAATAACACCCTTTTCAAGTGCTGTTATCAGGGTGAGGGGCTTAAAGGTGGAGCCAGGAGGGAATCGGGACTGAGTTGCCCTGTTTATAAATGCATTTTGCTCAAGCAGGGAATTGTAATCCTTTTCACTTATACCGTTTACAAATAGGTTTGGATTAAAAGTTGGATGAGAGACCAATGCAATGATTCCACCTGTCTTTGGGTCCATCGCTATTGCAACGCCTCTTCTGTCCCCTACGATTGTCTCAAGGTTCTTTTGAACAGAGATATCAATGTTAAGATAGATATCGTCTCCAGGAACAGGTTCACTTTCATAAATAACTTTCTTTATCCTCCCAAGAGCATCAACTAAAACAACCCTTTTTCCTTTTTCTCCTCTCAGATATTTTTCGTATTGGAGTTCAAGCCCCTGTTTTCCAATTCTGTCATTAATATCATAAAAATTATCTGCCTTTATATCTTCAAGTGTAACGGGGCCAATATAACCAATAAAAGAAGCACCGACTTCATTAAATGGATAATACCGCTTGTATGTGGTGATGATCTCTACGCCGGGGAGTTCTATCCAGTTTTCCTCGATTTCCACCCTTTCTTTATCTGTAATATCTTTCTTCACGAGTACCTCTTCATAGGTAGGTAAGTTTGCTTCCTGTAACCTTTTTTTTATTTCTCCCGGAGGAATATCAATTATCGAGGAAAGCAAATTAAATTCTTTTCCCTCGTTTTTAATATCCTCCGCTACAATTGCTGCGCTATAGGATGGCACATCCATTGCAAGCACAACGCCGTTTCTATCAAGAATTCTTCCCCTCATAGGCTGTATTTCAAAAATCCTTATACTTCTATATTGAGAGAGTTCGTTATAGTAGTTCCCTTTTACAATCTGAAGGTAAAAGGCTCTTGAAAGCATCAAGAGGAGAAGAACACAAATCATTGCATATAAAAGAATGATTTCATTAGGTCTTTGCTTTTTCATATGTATACCTTCTTTAGGAGAAACATCAATATTATGGAAACAAGAAATGTAAGAAAACTTAAACGAACAGAGGCGTAGAAATTTTTAGAAGTTGCAAGGAGAGAAAGAAACAAAAATGCATAAATTATGAAAAGAAGTATTATATGTGGGATTGTAATTCTTCTTTTCACTACATTAACAAGCATTGTTGAAAACAGAATCGGAAAAGAATACTCTCCCAGGAATTTTCCAAAAAAAAGGTCAAATAGTAAGAGAAATATAAGAAGAGAAAAATCTTCGAATCCATCTCTTACAAGATATAGAGAGATAAAAGCCACTGTTAAAGAGAGAGAAGTCCTGGGAGTCAAAGAAAGGTCTATAAGAAAGAACATGGTAAGTAAAATTGTATTCAACCATTTACCTTTTCTCATAGGAGATCACTATAAGCACATTGTCTATTGTAGAAAAATCGACAAGAGGCGACAATATTAAAAGATTCTGTGTAGAGCTTACCTTTTTAATATCTTTAACTTTGCCCACACCTATGTTAGGCGGAAAGATATTCGATTCCTCTACTGTAACAAATACATCGTTTATAGCATCTTTTGTGCTCAGTGTATAACGCTTTACGAGGATATCTTTTCCGTTCCCTTCTCCTATGTCTATACCTCCTGTTACTGCATTTCTTACACCTATATGAAAGTCGGTATTATTTATTAGCATGACCCTTGCTGTTCTCTCTTCCACCTCACAAATTCTCCCAACAAGAACTGGTGTCCCGTTAGAGATTCCATAGATTACTGGCATATTCACCTGTAAATTCTTATCCCTACCTGCATCAATCACAATAAAATTGTTTATTCTGTCGTAAAAAATAATACTTGCGCCCACTGTTTTAAAAGTTAACCTGTTTTTGATACCCAAAAGGTTTTTAAGTTCCTCATTTTCGTAGTAATATCCTGTAAGTATCTCGAGTTGTGTCTCATATGAAGCAATGGCATTTTTAAGCCTTGCATTCTCTTTCATTAGTTGCTTATTGTCTCTTATACTTTCAGAAAAGGTCACAAAAAGAGTTACAGCGTCACTGTAAAAATTATTAATAAGATCTGTGAGTGACCTAATGGGCCTTAAAATAAGAAATTCATAAACTACTCCGGGTTTTATTCCATATCCTGCAATACCTGCGATGAAAACAAGTAGGACTATAAAAATAACGAGGTAAATGGCGACTTGCTCACGCCGAGATTGCATCTTTGTAAAAGTCGAAATGCTCGATAACTTTCCCTGCACCAAGCGCTACAGACGAGAGAGGATCTTCTGCTATTGTAACTAAGATGCCTGTCCTATGTGATAAAAATTTGTCAATGTTCTTCAGGAGTGCTCCCCCACCTGCAAGCATTATGCCCCTGTCCATTATATCCGAAGCAAGTTCAGGGGGCGTAATTTCAAGAGTCGACCTAACAACATTCAAGATTTCTTCCAGGACGGGTTGCAATGCCTTTCTTATCTCTTCGGAGGATATTGTGATTGACTTTGGCAGGCCATCAATAAGGTCACGACCTCTAATTTCCATCTTCTCCTCAGTATCAAGAGGATATGCGTTTCCAATTTTCATTTTTATCTCTTCTGCTGTAACATCCCCAACAAGAATGCTGTACTGTCTCCTTATATAAGTTGCAATTGCTTCGTTCATTTCATCGCCAGCGATGCGTGTGGATTTGCCCACTACGATGCCCTTAAGAGAGATGACTGCAACTTCTGTTGTTCCACCCCCTATATCTACAATCATAGACCCTCGTATTTCTTCAATGGGTAATCCAGCACCGATTGCGGCAGCAAGTGGCTCTGGGATTGTGTAGGCCTGTCTTGCACCAACATGCAAGGCAGCATCAATTACTGCCTTCCTTTCAACTGGTGTTACCCCGCTGGGCACTCCTATAAGCACAGTTGGACGGAAGATGCCTTTCTTTCCTCCTGCTTTCGAAATAAAATATTCAAGGAGTGCTTCAGTTGTTTCGAAATCATTTATTACTCCGTCTTTTATCGGTCTAATTACATCAATTTCAAAAGGTACTCTTCCTGCCATGGACTTTGCCTCGTTTCCGACTGCGATGACTCTTTTATTTGAATCAAGAGCGATAATAGTTGGCTCTCGTAAGACAACACCTCTCCCTTTTACATAAACAACCGTGTTAGCGGTTCCTAAGTCGATTGCAAGTTCCTTAGAAAATAGTCCCATTTTACACCTCACATATTGCATTAATTATTTTGTAAATCTTCAAAACAGGAATACCAATTACATTATCAACAGGCCCTGTAATTTTATTAATAAATGCAGAGGCAAGTCCCTGTACTGCATAACCACCTGCTTTATCGAGACCCTCACCTGTTTGTACATAACGGAGGAAGAAGTCCTCTTCAATATCGCTTCTAAATTCAACAATTGATGTCTCATAATCAATCATAATAAAATCCTTCTTCAAACACGCTATTCCTGTTATAACTCTATGTGCCTTTCCTTTAAGCATATGGAGCATCTCTAAGTTCTCTTTTCTATTCTTCGGTTTTCCTAAAATCTTCCCGTCAACTTCAACTACTGTATCCATACCAACAACTGGCAGTAGAGGAGCAGATTTATGGGCACTGTATGCTTTTAAATATGCATTTTTTATTGCAGTGGACACTGCATTTCCCTCTACGATGACCTCGTTCAATCTAACTTTTTTAACTTCAAAAATAAAACCGAAATCCTTTAAATATTCAATTCTTCTCCTGGAGGCGCTTACAAGGATAAATTTCATGTAAGTGTAAACAGCAAAACGAAGACAACAACTCCAATTATTGTTCCTACATTTAATTCTATTTCTATACCGAAGTTCAATTTGAGAAACACAAGGTCTAAACTAAATGAGGGTATACCAGCATGTATCCCGGAACTAAAGATAGGGAATACCTTTCCAACAAAAAGTCCTAAAGCAGTCCCTACAATAAATCCTACTATCAAAAATAAGAAAAAACGACCAAATGCAAACTTTCTCATAATTTAGCCATCCTATTATACACAACATTCGTTAAAATTCCAATAAGGGAGCCTGCAACACCACCAATTGGTATTAAGAAAAGTATGTAGTAAAGAAAAGTAACATTGTTAGTAACTAAGTATACAAAAATTGCCTGAATTACATTATTTACAATACCCCCAACAGCACTTATGCCTACGATGCTTATGTTTTTCTTAAAACTTTTATACAGTAGTGTCATCACTATTGCAGCGCCTACTCCTCCAAAGAAACTTGTGCCAAAGGAAATCCAGTTTAATGTGCCTCTAAAAATAGTGGAAACGATTGTCCTGAGTATTGCAACAAGGATACCTTCAAAATTTGGGAACATTATTATAGTGAGGACGGTGGAAAGATTTGCAAGACCTAATTTTGCGCCCGGAAGGAGTGGAAAGAGTTGAACGGGCTCAAGGAGATTAAGGACAACCCCTACAGAAACAAGAACTGCAAGGTAGACAATTTTTTTAATCTGTGTATTAGTAGGATACGGAGTCGACATATGTATCACCTCCAACTATTGTAATAGAGATCCTGTTTGGTAAACATACTATTGATTCACCAATATGTGATATCCACCCTTCCTTTACGCAGAGTTTGTCTGTGCATGTTGAATCAATAACTCTCACTTTACCTTCCGAAATTTCTACATATAGATAACCTTCACTGCTTTTTACCATAAAAGGTGTTTTTCTTAATTCAGGATAGAGAGGTATCTTCTCATATAACTTTCCGTCAACTAAAATTTCTACATACTTTTCATTTGTCTTTCCTGCGTATCTATTGATGGCAATGCCAAGGAGAAGTGAGACAAGAATTAAAATTAAAATTATCCTATCACCTGTTTTCAATTGTAATAACTCCTCTTAGATTATCTGTATAAAAAACATTCAAATTCGGAGTAACGACTACAGTTGCATATTTAAGTGATTGTGTCAAGTCTAATGCTTCTTCCTTTCCTAAAACAAACAGAGCAGTAGAAAGTGCATCTCCTACATATCCAGTATCAGTGATACAAGTGGCGGATAGTAATTTATCGGCAGGATACCCAGTTGAAGGGTCAATGATATGACAGTATCTCTTGCCATTATATTCGAAGTATCTTTCGTAATCTCCAGAAGTAGAAATAAATGTCCCGCTTTTTACCTTGATAACTGCTATAATAGAAGATGACCTAGGGTGTCTAATGCCTACTCTGAAGACTTCGTCTGGGTTTCTGCTGTATACAAACACATTCCCACCCATATTAATAATTGCTTTTTTTACCTTATTTTTTTCGCATATTCCCTTTACCCTGTCCAGTGCATAACCTTTTGCAATTCCACCTAAATCTATTCTCTCTCCTTTCTTTTTCAAGAAAACAGTATTTTTTGAGATGATAAGGTCATCCAAATTCACGAGACTAAGCACACTCTTTATTTCCTCTTCACCTGGAACTCGATAATGTCCATCCTTAAACCCCCACAATTTTAGGACAGGTGCTATTGCAATGTTAAATGTGCCTTTTGTTTTTCTATACATCTCCTTCGACTTTAAAAGAATATCGATAGTTTCATCTGATACACTAACGCTTTTTACTCCTGCGTTTGAGTTAATTTTGGAAATATCCGATTGGGGGTTAAAATCATCAAAAAGCATATTTAACTTGTTGATCTCTTTTTCAATCTCTATTAGAGTTGAATACCTGTTAAAACCCCATATTTTCGCATCTATAATTGTATTCATACTATAAAATTCGCTTGTAAGATAGAGGTTTCCGTAATAATAGACTATGGCTAAAAAAATCCCTGCAATGATTATCAGTAAAATGATGAAATTTTTTCGCATAATTACTCCACTATGTTGAGTGATTCTCCACAGAAATCGCAAGTTCCTTTATGTGTGTGATTTTCTACAATTTCAAAGCCGTATCTTCTAATAACTCTCCTTTTACATTTTGGGCAATAGGTATCCTCGTATGGGTGTCCCAGGACATTTCCGATATAAACAAAGTCAAGTCCCTCTTCAATACCCATATCTCTTATGGTTTCAAGTGTTTCAACAGGCGTTGGAGGCAAATAAGATAAATCGAGATACGGATAAAATCTTGTCACATGCCAGGGAGTCTTTTTACCAAGATTATCTCTTATCCATCGAGCAAGTTCTCTTAATTCGTCCAATCTGTCGTTAATCGTAGGGATTACATTTGTTACAACTTCGATATGCATATTCCACTGCTCTTTTGCATATACAACACTTTCGAGTATTTTGTGAAAATCAAAAATAGGAGTGATCTTACTATAAGTCTCCTGAGAAAATGCCTTAATATCAACTCTGAATACATCAAGATAGGGACCAATTAAATCCAGGCCCTCCTTTGTTATGGAGCCATTTGTTACATATACTGTATATAATCCCTTTTGCTTTGCAAGTTGAGCCGTCTTATATGTATATTCAAACCAGATTGTAGGTTCATTATAGGTCCAGGAAATACCCTGTGCATTATATTTTAGCGCTAATTTGACAGCTTCCTCTGGTGGTATCTCGTGAGATATAAGAGAAAAATCAAAATTTGGCTCTTTTATTCGAGAAATTTCATAATTCTGGCAGCCCCTGCACCTGAAATTGCATCCCCATGTGCCAAAGGAGAGCACACTACTTCCAGGGAAATAGTGAAAAACAGGTTTTTTCTCGATAGGATCTAATGCCCATGAAGAAACATATGAATTTAAGAGGGTATAAAGTTTTCCATCTTTATTCACTCGCACTTTACAAATACCACCTTTCCCTTCGGGGATAGTGCATCTAAAATTACAGAGATTACAACGAACTTTTTTCCCTTCAAGTGGCTCCCAGAGGAGGGCTTCTTCCATACTAAATCTCTCCCTTTATAAATCTGTCGATTGATTTTGCTGCAAGCCTTCCTGCACCCATTGCAGTTATGACCGTTGCAGCACCTGTAACAATATCTCCTCCTGCAAATACTCCTCGAACTGAGGTCTGCAGGTTTTCATCTGTAAGAATTTCACCATGCCTTCCGACCTTTAATCCCTCTGTTGTCTTTGCAATAATTGGATTTGGTGTCGTCCCAATTGCAACTATTGCTTCATCTATGTCAAGTTTAAACTCCGAACCTTCAATTGGAATTGGTCTTCTTCTGCCAGAACTATCGGGCTCACCCAATTGCATTTTGATACACTCGACCTGTTTTACAAACCCCCTATCATCACCTATATATCTTATAGGGTTGCTCAACAGCATAAACTCAATACCTTCCTCCTCTGCGTGCACTATCTCCTCTGCTCTTGCAGGCATCTCTTCCCTTGACCTTCTATAAATGAGATACACATGCGCTGCTCCAAGCCTCAAAGCAGTTCTTGCTGCATCCATAGCAACATTTCCACCGCCAATAACAGCAACTCTTTCCCCTCTTTTTATCGGTGTATCGTATTCTGGAAACTTATATGCACGCATCAGATTGACACGTGTTAAGAATTCATTTGCAGAGTAAATACCGCCAAGATTTTCACCGGGAATATGCATGAATTGAGGAAGTCCAGCGCCAGTCCCGATGAAAATGGCCTTAAATCCATCATCAAAAAGCCCCTGTATTGTCCTTGTTCTTCCGACAAGAAAGTCAAAAACGAATTTAACCCCCATCTTTGAAAGCATTGAAATTTCTTCCTGGACAATTGACTTCGGCAATCTAAATTCAGGAATGCCATATACCAAAACTCCACCTGCAACATGGAATGCTTCGAAAATTGTTACATCATAGCCCATTCTTGAAAGGTCTGCAGCACAGGACAACCCTGCAGGGCCTGAACCTATTATCGCAACTTTTATTCCATTCTCCTTTTCTTTTTTTGGAATATTTACTTCACCCTTTTGTCTTTTCTCTAAGTCAAGGTCTGCAACAAATCTTTCAAGCCTCCCAATACCAACAGGATCTCCAATTTTGCCCATTACGCAAACTGCCTGGCACTGTTCCTCTTGAGGACAAACCCTTCCTGTTACTGCAGGTAAAAGATCTGATTCGTGAATTATATCGATAGCAAGATCAAACTTTTCTTCTTTAATTGCTTTTATAAAACCAGGTATATTTATATGAACTGGACATCCATCAACACAGGGATGTGTGGGACATTGTAAGCACCTTGAAGCCTCTAATATTGCCTCCTCTTTTGTATATCCAAGTGGAACCTCAAAAAAGTTATTTCTTCTTTCATGAGGTTCTTGCTCTTTCATTGGAGTAAGTTTTTTATTAACGCTCATTTTACTTCCTCCTTCCACTTTTCAAAGGACAACTTTTCCTCTTCTTTGTAAACATTGAGTCTTTTCATAAGTTCATCAAAGTCGACAAGATGGGCATCAAAATCAGGTCCGTCAGCACAGGTAAATTTTGTTTCTCCCCCAACTGTTACTCTGCATGCCCCACACATGCCCATCCCGCATACCATAAGAGAGTTCAAACTTGCAATAGTTTTAATGTTGTAAGGGCGCGTCATATCGGCGACTGCCTTCATCATTATTGCAGGTCCAATTGTAAAAACTCGTTCAATACCCTTTTCCTGTTCAAGGACTCTTTTAAGCACATCAGTTACAAATCCCTTTTCTCCGTAACTTCCGTCGTTTGTTGCGATAAGGAGTTTGTCTGAAACAGATCTCATCCTCTCTTCCCAGAAAACATAATCTTTTGATCTGTAGCCAATGATACCTATTACTTCATTTCCTTTACTTTTCAATTTTTTCGAAATTGGATAAATAGGTGCAATACCAATTCCGCCACCAACACAAATGACTCTACCAAAACTTTCGACCTCTGTAGGATTGCCCAGGGGACCAACAACATCTCTAATAGATTCGCCAACATTCTTACTTCCGAGAAGGTGTGTTGTCTTGCCAATCTTTTGAAAAACAAGCGTAATTGTCCCCTTTAATCTATCAAAATCAGCGATTGTAAGAGGAATCCTCTCTCCCTGTTCATACACTCTAATAACAACAAATTGACCAGGTTCTGCAGTTTTTGATACATTTGGTGCTGTGAGTTCCATCAGGACCATCTCAGGCCCTAAAATTTCTTTTCTTAAGATTTTGAACATGTTGCCTCCTTTCTTAATGTTTCTTTGGCTTTTTCGAATATATTAAAAAAATTTTCACACACCTTTGTCGTTAACGCCTCCTTTTCTATTTCAAGTAAAGAGGCGGCTAAATCATAAACATATCTAACAAATTCTGGTGAATTTTTCCTCCCCCTTAATGGTTCAGGTGTAAGGTAAGGTGCATCAGTTTCAAGGAGTAACCTATCTAAGGGGACATATCTAAGCGCTTCCCTTAAGTTGTTCTTGTTTTTAAAGGTAAGCATGGGAGAGAAGGAAACAAAGAAACCCATATCAAGCACTTTTTTAACTTCTTCCTTACCATAATCAAAGGAATGGAATATGCCCCTGAAATACTTTACATTATCTATTATGGAGACAGTGTCGAAAAATGCCATTCGTGAATGAACTACAAAGGGAAGGTTTACCTTTTTTGCAAGTAAGATTTGATTTTCAAAGAATTCAAATTGAATATTTTTAGGCGTGATATCTCTATAATAATCTAAGCCAATTTCTCCTATTGCTATTGCCTTTTTTTCTTTCGAGAGGCTCTCTAGGATAGCAAGGTATCTGTTACAGTTATCCTTTGCATCATATGGGTGAATACCGATTGTAGCAAATGCATTACTGTACTTTTTGGATAGTTCGATACTTTCCTTTGCACTATCGATATCAAATGCAATTAAATTTATGAGGATATCCTTATTGAAAATCTCTTTTATTTCTTTATCACTATAGTATTGTGAAAAAATATGTGCATGTGAATCAATCAACATTAACTTATCCTTGCCCCTTCTTCAATGTCTCTATCTACGGTAAGAAGCGTGAGGTGCTCCTTCGAAGGATCTGATGCTGCAAGCAACATTCCTTGGGAAGTAATACCCATAAGTTTTCTTTCTTCAAGGTTCGCTATAATAACTATCTTTTTTCCTATTAATTCTTCTTCGGAATAGAACTTCCCAATACCTGCAACAATTGTTCTTTCTTCATTTCCTAAGGTAACTTTTAATTCTATTAGTTTGTCTGAATTTTTTACACGAGAGGCTTTTAAGATTTTTGCAACACGCAAATCAAGTTTTGCGAAGTCTTCATATTTTAACTTTGAAACTTCAACGATATTTTCCTTCTCATTAGAAATTTCTTTAACCTTATCAAGTTCAATCCTCTCCTTTTCTAAACGAGGGAAAATCGGATCAAGTAATTTTAATATACTCTTTTTAACAAGCGGAAAGGAGTATTCTTTAAGGGACTTTTCTTCAACACCAAATTCATCAAGCACAAAGGAAGTTACATTTGGCATAAAAGGCCGCAACAGAACTGTTGCATAAGCAATTCCTTCAATAAGAGTCTTTAAAACGACATCAAGTTTATCGTTTTCTTTCACAAGTTTCCATGGTTCTTTTACCTGGATGTAATTATTCAAATAAGAAATTATTTCGAAAATCTTATCAAGTGCAAAAGACAGATCATATTTATCCATTTGCTCTTTGTAATCTTTGAACTTTTCGTTTGCAAGGGTAATAAATTCGCCTTCAACATCTGCTTCGGGTACCTCAAGGTCTCTATATTTAGAAAGCATGTTCAGGGTCCTGTTGATTAAGTTTCCATAATCATTTGCAAGATCCGAATTGTATCTTCTAAAGAATGATTCCATTCTGAAGTCACCATCAAGACCAAAAACCGCCTCTCTTGAAAGATAATACCTGAGCACATCAACACTCTTTTCAAAAGTGATACCTGCAAGTTTAGAAAAGTTTTCTGCAAATTCAACAGGGTCAACAACATTTCCAAGAGATTTAGACATCTTCATGCCTTCAAGATTCCAGAAACCATGTGCAAAAATCTCTTCTGGCAAAGGTAGTCCAACACTCATTAACATTGCAGGCCATACTATTCCATGGAACCTTGTTATATCTTTTCCAATAAGATGTAAGTCTGCAGGCCAATATTTTTGGAACATTTTTTTATTATTGAGGTATCCCACGGCTGAAACATAGTTTATTAAAGCGTCGTACCAAACATAAATTGTATGGTCTTCATCAAATGGAACAGGAATACCAAACTTAAAGGATTTTCTTGTTACTGATATATCCTGAAGACCGCCTTTGATAATATTTAATAATTCGTTATATCTTGATTCTGGTTCAATAAATGTGGGGTTTTTAAGATAGAAGTCAAGCAATGCATCCCTGTATTTGCTTAATCTGAAAAAGTAGTTATCCTCATAAATTCTCTGGACTGCACCTCCGCAATAAGGGCAACGACCATTAACAAGTTCGGATTCTTTTAGAAATGTTTCATCTCTTACGCAGTACCATCCTTCATATGTTCCAAGGTATATGTCTCCTTTTTCAAACATCTCTCTAAAGAAATGCTGGACTACTTCTATGTGATCGGGGTCACTTGTTCTAATAAATCTTGAATAGGAAATGTCAAACTTTTCAAAGGTTTCCTTCCATAAATTTGCCTGTTCATCAACAAATTGCTGTGGAGAGATGTCAAGTTCTTTAGCCCTTGCTTCAATTTTTTGAGAATGTTCATCAGTTCCAGTCGAGAAGAAGACATCGAAGTTTAATAACCTTTTGTATCTTGCAATGATATCTGCTGCAATTGCTTCAGAGACAGAGCCTATATGCGGTTTAGAGTTCACATAGTAAATTGCTGTCGTGATATAAAATTTTTCCATAACACACCGCCTTATCTATTGTGAGAGTTTTCCAAGTTGTTCTATGGCATTTGCCATTTCATATTTAATCAAGCCGAGATTACTTACATTGCTTGCAAATACGACAAGTATATCCCCGTTTTTTAAACTGGAAAAGATAATTCTTCCAACCGTCCCGTCTATAAATGTATCAACAAATTTTCCCATTTTGGTTACTTCGAGCATCTGAGAAAGGTAGCCTTTTAATGAAGCAAGTAGATACGAAAGTTCAATGGGAGAGTTATCAAGGCTTGAATTTGCGTAGAGAAGGGTCCCTTCTGCGTCTACAAGGTAAACTCCCAGGACGCCTTGAAGACTTTTTACTTTTGACAATATCTTCTCCATTATTTTATCATCTCCTCTATCTTTGGTAGATATTTTCTAAATTCAATTCTCACTTTACCTAAGTTTATAGGTTGTCTTGTAATAACAAACAAATAGCAGTCATAAATCATAGGCATACCAAAAATACCGTATGAGTCTGTTAAGACAAAGAACTCCTTGGGATCTCCAACACCAAGGTTTTTTACTGCATGTTCAATGACAGAAAATATGGACGAAATTTCTGCACTTGCTTCGGCGGTTTCTATGTTTTCTTTTGCATAAATTGAAACCGGAAGCCCGTCTTTTCCTGTAATGCCCACTAAAACTGCTTCGCTTATTTCTTCACTTAACTTTTTAATTGTATCTTCAAGTCCGTTCATTTTTACCTCCAACACAATAAATTATATCAAATTTTTAAATTAAAACTAAATTTATGTATAATGATGATATGAGAGGTAAAACGCTTGCAAATTTTATTGTAAAAGTTATTGAAGAGAAGAAAGGTGAAGATGTTAAGATTATTGATGTAAAGAGACTCACTATAATAACTGATTATTTTGTAGTCTGTACAGGAAGTGTTGGAGACCACTGCGATGCTATCTCAAATGAGGTTGAAGAAAAACTAAAGAAGAAAAAAATAAGGCCTCTTTCTGTAGATAAAGGTTCTGATTCCTCATGGATTGCAATGGACTATGGAAGTGTTATTGTTCATATAATGACCGAAGAAAAGAGAAAATTTTACAATCTTGAGAGGCTCTGGGAAAGACAACTTTATGGATTTACATCAAAGAGAAAGGCAAGGTCTTGACAAAATTTGACGCTTCAATATAATACTTCAGAAGTAATAATTTGTAGGAGGTTTTATGGATGAGTTATTTGCGGTTCACGAAGTTAAAAAAGAAACTCTGGATATAAACGAAATCTACGATCTTGCGATTATTGGTGGGGGCCCTGCTGGATTAACCGCAGCAATCTATGCAGGAAGATTTCGACTAAAATCAGTATTATGTGAAAAAGTTGCAGTTGGTGGACAGATAGCAGTAAGCGAATGGGTAGAAAATTACCCGGGTTTCCCTGAAGGAGTTTCGGGATCGGATCTTGTAAATCTTTTCAAGAAACAAGCAGAAAGATTCGGCACAAATATCGTATTGACTGATGTAAGATCAATTGAAAAAGTTGAAGACCTTTTTTATCTCGAAACCGAATATGGAAAAGTAAGGGCACGGACTGTCATTTTAGCAACCGGTGCAGAACCTGTTAAATTACCCGTCCCAGAAGAAGAGAAATTCAGAGGTAGAGGGATTTCATACTGTGCAACATGCGATGCAGCATTCTTTAAGAATAAAACTGTCGCAGTGATTGGTGGTGGCGATACAGCCATCCAGGATGCGTTGACCCTTTCAAAGTTTGCAGAAAAAGTTATTGTTGTTCACAGGAGAAAAGAACTGAGAGCAACAAAAATACTTCAAGAAGTGGCTTTCTCAAACCCCAGAATTACATTCGAACTCGAAGACATACCGGTGCATGTGCTTGGAGATAAAAAAGTAGAAGGGCTTGAAATTGAAAATGTTGTTACCAGGGAACACAAGGTGTTAAAAGTTGATGGTGTGTTTGTTGCAATTGGTGAAAAACCAAATTCTGAACTCGTAAAAGGGCTTATTGATCTCGATGAGAGAGGCTTTGTAATTGCAAATATGAAAATGGAAACATCTTTACCGGGGCTTTATGCAGTTGGTGATGTTAGAAATACACCGTTAAGGCAAGTTGTAACTGCTTGTGGCGATGCAGCAATTGCAGCAGCCGAAGCAGATAAATATATTAAAAATTTATAATAAGAGGTGAAGGATGGAAAGATTATTAAAGGAAAAAGATGTAGAGTACATTAAGGATTTATTTGAAAAGAATTTAAAGGATGAAGTGACATTAACTTTATTCCTTGAAACAAATGGGCCTAATGTTACAAAATTTAACGAGCAGTATTTACCTTATACTGAAGAAATCGTTAAGGAAGTTAGAGAGTTGTCTTCTAAGATTAAGATGAATATCTATAGAGACGACCCGGAAAAAGAAAAAGCATATGGAGTTAAAGCAATCTCTGCGCTATTCATCGAGGGGCAAAAGACAAACAAGAACATAGTTTACTATGGTATTCCATCAGGACATGAGTTTTCATCACTGCTTGAGGACATTATTGATGTATCGAAAGGAGAGACGGAACTCCCTATCGACATCAAAGAAAAAGTTAGAAAAATTTCAAGCAAAGTGGAGATACTTGTTTTTGTAACACCTACATGCCCATACTGCCCAAGAGCAGTAAGAACAGCACATCAGTTTGCGCTGGTAAATTCAAACATATTAGGTGCGATGATTGAAGCAAATGAATTTCCAGATTGGTCAAATAAGTTTAATGTCTACGCTGTGCCTAAAGTAGTGATAAATGAAGGAAAGGCCAAATTTGAGGGAGCCCTTCCTGAAGATGCATTCCTTCAATCAATTTACGAAGCAATTGGCATTAAATTAGTGTAGGTGAATAAATTTTAAAGTTTCAAAGCCCCCGAAAGGGGGCTCTTTATTCTACGAAGAATAACCATTTTATATGAGAAGTGAAAGGATTGCCTTTTGAATATGGAGTCTATTTTCTGCCTGATCAAACACAACTGAGTGAGGACCATCAAGCACTTCGTCTGTAATTTCTTCCCCACGGTGTGCTGGAAGGCAGTGCATCACTATAACATCCTCTTTTGCAAGACTAACAATTGATGAATTAATCTGGTATGGCTTCATAATCTGGACTCTTTTATCATGCTCTGCCTCCTGCCCCATAGAAGCCCAAACATCAGTGTAAAGGATATCTGCACCTTTTGCCGCCTCTTTTGGGTCGTTCGTTATCTCGATTTTTGATCCTGATTTCCTTGCAAAATTGAGAGACATTTCAACAACTTCCTTTATGGGCTCGAATCCCTTTGGGCTTCCAATTGTAACATCTATTCCAAGAATACTTCCACCGAAGAGAAGGGAATTTGCTACATTATTACCATCGCCAAGATAGACAAGTTTCAGGCCCTGCAATTTACCCTTTTTCTCTTTTATAGTAAGGAAATCACCTAATGCCTGGCATGGATGAGAGAAATCAGAAAGCGCATTGATTACAGGGACGCCCGAAAACTGTGCAAGTTCTTCAAGGGTTTTTTGAGCGAAAACTCTTGCAACAATTCCTTGAACCATTCTTCCCATAACTTTTGCGGTATCAGGAACTGTTTCTCCTCTTACAAGTTGCAGATTTGAGGTCTCAAGAATGAGAGGAAACGCCCCAAGTTCGTGTATTGCAACAGCGAAAGAAATCCTTGTCCGTGTAGAAGGCTTTTCAAATAAAATCGCAATTGTTTTGCCTTCCAATAGTTTCTCATTCTTGTGAGCGTAGTGGTCAACCTTTAATTTTTCTCCCTGAAAAATAAACTCTTCGAGTTCTTCCTTTGTAAAATCTTTTAAAGAGAGAAGAGACTTCCCTTTCAAATTGATAGCCATGTCTAACCTCCAAATTTTTTTGTTAAAATATCTTTTAAGTCTGGCTTTCCTATTTCCTGAAGTTCATATCTAACTCTTACAGCAGGTTTATTCAACTTGATAACTCTTCTAAGATCAATTGGTGTGCCAATTACTACAACATCTGCAGGTATGGAATTGATAGTCTCTTCGAGTTCCCTAATCTGCGTTTCACTGTATCCCATAGCAGGAAGTACATCTTTTGTTTGTTTGTACTTCTCGTAAGTTGCCTTTATGGAGCCAACCGCATAAGGAACAGGTGATACTATTTCACTTGCACCAAGTTTTCTTGCAGCAATATAGCCAGCACCATAACTCATTTCACCGTGAGTTAATGTGGGACCATCTTCAACAACAACAACTTTCTTTCCCTGAACTATCTCTCCATTTTCAACATAAACAGGTGATGCTGCATCCACGATAGTAGCATTTGGATTTACTTCTCTTGCATGGTTTCTTACTAATTCAATTGATTCAAAATCTGCTGTGTCTTCTTTATTGATTACAATAACATCTGCGCTTCTAAAGTTAGTCTCGCCAGGGTGATATGTAAGTTCGTGTCCTGCCCTCAATGGGTCTGCAACAACAATGCTAAGATCTGATTTATAGAACGGGAAATCGTTATTTCCACCGTCCCAAACGATAACATCCGCTTCTTTCTCTGCTTCTCTTAATATTCTTTCGTAATCTACCCCCGCATAGATTATTGCACCAAGATCAATATGGGGCTCGTATTCTTCACGCTCCTCAATTGTGCATTTGTATTTGTCAAGGTCTTCATAGGTTGCAAATCTTTGGACTGCTTGCTCTACAAGATTGCCATATGGCATAGGGTGTCTAATTGAAACAACATGTTTGCCCATTTCACGAAGAATTTTAACTACTTTTCTTGTGGTCTGGCTTTTTCCTGAGCCCGTTCGAACAGCGCACACTGAAACAACAGGTTTTGTGGATTTTACCATAGTTGCATCTGGCCCCATTAGCCAGAAATCAGCACCATTTGCAAGAGCAATTGAAGCCTTATGCATGACATATTCGTGCGGCACATCACTGTATGCAAACACAACTCTTTGAACTCCAAAATTCTTAATGAGTTTTGGTAATTCTGACTCTGGATAGATGGGAATACCGTTTGGATAAAGCGAACCTGCAAGTTCCTTTGGATAAACTCTTCCCTCAATGTTTGGGATTTGAGTTGCAGTAAAGGCAACTACTTCATAATCAGGCCTTCCTCTAAAAAATACATTGAAATTGTGGAAATCTCTTCCCGCTGCTCCCATAATAATTACTTTAACTCTTTCCATAAAATACCCCTTTCTTTAGTTTTACTTTGTTCGCTATTACATAAAAGACTACTCAGTAATCACTTCTCCATTTGCGATAAATCTTTGTTTCCAATCAAAAATTTCTTATGTTTCATATCCTCACTATCCTTAAAACTTGATATTGTACACAAGAAGAAATGCGAGAATCTGGAGAATATATTTACTTACCACTTCTGGTGGTGTTGTATCTATCTCAATTTCAATTGTTTGCGTAAGTTCTCTTACTGCCTCAACAATACGCCCTGCAACTACTTCTGAAACAGGTTTTGAAAACGCTTTCTCTTTTCTTATTCTGTTGAATGCAACAGAATAAATTGCATTTTCATCTTTGAAGTTCTTTAAAAATATATCTTCCAAAAGTTCAAGTGAGACTTGTGCGATATCATTCTTTTCAGTTTCTGACATTGGTGGAAGTGATGCAAGTGATTGACTTAAAAATTGCCTTATTGCAAGGGAAATTTTTTCGGCATCTGTCACATTTTGCAAACTCTGCCTCAAGGGTTCAACAAGTGAATAAGCTTTATACACAATAAATGTGATGTAACCAAGATAACTATCAACATTGAGTAACCTCTTTATTTGTTCCATTGATACTACTCTTATTGCTCTCTCATTTCCACTCGATTCCAGGATTCTAAGCATCTCCCTTGTGATCACATAAAGCATATCGAAAAGGTCGTAACTCTCCCCAAAGCCAATATAGAGATTCAAAAGTTTTGCATCTTCTCTTGAAATAACCTGCCCATGGTTTTGAAAATTCCATACGAGTGCATGTGCGGTTTGTGAAGCAAGAATTGCTCTTTCTCTTTCTGGTTTATCCTTGAACATATATCTATAGAGAAAATTGTATGCGTATTGTTCTCCTGTCGTAAGTGCTCTATAACACATATTAACAACCGTAGGGTTTATTTGTTGAACAATTGGCACTAAATAGTTCATTGCAGTGCTCATTGCGATATCCACTGCATCTTCTCTTTTGATAGGTACTGATTGTGAGATATCCTGGGCCATTTTTAGTGCAAGTGGGAAAAAGTCTGTGACAAATTTACCATAAAGTTGCAAAAAGGGGTAATATCCCTCAAGAGCCGAAATATGGAGATTCTCAATAAGTGGATGCTCCATTTGCATATCAAGTGGGCCAATCTCTGATTGTGGTCCCATAATAATTTCATCAGATGCAAGGGTCATTAATGTTGCAGCACTTTTTGCAAAAAGTGGAATGATTGCTTTCAGTTTTCTGCATTTTGACCTCACGATATTCATCATCTGATACGCTGGATGTGGGAAACCTCCGTTTGAAAGTATCACCATATCAATTCTTGTTTCTTCTGGGGGCGTAACAATCTTATTCAACTGGTCCATTAGATCAAAGACATCGTCTCTATCAATAGGAACTCTTTCGTTATAGACAAGGAATAAAATATAACGGGTTTCCCTGGGGCTCGTTTTCGTCGAAGGTGGGATAGGAGTTTGAAGTGGCAAATTTTCAGATGGTGTTTCTTTACCTTTAATTTCTTCTTTTGTTTCGGTAGAGTGAGAATCTTCTCCTCTTTCATTTTGTTTTTCAAATTTTTCTTCGTTCATCTTATCACCTTCCTTACCCCACATTATATAAGAGTGTGCATTTTTTACAAATCTTTTAAGAACTTCTTAATAAAAGTATACCAAAATAAGAACTTTTGTAGTATAATTAAGCAAGGAGGATGACAATGAAAATAAGAGAAGCGGCTGCCCAGGGGACATTTTATCCTGAAGATAGGGAAGAGTTAAAAAGTCTTATAAGAAGATATGTGGAAAATGCTCCTCTCGAGGAACTTCCTGGTCTCAAGGCAATTATTTCACCCCACGCAGGATATGCATACTCTGGACCAGTTGCAGGCGTGAGTTTTAAGCAACTAATGAACATAGACTATTTAAAACTCATAAAAGTGATAATTCTTGCTCCTTCTCATTTTGCCTTGTTCAGGGGAGCTTCAGTTGGTCTTTTTGATGCTTATAAGACCCCTCTTGGTTTTGTAAATGTATCAAAAGAAGCGCAAAAATTACTATCTTTTGAAGATTTTCATTTTATACTTGAGGCACATTTGGAAGAGCATAGCATAGAAGTGCAACTTCCTTTCTTGCAATATATCCTTCCACATTTTGAAATTGTTCCGATACTCTATAGCGAAATCGAGCCGCAAAGCTTGCTTAAAGGTGTAGAATCAATACTTGATAAGCGTTCAATACTTGTCGTGAGCACTGATTTGAGCCATTACTATCCATACGAAGTTGCAAAAAATATTGATGCCAATTGTATTAAAAGTGTGGAAAAACTTGATACAAAACTTTTAAAGAAATGTGAAGCATGCGGAAAAATTGGTATAGAAACTATAATAGAATTTGCGAATGCGTACGGTCTCAAAAGCAAGGTTTTGGCCTATGCAACAAGTGGAGATACTGCTGGTCCAAAATCACAGGTTGTTGGGTATCTTTCTGCTGTATTCTATGGAGGAAACTCATGAACAAAAATGATAAAATTGTTCTGCTCAAACTTTCAAGGAAAACCATCGAAACCTACTTAAGGGAGCACAGAAAAATAAAAGGGACAAAGGAAGAATACCCGCAAAGAGAATTCTGGGAAGAAAGAGGAACTTTCGTAACGCTTACTGAAAATGGGGCGTTAAGAGGATGTATTGGCACAATTTATCCTGTAAGACCTCTTGTTTTAGATGTTATAGAAAACTCCATCAATGCTGCTTTTAGAGACCCAAGGTTTTATCCAGTTGAAGAAAGTGAACTTCCATATATAAATATTGAGATTTCAATTCTTTCGGTCCCGGAAAAAATATATTTTAAAGATACAGAAGAGTTGTTTGAAAAAGTAATTCCGTTTAAACACGGAGTAATTATAAAGAAAGGGTTTTATCAAGCAACATTCCTGCCCCAGGTATGGGAAGAACTTTCAAAGCCTGAGGATTTCTTTACACATCTTTGTCTGAAAGCAGGGTTAAATGGTGACTGTTTTAAGGAAAAAAACTTAGAAGTAGAGGTATATACTGTTGAAGCCTTTTCTGAAAAAGAACTGGGCTTGAGTTGATTCAAGCCCAAGACGGTTATTAGGATCTGTATGTATCCGGGTCTTCAAACACCAAACCCAATAAAGCAATTATTGCCATCGGAATAATTCCAAAGACAATAATAGAACTTGTGTATCCTTTTGTTAATGAGCCAATAATAGGGAAAATAGTCCCACCGATATTTGCAAAAATAAGAATTATTGCACTTCCAATCCCTGCGTTTCTTATTCCAACAGAACTAAAAGCGCTTGGTAGATGTACTCCCAAAGGATAAATAGGGAAAAGTGCTATACCAAGAACCATTGAAATAAGTAAAAGAAAAGAATACTCTTTAATAGAAATGCTCAATAAAAGCATGAGAATTACAACAATTGGTAATATTATGAAAAACAGTTTAACTTTTTTTGTCCTGTGGCTTAAATCTGGGATACTCATTGCACCAATAAGACAGCCGATCATAATGAAAGCATTAATAAAAGAAGCCTTTGCTGGGTCAAGTCCTTTGAAGGTTATATTCAGTTTAGGATACCACCCGGCGAGCCACTTAAAAACTCCAATGTCAAAAAGAGCAATTAAGGAAAGAACTATAAGTGATTTATTAGTAAACACAAGTTTAAAACCTTCAGTTATAGGGAGCCTCCTACTTACAACCCCATCAGGAAGAGAATCATCCCAATTCCTTATAACGAGAATATAAACAATTGCAACAATCGAGGAGACTATTCCGGTTATAAAAAGGGCGCTCGATAAACCAGTACTACTTACAAGAGGATAGGAAATGAAAAATGCAAGTATCTGTCCTAAAGTCAAAAAAGCAGTAAAGTAGGCAGTAATCCTGGTAGCCTTATCTTTAGAAAAAAGCCTGTAAGTTAAAGGAGACCATGAGGTAAAAGCAAAGGCTGCACTCAATGCAAAACCCAAATTCGCCAGGAACATACAGGTAAAATTGAATGAGAAGACTGCCCTTAAGACAGTAAAAATACCCAAAAGTATCGCTGCAACAGTCGTTGATCTTTTAGGACTCAAATCTGCATAAGCACCTGCAAAATAAGAAAAAAGCACAAGCATAAATGGAACTGAAGAAAGAAGCATTTCAGAAAAAACAGGCGCAACACCCATCTGTTCTTCAATTACCCTTTTTAGAATAGGTGACCACATAAACCAGTTGAATCCGATAAGAAGTGTAATTAGTCCAAACAGTCCAAAAATTACATAACTTCTTTTGTTTTCCATACTTTTCCTCCTAATTTATGAAATTTTCTTAACATACCCTATCACCTCTTGACAAAAAACATAAATTTGTTATACTCAACTTTAAGTAAGTTCAGATATTCGCCACCGAATACCTGATACCTACCTCCTTTCTTATTCATGCCAGGGAAGGTGCCCCATCACCTTCCCATTTTTATTTGTATTGAGACTTGTAAAATTCATAATATAGGCCCTTTCTTTCCAACAACTCTTCGTGTGTTCCTTCTTCAACTATCCTTCCTTTATTTAAAACATAGATTTTACTTGCGTTTCTTATAGTTGAAAGCCTGTGCGCAATTATTATAGATGTCCTTCCCTGCATAAGTATTTTAGTCCCCTTTTCTATAAGTTCCTCTGTACGAGAATCTATAGAAGAGGTTGCTTCATCGAGAATTAAAATTCTTGGATTATGTATCAAGGCTCTTGCAAAAGAAATTAGTTGTCTTTCACCTAAAGATATATTCTTACCTTCAGTTGAGAGTTCCGTATTTAAACCATTAGGTAACCTTTCAATATAGTCATAAATACCAAGAGTCTTGCATACATTTTCGGCATCCCCAAGCGGAAATTCGTCTCCCAAGGTGATGTTATCAAGAACTGTCCCTTTAAAGATAAAAACATTCTGCAAAACCATACCAAGATACTTTCTAAAGTGGCTCTTACAGGCAATTTTTAAATCAAACCCATCAATTAAAACATTCCCCTTTGTAGGTTCGTAAAATCCAAAAATAAGGTTTGCAATTGTAGTTTTACCTGCTCCGGTAAATCCAACAATTGCAATACTCTCAC
>Ga0315298_1002286_pt1 | contig 32885 bp, 22 predicted proteins | sample WHS_1_MG_FD_203077 | JGI IMG/M metagenome (GOLD analysis project Ga0315298, IMG submission 203077) | Extremophilic microbial mat communities from Washburn Hot Springs, YNP, Wyoming, USA - WHS_1_MG | ecosystem: Environmental > Aquatic > Thermal springs > Hot (42-90C) | place: USA: Wyoming... | reverse complement strand
CGTTTGGTGCGCCCGGAATATATCACACGTAGGGCAGCTTGTCAATAACTTCGAGCGAATCAATGGCAGGCGAGGAGACGGACGATCTCATAGGGCTGGATTCCTGCCTCAGCTCGCCAGCTTGCCACCGTCGATGATGACCGTCGTGCCCGTGATGTAGCTGGCTTTTTCCGAGGCCAGGAACACCACCAGGTTGGCCACCTCTTCTGGGGTGCCGAGGCGCCCTATACAGGTCCGCTTTATCCGTTCGTCCCTCACCTTCTCGTCGGCCCATATTGCCTCTGAGGTCTTGGTCTCGACCAGCCCAGGGGCGACAGCGACAACGCGGATACCATACTGGCCCAATTCTCTCGCCAGCCCCTGCGACAGCATGATGAGGCCGGCCTTGCTTATAGAATACGGGACGAAGCCCGGCTCCAGCCTGATTCCGTCGACCGACGCCATGTTAATAATGCACCCTTGCCTTTGTTCGATCATTATGCTGGCTATCCTTTGCGACAGCAGAAAACAGCCCTTCAGGTTGACGTTCATAATGTGATCCCACATCCCCTCGTCCACTTCCATCAACGGGGCGATCGCTGGGTTGCTCGCCGCGTTATTGACCAGTATATCAACGCGGCCGTATTCGCGCTTCGCTTCTGATGCCAGATGCGCCAGGTCCGCGCTCTTACCTAGATGGGTGGGAACAGCCAGGACAGGCGCCCCGGTTCTCCTGACCTCTTCGGCCGCTTCACTCAAGTCGCCATACTTGTTGCGGCTGGCAAGAACCAGCTTTGCTCCACTGCGGGCAAAAGCCAAAGCGATGCTCCGACCGATACCGCGAGAGGCGCCGGTCACCACCACCACCTTGTCCTGAAATTCTTGATCGCCCATCCTCTCTACCTCCTCTTGACACGTACATCACAGGTAGCAATCGATAGCACCCATACCAGAAAACTCACCCCCTGTCAATGGCGAAATGCCTGAATCAAGATGTGCCTATTGCTTTTTGTCCCCCAACGGGCTATATATGACTTGCTCTGGCAGACCATCAAGGAGGTTGCTGTGAACTCGTCCTTCCCGCTCCTTTGCCGCGTCGCGCTTGCGCTTGTGGCACTCGTCTCTCCGTTCGTTGCCCCGGCCTCCTCTTTCGCTGCCGAGACAATTAATCATTACGATATGACAGTCTACCTCGACTATGACGAGGGGACACTCAACGCTGTGGAGAAAGTGACCTACCACAACACCGCCGACAGGTCCCTCCGTTCGGTAGTCTTCAACGTGACGCCGGCCCACTATAATGCATTTACGCTGGAAGAAGTGACAGTTGGAGGTGCAGTAGCCACGGCTTCTCTCAACGGAGTAGTTCTGGAGGTCGCTCTTCCTTCGCCTTTGCCAGTAGGGGAGAGTGCCGATATACGCCTAGCGTTCGCCCTCAAGATTCCGTCCCCGGGCAATTTGCGCTTCGGTCGAGCAATGGGCGTTGTGGCGCTCGGCAACTGGTACCCGGTGCTCTCCCCGATGGACCCCCAGATGGGCGATTGGGACCGCCACCAGTACGTGGACACGGGCGACGCTTTCTTCACGGAGACAGCCAATTACGACGTTTCGCTCACCGTCAATCGCCCTGTTTCCGTGGGCTTCACGGGCACGGCTACCAAGGTGGCGGATAACCAGTGGAGCCTCGCTGCTAGGCACGTGCGCGACTTCGCTCTGGTATTTTCCGACAGGTATCTGATCAAGCAGGCTCCTGTCGGCGCCACGACTATCACTGCGCTCTACCTACCAGAGCATGCACAAGAAGGGGGGCTTTATCTTCAGGCGGCCACGGAAACGGTCGAGTGGATGAACTCGGTTGTCGCCGCCTATCCCTATCCTAACCTGTTTGTGGTGGAGACTACCAGCAACGATCCCGCCTGGGTAGGGCAGGAGTATCCGGGCATAGTTTTCATCAGTAGTCAGATGACGGCCGCCGGAGGAGATGTTACCAGTTACCTGGGCTACCTCGTCATCCACGAGGTTCTTCATCAGTGGTTCTACAGTCTGGTTGGGAACGATCAACTCCACGAGCCGTGGCTCGACGAGGCCCTGGTCACTCATTTGTCCTACGAGTTCTACAGGACGAACTACGCGGCGCTCTATCCCTCCTTGTGGCAGCGGTTCATCGACGGCTACCGCCAGAGCATCGCCGCCTGGAGCGACCGTCCAGTGAACAGCAGCATATACGATTTCGACAACGAGGCGCACTACTTCCTCATCGTTTATCGCAAAGGGGCAATGTTTCTGGACGACTTGCGCAACCTGATCGGGGGCGACAGTTATTTCGCGCTGCTGCGGGACTACGTCTCGCGCTTTCGGGAAGAGACCGCCAGGGGCACGGACTTTCTGGATTTGGCCCGCTCCCGGTCGTCTGTGGATATCACTCCGCTTATCAGGCGAAACTTCTCCTACGGGCGGTACTCGGGGACGCTGGATTACGATATTCCCCAGGGCCACTTCTTTACCCAGGCCAATGGCGCGCCGTTGGGCACGAGCTCCAAAGGGTTCTCCGTTGTGGACGATGGGGCCGCAGCGTTCTGGACCGAGTTCAAACGCCTGGGCGGAGTGGAGGGAGTAGGGTATCCCGTCTCGCGCCGGTTCGTCTGGGACGGATTTGTTTCGCAGGCGATGCAGAAAGGCGTTCTCCAGTGGCGGCCGGAGGTCGGCCGGGCTTACTTCGTGAACGTGTTCGATGAGATGAGCCGGTTGGGGCTGGACGGATGGCTCAAAAGCTTCCGGCAGGTGCCGTCTCCCCCAGACTGGAGCTCGGATCAGGGAAGGAAGTGGGAAGATGTGGTACGATCGCATCAGGCTTTGCTGGAGGCAAACCAGGCGATCAAATCCGTGTACTTTGGTGTAGCAGACCCAGTGAATCTCTTTGGCCTGCCTATGGCCTATGCGGATATGGGCAACAACGTCACGTTGCGCGCTCAAAGAGCCGTGATTCAGCAGTGGAAAGAGGACGTTCCCTGGGCCAGCGCCGGACAGGTGACCGTGGCCAATGGCGGAGATATCGCCAAGGAGGTGGGCTTGATACCAAAGGAGGCGCTGGCGCCGCTAGATGCGCCGTAGTCGGGTTTGAATAAAGAAGGCTCTATTGACAGGAGTTGCGTGGTGGTCCCGACAAGCTCCACTCCACCGAAACGAGCACGGAGTGAGGCCTTGAAACCTTTGCGTCCTTGGCGGTTGATCCACACCCTACCGCCCGAGTTCTTTTACCAGGGTGTTTCACCTGCCAGGCAAGATTAGGTAGGTATTTCGCCCGGCGACCAAAGTCGTGGGCAACCGAAACGAAACCTGCCTGTGCAGGCTGGGGACAAGACCGCGAAGGCGGACCTGGCAACCAGTTGCTGGGGTTTCAACCGCCAGGCGACTATGAAAAGATACTGTCTTGTTACTAAGCATTGCCCTCACCCCTCAGCCTGAGGGAGAATCCAACGCAACCGTTCTCTACCGCGTTCGTATTAACAGGTAGAGAAAGGAGGGTGAGCGTTGGCCGTAGTCGAGGTCGGCATAGTGGAACGGGCGAAGTCCGGTGATGCTCTGGCCTTCGAGGCCATATTCAATACGTATCGCGACCCAATCTACAACTACATTCTCCGCATCATGGGCAGCAGCGAGGAGGCCAACGACCTGACGCAGGACACGTTCCTCAAGGCCTATCGGGCGCTGCCCAGGACCTCCGCTGACCTCAATCTGCCGGCCTGGCTCTATCGAATCGCCACTAATACCTGCCGTGACGAGCTTCGGCGTCGCAAGATCATCAAGTGGCAGCCCTGGGACAGTCTCACAGAGCTATTCTTTACTAAGCAAGTAGCCGATGACAATCCCGAAAGGGAAGCTCTGGAGAAAGAGCTCAAGGAAGCCGTCCAGGTAGTGCTCAACAGGCTCCCATATAAATACAAGCTGTGCCTGGTGCTCAGAGAGTACGAGGGGCTCTCATGTGAGCAAATCGCCGAGATTCTTGGCACTACGCGCTCGGCGGTCAAATCCTTGCTTTTCCGCGCGCGGGAAGAGTTCCGCTCGGTGTACGCTGGCCTTGAAGAGGGAACCAAGAGCGTGATCGGGCGGGAGGTGAAAAGGCATGAAGTGTGATCACAAACTGCTTTCAGACTACCGAGACGGAGAGCTTTCACCAGAGCAGAGGCGTGTGGTCGACGAGCACCTAATCACCTGTGCGGAGTGCCGGAAGGTGCTCCAGGACTACGAAGGCATATCGCGGGCAATCAGGTCGCTAAGGCGGTACGAGGCGCCAGGCAATTTGGTGAGCGCTGTCTACGACAGAATAGAGTCGGAGCGCTTCGGGTCGAGAGTGGGGCTCAACTGGTCCGGAGCCCTCCGGCTAGGGGGATTGCTGGCCGCCGCGCTCGTCCTGGTTTTTGCTGGTTCTAACATCTTTCGCGTTGGTCCTGTGCTGGTAGACGATTCGCAAGCACGCGCGACAAGCCCGGCGTCGATTTATCTAGCCCAGTCGACCCCAACCCCTATCGCTGCGGCCAGCCAGCCGACGCCCGATATTGCCGATCGACTGGCGGAGAAGCCTCCAGCTGCTGCACCCAGAAAGCCAGCCGTGCAAACTCAGGTCCACTTGGAGGCGGTCGAGACGTCCCAGCCAGAGCATCACGTGGTGGAACCACCAGGTCCCAGGCTTGCGGCGGCTGAAACAAGTCCAGTCCCAGAAAAGGCCGAACCAGCACCAGTCATTTCAACGGTGAATGCTTCGCCAACGGCTGTTGTAGTTGAACCTAAAATTCCGGCTCAGAACGTGGACTCCGAACGCCCCGAGCCAACTCCAATTTCGACTCCGAGCGCAGAGCGAGCGGTGGCTGCGGCTCCCACAACCGCTACGCCAAGCTCTACCAATTCCGTAGCGACGCCAAGCGCAGGGCAGCCCACGCGCACTCCTTCTGGCACCCCTGGTGGGGTATCGATCGCCGCCATAGTGGAAATCACGCCTACGACCACCGTGTCCGCAACCATCGCGTGCTCCCTGGTTCCCCAGAGAGGTTTCGGACTAGTGTACAGCGGCAATGTGGGGACCCGAGAGCGGCTGGGATGCGCAGTATCCAAAGAGAAACCGGTTAACCTAGTTCAGGAAGCATTCGAGGGCGGTCAGGTGTTCTGGCGTAGTGACACTCTACAGATCTACGTGCTGACATCCAAGGGCACCTGGAAAGCTCACAAAGACACCTGGGCGGAGACCGACCTTCCTGTTACGCCATTGGTACCGCCGGAGGGCAAGTTCGCACCCGTGCGGGGCATCGGGAAACTGTGGACTGAGGATTTAACAGTTCGGGCGGATATGGGCTGGGCACTGGAAGCAGAGCGAGGCTATTCCGGTGCGGTTCAGGAATTCGAAAAAGGCGCGATGGTGTGGAGCGATCTCAAAGCAATCTATGTCCTCTACGCCGATGGCACGTGGCAGCGCTTCGCGGATACTTACTCCGACCCTTCCACACAAACGGAGCAGACGACCGCCATCAGATAAGCCATCCCCCAGTTGACGTCGCAGTGGCACAAATCTTGCAGCACAAATGGTAGAAACCCTGGTAATCCTAATCTCTGGCATCTTATTGCTTCGGGAATCCGGGGTGGTTGGGAGGGTTCCGGCGATGTTGAGCGTTGCGCTGGCGTCGTTCAGCGACCTTGGGGCAAACGGATTGCTGGCGCTGGCGGCAGTCACGTTGTTCTTGCTGTTTGCCTTTTGGGCTGGCTCACTCGGTTCCACCTCGTCACAATGAACTCGCTATCAAAATAGCCTGTTCTCTGCTGTTGGCGTGCTCTACGGCGTTGCCGTTCCCGTCGCCTGAGGAGTGGCTGTTGGCGCTGGGGTTCCCACAGGCGTGGGGGCCTCGGGCGCGGGTGTAGGCGTTGCTGCCGCTTTGGGGCTCACGAGGAGCACGTTGCGAGACGGACGGTAGTGGCTGGTCACTACGTAGCGGTCGATCTCGTTCCCGTCCTTGTCTGTCACGTGTCGTATGATTGTCGAATCGAAGCCTGGCTCGGCCTGCTCTATCCAGAGGGTCTTCCCCGGAGGCATGGAGGGGTCTTCCTCTTCCACGGTGGCGGTATCCGGCTGTACCACATTGGTGATGATCGGCTCTTCGGCCGTTACCTTCCATCCTGGGTTAGTGCCGTAGATGGAGAAGTACACGTTCGAACCAGACGTGTAGCCTTGAATGGCGATCCAGTTGCCGGTGTTGTTCCGGAACTTCAGGTCCACGTAGGGATCGTCCACCGTAGCGTCGAGTCCTTTGAGGCCCCCCGGGGGTTGCCCGTACCTGGGTATCCAGTATAGGTGCGGGTACCGTTCCTCTATCTTGAGGCCAGCCCAGAAGGCCGCGTGGTAGAGCGTCGTCGCAACCTGGCATATTCCTCCAGCGACCGATGGCACCGTAGCCATGTTATTGCCCTCCATCGTGATCCCGTAGCCGATTTGGAAGCCGCTGGCCAGCGTGGCAGGGCCCAGAGAAGCGTTCATAGAGAACACTTCTCCCGGCGGCACGACCACTCCTGTGAGGCGGCTGGTGGCCAGGGCGATGTTGTGAGCTTTCTCCGGAATTGCACCTGCGAAGGATGTACTTGTGGATACCAGCAAGTCCTTCACGACGATGCTGGATAGGTCCGAAGCCTTCACCTTGGCCTCTTCGACCGAAACTGGGAGGGCGACTTGGCGCTGGGACGTTGTGGAAGCTGCCTCAATCGCGGCCACCGTCTGCTCTACGTTCACGCTCACACCGTCTTGCTCTTTCTCAGTCAGCGAGAGTTTCCCGTTTTCGAAGCGGAATCTGGCGTCGCGGGGCTTCCTGTCAACTTGTTGGGCTATGCTTTGGGCAAACTTGGTGAGGGCTTCTCGGTCGAGATCAGCGACGACGCTGGGTCTTCCGCCGGTATCGACCCTGGAGAACACGAGCATATCTGCCAGCCGCGCTCGGCTCAGCGTCCAGGTGTCGTTTCCCAGTCTCACCTCGATTGGCGCACTGACAATGGTCTCTGCTGTCGCTCTTACCGCGATTAGATCATCTTCGGTAATGGCTGGTCGTACGGTCTTTATCGTCAACGGCACGGTGTGGTTGCCCCTGGTCAATTCACCATTGATTGCCACGGCAGTAGCGTCGAGGTCCACTGCTTTGCCTTCGACTGAATCGCTTATGACGAACTGGCCTCCCTGGTAGTGGATTGTGGCGTCCTGAGCCTCTGTTTTCACATCTGCGGCAACCTTCTCGAGGAAGCTCAACAGCTTGGAACTTTCCAGACTCACACCCACCTTGCCGTTAGCCGCGTTCGTTGGCTGGAACGTCAGCATCCTGGCCACGTCGATGGGTCCGATGGTCCACGATTTGTCACCGTAGTTCAGCACAAGCGGCTTGGAGACCATCTCCTCAGCGATCGACCTGGCCTGGGCCAGGTCGGCATCGGTTATCTCGGCCGGAACCTGTTTCACCACCAACTCCGCGTCGTGCGTCCGGTATATGTCGAAGGACTGCTCTAGTTGTGCGATTGTGGCATCTACGTCCAACCTGAGGCCGTTTTTCGGCAGAGTAACGCGCACTACGCCAGAGTCATCGACCGATATCGTGGCGTTTACTGGCGATTGGGCAATCTCGGCCGCTATCCCTCCCAACACCCGCCTCTGGGCCGTTTCGTCGAAGGAGAAGACGGGAACTGAGCTATGCCCGCGTGCTCGCAACAGAATGCCCTGAACAAGCTCACTAAGCAGCCCCCCCTGGCGTCCCACCTTGTATCCGTGTTGCACCGTCTCGTCAAAATCCACCGAGAGTCCGAGTTCGAAGGGAGTTGTGTCCCATCGGCGGTCCTGGTAGTGCAACACGAACTTGCTGTTCCCGTATTCGTTGGTCTTGGCCTCAAGGATTTCCCGTGCCTTGTCCTCTGTTTGTCCTCCCAAGTCCAAGTTGGCGATGCTGACGCCGGGGTATATCTTGTCCGCGTACAACGTATTGTAGCTAATCGCGGCAGTCAGGGCAGCGACAACGGCGATCAACACAGCAATGGGGAACACGCGGAACGGCGAATTTACCGCAGGGGAGGAAACCGTAACCGATCTCGACCTGAACGGCCAATCTGGCCGAATGACCCTCATCAACCACATCCCAAAAGAAAAAAACGAACCTGTTCCCGGACCTAGCCCAGTCGCGCGTCTAGGCACGACTCTGCTGCCTACCGCTCGCCTTGTGGGTAGGATGGAATTAGTATAGCACGAAGCCGCGGGAATGGCAATCAGACCCGGAGCGTTTTGCGTTATCGGAGACCTGTGCGTTACGTTTGCTCCACGTCCGATAAGACGTGACTGATGGTGTAGAATGTCCCAACCCGTTGATACCTTTGTTCACCGCCCGAGAAGCCCACTACTGGATGCCCCCCTGCTATCAACTGTCAGTGTGCAAGAAGCAGCGCCGCCCAGACTCCCTCTGGCCGTGTGTTCCACAAGGCTGCATCGGTCCTTGGCCGCTCCAAACCCGAGCCGTCTAGTCTTCCACACGGGGCTCAGCCAATGATTCAGCCGCCGCCTCGCCCGGGATGACTCCAGGGGAGGACTCTTCATCAGCGTCGATCAAGATCACCTTGACAGGCACAGCAGGAAAGTGCCTTTTCAATCGCTCAATGTCGTAAACGAGCTGTTCTCCATAGGAAACTCCTGAGGACATTTCTCGCTGGAGTAAGTGGCACGGTACTATTTCTACCCCAACGTCGGCCTTGTTTTCGTTAAAGAAGTATTGAAACTTAGCCAGATCGTAGAACATAAAGGCATACTTCCCAAACTGGACTTCGACCAGGACGCTGTCCTTGACGAAATCTACCTGCTTGAACGCGCCTGGAATTGAGATATCGCTGTTTGGTAAAGCGATCGTGTAGGTATCCCTGATCTCACGGAACCCTCGGCGTGAGAACTCGTTGCGGAACTGCTCATTCATATCTACCGGGGAGTAGAGAGCCTTTCCCTTCTTGGTTTTCTCCCTGCTAATCTTGATACGCCTGGCCCTCACGGCCCTAATCACATCATAGATCTCTTGGTTGTGGTTGGAGTAGCGGACTTTGAGTATCTCTGCACCACCAAGGTGGGAGTACTCGTAAACAACCTTCATTTGCCCTTCTCTGGGGTGACGAATTCTCCCTGCTTTTCCAGGAATCGCAGCTGAGACGAGCCTAGGTAGACGGCCTTCGGGGGTACGTTCAGGCACGAACTCTTGGGGTCGTAGACGGGTCGGTCCATGGGGCGAATGCGCAACTGCCCCATCTGCGCCGCCCGGATTCGCTGCTTCGCGACTTCGACGTACTGGGGCAGTATCTCAGCCCCAGCTGCCTTTCGGCCGTGCATGAGTGCTGCAACAACGGCGCTCCCTACACCCATAAAGGGGTCCAGTACCCAGTCATTCTCATCGGTCATCGACAGTACTAAACGTTCAACCAACTCGACTGGAAACTGGCAGGGATGAATGGTCTTCTCAACGTGGTTGGCTTTTACATTGGGGATAGCCCAGATATCTCCGGGGTTCTTTCCCAGTGGGTTGCCGGAAAGCTCGCCTTTCTTCGGCCCCTTAAAATGCTTCTTATTTGGATACTTCTGTGGCACCCGCACTGCATCGAGATTGAACGTATAGCTATCTCCCTTAGTAAACCAGAGTATCACCTCGTAGCGCCCAGAGAAGCGCCTTGAAGCGTGCAGCCCGTGCTCGAAGTGCCACACTATTCGGTTGCGGAGATGCAGACCCATGGCTATGAACAGCGGGTAGAGAACGATATCCAACGGCACTATCCGACCGTTCTCCACGTAGTTGCCTACCTGCCAGCAAATGCTTCCGCTTTCGTGCAGCACACGAACGCACTCCAGAATTACGCGGTGCTGTTGAGCTAGGTACTCCTTCAACCTAAGCCGGGTTTCGTATGGCTTCCCGAGGTTGTAAGGCGGCGATGTTACGATGAGCTTGATCACCCCATCCGGTATCTGGGGTAACAGATCAAGGCAGTCTCCGCAGAAAAGAACACAGTCTGCGCCTGTATCAAAACCGGAAGATACTATTAGCGGCTCAGCAGGTACTTGCAATGGCGGTCTTCCTTTGTTCAAGCTAGTCGAATTATAGCGCTGTTCAGGCTATCGTACAACCGTGCTCTCAGGTAGTCGCAACCGCGAGAGGTCTTGCTGGACTTATTGGACTCGGTCTTGGCAGCTGGGCTGCGTGCCTGCCAAATTCAGCGTTCCCTAGCCGATCTTGGTCCAGTAGCAATGGCAGGGCAGCATTCTTGCGATGGAATCTGCGGTTGTATCGCCGTGTCGCGTTGCGAGAGCCTGAATCGCAAGTCCAGGGTAGCACTAGCCGAACATTGACTTAGCTTGCTGTCTGGATATGCAGCTTGCATAGGCAGCGGTTTGGCGTAACGCGGGCAATTCACGAGCGCTTGAGATCGACATCTTCGTTGTCTCCCACGTAGGCTTTCAACCGGCTTGGGCAAGTGATAGAATTGAATAGGGAGGTCACAGTGCGCATAGTCTTCATGGGTACCCCGGAGTTCGCTGTGCCAGCTCTGGAGAAGCTCGTCGAGAACCACTACGAGATATCTGCCGTGGTGACGCAACCGGATAGGCCGGTTGGGAGGGGAAGAGCGCTGGCCCCATCGCCCGTGAAGGCGTTTGCTGTATCTCATCAACTGCCGGTGTTACAGCCCGAGTCGCTGAAGAAGCCGGGGATTGACGGGAAACTTCGAACCCTGCGCCCGGATGTGATCATCGTCGTGGCGTTCGGGCAGCTGCTTCCCAAACAGGTCCTGGAAATCCCTCCTCTGGGATGTCTGAACGTTCATCCTTCACTCTTGCCGAAGTACCGGGGTCCATCCCCAGTAGCCGGGGCTATTTTGGCGGGGGAAAGCAAGACGGGCGTCACAATAATGCTTATGGACGAAGGCTGGGATACTGGGCCGATACTCGCCCAGCGGCCGGTTGCCATCCTTCCCGACGACACTACCGGCTCGCTGGAGAAGAAGCTATCGCTGGTTGGCGCTGAGCTTCTGATAGACGTGCTGCCTCGGTGGGCGGCGGGCCAGATAAAACCTCAACCTCAGAATCCCAATCAGGCGACGTACACGAAACCAATTACCAAGAACGATGGACGGATCGATTGGCGAATGCCTGCCGATGAGCTAGCTCTGCGCTGTCGGGCGTTCAATCCCTGGCCGAGTTGCTTCACTTTCTTCGGTGGGAAGCTGCTGAAGATTCTGCGAGCGCGTCCATACTTGAAATGGAGGCCGGAGGATGTGGTTGCGGAAGCTCTTGTGCCCGGCAAGGTGATCGAGGTCCAGGTTCCGAACGGCGCGGGGGGGGAGAAAGCGATCGGAGTGGTAACGGGGCGCGGTGTGTTGCTGCTGCAAGAAGTTCAACTCGAAGGTGGCCGGCCAATGCCCATCGAGCAGTTTGTTCGGGGGCAGCGTGGCTTTGTGGGATCGGTATTGTCGTGACTCCGTCGGCGACCGTCGCTCACTCGAAGGACAAGCCCTCGTTTGCGGGTGGAGGACGATGGTATGTTCCTTCTCTTATGCTATTGACTAGTTTCACAGTTGCCGCCTGGGGCTTTGTGCCCAGTTCGTCTTTAAGCAGGCTGACCAGCTGCTCGTACTGTCTCAGCGCCAGAGCGGGATTACCTGTCTCACAGGCGACCCGCATCAGCAGCCTGTGCGCTTCCTCAACGTAGTTGTCCTTGTTCAGAGTAGTGGTGGCGTAGTGGGCGGCCTGGTCGTAATCCCGGCGGGCGTAGGCAAACCACGCCAGTTGCTGCAAGACGTTGAGGTAGGTTCTCAAGAGATTGGACCTTTCGGGCTCAGCCCAGTCCACGTACAGATCGCTTAGATAATCGTCGCGGTAGAGACTGACTGCACGCTTGAATTCAGCGATTGCCTGATCTGTAACTTTGGATCGCAGCAGCTTAGATCCCTCGGCCACCTTCGCCTTGAATTCCCACGCGTCAACTCGCGTACCAGCGGGCAGCTCGAGATGGTAGCGCCGTCCCGCCAGAGTGACGAACCTGGAGGCAGAGCCGGATTCCAGCTCCGGCTCCAGGGCTCGGCGCAGAGAGTGCAGGGTAAAGTGGAAGTTGCTGACTCCCGAGTCCAGGCTCAATTTGGGCCAGAGAACCTCGAGCAGTTCATCCCGGGAAGCGCTTCGGTCGCTGCTGGTCAAAAGGTAGACGAAAAGCTCCTTGGCCTTTGTTGTCCGCCAGGCTCTGTCTGTAATCGGGCGCCCACCGCGATGGACTCTCACAGGGCCAAGCAAGAACACCTCGATTGAGATATCCTTCGCTTCGGCCTCCGTGATCTGGCCAGCCTCGTCTTCAGAAGCTACGCCAAGGCGTTGTGGGGTTACTGCAGCGTATTCCTCGCGCAGCGCACCGCTACCTGTAGCCTCCGCCTGGACGAGGAATTGTGGCTCCCGCCCCCAGGCCATTGGCGCTGCGACCTCCTTCTTGATTCGGGCCAGCCTTCCGAGCAACGCCAGTGCCGGCTGAGGCGAAGGAAGGTATTTGGCCGCGTTGGCCAAGAGTTCGCCAGTGACCTCCGGATTTCTGATGAGGAAACCAGCGTAGTCCTCGCTCTCCACCATTTCAATCAATTCCCCGATCAGGTCGGCGCTCGCTGATTTCTCTCCCCGCTCGAGGTGTATCTGGGCGAGCAGATAGGTTGCTTGAGCCCGGTGGTAGACCGCGCCAATTCTGTTAGCCAGGGCTAAGGCTTCCTTGGCTCGTTGCTCCGCTTCATAGTAGCGAGCGGTAGCGAGAGCGATTCTCGCTTCCAGAAGAACATAGGCCAGCCGCTGGATTTCAAGGTTAGACGCAGCGATCTTAGCCTCGATTGCCAGCCTGGACCTTGTGGCCGCGTCGACCTGGCCCCGTCGAAGGTCGATCTCCATCAGGACGAGCTGCATATTTATCTGGGGAGCGTAGTCGTCGAACGCCTCACAAGCTGTCAGCCCCTGGCGGCAGCAGACTTCAGCTTCGGAGTAATCACCTAGATCGAGGTAGGCTTCCGCCAGGCAGTAGCAGGCAAATGCCTCCGCTGGTCGTAGGTGGTGGGCCCGCGCCATCTCGATGACCTCTTTCAGGCCGGAAACCGCATCCGAGTGCTCCCCACGCATAGCTCGCACGTGGCCGAGTCCGGCTTGCACCCAGCAGAGCACGTTTATATCTCCACTGGACGCTTGCAGCGACAGGGCTCGCAGGTAGTGACGCTGTGCTTCCTTCAAGCGCCCGAGCCTGTGAAGAGCGTAGGCCGTGGCCTGGCTCTGCCAGGTCTCGCCTCGAGTGTCTCCAACAGAGACAAATAGTTCCTCGGCCTGCTGGTGACACTTCAATCCCTCCTCAGTCTGCCCAAGTTCGAAGTAGCACTTGCCCATGTTATGCAGTAGCCAGCCACGCGATGTCAGGTCAGAAGGGTCCAGTTGGGTGAGGGCCTGGCCTGCGACGACGATCGCCAATCTCTGATTGCGCCTATACGCCAGGACTTGGCTGGAGTACCACAACGTTCTAGCGAGGCCTTCACGATCTCCTCGCTCTCTGAAGAGGTTCGCTGCCCGGTTGTATAGCTCCAGCGCCGCATCCCACTCTTGGGCGACCCTGTGAACGACTCCGCGGTAAAGCAGCAGCCACGGCTGTCGGTCACGCTCTTCCAATGGAAAGGCGTCGATCCACCTCGCAACGGTCTCCAGGTTGTTTGCCGAAATCGCCGATTTAGCCAGCGAGGCTATCAGTTCCGAGGCCCGATCAAACTCTGCCGCCTCGACGAGGTGATGGATCGCATTGTCCCAATCCTGGTTTTTCAAATAGAACTCGGCCAGACGGGCATGCAACTGGCGGATGCTGCTTGTAGGCAGGGATTCTTTGACCTTGACAAGCAGGAAATCACGAAAGATTGGATTGTGGCAGTGGTAGCGCTCTGCGCCCACTCCGAACGTCGATACAAAGAAATCTCCGCGTTCGAGTCGGGAAAACGCTTCCGAGGCTTCTTTGTCTTGAGCTAGCTCCCGGCCCAGGTCCGAACTGATGTGATCGACCAGGGCGCTGCTCATGAGGAAGGAACGGGCGCCAGGAGCCTCCTGGTGGAAGATTTCCCGGTTTAGATAATCGTAGACCTCGGGCAGCGCCCCGGAGAAGGCGAACAGGACCTGCTCGCCCGAACTCCGCGCCAGAGTGCCGGCCATCTGGATCATCGCCGGCCAGCCACCGGTCTTAGAGACTAGGCTTTGCAGCGCCTCATCGGACGCGGGAACGCCGAGCCGCTCAGAGACGAGGCGTTTCACCTCCTCCGGCGCAAAGCACAAATCGCTCGTCGTCAGGACCCAAACCTCTCCCTGGATCTTAAGTCGGGGAATCGAAGGCAGGTCTGGTACCTGCCTGGTGGAAAGTAGGAAAGACAGAGCCTTGGGAACATTGCGGGCCAGATAATCGATGGTATCCCTAGCGCTGGACGAGGCGCACACTCGTTCGTACTGATCCAGGATTACGAGAGTAGGCTTGATCTCGGCTTCGTCCGCCTCTTGGCAGAAGAGGTCTAGCACGTAGCCCCACTGCCTCAATGCCTCGCGATTGCTGGAGAGGGCCGCGAGAGTCATCTTGCCAATCTGAGGGTGCACCGTCTGCAGGGAGAGCACGAGATGTCTCAGCAGAATCACGCGGTCGCGATGCAGGCGATCTAACGTCATCCACGCCGTGGGTATGCCATCGGAGCCCCGTTGCTCTTGCGCGAAGCTGGCCAGAAAGGTCGTTTTCCCGCCACCGGCACCTGCTTGAACCAGCACCAGTCTGTGCCCCAGACCTTCGCCAATTCTCTCGTAAAGCGATTCCCTGCGTCGGATGGAATACTGGGCTAACGCTGGAATTACTATGACCGCACGCGCGTCCGCTTCGGAAAACGTTCTTGCCACAGTCCTCTCTCAAGGTCGGCCAGCAGCCGCAATCAGGCAAATAGCCACTTCAGGCGGTTCTCTTGCGCGGCTCGCTGAGGCGTTCTAGCACCTACATACGAATGAGTGTCGAGGGACCAACTCCCTTTTGCCGTGCCTCTTGCCTGAGGATGGCCAGGAAGTCTTCGTCCAGCCGTACGGTGATCCCTTTCTTGGGCTGGGCACGGGTCACCACAAACTGAACGTCGGACACGTCCTCGAACCCATCCTCAAATTCAGTCGTGGAATGCGTGTCCCAGAACTCCGCCTCCTCCTCAACAGTCTTGAACTTGGGGATGCGGCCCTTACTCTGCTTGATTATATGTTTTTTCCTGCTCTGCGTTCGCCGTTTCTCAGGGCCTCCGTCGCCGTTGATACAGCCGCCGCTCTGCCTCATCGGCATCGCGGGCGATAACCAAGCCATAGATGCCGTGCTCACGTTGTGCCAGAATGACCGTGAGATATCGTCGGGGATCGGTTTGACCAATAAGGCGGAGTCGCTTCTGCCGGGTACGAAAGACGAGATGGTTTCCCAGAACGACCTCGTCCACCTCCTCCACGCTAACGCGATGGCGGGCGATGTGCTCTTCGCGTTCTGGGGCGATAACAACCCCATAGACTCTCACATACACGTCCTCTAAACGCGATTGTAATACAAACGGTGCGGGAGGTAAAGGACTCAACGCGCAAACGACGGAGGCCACTCTGCTTTGACCCCGCCCAACCTATGTGCTACAATTATCGCTCGAGAGAGCCCTTGCTCCCAGGAGAGGTGTTTGGATCCATCACTTATCGCCTTCGATCCTCTTTATGTGGTTTTTTCCGCCCCGGCCATCCTGGTGATGCTGTACGCCGTGCTGCGGGTGAAAAGCGCATACGACAAGTACTCGCGGCAGCCCAACACGTGCGGGATGACTGGGGTGCAGATTGCGCGGCATCTACTGGATCGCGCTGGGCTGAGTGACGTAGCGGTCGAAGTGGTTTCAGGAGAGTTTAGCGACTACTACGACCGTGGCGCAAAGACGCTCAGGCTTTCGCCGGCAGTGTATCAGAATCCCACAGTTGTGTCGGTAGCAGTAGCGGCGCACGAAGTAGGTCACCTAGTTCAGCAGCAGGGTAAGCGCGCAAGGCTGTGGCTTCCAGCGCAAGTGGTCTCCGGGGTCGGTGCGGGGGCCATATTCGGCTACGTTCTTTTCATAACGGGCTTCGTGGTCCAGTTTAGTGGACTGATTTGGCTGGGAATATCGCTCTTCTCGGTAGCGGTCTTGATTGCGCTGGTTAGTCTACCGGCTGAGCTAGACGCGAGCGGGAGAGCGATGCAGTTGCTGCGCTCGAATGACCTGCTTGTCGAGGGGGATGTTGCTGCAACGAAGGCAGTGCTAAACGCCGCCGCTCTCGCCGGTCTGGCGGGGCTACTTCAAGAGGTGGGCCAATTGATCTACTGGATCCTCGTGTCCATTGGGGTTAGTCGCAGCGACGAGTAAGCCACTGGCGGCATTCGCTTCGATGCCTGTGCTTCCTACAGTTCTGGCCTTAAGTTGCCCGCAGGCCGCGTCTATGTGTGCGCCGCGCCCGGTCCGCATAGTGGCCACTATTCGCCTTCTGTTCAGTTCCGCCTGAAAGGCCAGCGCTCTGTCTCGGGACGAAGGGCTGAACTCGCTGCCCTCGATGGCGTTGAGCGGGATGAGGTTCACGTGGCACAGCATTCCTTTTAGCAGTCCGGCCAAAGCGCGAGCTTGCTCACGACTGTCATTGACGTTGTCGATCAAAGCATACTCGAAAGTGACCCGACGGTTGGTCGCGGCTGTGTACTCCTTGCAGGCGGCCACGAGTTGCTCAATCGGGTATCTCTTGTTTATCGGCACCAGTTCATCGCGAAGCGCGTTGTCCGGCGCGTGCAGCGAAACGGCAAGCCCCACCTGGAGACGCCGGTTCGTGAGTTCTTTGATCTGCGGTACGATTCCCACTGTTGAGATGGTGAAGTGCCTGGCCCCGAGGCTGAAACCGTAGGGCGAGTTCAACGTCTCCACCGCTTTCCAGACGTTGCGCGCGTTAGCGAAAGGTTCCCCCTGTCCCATCAGCACCACGTTGGTAACCGGCCCGAGCGACTCCTGCATCAGTTGCTTAGCAAAGAACAGGACCTGCCCGACGATCTCCCCACTCGCAAGATTTCGCACCAGTCCCTCGCGCCCTGTGGCGCAGAAAGCGCAGCCCATCCCGCAACCGGCCTGCGTCGAAACGCAAATGGTTCGGCGCCCCTTGCTATCATGTCGCTCCGGGTAAACCATCAGGACACTCTCCACCGCGTTGCCATCCTGAAGCCGGAAGATTACCTTTCGGGTGAGCTTATTGTCGGAATAGTCCACTCTGATTGGGGTGAGCGGAAGGATCATCTCCGAAACGTGAAGTCTGTCTCTCAACGACTTGGGCAGATTGTTCATCTGCGTGAAGTCGTATACCAGGCCCTGGTATATCCACTGGTATATCTGCCTGGCTCGAAAGGCAGGTACATCCATCGAGCGAATGAGCTCCTGTAGCTCCTCGAGCGAAAGGTCAAGTATGGAGTTGTGCTGGAACAGGACCGGTTGAACCATTGAGAGTTCCCTCTTAGCACGCTGTTGCTCGTTACACAAATTATACCATGCTGGATTTCGTGGACGCCCTGAACGTCGCCCATATGGAGCGAAGCGAGATCCAGACGATCATCAGCTTTGACACGCACCATGACCGAGTGCCAGGGATTACTCGTCAAGAGCCCTAGCACACATCAGCTCACCTTTGCCTAGACGGTGATTCATCTGAACCTTGGGTGTCTGAGCAAAGGGCGATCTCCGCCGGCCGCGTGCAGCCGAGCATACCACTTTGTTACTCCACCTCATAGCCTCACCAGATTGAGGAGCCTACTCGCGGCTTCAGGGTAACCTAGTACTCTGGCTTCTCAAGTTGTTGATCCGGTCGAGATCGACTGGGAAAGCCTTTCAACCCTTCATCCTTAGTGACCTTTACCCACTCGCTCGGCGGCTACACAGAGGAAGTACAAAATGTTATACTACCGCCAGCAAGAGCGCTTTCCCAAGATCTGGCATTTGTCCTGGGGCCCACAACAAACTGACACGCTCGCAGGGATGTTCGCCTGGTGGGATCGCCAGCTATGTCTATTGTCGTCGGTTCCTGTCAACGCGATTGGCGTTCAGTCAGCTCTTGAATGTCTTGTTCTTCTAGCTCCAGTATTGAAGCTGCGCGGATAAACGCTGGCCGTCACAGCAAATACCTGTGATTCTTTCAGCGATAAGGAGTTCGGCATGGACGTATTTGCCCTGCGTGATCGCCTGATCGATGAATACCATCAATATATCAGCGGCTTCATTGCAGTCAGGGAACCTCGTCTGCGCAAATTTGTGGACGACTATTTCAGCCAGGGTAGACTTTGGCCGGAGCCGCTAGTTCAACTTAACCCAGCTTTTGAGCCGGGTCGCTCGGTGGATGAACTGGTCCGGCAAGACCTGCTCCATCGCGAATGTGCAAATATCTTCCGTCGCAAAGAAAGCCCCGATACGTTTGGCAGTTCAATCTTGCTTCACAAGCACCAGGATGACGCCATTCGCGCCGCTGCCAGCGGCAAGAGTTACGTGCTGACGACTGGCACTGGCTCGGGTAAGAGTCTCGCTTACTTCATCCCCATCGTGGATCACGTTGTACGCGCCGGCTCGGGCAAAGGGATCAAGGCTATCGTCGTTTATCCTATGAACGCCCTTTGCAACAGCCAGGAAGATGCGCTTAAACGCTTTCTTCAGTGGGGTTACCCGAACAACCGGGGTCCGGTCACCTTTGCCAAATACACAGGCCAGGAGAATGAGGAGAAGCGACAGGCAATCAGAGCTAATCCTCCAGATATCTTGCTGACTAACTTTATGATGCTCGAGCTGATCCTGACACGAAATGAGGAGCGACCGCTTGTCGAAGCTAGCCACGGACTTGAGTTTCTGGTCTTGGACGAATTGCACACCTATCGAGGGCGACAGGGCGCTGACGTCTCTATGCTCGTGCGCCGTGTCCGCCAACATTGCGGCGACGCTGCGCTGCGTTGCGTTGGCACGAGTGCCACATTAGCGGGGTCTGGTTCTCTTGAGGCGCGCCAGGTCGAGGTGGCAAAGGTCGCTTCCCGACTTTTTGGGACAGACGTCCCTCCGGTTAACGTCATCAACGAGACTTTGCGCCGCGCCACGATTGGCGCCGAACCTTCACCTGTGCAGCTTATGTCTGTCCTTAACGGCCCAGCGAGCTACCCAGATGAATTCGGCTCGCTGGTACGCCACCCGCTAGCGGTCTGGACGGAGCTTGCGCTCGGTCTCGATCAGGATGAGCAAGGGCGGCTCGAACGCCGTTCGCCAAGAACTATCAGCGACGCGGCGGACCATCTCAGCCACGTGACCGGCGTCGACAAGAACCGTTGCGCTGAACACCTCCGAGCGCTTTTGCTCGCTGGTAATCGAGCTATAAACCCAGAAACCGGCTTCCCATTGTTCGCCTTCCGTCTGCACCAGTTCATCAGCCGCGGGGATACCGTGTACTCCACGCTTGAGTCCGCCGAGCATCGCCATTTGAGCGCGGAGGGACAGGTTTTCGTCCCTGGGGATCGGCAGCGGCGCCTCTACCCGATGGCCTTTTGTCGTTATTGCGGCCAGGAGTACCATGTCGTCTCTTTGAAAAACGGAGATCAACTCGAGCCGCGCGACCTCGATGAGCGCTCGGAAGATGACGACATAGCAGCAGGATTCGTCGTAATGGACGGACCCGGAGTGCTTAATCCATTGGACGACATTTCGCTTCTCCCTGAAGACTGGACTGAGCAAAGACGTGGCGAGTTAGCTGTCAAGCCCAACGCAAAGAAGAATATCCCCAGGCACATCTATGTGACTCCCGACGGGCGTGTTACCGACGATCCCTGCCCAAACAGTAACATTGCCTGGTTTATCCCGGCTCCGTTCAGGTTGTGTTTCGGCTGCGGAGTAACCTATGCTTCGGGCAGAGAGAGCGAGTTCTCGCGATTGGCCAATCTATCAGCAGGAGGGCGTAGCACCGCGACGACCATTCTCTCGTTGTCTACAGTTCAAGCGCTGCGTGAAGACGCTGGCCTCCCACCTGACGCTCGCAAGATGCTGAGTTTCACCGATAATCGCCAGGACGCGTCGCTACAGGCGGGCCATTTCAACGACTTCGTCCAGGTGACGCTTTTGCGAGCGGCAATACTTGGGGCTTTGGTGAACGCCAACGGGGCCGGCCTGACTCATGACGAGGTGGCCAGTCGGGTTGTCGAGGCCCTCGCGCTCGATTTCGCTGATTACGCGTCCAACCCATTGGCGCAGTTCGCCGCGCGCAAGGCGACCGATGATGCGCTGCGTGAAGTGATAGGTTATCGTGCCTACCACGATTTGCGGCGGGGCTGGCGGATCGCCGCTCCGAACTTGGAGCAGGTCGGACTGCTGCGCATCACGTACGATTCCTTGGACGAGCTTTGCGCCGACCAACAGGTCTGGCAGGATTTGTGTCCGGACTTGGCCTTGGCTAGACCATCCGACCGTGAGCGGGTCTGCCGCGCCCTGCTGGACGCGATGCGGCGCGCGTTGGCCATTAAGGTGAAGTATCTCGATCCTCATCACCAGGAGCGCATTCGTCAGCAGAGCTACCAGCACTTGCGCGCGCCCTGGGCGCTCGACAACGGCGAGCGCTTAAGGGAAGCCACCCTGCTACTGACTGGCGACGCCCGCCGGCAGAGTAGAGAAGACATTGCTATCACAACCCGTTCACTGCTTGGGCGGTTCTTGCGGCGCGGGGATAACTGGCCGGCAACTAGAGCTAGAGGTGAGCGCATTCCTGTCGAGGAGTTCGATGGGCTGGTGTCGGGGTTGATGCGGGCGTTAACCGTTGGCGGCCACATCGAGGAAGTGCCGAATGTCGCCGGTGCCTACCGGCTCCAAGCCGGAGTGATCCGCTGGCGCTTGGGGGACGGGACTGTCGAGCACGACCCAATCCGCGTCACCACGGCCCCTACAGGCAAAACGGCGGTCCATCAGTTCTTCGTTAAGCTCTACCAGCGTGCGGCCAGCGATCTTCGTCGTATGGAGGCGCGCGAACACACCGCGCAGGTGCCATCCGAAGAGCGCGAGAAGAGGGAAGAGCGTTTCGGCAAGGGCGAGCTTCCCGTGCTGTACTGCTCGCCTACCATGGAGCTTGGCGTCGATATCAAGGGCCTCAACGCGGTGAATCTACGAAACGTTCCGCCAACTCCGGCCAACTACGCGCAGAGGAGCGGGCGCGCTGGTCGCAGCGGTCAACCTGCGCTTGTGCTCACCTATTGTACTTCCACCAGCCCTCACGACCAATATTATTTTCGTAGGCCCGAGCGCATGGTGGCCGGGGCGGTGGTTCCGCCGCGTCTCGATCTCGCTAATGAGGAGCTGATTCGCGCCCACGTACACGCAGTCTGGCTCGCGGAAACGGGCCAGTCGCTTTACAGCTCCGTCAGCGAGCTGCTCGACCTATCGGATCCAGACCTTCCCATCAAGGCGGAAATCCAGCGATACATCGACAAGCCCCTTTTTCAGACGTTGGCCGAACAGCGTTGCCAGCAAATCCTCGCAGCTATGGATGATGAGCTTCCACCAGATCACGCGCCTTGGTACAAGCCAGGCTGGCTATCTAGTACTATCAGGAACGCACCTCTCGCGCTCGACCGAGCCGCCGATCGTTGGCGGCATTTATATCGCACGGCGAAGCTGCAGCAGGAGAGACAGCACCAAATCGTTGCTGATCCACTGCGCTCCGCCGAGGAACGCAGGATTGCCCAAAGGCTCCGCGAGGAAGCGGAGACACAGCTCGAGCTTCTTACACGGTCCAAACAGGATCTCTATTCCGACTTCTACAGCTACCGCTATTTCGCTACTGAGGGATTCCTTCCCGGCTATAACTTCCCTCGGCTGCCGGTGACGGCCTTCATTCCAGGCCGACAAACCGGCAAGGGGGAGGAGGAATATCTCACTAGGGCTCGCTTCATCGCCATCTCCGAGTTTGGACCCCGCTCGATAGTCTACCACGAGGGCAACCGGTATCGCGTGAGCAGAGTCGTTTTACCGCGCGAAGACACCGGTGGACGCACGCGCTCCGCCCTGTTCTGTCAGCAGTGTGGCTACGGACATTTTGGCGACAGACTCAACGTCGATCGCTGCGACCGCTGCGGCGTCCTTCTCAACGCCGCAACTTCACGCCGGTTCGATAACCTTCTCCGCCTCGAAAGCGTTTCCACTTACAGGGTCGATCGAATTAGCTGTGATGAGGAGGAAAGGCTCAGGCTTGGCTACGAGATGCGAACCGTCCTTCGTTTCGGCTCCCGCGACGATGGCTCCGCGCTGACCCGGGAGGTCGAATACGAGTGCAATGGTGAAGCCGTGGCAAGGGCTACCTATGGCCCTTCCACCACCCTCTGGCGCGTGAATCTGGGCTGGAATCGGCGCAAGGACAAGAATCAGTTTGGCTTCTTCCTGGATATGGAACGCGGGACGTGGAGCAAGAGCGAACAGGAGCCTAATACCTCCGAGGACGAGGTGGACCCGCTGGCCGAGCCGACGCAGCTGGAGCGGGTAGTGCCGTTCGTGGAGGATCATCGCAACGCCTTGATCTTCAGCTTGCATCGCTGCGTTGACAAGCGCACTCTACTGAGCTTGCAGTACGCCCTGAAGCGCGGGATTGAGGCGCACTATCAACTGGAGGATTCCGAACTGGCTTGCGAGCCATTGCCCGATAACGAGGAGCCATCCCAAATTCTATTCTACGAAGCGGCAGAAGGCGGCGCCGGGGTGCTTGTTCGCCTCGCCGAGGAAACGACGGCGCTCGCCGATGTGGCTCGTGAAGCGCTGAGAATCTGCCACTTCGACCTTGAAACCGGAGCGGACCTGCGCCGGGCCGAGGGGGCCAGCGAGGATTGCGAGGCCGCGTGCTACGATTGCCTGCTCAGCTACGGGAATCAGCGATATCACGGAGATCTCGACAGGCAGCTCCTGCCCAACCTTCTCTTAGAGCTGAGCAGAAGCGTCGCCCGAATGGGCGCAGGAGGTCGCACAAGGGAGGAGCAACGCGATTTGCTGCTTCGCCTTTGCCAGTCCGATCTGGAGAAACAGTTCGTCAACTGGCTTTACGAGCATAACTTGCAGCTTCCTGACCGCGCGCAGGTGACGCTCGACGAGATAATGGCGCGTCCAGATTTCTTCTACGAGAAGGCTGCGGCTTGCGTTTACGTGGATGGCGCCCCACATCAGTTTCCCGAGCGCCAAAAGCGCGATGCCGATTGTGACACGGCGCTAAAGAGGTTCGGATGCCTGGTAATTCGCGTGCAGGGGCCTGAATCGTGGCCGGCGGCGGCGCAGGAGTATCCGTGGGTCTTTGGCACCCCAGTCTCAGAGGGGGGCAAGGTAGGACAGTGAGCCAGACTTCACCAGGGTTCTCTGTCGGCTCTATGGTTCTCGCCAGAGGACGAGAGTGGGTGGTATTGCCCTCCGACGATCCTGAGATCCTTCGTTTACGGCCCTTGGGCGGGACGGATGAAGATGCCTGCGGGCTTTATCTGCCGCTTGAAGGACACGAAGTATCTTCCGCCAGCTTGTCCCTTCCTGATCCGCGCTACGCGGGAAACGCGCTTTCGGCCACGTTGTTACGCGACGCGGTGCGTTTAGGGTTTCGCTCCGCGGCGGGCCCCCTGCGCTCTCTCGCCCGCATAGCTGTCGAACCACGACCATATCAGCTCGTTCCGTTGCTTATGGCCTTGCGACAAGACCCGGTGCGGCTGCTAATCGGCGACGACGTTGGCGTGGGTAAAACCATCGAAGCGGCGATGATCGCTAGAGAGTTGCTGGATCGGGGGGAGATACGGCGCCTGTGCGTGCTTTGTCCGCCGCATCTTTGCGAACAATGGCGCAACGAGCTGATCGAAAAGTTTCATCTACCCGCCGTCGAGGTCCGCCCGGGGACGGTGACGGCACTGGAGCGCGACCTCCCTCTCGATCGTTCTGTTTTCCAAGAGAACCCGGTCACCGTGGTTTCCATCGACTTCATCAAGAGCGACCGGCGTAGGGCGCGCTTTTTGCAGACCTGTCCCGAGTTCGTCATCGTCGATGAGGCCCACGCCGCCGCGCAGGACTCGTCGGGAGGCGCTGCCCAGCAGCAACGCCATAGCCTTCTGCGAGAGCTGGCCACTGACCGTAGCCGCCACATCGTCTTGGTGACGGCGACGCCCCACTCCGGCAACGAGGGCGCGTTTGCGTCCCTGATAGGTGTGCTTTCGCCAGACCTGGAGCAGAAGGTCGTGCAACTGGAATATGCCGCAGGAACGGCGGTCCGCGAGCAAATGGCGCGGCACTTCGTCCAACGTCGTCGGGCTGATGTGGATCGGTACCTGGATGCGGCCACGGTATTCCCAGTGCGAGAGACCCTGGAGCAAGCTTATCATCTGACTCCAGATTATAAGCGTCTCCTGGAGGCGACGCGTAACTACACGCAGGAGCTGATTCGCGGCGGCGCCGCCCTCTCGGAGTTCCACCAGCGCGTACGCTGGTGGGCGGCGCTGGCGCTGTTACGCTGCGTAAGTTCAAGTCCTGCCGCCGCGTCGGTTGCCCTCAGGACGCGGGCGGACCGGTCAGAGGAGCTCGACGTCCGCGAAGCCGACCGCCTTGGCCAGGATGCCGTATTTGACCTAGTGGCCCGCGACGAGGCGGAACAGGACGACAGCACGCCAGGCGCCGATCTCGTCGACGAGGACGCATCGTCCCCCGAGCGTCGTAGGTTGCTTTCTCTCGCTCGCCAGGCCGAGGCGTTAATGGGCGCGCCGGACCCCAAGCTGAAGGTTGCGGAAGACCTGCTACGGAACCTGTTAACGGATGGCTTCCAGCCCATCGTTTTCTGCCGCTACGTGGCAACGGCTCACTACGTCGGTGCGGAGTTATCCCGCCGACTGCACCTTACGCGTGTGCAAGTGGTTACGGGCGAGCTACCGGCAGAAGAACGCGCCGCACGAGTGCTCGCCCTGGCACAGGAGCCGAAAAGAGTGCTCGTGGCCACCGACTGCCTATCGGAGGGCATTAATCTCCAGCAGCATTTCAACGCCGTGGTGCATTACGATCTTTCGTGGAATCCCACCCGCCACGAGCAACGGGAAGGTCGCGTCGATCGTTATGGACAGCCGAGCCCCAAAGTGAGAACAGCGCTCATTTACGGGCAGGATAACCAGATCGACGGGGTGGTCTTGAGGGTTCTCCTCCGCAAGGCAGAGAAGATCCGGCGCACGCTAGGCGTGAGCGTTCCGGTGCCGGTAGACACGAACGCTGTGCTCGAAGCTATCTTCGAGGCGCTTTTCCTGCGCCCGAACGTGCCCGCGCAGCAGCTCTCGCTTTTCTTCGAGCAAGAGGAAGAGCGCGTTAACCGAGCCTGGGAGGCGGCGGCGAGCCGCGAGCAGCGGGCGAGAACGATCTTCGCCCAGCACGGCATCAAGCCTGAGGAGGTTCTGACCGAGCTCAGGGAATCCTCCGAGGCAGTGGGCACTAGCGCCGACGTTCGAAGGTTCGTGATAGAGGCTTGTACCGGCTTGGGCGCCCCACCAGCCAAATCCGGCCAAGCCTGGCAGATCGATCTGACGCGCCTGCCCCGCGCCGTCACTTCGCGTATGGACATCGGCGACGACGTTCGTGTCTTGAAAGTGGACTTCCAGCTGCCCGTCCCCGATGGCGCAATTTACATCCCGCGCACTCATCCCCTGGTGGAAGCACTCGCCAGCCATGTCCTGGACGTCGCGTTGACGGAGCCGGTGAGGTCCGTGGCGAAACGGTGCGCGGCCATCGTAACGCAGAGGGTATCGGTTCGCACGGTGTTGCTATTGCTCCGCGCGCGCTTCTTGATCGAAGAGACCCGCGGAAACGGCAGGTTCCCAATGCTCGCCGAAGAGTGCTTTCTCGCGGGCTTCCGCGATGACCCAGCGCCTACCTGGCTCTCTCAAAACGAGGTGGAGGAGCTCATCTACGCTGAGCCGACGGACAACATCATCGCCGGTCGGGCTCAGCACTGGCTGAAGGAAGCCGTCGATTCTAGCGACACGTTTCTGCCTCATTTGCGGAGAATGGTTGGCGAACGGGCTGAGAGGTTGCTGTCGGCCCATCGCCGTGTCCGCTTGGCGGCTCAAGCGCGGGGCGTGCGCTATCGAGTGCAGCCGCAGCAAGGGGTGGATGTGCTGGGGCTCTATGTGCTGATGCCGGATCGCAAGATTTCGTTCTCAAGCTCATCTAATCCTCGCCTGCCAGGGAGGTTAAGCTAACGCATGGCCGCGGAGTTCGTTACTGTTCGGTCCGAGGGTGGCTTGTTCCCTCCCGATCTCCTGCACCGCATTGTCGGTGGCGACCAGGATTTGGGCGGGCTGACGTCGCAGGATTATGGCCTGGCCGCGGCGGATCGTCTGGGCGAAGCGGCGGCGCGAGCGTGGTCCAAAGCCAAAGCCTACTGGGCGGCCTTTCGCGCGGCCACCAGTGATTTGCCGGCATCCGAGACCGGCGTGACTCAGACCCGTGAGCAATGGCTGCTGCCTTTGTTGCGCGAGCTTGGATATCGCGACCTCGAATACCGCGCTGGAGCGGAGGTGATCGCCGATCGCCGCTACCTGATCAGCCATCGCTCCGGACCGGTACCGCTACACTTCGTCAGCTTCAGACAAAGCCTGGATCGGGCTGCGCCCTCGATGTCGGGACAACGGCGAATGAGCCCGCACGCCTTGCTGCAGGAGTACCTGAACATCTCCGACGCCAGCTACGGGATCGTCTCGAATGGCTTGCAGCTTCGTCTCTTGCGTGACAGCGCCTCTCTCACTCGGCAGGCGTATCTGGAGTTCGATCTTGAGGGTATGTTCGATGGAGGCGTTTACGCGGACTTCGTGCTGCTTTACCTCGTCCTGCATCGCACGCGCCTGCCGCGAGCCGAGATCGAAGCCAGCCAGTGCTGGCTTGAGCAGTGGCGGGCGAAGGCAGAGTCGCAGGGCACTCGCGCTATGGGCGAGCTGCGTAACGGTGTGGAGGAAGCTATTGTCGCGCTCGGCACCGGCTTTCTTTCTCATCCCGCGAACGAGATACTGCGCCAGCGCCTCAACAGCGGCCAGCTATCCGTTGCCTCGTACTATCAGCAATTGCTGCGACTGATCTATCGCCTGATCTTCCTCTTCGTAGCCGAGGAGCGAGATCTCATCTTCCCGCCCGACGCCGATCCGACCGACAAACGTCGCTATTCCGAGCACTATTCCGCCAGCCGCCTGCGAAACGTGGCCCATAAGTATCTCACGGACGACCGCCACGATGATCTTTGGCGCAGCCTGAGAATCACTTTCCAGCTCCTCTCCGGGGATCGGCAGGCGCTTGGCGTGCCCCCGCTCGGCGGTGGCCTGTTCGACGCCGAGTCCTGCCCGGACCTGGACGCTGCCCTGGTGCGTAACGACGCTCTGGCCGAGGCCATTCGTCGCCTTTCCTGGGTGCGGGTTGGCAAGGTCACGCGGCGCGTGAACTACCGCGATATGGACGCCGAGGAGCTTGGCGGCGTGTACGAAGGACTGCTGGAGCGACAACCGCGGCTGGTGGCCGGCGAATTTAACGTTCGCTTCGAATTGGTGGGCAGCGGCCAGCGCAAGCAGACCGGCAGCTACTATACTCCTACCTCCCTGGTACAGGAGTTGTTACGCTCCGCGCTCGAGCCGGTGATCGCCGATCGCCTGAAAAAAGCCAGGACACCGGAACGGCGGCGGCAGGCCCTGTTGCGCACCACTGTGTGCGATCCAGCCTGCGGCAGCGGGCATTTCCTTCTCGCCGCGGCGCGGCGTCTCGCCCAGGAATTGGCTCGCATTGAGGCCGGAGATATGGAGCCGAGCCCGGCCGACTTGCGGTCGGCGCTGCGCCAAGTGATCGCCAGCTGCATCTATGGCGTCGATCGTAACCCGCTCGCCGTGGACCTCTGCAAACTTGCCCTCTGGCTGGAAGGGCACAATCCGGGCAAGCCGCTCAGCTTCCTTGACCACAGGATCAAGATTGGCAATAGTTTGGTAGGCGCGACGCCAGAGCTGGTAGCCAGGGGCATCCCCGATGAAGCCTTCACACCCGTCACCGGCGACGATAAGAAGATCGCCAGCGCGATCAAGAAGCGCAACAAAGAGGAGCGCAACCAGTATTCGTTCGCCGGCGTGGGCAACGGCGGTTGGGGCGACCTGTGCGAATCTCTGGGGCTGCAATCGCTCGAGATCGGCGATCTCCCGCAGACCGATGTTCGCACTGTGGCGGAGCAGCGCGAGCAATACTGGGCTTTTCGCCGCGACGAGGTCGAGCCGGCAGAGCTGCCGCTCGACGTTTGGACAGCGGCGTTTTTCTGGCCCTTGGCCTCCGGTCAGCCAGAGCCGCCGACGACCGGCCTGCTGGCAACCAGCAAGCCCGGCCAACCGCCGAACCTTTCCGCGGCGCAGATGGCGCTGGTGGAGCGCCTGAGAAGCGAGCACGGTTTTTTCCACTGGCCGCTGGAGTTCCCCGATGTCTTCGAGGATGAGGGGTTCGACTGTGTGCTGGGCAATCCACCCTGGGAGACAATTGAGCTAAACGAGGAAGAGTTCTTTCGTCTGCGTGATGGTGCCATCGCCAGTTTATCCGGTGTGCATCGCAAGAGTACCATCCACGCCCTTGAAAAAACGAACCCCGCACTCTGGGCTGAATTTCACGAGACGTCCCGTCGAATGGCTGGCGTGGCCAAGTTCGCGAAGGCGTCCGGCGCCTTTCCTCTGACCGGGAGTGGGCGCATAAATATGTATGCCCTATTTGCTGAACGCAATCGAGCGCTCATAAACACGCGCGGTCGCGCAGGCTTCATCGTTCCGACCGGCATCGCCACCGACGACTCCACGAAACGCTTCTTCCAAAGCGCGGTGGAGCAGAACGGACTGGCCGGCTTGCTCGATTTCGAGAACAGAGGAAAGCTCTTCCCAGACGTCGACAGCAGGATGAAATTCTGCCTGATCACGCTCTCCGGCTCGCCAGTGGAAGGTGCCGACCTGGCCTTCTACCTGACCAGCACCGACCAGATTCGGGACGAGCGGCGCCGCTTCCAGCTCGGCGCGCGTGATTTCGCCCTGTTGAACCCGAACACCCGCACCTGTCCGGTGTTCCGCACGAAGGTCGATGCGGACCTGACCCGCGCGATCTACCGGCGCGTGCCGGTGCTGATCGACGAGCGCGACGGCGTCAACCCCTGGGGCGTCGAGTTTATGCAAGGACTTTTCAATATGACATCTGACAGCGACCTTTTTCGAGGTAGCTCCGGTCCTGGGCTCGTTCCTCTCTACGAGGCCAAGCTGTTTCACCAGTTCAATCACCGCTGGGCCACCTACGAGGGCGGCGACGCGCGCGACGCCACGGCCGGCGAGCTCGCCGATCCGGGCTGGCGCGTACGGCCGCGCTACTGGGTGCCACGGGACGAGGTCGAGGCGCGCCTCGGAGGCCGCTGGTCGAGGGAATGGCTGATCGCCTTTCGCGATATCACCAATGCTACGAATGAGCGCACGGCGATATTCACCGTGCTGCCCAGGGTGGGCGCGGGACATAACGCACCCCTAGCCCTGCTCGCCGCCTGTGAGCCCTCACGAGTCGCGTGCCTTCTCGCGTGCGCGAACAGCCTTCCCCTGGATTATGTGGCTAGGTCGAAGGTTGGAGGAACTCATCTCACATTCTTCATCCTCAAACAGCTCCCGATTTTGCCGCCCACGGCCTTCACAGGCGGCGACATCGAGTTCATTCTGCCGCGCGTGCTGGAGCTGGTTTACACAGCCTGGGACATCAGGGCGTTCGCGCGCGACTGTGGGTGCGATGGTCCGCCTTTTCGCTGGGACGAGGAGCGCCGCGCCCTCCTCCGCGCCGAGCTGGATGCCTATTTCGCCGCCTTATACGGCCTCAACCGCGATGAGCTGCGCTATATCCTGGACCCCAGCGATGTTTACGGCCCCGATTTCCCTGGCGAGACGTTTCGCGTGCTGAAGGAACGCGAGATTCGCGCCTACGGCGAATACCGCACGCGTCGTCTGGTTCTCGAGGCCTGGGACCGCCTAGGGCTGGCGCCGCGGAACCGGGACGGACGGTATGCGGTGGAAGCCCCGTCATTTGTTTCCATCACGGCGAGCGAGAGAGGTGCGAGCGCTGGGGGTAAGCCGCCTGGCGTGCAAGAATCGCCTGCGGCTTATCGATCGGGTTCCAGTAGCGTGTTAGGGAACTCCAAGATAGCATTCGGCAAGTCCGCCACGAAAGCCAGGCGAGCGTCACGATCAACAGTGCTGGGCGACGCGGGATGGCAGGATGCCCAGCCGATGCTGCCTGGCATGCCACAGGAGGGGCAACTGAGTTTTGGAGATTTGCCATTGGCGCTAGGAGGCGCAGAGGGAGAAAGCGATCCGAATCCGAAGTAGGTTTTAAGTTTCCAGACCTGAACGAAGAAGGGTTCTTGAACCAGCTAAAGAAAGACGTCCCAATACACCTAGTCATGGCGAGCCCTCCTATGGCCTGTCGCTCCATTGTATCTGGCCGGCATACACATTCTCACGCAAGCGCGCGCTAAATTTTTCTGGCAATATTACTCGTTGAACGTCGCTTGAGTCGAAATCGAGCGTGCCTATGGTCCGCCATTACTCTACCAATGGCTGGCCCACGGCGATTTGCGCGTCGGCCTCAAAGCTTTCATAAAGGCGGCCCTAATTATGACCACGCCTCGGTTAACCGAGCAAGCGCAGGCCCTTCCATCGCCTCCAATCTCGTCGTCTGAAGGATATGAATGAGCAGATCTTACCTCTCCTCGTCGTCGCCCGGACTCCTTCCAACGAAGTGAGTCAACTCGGGTGATAGGGAGTGTTGAACGGGAAGTGGAGAACGTGCTATCATACGTGCGGTTGCCTGATAAGGATGCCGATGGAAGACAGTTTGAGGCAGACAGGAGGCAGAGGAGAGATGACGGCGCGCTTCCGAGAGACCGGCCAAGGATCTTTCTGGGGTGATTACGTCTACGAACAGGTGGTGCCCAAGGATCACTTCCTGCGCAAACTGGCCAACTTGATCGATGGGCTAGAGGAGGCGCAAATGCGTGCGTCAAAGGAGTGTTGGCGGTGAGCAAAGCAGCGCAGTGCCGCGTAGTGCCAGTGGAAGGGCCTAAAGTGGTGGATGCGTCAACTCCGCCTAAACCCTGTTCAACGGTCTCAGTTCGCGCTAACTGCGCCCCTGTTGCCACTACCCAGTTAGGAGGGTTTCCTTCACTGCTCTGAATAGCCTGCTATGATCAATATTGGGCTCAGGGCTCGCCCCCTCGCGATAGGCGACGTTTACCACGCACGCATCGCTGCAGTGTCCGCAGCAGTTGCAATCCTGAATCGCTTTCGTAAACCAGGCCGGCAAGGCCTGCGAAGATAGGCGGTCTTCGAGGAGTGCCCGGACAACGGCTATGATGGCTCTGGGAGTGTAAACTTCCAGTGGCAGGTTCTTTCGCATCACAGCACAACCCTTGGTCTCCCGACACATCCCGCACCGCTGGCACCGATAGATTGCATTGATCAACTCCGGTGCGGCAAAATGCGGCCACTTTGACGAATCGAACCAGTGAGGGAGGGGAAGCCGTGATGGAGAAATGTAGGGCAGTGGCGAGACTTCGTCCGTTTGGTGGTGCAACATCCAGTCAGGATACAAGCCTGAAGCATACATCGTAGAAGCATCCCCCGTCAGCAATACTTTGCAGCATCGATCTTATCAGCCTGAGAGGAAGCCGAGCGTGCCCGGCGACATTATATTGTTTGGATCGATAGCTTTTTTGATACGCCGGAGCAGATCGAAGTGGCTCCCTAGACGCGGCATGCACCATCCCCAGAGGGCCCCCACCTGGATTGGTGCGCCTCCCAGGCGCAACAGAGCCTCCTGCGTTTCCCTAGCGCAGACCATCACAGTCTGGTACTGATTTGGATACTGTTCCAGAAACATGATCGTCGGGTAGCAGACGAAGGCAGTGCCAATCTGAAAGCCACCGATGAAGTAGGCCAACTTATATTTCCCATCGATAATCGTTTCGCATATGTCCTTGATTTGGTGGTAGTACCAGGCCATCTTCCCCAAGGGGTAATGGAGGGGCAGCAGCGCTCGAGCGCCCAGCTTGTACATCCCTCCTGGAATGAGTGAGTAACGCCTTTCCCAGTACGCACGGGCTTTTTCGGAATCGGATTCCACCCCACCGTATTCCCTTGCAAGTTTCCTCAGGCGCTCCAACTGATGTTCGACGATGAAGTCGTCGCCTTCAATTATATAGATCAGTTGTGCATCGGGGTACTCGCCAGGGCGTAGCGCCTCCATCGACTTTCTCTCACGAAGGGCGGCAAAATTGGCTTGAATTCTTTCCTGGCGGGCGCGATACAACACCTGGCAGGCGTCATCCACTGAAGCGAAATCCAAAGCGGCGAAACCGTACCGATCAGGAATGCGCTCAATGCGTGTGGTAACCTCTACTAGGATACCAAGAGTGCCCTCTGAGCCACAGAACAATCCCGTCAAATCGTTGGCGTACGCGTAGCGGAAGAACTGCCCACTTCCTCCGGCGACCTCCCGAGCGCGCGCATTCGCAGCTGATCCCGTCACAATCACTTCGCCAGATGGAATAACTACCTTGCAACCAATGATCGCGTCGCCTTGAGTACCCCACAGCGCCGAGCCAATGCCATCGCCGTGGGCTAGAAAACTTCCCCCAATGCAGGCGGTAAGTGCGCCCTCGGGCGAAACCAGATTATAGTATCCTTCTTTGTGCTCTGCTAGGGCCTGGTTCAGTTGCGCGAAGGTCGTCGCTGGCTGAACAG
>Ga0315298_1002284_pt1 | contig 32894 bp, 32 predicted proteins | sample WHS_1_MG_FD_203077 | JGI IMG/M metagenome (GOLD analysis project Ga0315298, IMG submission 203077) | Extremophilic microbial mat communities from Washburn Hot Springs, YNP, Wyoming, USA - WHS_1_MG | ecosystem: Environmental > Aquatic > Thermal springs > Hot (42-90C) | place: USA: Wyoming... | reverse complement strand
AAGTCGGCCTTGGCCTTGTCCCAACTGATGCCCATCTTCTCCACCAGGTCTTCGCAGGGGGAGGCATGCCACTGCAACTGCACGATCTTGAAGGGATCGGCGCCGCAGGCCAGGGCCGCGAGCTGGACATCGGCAATGATGGGCATGGAGTAGTTCATGTCGTGGGCCTTGCCGATCCACTGGTTCTTGTCCAGGGTGGTGATGCAGCCCGTGTCGATGCCGATCATGACGTCGGCCCTGGCCTCCTCCCGCGCCACCTTGATCTTGCGGTTCATGGAGAAGCTGCGGGTGAACTCGCGCTCGGAGATGATATGGCGGAAACCGAAGCCGCAGCAGTCATACCAGGTGGAGTAGTCGATGACCTGGGCACCCAGGGCCTGGGCGACGGAGGTGCCGACGGCGGTGCGGTTGCCACCCAGCACGGTGTTGTCGTAGACGGCGTCTTCCTGCACCATCTTGTAATAGTGGCAGGCGGCATGGACGGTGACGCGGATGTTGCTCATGTCCACCACCTGCAGCTCGCTGGCGATGCGGTTGCGCATGACGTGCAGCCATTCGCTGTAGTGGACCACTTCCTCGGGGATGACGATCTTGCCGTCCACCAGGCGCCCCAGCTTGCCGAGGATCTTCTTGACCTTCTCCCGCAGTTCGGCGGACTCGATGAGGTATTTGCGGATCTCCTTGTAGTTGCCGAAGGAGGTGCCGCAGTGCACCAAAGGAAAGAAGTGGCCGTTCTCGAAGCCGTGCTGCTTGCCGGAGACATAGGCCTGATGGAAGTTGCGCAGGAAGACGGCGGCCAGGGACTCCACGTTGCCGATGCCGGAGCCGTGGTAGTTCCAGGCGGTGCAGGAGGTCTGGTCGGTCTCGTCGAGGTAGTCGATGCCCAGCTTGTTCATGAACCACATGAGACTGGTGGGGTAGCCGGGGATATTGCCGCACTGTCCGCAGCTCTTGTGGTGCCAGAGGTTGTTGGTGGGAATCTTTTTGTCCCAACCATAGAGGGTCTGCACCGTTTCCGCATGATGTTCGGGATTGATGCGGTGGACGATGATCTCCCCCTCCTTCTCCAGCTCCCACATGTGGTCGCGGATGTCGTCCATCCGCTCGCCCAGATCAACGCTGCGGCGATCCACATGGCTGCGCACCCAGGCCGTTGCGGTTTCGGCCTCCTGGGCGGAAAGGTTGGTATCCTGGAAAAATGCGCCGTGTCCGGCCACGCCTTGCTGTGTGTTCTCGCTCATGGATAGCTCCTTGGCTGCGTCATGGGAAATCTGCATTGTTGACAAGTATGCTCCAGAATTATTTCCTTGCCAATTCATTACACTGATCAGCCATGGACGGGTGATAAAATCCCTCAGGGGAAGGCTGGGCGTCTCCGCTCATTGACGACGGGAAAGCGTCCGATGACAATGCCCGGACCTGGCCCACTCATTGGATGGATCTTTATGCCGGAGCATTCCCTTCTGCCGCCCTCTAACCCGGAGCAACAGGGCTCGTCCCTCGCCGGGATCGAGGCCCGCTGTGTGGCCCTGTATCAACTCCCCTCGCTGCAGGGCAAAGGCTGGCTGCCCAATCTGTTCTGGCGGCGGGCGGCGGACGGTGATCCTTTCGGGTCCCTGCGGGTGGACCCTTGGGAACTGGAAGTCCTTTTTGCCGCCGTTGCCGGGGTGCCCTCCCTGGCCCGCCCCCTTCTGGAGGCGCGGCGGCCCGGTCGGGCGGCCTTCATCGCCCGTTCCATCGCCCATGGCGAATTGCCCTACCTCGGCTATGCCGATGGTGGCGGTAGCGTATGACGGCGCCCTGCATCGCCATCCTCTCGCGGCGCCCGGATCTGTATTCCACGCGCCGCCTGGTGGCAGCGGCTACGCAGCGCGGCGCCGTGCCGCTGGTCCTGGATCCCGGGGCCTGTCTGCTGGCGCTGGACAGCGCCGGTTCCGTCCTCTACCACGGCGACGAGCGGGTGCCGTCCTGCGCGGCAGCCATTCCCCGGGTCGGCAGCCCCATCACCCGCCTGGGGGGCCGCTTGCTCCGCCATTTCGCCGGTCAGGGCAGTTATTGCCTCAATGGAGCCGCGGCGCTGGAGCTGGCGCGGGACAAGTTTGCGGCCCTGCAAGCCCTGGTGCAGGCCGGTGTGCCGGTACCCAGGACGGTCTATTTCAGCGATCCGCAACAACGGGAGATGGCCATGGCGCAGGTGGGTTGGCCTCTGGTGAGCAAGCTGCTGGAGGGCTCCCAGGGGGTGGGAGTCATGCTTGCCGAGAGCGCGGCCTCGGCGCGGGGACTCCTGGATACCTTGCTCCACCTCCAACGGGAGGCCGTGGTGCAACGCTATCTTGCGGGCAGGGAAGACCTTCGGGTCATCGTCCTCGCCGGGCAAATCCTGGCAAGCATGCGCCGCCGCGCGCCCCTGGATGATTTCCGCAGCAATCTCCATCGCGGTGGTGAAGCGACGCCGGCGGGGGATCTGCCCTCCACCTGGGTGGCCATCGCCTTGCGCGCCGCCGCCGCTCTGGGCCTGGATTTTGCCGGCGTGGATCTCATGGCCGATGCTGATGGCCAAGCCCTGGTGCTGGAAGTGAACCCGGTGCCCAGCCTGGAGGGCATCGAGCGGGTAAGCGGGGTGGATGTTGCCGACGCCATCATGGGGCGGGTGCTGGCGGCGCTGCCGATCCCCCATCCATCCGGGCGACGGCCTGGCTGATCCAGGCATGGGCCTTGGCGGTAAGGGCGCCGGCCTTGTCGTCTCCGGGCATGATGGGCGGGGCGATCCGTATCTCCACGATGCCCGGGCGCTTGCGCCAGTCGTCCCGCGGCCAGAAGCAGCCGGCGTTGAGGGCGACCGGCAAGAGCGGCACCCGGGCCCGGACCGCCAGTCCCGCAGCGGTACTGCTGAATTCGCCGACCTCACCGCAGGGGTGACGGGTGCCCTCGGGAAAGATCAGGACATGGAAACCGGCGGCCAGGCGTTCCTTTCCTTCTTCCAGGACCTGCACCATGGCGCGTTTGCCCTGGCGCCGATCGATGCCGATGGGCCAGGAAAGGCGCAGGGCCCAGCCAAAGACCGGGATCTCAAAGAGTTCCTTCTTGAGGACATAGGAAATGCGCCGGAAAAGGACCCAGAGCAGGAGGGTTTCCAAGGCGGATTGATGGTTGGCGACGATGACGCAGGGGCGCTTGGGAATGTTTTCCTGGCCCGTGACGCGAAAACGGACGCCACAGGCCCAACCCAGCCAGTACACGCTGACGCGGCCCCAGAAGCCGCAGGCCCAGGAGCGCGGCCCGCGGGGCAGCAGGACGAAGAGCAGCACGACGGACCCCCAGAGGAAGGTCCATAGCGCGAATCCCAGGTAAAACAGGGCGCTACGCAGGGTGATGATCACGATGCCTCGATGATGGCCTGGACGGCGCTGGCGAGGTCGCGATGCACGGGGATGCCCATGGCTTCCGCCTGCAGGCGGGCGGTCGGGCCCTTGCCGGTGAGCACGAGCATGGGCATGGCTCCGGCCGCCTGTGCCGCTTGCAGATCACGCAGGCTGTCGCCAATGGCAGGCACGTCGTCCAGGGGGGTTTGAAAGCGCTCCTTGATTTCCTGCAGGAGGCCGGGCTGGGGCTTGCGGCAGTGGCATTGGGCCTCGGGGGAGTGGGGACAGAAAAAAATGGCGTCCACGCGCCCGCCCACTGCCGCCAGTTCCCGGCGCATGCGGGTGTGGATGGCGGTGAGGGTACGCAGATCAAAGAGGCCACGGCCCACGCCCGATTGATTGGTGGCGATGGCCACCACAAAGCCGGCCCGATTGAGGCGGGCGATGGCCTCCAGGCTACCCGGAATGGGCCGCCATTCGGCGGGGGACTTGATATAGGCGTCGCTATCTTCGTTGATGACCCCGTCGCGATCGAGAATGACCAGATTTCCCATCACTGTCCCTGCAGGAGCGAAAAATCGGCAATGGACAAAAAGGCGGCCTGCAGTTCGCCCAGCAATGCCAGCCGATTGCGGCGCAGCGCCGGATCCTCGTCCATGACCAGCACGCTGGCGAAGAAGCGATCCACCGCGGGGCGCAGGCCCGCCAGCAGGTCGAGGGCAGGGGCGTAGCGCCGCTCGGCCAGGAGCCCCGCAACGGCGGGAGCCATCGTCTGCCATTCTTCCCACAGGAGATGCTCGGCAGGATCCTGGAAGAGCGCCGGTTCGACATTCATGGCGGTGCTTTCCCCTTCCTTGCGCAAGAGATTGCGCACCCGCTTGTTGATGGCGGCCAATGCCGCGGCCTCGCTCCCCCGATGAAATTCCACCAGGACTTCCAGCCGATGGCGGGCATCGAGGGGGTCTGCCGGTTGCCGGGCCAGGACCGCCGCCACCAGGTCCGCCGCGAATCCTTCCTCGCGAAAGAGCACCCGCAAGCGGTCCTGTAAAAAGGCGAAAACCGCGCCCTGGACGGCTTCGGCCTGGGCGCTGAAGAGGTGCCCGTAAGTGCCGATGGCAGCGTCGATGGCCGCCGGCAGATCCAGCCCGATCTCCCCTTCCAGGGCGATGCGCAAGATGCCCAGGGCGGCACGGCGCAGGGCAAAGGGGTCGCGATCGCCATTGGGGATCTGGCCGATGGCAAAAAACCCTACCAGGGTATCGAGCTTGTCGGCTACGGACAGGCATTGGGCGCCGCCGTCGACAGGAATGCCGTCTTCCCGGCCCGTCGGCGCATAATGGCCGGCAATGGCCGCCGCGACGGCATCCGGCTCGCCGTCATGGCGGGCATAATGCCCGCCCATGATCCCTTGCAGCTCGGGAAACTCTCCCACCAGGCCGGTGAGGAGGTCGCACTTGCACAGGGCGGCCGCATGGCCGAGGAGCAGCGGATCGGCGTCGAAGCGGGGCGCCAGGAGAGGGGCGAGTTGCTCCAGGCGGTCGCTCTTGGCGAGGAGACTGCCCAGGCCCTCCTGAAAGAGGATGCCGTCCAGACCCGGGCGGCGGCTCGCCAGGGATTGCCGGCGATCCTGATTCCAGAAGAACTCCGCATCGGCCAGCCGCGCCCGCAGGACCCGATTGTTGCCGTGGACGACGACGGCGGGATCGAGACTGCGGAGATTGGCGGCGAAGAGGTAGTGCTGGATCAGCCGGCCCGTTGGGCCGCGCAAGGGGATATAGCGCTGGTGCTGCATCATCACGGTAATGAGCACTTCTTCGGGGATGGCCAGGTACTCTGTGGCAAAGGCACCGGCGAGGATCACCGGCCATTCGTTGAGACCGGTGATCTCTTCCAGCAGGCCGGAGGGGAGGATGACCGTCGCCTCCATGTCCGCGGCCAGACTGGCGGCCTTTTGGGCAATGGCGGCGCGGCGCTCGGCAAAGTCGGCCATGACAAAGGTTGCCTCCAGGTCCTTTGCATAGTTCGATGGCCGGGCGATGGCCACTGCCCCGGGATGGTGGACGCGATGGCCATAGCTCGTGCCCTGGGCCTCCAGGCCAAAGGCCCGAAAGGGAATGACCTCGTCCCCATGGCGCAGCAGCAGCCAGCGCACCGGGCGCAAAAAGCTCTCCTCGCGGCCGCCCCAGCGCATGCGTTTGCGCAGGGGAAGGCTGCGCAGGAACTCATGGATGATGCCGGGCAACAGCGTTTTACCACTTTGCGGCGCCTCCACCTGTCGCCAGGCCAGAAAGGCACCCTTGTCGGTATCCAGGGTGATGAGATCCTGCATCTCCACGCCACAGGATCGGGCGAAGCCGACGGCCGCCCGGCTGGGTGTGCCGTCGGCATCGTAGGCGCGATCCACGGCGGGCCCGCGGCGCAGGATCTCCCGCGGCCGGCTATGCCGGGCGAGGCGTTCCACCCGGAGGGCCAGGCGGCGGGGGGTCACAAAGGCATGCACACTCCCCTGGTCGAGACCCGCTTCGTCCAGAAGCCGGGGAAGGATTTCCATGGCTGCCGCCTGCAGCGGGAGTTGCTCCCGGGCGGGAAGCTCTTCGCAACCCAGTTCCAATAGAAAATCGTCATACTCGGACATCTTCACTCCGTAACAGGGGATAGCCCATGGCTTCGCGGGCGGCGGCGTAGGATTCGGCGACTCCCCGCGCCAGGGTGCGCACCCGGCCGATGAAGCGGGCGCGTTCATTGACACCGATGGCCCGCCGCGCATCAAGGAGATTGAAGGCGTGGGAGCATTCCAGTACCCGCTCATAGGCGGGCAAGGGCAGGGCTGCCGCGAGCAGCGCCTGACAATCCTGCTCGGCACGGTCAAAACGTGAAAAGAGATCGGCGACGGGGGCGAGTTCAAAATTGTAGCGGGACTGCTCTACTTCATTCTGGTGAAAGACGTCTCCGTACCGCACGCCGGGCGTCCAGACGAGGTCGTAGACACTTTCCACGCCTTGCAGATACATGGCCAGACGTTCCAGGCCATAGGTGATTTCCCCCATGACCGGGTGGCAGTCCAGCCCCCCCACCTGCTGAAAGTAGGTGAACTGGGTGACTTCCATGCCGTTGAGCCAGACCTCCCAGCCCAGCCCCCAGGCACCGAGGGTGGGGGATTCCCAGTCGTCTTCGACGAAGCGGATGTCATGGACCCGATGGTCAATCCCCAGGGTCGCCAGGGAGCCGAGGTAGAGTTCCTGCAGATCACCGGGGTTGGGTTTCAGGACCACCTGAAACTGGTAGTAATGCTGGAGACGGTTGGGATTGTCGCCGTAGCGGCCGTCCGTAGGGCGTCGCGACGGTTGCACGTAGGCGGCGCGCCAGGGTTCCGGACCGAGGGCGCGCAGAAAAGTGGCAGGATGGAATGTGCCTGCGCCTACCGGCATGTCCATGGGCTGTAGCAGCACGCAACCTTGATCAGCCCAGTAGCCTTGCAGCCTCTGGATGAGTTCCTGGAAAGTCATGGCAGTCTCTGGGAGAAATGGCGCATTATCACCCATGGCCGCCGGCTTTGGGAAGGGCGAAGGGCCCCTTCAGCGGCCCCGTTTCACAGCATCTCGGCAATACCGCTGGCCGCGCGCTTGGCGTCGAGGAATACCAGCCCCAGCTTGGCCTCCTTGCGGGCAATGACGGTCAATACCGCATCCCGGCCGGCATGGATGAGCAGCACATAGCCATTGTCGCCCTTGATCATGACCTGTTCGAGCTCGCCGCGGGACAATTCGGCGGAGGTGCGGTCACCCAGGGAGAGCATGGCCGCCGCCATGGCACCCACCCGATCTTCGTCCATATTGGCGGCAAGCATGGAGGCGATGGTCAGGCCGTCCGTGGAGATGACCGCCGAGGCCTCGATGTCGGCCGATGAGCCGTTGAGATCGCTGAGGATGGATTTAAGCATTTCTTCGCGCATGGTGTTTCTCCTGATACATTGAAAATAGGGGCGTTACGAGGGGCGAGCCTTGCACATTCAGCGATAACGTTGGTCCAGAACCTGCACCAGGGTCACAAAAGCCTGGTTCTGGAGGCGGGGAGTACCGCTGATGATGAGCATGAAGCGTTGCTTGCCGATGAACAGCGGCCAGAAACCGAGTTCCGACCGGCCCGCCGGGTCCACCAGCGCCCAGGCTTCGGTGCCCACCCGAAGGTTGTTTTTGAGGAGGCGGCTATGGCGGGTTTGCAGGGCGAGCAGGTCGGCGGAGAGGCCGGCCAGCTCTTCGGCCGCCTCATGAAGAAAGCCCGCCGCGGCTAGGTAAAAGCCATTCTCGTCGGCCAGCAACGCCTTGTTGGTGTCGGAGAGATGCGCCAGGAGGGAGGGGAGAATGTCCTCCAGCCGGTCCTGGATGGGCGGCGGCGCCGCGGTGCTGCCGCGCACCAGCCCCAGGCGCTGGAGGCGGAAAATGCTGCGCAGGGCCTCTTCCGCGTCATCGCTCTGGGTCCAGCTCATGGCCGTCGAGGTGGCAAAGGGCGCCACGCCGCCTTCTTCCAGGATGCGCAGCAGGATGGCGCGATTACCCGCATGTTCCGGGCTGGACACGGCATAGAAGGCCCCGGCGGGAGTCACCTGCGCGTAGAGCTGTTCTGTGGACGGGGCCAGGTCGACACTCATGGGTTTTCCCCGATGCCGGGATCAATGGAATAGAGCAGGGCCATGACGAGGTTTTTCACATCGTCCTTGCGCCGTCCATCCACTTCGAAGATGGGCGGCATGGGATTGAGCATCTGCAGGTCCGCCGTGATCTCGGGCAGGGCATCGGCGTAATCCGCGGGCGTGGGTTGTGCCTTGATGTCGCTCTTGGAAATGCCGATGACTACCGGTACATCGACGATGAAATCCTTGAAGGCATGGAGAAAGAAATGCATGTCCTTTTTGGGATTGGGCCGGGTATTGTCCAGCATCAGGATGAGACCCAGGCCGCCGGTGGTGAGGATGTCCCACATGAAATCAAATCGCTCTTGCCCAGGGGTGCCGTAGAGGTGGACCTTGGTCTGGGCGTCGAGATTGAGGATGCCGTAATCCATGGCCACGGTGGTGTAGCCCTTGCGATTCAGGGTCATGTCCGAAGCGGCCGCATCCGTCGCGATGATCGGCGTATCCGAAAGGGCGGAGATGGCGCTGGTCTTCCCGGCTCCCACCGGGCCGGTAAAAATGATCTTGTTATCTTCTCTCACTGCAGGCGCTCCTTTTTTTGCGCACCGTAGAAAAAAACGCGGCGACTATGTCTAGGCTATAGGCCGGCAATGCGCGCCAGGAGCCGGCCGAGGAGGCCGCGGCGCGCCGTGGGGATTTCCTGTTTTCCAGGTTCCGTCGGCGGCGTCGCTGCCTTGGCCTCGGTGCTGCCGATGGGGCTGTAGCGCAGCAGGCCCAGGCTTTCGGAGGCGGCCAGAAAGTTGAACAGATCAGCGGGCGCGACGCGCAGCATTTTGACGGTCAGGACCGGGGATGCGGGCGACCTGGCCAGGAATGCAGCCAGGCGCAGGGCTTCAGGCAGCATGGACAAGCGCGTGAGATTGGGCCAGTGCTTGAGCTGGACCGGGGTGTTGGGATGCAGGCGGTTGATCAGTCGGCCGTTTGCGGTCCAGGCCCCGACCTGCCAGAGGAGGGCCTGCAAGGTCAGGTGGCGCACCGGGGTGTTGGCGGGGATGTCGGCGCTGTTCGGGGCGCGGGCTTGCAGGCGCTGGGCCGGATTCTGCGCAAGCCTTTTGAGCGTCTCATCGTCCACCAGGGAAAGCACCTGATCGGCAATGGGATCAATCTTGAGGATGACCCGCTGGGCGCCTTCCACGATCACCGCCGGCACCTGATCCCGGCGAACCATGAGCAGCAGGCCCAGCAAGCCCTGCTCCGGATCAAAGGGACGCACGTCTTCGGGGCGCAGGATGGGCGCCGCCGGGCGCGGCGTGGCGGCAGGCGGCGGGGGAGAGATGGTGACGGCGGGGGCTTCGGGCATGGCCGCCGGCCGTACACCGAGTTCCGGACGGATGGGAGTGACGGTGGCGGTGGCCGCCTTGCCTTGGCCCGCTGCCGGCGGCGGGGTGGGCGCTGCGGCGGGGGCAGACTCTTGCGCCCCCCCTTGCAGCAAGGCCTCCAGAGCGGGGAAGAGGGTTTCCATGCGCACGGGTTTCTGCAGGGCGGGAAAGCCGCTGGTCGCGTCCGGGGTGATGCTGGTGATCAAAATCCGCAGTTGCGGATGCTCCTGGCGAAAGCGATGGGCCAGATTCATCCCTTCGGGGCCATCCACATCGATGATGGCCAAGGTGGGGTCCCGGGACTCCTGCCCTTCCAGCAGGCGATAGGAACGGCGCGTGTACATCTTGAAGGCCATGCGAAAGACGGCCTCTTTGCGGCTGTCCATGCCTACCGTGCGGACGAAAATCTCACCACTCGTAGCAAAAGGCTGGTTCATGATCCTGTCCTAAATCGCATGCCGAGTGCGGCGCTGGAGCCGTTCGGCGAGGTCGAACATTTGCCGCATGATTTCCTCGTCTGGTTGGGTGTCGGCGGCCAGCACGGCCTGGATAAAGTCTGAAAAGCGATCCTGGGCATCCATGCGCTCGTACATCTCCAAGAGTGGTGCATAGTAGTCGCCATTGGCGGGTTGGGCGATAGTGGCCATTTCCAGCAGGGATACGGCTTCCTCGACCTGCCCGTAATCCAGCAATTGGTTGAACTCGTGGAGAATGCTGTCGTCATGATCCGCGGCCACGATGACGTTGTCCCGCCGGATCTGCTCCAGGATCAGGGGCGGGCTGCTGATGGGGATGGCGGTGATGGGGACATAAAGGCCATATTGTTCCGCCAGGGGCGCCAGGCGGTGCTCATTACCGTCGATGCCGTCCAGCTCGGACCAGAGGGGATGCGCACCCAGTTGCTGGCCGTGATGGAGGAGGCGATGGCGCAAGGCGGCGCCTGCGCCCCATAAGGTGAGATAGAGATACAGCAGTTCTTCCGCATAGGTGGCGGCCTGACGGCGTTGGTAGAGCAGTTCCAGCAACTCCACATGCAGGGCCAGCTTCCGGGGATCGAGGATCAGATTGCGGCGGAGAAGGCGTTCGGCCACATCGTCCTGCCCTGCGGCGCGCAACTGGCGCGCCGCGGTCAGCGGGGAAATGATACCGGCCACCACGGTTGTTTCTGCTTCATCCAGCGCCCCAAGGGACATTTCCCCGACGAGCAGGGGCCGGTCGTCCTGAGCCGGGCCCGGGGATTCCGCCTCCCGGCCTTGGCCCTTGTCGGTGGGGGCATTGAAGCCGCTGAGGTTGATGTCGCCGAGATCGAAGGGCTCGGGATTGACGATGGCCTGCTCCAGGTTCTGCCGCGCCTCCGCAAGGGCGTTATGGGCCAGGGTCGGCCCGCTACCGGCGCGTTGGGGCCGGCGTTGAACCAGTTCGGCTTCGATGGCGGCGACACTCATGCCGAGCAGGGCCTCGGCGAGCACCCGCAACTGCAGATTCTGCGGGTCTAGCTGCAGGCCGGCAAAGATGTCCTCCCGGCAGTCCACCCCCGCATGAGCCGTATGCTCACAAAGTCGTTCGAGGATTTCGGCGTAGCGGTCCACATCCGCGAGGGCGAGATAAATCTCCAGCAGGCGCCGGGCCTGTTCCTGGTCGCCGTGATGATGATCCACATACCAGCGGAGGGTAGTACTGGCCTGCTCCAGGTGGCCATAGGAGAGATAGATCTCCACCTCATCGAGAATGCTGACCTCTTCGATCTGTGCCGCCGCGCTTGCCGCGGGAGCGGCTTCCTGGACTTTGCCGGCGCTGGCGCGGGGCGTTTGTTGCACCGTACTTCTCGGACGAGGCGCTGCCGCGGGTTTTTTTGGGGTGCGCAGCTTCCACAAAACGGCGATCAGCACCAGAACGACAAGGCTGGCAATGAGGATCAGGCTGGTAAGGGGTAGTCCCATCATTGGCAATTTTCTCAAAGGATCGTGGAGGCCTAGTGCTTCTTGCCATATACCGATTAAATAGATGCTTTCAGGCGCCTGTCAATGCGAAGGCGTGGGCGATCTCCCGGAGGCGGCGGCAACTGCCGCGCCGGGCCATGCCCGCATCCACAGCGGACCGGGCGTATCCGGCGAAAAAAGCGGGCAGCGCATGGAGGACGATGGGCAGGCGATCCCGGCTGACGCCCCCCAGGCGCCAGTCGGCGCGACCGGCATGGGTGGGGTGGGTGCTGCACAAGGCGACACCCCAGGCGTGAACGTCCCGTGGCCAGTGGTGTTCCCGCACGCATAACTGGTGTTGTTCCGGCGCCAGCGGCGGGCCGACGAAGGGCCCTGCATAGGAGACCTGCAAGTCTCCGGCGAGATCGGCAAGCAGGCGGTCAACGCGCTGGAGGGCGTCCCTGAGCTCTGCCTGGGTAACGGGAGTTCCGCCCAAGGCGTCCCGCAGCAAAACGATATGGGGTGATTCCATGCCCAACTCCTTTTTGCGTTATTATGAACTCAGATCCGGCCGTTGGCGAAGGGGTTTTTTTGCTCCGGCCGCCCGCGGGGGCGGGATGTATTTTTTTTGGGGGTGGCGGGGAGTATTTCTTGCATCTTGGTGGTCTACGTGATCGCGAAGGGGCGTGGGTAAAATGCCCGGTCATGCTGTGATCATCATTGAGGAGTCGAAGAATATATGCGCAGACAGTCGGAGCGATGGGTGCTGGGGATAGTCCTGGTGTTGACGGGCGCGGCGGCTCAGGCCAGCGTTTATGCCCTCCCCGCCCATGGGGATGTGGTCGGCCAGCTGCATGCGGTCACCACCCACAGGGACGATACCTTGCTGGATATCGGGCGATTCTACGACCTGGGTTACAACCAGGTGACGGGTGCCAACCCGGGGGTCAATCCGTGGCTGCCCGGGCAGGCGGCCAAGGTGGTCATTCCCGCGCAGTATGTCTTGCCGCCCCGCCCATGGACGGGGATCGTGGTGGATATTCCGGCGCGCCGCCTCTATTACTTTCCCTCCAACGACCCGGTCGTATTTACCTATCCCGTGGGCGTTTTCCTGCCCGGCTGGAAGGAGGGCCTGACGACGACGCAGATCATCGCCAAATTCCGCATGCCGGCCTGGAATGTCCCCAAGAACATCCATGCCTGGTTTGAAAAGAAATACCACATGGATATTCCGTGGTATTGGCCGCCGGGCGCCGAGAATCCCATGGGCGAACTGGCCATGGAGACGGGCTTGTCGGGTATCTATATTCATGGGACCTATCATCCCTGGGGAGTAGGCATGCGTGCCAGTCAGGGCTGCTTTCAGATGTTCCCCGAGAATGTGGCGCAGTTGTTCCCCCTGGTGGCGAGGGGCACGCCGGTACGCATCATCGACCAGCCCAATCTGGTGGGAGAGCGGGATGGACAGATTTATCTGCAGTCCTACAAGCCCTTGCACGCCTACCACAAGGATGGCATGTCGGACCTTCAGCGGGCGGTCATGAGCATCAAGACCTATATGGCCCGGCACGATCTGCATGCCTCCATCGACTGGCAACGGGTGGAGCAGGTGGTGCATGCCCGCGATACGGTGGCCTTGCCCATCAGCGCCGGTACGCCCAGCTACCAGGAGATCGCAGCGGCCATTCCGGCCAAGCCCTATGCCTATGCGCCCTATGGCCCGGCCGCCAACGGTGCCGCGCTTCCGCCGCCCTTGGCCTTGGCGAACGCCAGTACTCCGGAAGAACATTTGCACGTAGAGGTGAGTTTCCCCGATCAGCAGCGATAGCGGGCGTTGGCAAGGGATGGCGGGGCGGTAGGGGCGGGCAGTCCCCCCCTTGCTCACGCGGCCCTAGACGCCCTTGCTGGCACTGTGCTCCTGAACCCAGAGCCAGAACAGTCCGAGATATTCATGGACGGCTTCGCTGCAGACTTCCTGATAGATGGCCCGCGGCAGCCAGGCATCCAGCGTGTCATCGCGAACGCGGTCCAGGCGGTAGTCGGTGGGCACGGGAGTGACCTGTAAGGGGGTACGCGCAAACCAGGCCATGGCCCGGGGCATGTGCAGGGCGGAGGTGACCAGATAAATGCGCTGGACATCGTGGCTGGCAAGGAGGGTGGCGCTGTCGAAGGCATTGGCGGCGGTATTGTAGGAATGGGTCTCTGGCCAGATGGGGGTGGTGATGTGCAGGTCCTGGCGCAGGACTGCGGCCATGGTCACGGCTTCGGGAGCGGCGCCCAGGCGTGGGGCGCCGCCGCTGGGTACGATGGGCAGGCCGGTGGCGCTGGCGAGCCGAGCCGCCCCCAGAAGGCGGATGAGGGTGCGGGCGTTGACCGTTTCCCCCTTTTTGCCGGGGGCATCCATGATTTCGCCGCCGCCGAGAACGACGATGGCCTGGGGGGCAGCGGGCCCATGCACGGGTTTGAGCAGGGGCGGATAGCGGTTTTCCAGGGGGAAAACCAGCATTCTCGCCCCTACCGCCGTGGAGAGGAAGTAGAGGGCCGCCAGGGCGAGGAGCAGGAGGATGCGTCCGAAATAGCGCCAGCCCAGGATCTCCAGCAGCCAGCCGAAGAGCGCCACGGCAAAGAGGATGCCGGGTGGCTGCAGGAGCCCGGAGGCCAGGGTGAGCAGCGTCGTGTAGCGCATGGCCCTTACCGCCTCAGCCGGGCACCGGCCTGGGGGACTCACGCATGGTGCGGTTCCGGGGCCATTTCATCATAGCTGCGCTCCGCATGATAGGAGGAGCGCACCAGGGGCCCGCTGGCCACGTGGCGAAAGCCCATGGCCTCGCCGTCCCGCTGCAACCGGGCGAATTCCGCGGGCGTGACGTAGCGGTCCACGGGCAGGTGATGGCGTGACGGGGCCAGGTATTGGCCCAGAGTGAGCAGTTCACAGCCGGCCTGGCGCAGATCGGCCATGACGGAGCGGATCTCGTCGAGGGTTTCGCCCAGGCCCAGCATGAGGCCGGATTTGGTCGGCACCGCGGCCTGACGCGCCTTGAATTCCGCCAGGAGCCGCAGGGAGTGCGCATAATCCGCGCCGGGGCGCGCCCAGCGATAGAGCCGGGGGACGGTTTCGAGGTTGTGATTGAAGACGTCCGGCGGCGCTTCCCCCAGGATTTCCAGGGCCTTGTCCATGCGTCCGCGAAAATCGGGGACCAGGGTTTCGATATGCAAGTCCGGGCATTCTGTACGCAGCGCCCGGATGACGGCGGCGAAATGTCCGGCGCCGCCATCGCGAAGATCGTCGCGATCCACGGAGGTGACCACGACGAAGCGCAGGCCCATGCGCGCCACGGTGGCTGCCAGGTGGCCCGGCTCTTCGGGATCGGGGGGCAGGGGCCGGCCATGGGCGACGTCACAAAAGGGGCAGCGGCGGGTGCAGAGGTCACCGAGGATCATGAAGGTGGCGGTGCCACCCCCGAAGCATTCTCCCAGATTGGGGCAGGAAGCCTCTTCGCAGACCGTGTGCAGGCCGGCGTCGCGGAGGATGTGCTTGAGGCGATCCACCTCCGGCGACAGGGGCGAGCGCACCCGCAGCCACTGGGGTTTGGGCTGGCGCGGCGTCTCCACGGGAATGATGGGAATGGGGTTGCGTGCGGTCTTTTCCGCTCCGCGCCCCCCTTTGGCGGAGCTGGTATCGTAAGGCATTTATTCTTCCCCTTTGCGGAAGTTGCGCTGCAGTGCACCGGCGAGTTCTTCCAGCAGGGCTTCGCCGACGGCGCGCAGGGGCCAGTCGGGACAGAGGTCGTGGACCTGGGTGACGGGGAGATTGGGCATGCCGCAGGGATGGATGCGCTGAAAGGGGGCCAGGTCCATGTGGGTGTTGAGGCTCAACCCGTGATAACTGCGCCCGCGCTGAATGCGCAGCCCGAGGGAGGCGATCTTGGCACCGTTGACATAGACGCCGGGGGCGCCGTGGCGGCGTTCGCCGGTGATGCCGCGCCGGGCAAGGAGACGGATCACCGCCTCCTCCATGCCGCTGGTCAGGGTGCGCACCGTGGCGCCCATGCGCGGCAGGTCGATGAGCAGGTAAACCACCCACTGGCCCGGACCGTGATAGGTGACCTTGCCCCCGCGATCGCTCTGCACCACGGGAATGGGGCCGGGATCGAGGATGTCGCCGGGGTCGGCATTGCGTCCCATGGTGAAGACGGACGGATGCTGGAGCAGCCAGCATTGATCAGGGGTTTCGGCATCCCGTTGGGCAGTGAATTCCTTCATTGCCTCCAGGACGGTGTAGTAGGGAAGCAGGCCGGGCCAGCAGCGCACGAGGACGGGTTTCATAAACAGAGGATCACTCCGTCCACGCCGCGCAGGTCTTGATAGATGGCCTCCAGTTGCGCCTGGCTTTGCGCTTCCAGGGTGCAGGTGACGGCAAGGTACTTTCCCTCCCGGCTGGCGCGGCAGGAGAAGGCCGTTTCGGGCAGCTCCGGGGCATGCATCGCCACCGCCTGGCGCACCGCAGCGAGGAGGTCGCTGTTCTGGCCGATGGCCTTGACATGATGGGTGTGCGGAAAATCATCCGTAGGATGGTCGCTGGCTTCCATGGCCCTTTCCTCCAGGTTATCTGCATTCATGGTAAATCACCCGCCCGCCGGCGGGAAGCCCGGACCCTTGCCCCGCTCCCAAGTGACCAATCCCTCACAAGGATTGCCGCACTTTGTTGAAGAGGCGGCCCAACCAGCCGGCCTTGCTGGCGCTTTCCAGGGCAACGGCGGGAACGGTCTTCAGGACCTTGCCATCCAGCGTGAAGACCAGTACGCCCACCGCCTGGCCCTTTTGCACCGGGGCCTGCAGTCCCGGGTTGAGTTGCAACTGGGTTTTCACCTGACTGAAGCGGCCCTTGGGGGCGGTGATGGATACGGCCTGGGCTACGCCGACGGGGACCCGCATGGGGGAGAGGTCGGCGCGGGTGATCTCTCCGACTTTCTGACCGGCCTGATAGACCGGATGGTCGACGAAGAAACGATAGCCGTAGTCGAGCAGTGCCTCCACGGCGTTGGTGCTGCCGCTCCAGCTCGGCCCGCCCATGACGACCGCGATGAGACGGCGTCCATTGCGCAGGGCCGTGGCGTCGATGCAGTAGCCGGAAGCATCGGTGAGGCCCGTTTTCAGGCCGTCCGCCGTGGGATCACGAAACAATACCGGGTTCCAGCTACGCTGGGTGATCTTGTTGTAGGTGTATGATTTTTCGACGGTGATCTTGGTGACCTGGGGGTACTGCTGGAGCAGCGCGCGGGACAGCAGGGCAACGTCCAGGGCGCTGGTGTAGAGATTGGGGTCGGGAAGGCCATCGACATTGCTGTAATGGGTGTCCGCCAGGCCCAGACGCTGGGCGGCGTCATTCATCAGGGTCACAAAGCCAGACTGGCTGCCACCCACGGCTTCGGCCAGGGCCACGGCCGCGTCGTTGCCCGAGTCGATGAGGAGGCCATGCAGAAGCTGGTCGACGGTGACCGGCAGGCCGGGTTGAACGAACATGCTGGAGCCGCCGGTTTTCCACGCGGTATTGGAGATGGGAATCTGTTCGTTGAGGGTAAGGGTGCCGCCCTGCAAGGATTGATACGTGAGGTAGGCGGTCATGAGCTTGGTCAGGCTGGCCGGGGCGAGCTTCAGGTGTTCGCTTTTGGCGGCGATGACTTGCCCGGTGCTGTAGTCCATGAGGGCATAGCTCCTGATGGCCGGCAGGCCGGGGGCAGGCGGGATGGGCAGTAGCGGCGCGGGCGTACCGGTATCGGCGAGCGCGGCGGTGCCGGAGATGCCCGACAGGCAGAGGAAGAGCCAGAAAATCCGGGTCAAAAAAAGCGAACGGGCGAGCATGGGACTCCTTGAGGATTATTGATCGATAGGGGTTGCTGTTGTGACCGTGGCGGGGGCCGTCGGTTCCCCGCTGTGGCTGTCCAGAATGTCCTGCATCAGCAGGGCAACGGCCATGGCGTAGAGGGGGCTGCTATTATAGCGCTGGATCACCGCAAAATTGTCCCAGCAAATGAAATAATCCGGCCCATTTTTCCCGGCCAGCCGCAGCAGGCCGACGGGGAGATCCGGGTCGATGTCCTGGACCTTGCCCTGGGGACGAATGCCCGCCGCCGTCAGTTGGGCGAGGGTGAAATGGCCGGTGCCATTGGCGCTCACAAAGGCGTCCGGGCGGGCATCGGCCATGAGCTTGGCCGCCATGGCCACGGGTTGGCCGGGGTGCCAGCCGCTGGCGGCAAAGTAATGGGCGACGGAGGCCGTAATGTCCGGCATGGAGGTCCAGAGATCGGCGCCGTGGCCATCGGCATCCACGGCATAGCGCCGGTAGCTGCTGGCGATGAACTGCGGCATGCCCATGGCGCCGGCGTAGGAGCCCTGGATCTCCAGGGGATCGAGGTGGTTTTTCCGGCACAGGCGCAGGAAGTCGACGAGCTGGCGGCCAAAAAACGCATAGCGCCGGGGATGGGCCAGGTAGAGGGTGGCGTTAGCATCCAGGACGGGGATGTCACCCATGTTTTTGCCGTAATAAGTCTCCACGCCCAGGATGGCAACGATGAGGGCGGGGGCTACGCCATATTGCCGTGCGGCCGATTGCAGGGAGGCCTGATGGGTGGCGAGAAAAGCGGCGCCGGCATCAATGCGCTCGGGAGTGAGAAAAATGGCCCGATAACGCCACCAGGGGAGATTCTCGGCCGGTGCATTCATGCTGGCCATGACCTCGGGATCATAGCGGATCTGGGCAAAGAGCCGCTGGATATCCTCCGCAGAGAATCCGTAGCGGGCGGCCAGGGTGGTCTCCAGGGGCTTGAGATGGGCCCGTTGCTGGCTGTCCAGGGGTAGCCCGCCGGCCTGGGCCAGGGGGGCGATCAGGCAGAGGGAGAGGAGGAGTCGACGGATCATGATCACTCGTGCAGCCGGGGGTGGGCATGGACGGACATCAGGATACCCAATCCGACCATGAAGGTCAGCATGGCCGTGCCGCCATAGCTGATGAGGGGTAGAGGGACGCCGACTACGGGCAGGATTCCGGTAGTCATGCCCATGTTGATGAATACATAGAGAAAGAATGTGAGGCTGAGGGTGCCGGCAATGAGCCGGCCGAAGGGGTCGCGGCTTTCATAGGCAATGACCAGCCCGCGCAGGACGATGAGCAGATACACGGCGATGAGAAAGAGTACGCCCACCAGGCCGAACTCTTCGGCAAAACCGGCAAAAACGAAGTCCGTTTGCGCTTCCGGCAGAAAGTCGAGGTTGACCTGGGTGCCGTTGAACCAGCCTTTGCCGAATATCCCCCCCGAGCCGACGGCAATCATGCTCTGGATGATATGGTAACCGGACCCCAGGGGATCCCTTTGGGGGTCCAGAAAGGTGAGGATGCGATCCTTTTGATAGCCGTGGAGAAAATGCCAGAGGATCGGTGCGCTGACTGCGGCAATGACGATCAGGCCGATGAACCAGCGCCGCCGGACACCGGCGAGCCACATGGTGAAAAGGCCGGCGGCGGCAATCTGGCCGGCGGTGCCGAGGTCCGGCTCCTTGGCAATGAGCAGGAAGGGTACGCCAATGACGAGGAAGCCGGTGATGGCGGCGCGCCAGTTTTGCACGTGTTCCTGCTGGGCGTAGTAGTAGGCGAGAAAGAGGGGCAGCGCGAGTTTCATGAGCTCCGAGGGCTGGAAACTGAGCGGGCCGATGCCCAGCCAACGCCGCGCCCCCAGATAGCTGTGCCCGGCGACCAGGGTGGCGGCCAGCAGGACCAAGCCGAGGGCGTAGAGGAATGGTGCCCAGGCGCGCAGGCGCTCCGGCGGGGTGTTGGCTACGGCAAGCAAGGCAATGAAGGCGATGCCAAAGCGCAGCGATTGCTGGAACACGATGGCAAGATTGCCCTGACTGCTGCTGTAGAGCACCGCCAGACTGATGGCCATCAGCAGCAAAATCCCGATGGTTAGGGCCGGGTCCAGGCGCTGCCAGGGACGGATGAGCCAGCGCGACCAGTTCATGGGACGGCTCCGGGCATCGGCCGAGGGGATGCGCCTCCCTGCAAATAGGCATCAATCACCGCCCGGGCGATGGGGCCTGCGGCGCTGCCGCCATGGCCCCCATGTTCCACGATGACCGCAACGGCAATGCGCGGATGATCGGCGGGCGCATAAGCGATGAACAAGGCATGGTCCTGAAGGGCGGTGGGATCTCCCGTCAGCGCGCGGCCGGCATCGTTGCGGCGGGCGCGCCGTACCTGGGAGGTGCCGGTCTTGGCGGCAATGGCGTTGGGGTCGTTGGCCAGATTGTGGGCGGTGCCACTGGTGACCACGGCGCGCATGGCGGCCTGGACTTCACTCACGGCGGCGGCCGAAAGGCCGATGCCTTGGGGTATGGCATCGGCAGGGTTGGCGATGTCGGCATTGCTGCGTACCAGATGGGGCGTCACCAGTTTTCCGCCATTGGCGACGGCAGCGGTGGCCCGTGCCAGCTGCAGGGGGGTGGCCAGGAGATAGCCCTGGCCAATGCCGACCATGACCGTTTGCCCTTGGTACCAGGGCTGATGATAGCGTCGCTGCAACCATTCCGGGCTGGGGAGAACCGCAGCGGCCTCCCCCGGCAGGTCAATACCCGTGAGCTTGCCGAAGCCGAAAGGCGCAAGGCCTGCGGACAAACGGGTAATGCCGAGGCGCATGGCTACCTGATAGAAATAGACATCGTTGGAGTCGCGAATGGCTTCGCCGAGATTTTCCGCTCCGTGCCCGCCGGGTTTCCAGTCGTAATACTTGTGGGTGCTGCCCGGAATCCGGTAGGTGGCCCCGCCGGGGAGTTTTTCGTCCGGGGTGATGACGCCGTTTTGCAGGGCAACAAGGGCGACAAAGGGCTTGATGGTGGATCCCGGCGGGTAGGCGCCGCGCAAAAAGCGGTTGGTCATGGGGGTGGCCGGATCATCCCGCAGGGCCGTCCAGGCAGCGCCGCTCAGCCCGTCGACAAAGGCGTTGGGGTCAAAGGCGGGGGAGGAATAGGCGACCAGTACCTCGCCATTGGCCGGGTCGAGGGCGACGACGGCACCACTACGGGTCCCCATGGCGCGCGCCGCCGCCTGCTGCAGGGCAAGGTCGAGGGTGATCGTGAGGTTTTCCCCCTGTTCGGCCGGAGTGTCGCGCAGGGTGCGCAAGGGACGACCGCGGGCATCCACTTCCACGTTCTGATTGCCGGGTTCCCCGCGCAGGATGTCCTCGTATTCGGCCTCCAGGCCGTTCTTCCCGATGTAGTCAATGCCTGCGTAATGATTGGCGCTCGTTACGTCCAGATCGGCAGGGGTGAGGTGGCCGACGTAGCCGACCACATGGGCAAAGAGGGGGCCATAGGGATAAAAGCGCTTCAGGCGCGCCTGCAACTCAACGCCGGGAAACTCATGGCGATGCACGGCAAAGGCGGCCAGTTCGGCGGCGCTGAGGTTACGGCGGATGACCACCGGCTGATAGGGATGGCTGCGCCCGAGGTCGCGCTGAAAGGCTTCCAGGTCGTCCCCGCTCACCGGGAGAACGGAGCGCAGGCGCCCGATGGTGTCGCTGAGATCACCTGCGGTATTGGGGGTGATGGCCAGGGTGAAGGCGACCCGGTTATCGGCCAGGACCTGCCCGTGGCGATCCAGAATGAGGCCGCGGGCCGGCGCGATGGGCAGCAGGGCAATGGCATTGCGGGTAGACTGGGTGGCATAGTCGGAATGTTGCAGTACCTGGATTTTCAGGAGTTGCCCAAGGAGGATGGCGGCCATCGCCGCGATCAGCCCCAGGGCCAGGATCATGCGCCGGGAGAAGCGTTGTTGTTCACGTTGCGGTTGACGGATATCCATGCTCAGGCGTTACGCAGCCGATGGCGTATCCGGTCCAGAAGATAGACAAAGACGGGCCAGAGCAGGGCCGCCGTTAATGGGCCCAGCAAAAGCGCTAAATTCCAGGCGATGGGGCCACCCCAGATCTGCCAGCTCCAGGCCACCAGACGCTCCGCCAGGAGCAGGATGAAGATGAAGAAAAGCTGCTCCCAGGGAGGGAGATTGCGCACCTTGCCCAACCCCGCATAGAGGATGAAGATCATGACGGCCGCCGCCATGGCATGGGCGCCCAGGACTCCGCCATCCACCACGTCCTGTACCAGCCCGATGATCCAGGCCACGCCCAGACCCAATTCCGTGGCACTGGTAATGGCCCAATAGAGGAGCAGCAGCGCCACGAAATCGGGGCGCAGGGCAAGGTAGAGCGGGCCCATGGGCAGACTATCGCCCGCCAATGCCAGAAAAAAGCCCAGGGTGAGCAAGAGGGCATTCATGGCGTCTTGGTGGCCTGCTGCTGACCTTGGGGCCAGAGCAGCAACACCGTATTCAGGCGCCCCAGGGCTACGGCGGGGTGCACCAGGATGTCGGCAAAGGCCTGGGTGCCGTTGCGGCGAATGCTTTGAATGGTGCCGATGGGCAGGCCCGGCGGATAACGGCCGCCCAGACCCGATGTCACCAGGCGTTCCCCCGCCCGCAAGGGGGTATTGCGGGCCTGGAAGGGGATCTGCAGCTCCCGCGGATCGCCCGTGCCGTTGACCAGCAAGGGTTGATCATTCTCCGCGCTTTGGGCGGGGACGCTGCTGTCGAGGTCCGACAACAGGGCAATCTGGCTGGTCATGGTGCCCACCGCCACCACTTGTCCGGCCAAGCCTCCCGCAGCGAGTACCGCCTGCCCGATGAATACCCCATCGTTCTGCCCGTGATCGACGGTGATGATCTGGTTGCCGGCGGTGAAATTCTCGGCGACGACCCGTGCCGCCATGACCCGTCCCGGTGCTTGCGGGAAGCTGTCCAGCAAGGCCAGCAACTGACGGTTTTCGCTGCGTAATATATCGCGGTCGAGCAAGAGGGGTTGGGCGGCGGCCAGTGCCTGGCGAAGCCGCGCGTTTTCGGTTTCCAGCGCGGCCCGACTCTGCAGACTCCCCACGACCTCATCCCAGAGGGCCGCGGTACGGCTGTCGAACCATTGCACCGGCAACGCCGCATCCAGGGCCATGCTGCGCAAATCACCCTGTCCCTGGGTAAATACGCTCAGGAACACGCTGAGCAGGGCCAGAGCCAGAAGGCGTACGGACTGGGGAAGCCGCCGCGGAAAAAACAGGGAAGGCATCATCACGGCCTTTGGTCAGAAGCGCATCAATCGTCGGCAAAGACCTCCCCGAGGCGTTCCAGTTCTTCAAGGGCCCGTCCGCCCCCCTTGGCTACGCAGGTCAGGGGGTCTTCGGCCACAATGACGGGCAGCCCCGTCTCTTCCATGATCAGCTTGTCGAGATCGCGGAGCAGCGCGCCACCGCCGGTCAGGACCATGCCGCGTTCGGCAATATCTCCGGCCAACTCGGGCGGGGTCTGCTCCAGGGCCAGCTTGATGGCGCCGACAATGGCGCCCAGGGGCTCCTGCAGGGCCTCCAGGATCTCGTTGCTGGTGATGGTGAAGGTCCGGGGAATGCCTTCGGCGAGGTTGCGCCCCCGCACCTCCATGCTTAGCAGTTCATTGCCGGGGTAGGCGCAGCCGACGGTCTTCTTGATCTCTTCCGATGTCCCTTCGCCAATCAGCATGCCGTAGTTGCGACGGATGTAATTGATGATGGCCTCATCCATCTTGTCGCCGCCGACGCGCACGCTTTGGGAATAGACCACTCCGCCCAGGGCAATGACCCCTACTTCGGTGGTGCCTCCGCCTATGTCCACCACCATGGAACCCGTCGGTTCGGCCACGGGGAGGCCGGCGCCGATGGCCGCGGCCATGGGTTCTTCGATGAGGTGGACTTCCCGCGCGCCGGCGCTTTGCGCCGACTCACGGATGGCACGCCGTTCGACCTGGGTGGCGCCGTAGGGCACACAGACGATGATGCGCGGGCTGGGGCGCAGGAAACGCTGGTGATGCACCCGCTTGATGAAGTACTTCAGCATGGCTTCGGTGATCTGGAAATCGGCAATGACGCCATCCTTGAGGGGACGGATGGCGGTGATGTTGGCCGGGGTGCGCCCGAGCATGCGCTTTGCCTCCTCTCCCACCGCCTGGATCCGGCGATTGGCCCCGTGCCGCCCGGTGCGGATGGCCACTACCGAGGGCTCGGAGAGGACGATGCCCTTGCCACGGACGTAGATCAAGGTGTTGGCGGTGCCCAGATCGACAGCGAGATCATTGGAGAAAAGACCGAGGAAGCGATTGAATATCATGCGGTATTTGCCTTGGTAAAAGAAAAATCCACCAAGCTGGCGGGCGGATGATGAAGGTCCAGGGAAGGATTTTGCAAAGCGCAGTCTAGCATGGGGGCGGCGCTATGCAAAAGACGAAAAAAAGCCCAACGACCAGCGTTGGGCGGGAATGGGCTCGTTACTCGGCAACGGTCTGTTCAGAGACCGAATTCCTTGGGAAAGGCGATGCCATGATTGGTCTTCATGTCGCTGTTCAGGCGGGGCAGATCCAGCTTTTCCACGCGCACATGCTTTTTGGCTTGCAGCCAATGGGCAAAGACCTCCCAGACGGGCTTGCCTTCCACCGGCGCGGTCGTTGCCGCCCATCCGGCCACCTTGTATTTCTTGGTGGCCGACATGGCCTTGCCGCCGACCCGCATGTTGCTGCAGCGATGGTAGATCTTTTCGTCGGGGTTGAAATCATACTGGATGTTGCCCACGCGGATCATGTCGCCGCCCTGCTGGTAGTAGGGATCGACATTGAAGATATTGTCCGCCACCTGCTCCATGATGTTTTTGATCTGTGCGCCGGTATATTCGTTGATGGTGACCTGGGGATAGGTGATGGCGGTCTGGCCCATCACGTCTTCCATGGTGATGGTCTCCCCGGGCAGCTTGCAGTAACCCCAGCGGAATCCCGGCGAGAATGCCGCCTCGCAATCCATCTCTTCGCGCAGGGCGTCGCAGAGGAGCTGGTCGAAGGTGCCGTTGAAGTTGTCCCGGCGATAGAGCAGGCTTTCGGTGGTGGCCAGGGGCTGGGCGAGCTTTTCCTTGTAGGGTGCCCGGACCTTCTCCACGTAGGCCGTCATTTCCGGGTCGGCCTTGATGAGATTGGAGAATACGGGCATATAGTAAAAACGCCAGCCATTGAGCTTGCCCTTGCCCACATCCAGGTCGAAGCGCGCGAGGATCTTGCCGTTGGTGCTGGTGTTGATGATCAAGGTCTTGCCGACCATGAAGGGCTTGGGGCCCATGATGTCGTGGGTATGGCCGCCGAGGATGATGTCGATGCCCTTGACCATGGCCGCCATTTTCTTGTCCACGTCCGCACCGTTGTGGGAAAGCACCACGATCAGATCCGCTTTGTGCTGCTCACGGCACTCGTCCACCATCTTCTGCATATGCTCGGTATGGATGCCGAAGCCCCAGTCGGGGATCATGTATCCCGGGTTGGCGATGGGGGTAAAGGGAAATGCCTGGCCGATGACGGCGATCTTGCGCCCGCTGATTTCGTGAATTTTGTAAGGCTTGAAAACCAGCTCCTGCCAGGTGTTGCTGAATATGTTCTGGGCGAGAAAATTGGCTTTCAGCTCCGTCTTGACCAGATGCTCCACCTGATCCTGGCCGAAGGTGAACTCCCAGTGACCCACCATATCGTCGATGCCGAGGAGGTTTTGTGCCCCCACCATGTCCGCGCCCTTGGTCCACAAGCTTGTTGCCGAGCCCTGCCAGGTGTCGCCGCCGTCCAGCATCAGGACCTTGTCGCCGCGTTCGTGGCGATAACGTTTCACCAGGCTGGCGATGTGGGCATAACCGCCGATTTTGCCATATTTGTGCGCCAGCGTGTCAAAATCCAGGCAGGAAAAGGCGTAGCCGTTGGCGGTCTTGGCCGGGACACCGTAATAATCCAGCGACCATTTGCCGGTGAGATGGGGCGGCTGGTTGAGGGCCGGGCCGACACCGATGTTGATGTCCGGTTCCCGCCACCAGACGGGCAGGAGCTGGGCATGGGAATCGGTCATGTGCAGGAGTGTGACATTGCCGTAATCGGGGATCTCGTAAGGATCGCCGGCCGCTCCCCATGCTGCCTGTATGGCCCCCGGTCCGAAAAACCCGGTAGCTCCAGCCACCCCCATCAATTGTAAAAAATCACGTCTACTCAAATGCATGGAAACCTCCGCTGAGAATTATAAACCGCCGGACGCCGCTTGCTTCATGACGGTGATGATTTGCCGGTCCAGCTCCTGGGCGACCTTTTGGGCCGCGGGGTTCTTGGGGAAATATTTCAGGGCATAAGTGGGTAGATAGGTGAGCAACTTGAGCTTTCCCCCTTGCTCATACATGACGATCTTGCAGGGTGCAAAGGCCCCGAATTCCGGCATGCTTTGCAGGATCTTGGCCCCTAACACGAGATTGCATACCTCATAAATGACGTACGGGGTATTGCTTTTGATGCCACGCTGCTGGAGGCCTTGCTGGACATCCAGGGTGCCCACCAGATTCATGTTTTCGCCTTCCGCCGCCGTCTCGATGCCCATCTTGATCTGGGCCGGCGTGACCCCTTTTTGGACGTCAACGACATAAAGGGGGGAATTGGTAGGTATGGCCGGCATTCCTGCCACCGGGGCTGGTGTGCTGGCGGCCGGGGTCCTGGCCAGGGCCTGCCCGGGCAGCAGGAAAATTCCCAGCAGGCCTAACGCAGAGAGGATTTGCGACGATCTGTAATGGTTCATGGGGCGCGTTCCATATCGACATGGGTGAGGAAAGGGCGGCGCCAGCGTGCGGCGTCGCCGGCGGAGGTCAGGGACGGTAGCCCGGCACGTTGATCTTGATGCCGTTGCTCAAATACGACATGAAGTATTCCAGATTGCGGTAATCCACGCTTTCCAGCGGCTGTGGCTCCGCCCCTACATTCTTGTTACATCCCTCTATCCGTTTCTGTAAGGTATTGACGGAGGACCATGCCGCCCGGTAGCTGGGGAAATGCGCGCTCTCGCCGACTGTAGGGGAAAGGATTTGGTCACGCAGATATTTTCCGGGATAGGCCACATGGCAGGATGCGCAGGAAAAGTTCAATTGGCCGCGCTTCATGAAGTAATACGCCTTGCCTTCCTCGAAGGCCTTGGTGGCCGCGGGACCGGAAACCTGTATGGCGACGGGCATGCCATTGGACAGGGAGGTCAGATAGGTCTGCAGGGCGACCATGTCGGAGCTGCCGTATTTCAGGGGCGCTTCCCCATTTTCGCTACGACAGGCATTGATGCTGGTGCCGACGGTGACGACGGTCTTGGTTTTGTCGTCAAAATAAGGATAATGCGTGGCTACGCCCTTGCCGCCGTTGGGATAACAACTGGCGTAGGTCTTGCCGTTCTTGAATGGCGTATCCCAGAGTTTCTGTCCGGCGGAAAGGGTGAGGTCGCCGGGGTTGAATTGCATCGCCTCCTGGTATTGGCTATACATCTCCGGATTAAAGGCGTAGGAGCCTAAAGCATATTTCTCCAACGGCATGTTGGGGAAGCGCTGCTTGAAATACTCGTGAAATTGTTTCAAGGTTTCGGCCGGACCTACCTTGATATTACCCAGGTCCCACCAATTGACCGCTTGGGCCGCACCACTGATGCCGGTGAGCCCGGCGATTGAAAGCGCAATCAGCCACCGCTTCATGGTCTTTCCTCCTCTATCAAGCGGGGCGGTAGATCCGCCCCGATCACTCAGCTTACCGTGAGTTTGGATTCCGCACTCCAGTCGCCATTCTGGTTGTCCTTCCATACCACCTTCAGGGTGCCATTGTCCTCGGCCCGCATCTTGAAGGCGAGGAAGGGATTGGCGCTTACCGCGGTGCTCCAGTCGATGTCGAGCAGGGGCTTGCCGTTGAAGGTGGCCGTAACGGTCTGGATGAAATGGGCGGGAATCAACTTGCCGCTCTTGTCCTTGGTTAGCCCCGTGAGCATGGGGTGCATGATCAGGGAACGGATTTCAACGATTTCTCCCTTCTTCGCCGTGCTGGGCATGCGAATCATTGGGTTGCCGATATTTTCTGCCATGGTTCAGTCCTTTCGTCTTAATTCGGTTATAAAAACTTAGCCGCCGCAGCCGCCGATGGTGACTTTGACTTCGCGGGGGGCGGAAGCCATGAGCACGCCCTTGTTGGTCTTGGCGATGACGCGCACGTTGTCGGTCTTGGCCATCTTGATGCGTTCCTGGATGTAGGCCTGGCCGGACGCCGGTGTGAAATTGAACTGGCTTGCTAGGGGCGTCGGGTTGTGATCGACAAAGAGATATACCGTGGCAATATAATCGTCCGCCGTCATGGGCGAATCGACCTCGATGGTAACGGGGACGGCACCGCCGTTTTCGGCAATGGTGGGGGCGGTCAGCTTGACCTTGGGAGATACCGCTACATCCGTTTTGCCGACGCTGGCCATCATGGCATCGTTCAGCACTTTGGCATCGAAGGCCTTGGCCGGCCAACCCGAGACATCACCGGCGAATGCGAGCTGGGGGCGCAGCAAGCCCAATCCCGCCGCCGTTGCCACGGCACCGGTGGCAAGAGTTGCGCTCAAAAACTGACGTCGTTGCATGGTGTTTTTCGTCACGACTGATACTCCTTTGCAAGGTATGTTATTTCAATGACCACAAATAGTCGGCAATGAGGCCCAATTCCTCATGGGTGAGTACTTTGTTCTTGCCGAATTCGGGCATGTTGGCGTAGGGAAACATCTTTTCCGGATCGGCAAGGAATGCCACCAGTTTTTCCTTGGTCTGGAACATTTGTTGGAAAGTCACGCCCTTCATCGGCAGGGCCGGGCCGATATCGCCGGCCATGGTGCCGCCCGGCAGGGCATGACAGGCGAGGCAGTTGCCCTTGGCCCGATCGAAGGCCAGGGTACGGCCGGCGTCGATGTTTTTCGTCATGTCTGTGCCATCGGCCAGGGCCGACGCGCCAAACGGAACGATGGACATGGCTCCGATGATGAGGGATCGGGTGATGCACTGCAGCAAATGGATTTTCATGGACTCCTCCTTTGGCGCATCCGTTGCCACGGGGGCGACGGTTTTATTTAGCAGGTTTCATGCCATTATTTGAACGACACCTGTCCCTTCATTTATAGCCTAATTCCCGGCGGCTGCCAGACAGGGTAAGGAGCACTGGGGGGCGGGCAGGGAGCGGGACTGTGCCAAACGGACCAGCCCGGAGAAAGGGGCCGGACGTCCCGGCTCAACTCTCGCCGCCATCGTCTTCGCTGTCCTGCTCCCCGAGCAGGCCGATGTTTTTCATGCGCGTGCGTAATTGCTTGCGGCTGATGCCGAGGAGGACGGCGGCCTGGCTCTGGTTGAAACGGGTCTTTTCCAGGGCGCCCAGCACCGTCTGGCGTTCCAGCGCCGGCAGGTCGAAGGGGCCGGCACCGGGGGCATCGACTCCTTCGCCCTGGGCCTGGTGCAGTTCGGCGGGCAGATCCGCGCGCTGGATGACGCCGTGGCGATTGAGGACCACCATCCGCTCGATGAGGTTTTCGAGCTGACGGATATTGCCGGGCCAGTCATAGGCTTCAAAGGCAGCCATGGCCTCCGGCGTGATGCTCATGGCCGGCCGGCCGATGGCCTGGCAAACCTGCCCCAGAAAATGCTGCACCAGGGGGGCGATGTCGGCACGCCTTTCCCGCAGGGGCGGAATATGGAGGGGAATGACATTGAGCCGATAGTACAGATCTTCGCGAAAGCGCCCCTCCGCCACGGCCTTGGCGATGTCCACATGGGTTGCCGCAACAATGCGTGCCGACAGGCGCACCGGCTGGTGGGTTCCCAGGCGGGTGAACTCCCGTTCCTGCAGCGCCCGCAGGAGCTTGACCTGCATGGACAGCGGCATGTCACCCACTTCGTCGAGGAAGAGGGTGCCGTTGGCCGCCAGTTCGAGTTTGCCGGGTTGGGAGCGCGTCGCGCCGGTGAAGGCGCCCCGTTCATAACCGAAAATTTCGCTTTCCACCAACTCCAGGGGGATGGCTCCGCAGTTGAAGGCCACAAAAGGCTGCTGTGCCCGGGGTGAGGCCAGGTGCAGGGCCTTGGCCACCAGTTCCTTGCCGGTGCCAGATTCTCCGGTGATGAGGACATTGGAGGGGGCGGGGGCCACCAGATCGATGATTTCAAGCAAGGTTTCGATGGCGCGGCTGATGCCGATCAGGCCGTGGCGGCGCGGCTCCTGGCGCATGGGCGGCAAGGGGGTGCCGAAGCGGCTGAGGGTCTGGCGAATGAGGGCTATGAGTTCGCCTTCATCCACGGGTTTGGTGAGATAGTGCTCGGCACCGGCCTTGATGGCGTCTACGGCCTGTTCAATCTCGCCGTAGGCGGTGGTGATGATGAAGGGCAACTGCGGGTAGCGCTTTTTGACGGTGCGCAACAGTTCGGTCCCGGAGATGCCCGGCAAACGCTGATCCGAGATGATCAGGGCGGGCATGACCTCGCTCAGCCGTTCCAGGGCCTGTTCGGCGCTCTCGGCCTCCATGGTGCGGAAGCCCTCGGCGTTGAGGACGGCAAGCAGGACGTGGCGGAGATTTTTTTCATCTTCGACCAGTAAAATGGGCTTGGGCATGGCGTCGTGTTCTCGCAGGGTGGTTAACCGGTCAAGTTGGTCGGGAGGGAGGATGGGGGGTGGCGGGGCAGACGCAGCACAAAGTCGGCGCCCTTGGCGCTGGGACGCAATTCTACCTGACCATCATGCACCATCATGATCTTGGTCACCACCGCCAGCCCCAGCCCGCTGCCCTTGGTTTTGGTGGTGACGTAGGGCTTGAAGATGGTCTGCGCCTTGTCGCCGGGGATGCCGGGGCCATTGTCGCGGACGCCGATCAAGACCCATTGGTCGGTGTCGGTGAGGGCATACAAGGTGATCTTCCCACCCGTGGAGGGTACGGCATCGATGGCGTTGAGGATCAGGTTGCTGATGGCTTGCTCCAGCAGCGAAGCATCAAGAACGGCGTGGAGTCCGGGGGGGCATTGTATGGAGGCCAGAATGGACTTGGCCTCGAAATCGGCAGTGTGGCGGGTAACGCTGCGGGTGAGCAGGGACAGGATGTCGGCCTCCACGCGCAAGGCGGCATAGGGCCTGCCGAAGTCGAGAAAGCCCTGGGTCATGTCGTACAGGCGCTTGACTTCCTCCTCGATGATGCGGAGGAACTCGTCGCGGTTCTCATCGTCACCGTAGCGTACCAGGAAGCGCGCGGCGCCGCGGAGAGAGGAAAGGGCATTGCGGATTTCGTGGGCCACCTGGGCCGACATTTCGCCGATGGTGGCCATGCACTGCATGGCCTGCTGACGCCGGTGCAGTTGATTCAACTCGTTCAGATGTTCGCGCAGGCGGGTTTCCACCCGCTTGAAGGCAAAGTCCAGACGATGGAGTTCGTCACCTTCGACGTTCGGCGGCGAGGGCGTTGGCCGGTCCTCCGTGCGGAGCTGCGCTTCCATGCCCTCGATCTCCCCCAGGAGGCGCAGGACCGGCCGGGTCACCGCGCGACTCACCAGGTAGGCACCCAGCAAACCCATCAGTGCGGTAATGCCGCCCAGGATGAGCAAGCGATTTCTGGTCCTGTCCAGGCGGGCATTGACCAGGGCATTGATTCTTTCCGAGTTGCCATCCACCCACACCGCTCCAAGGCGCTGGCCACCGGCGACGATGGGTGCATAAAAGCGGATCCCCTTATAGCCGGCGGCGCTGGGAAGGGGGCGATGCTGAATTTGGCCCAATCGGGACAAATTGCCGCTGGCCACCACGATGCCTTGGCGGTCGGCGATGGTGATGCGCTCCACCAGCGGATTGCGCGCCTCGGCCAGCTTGCCCAGGGCGCCGCCGTCTTTCAGGAGGAGGGGGTCGGTGGCGCTGGCGGCGAGATTGCCGGTCAGGCGTTGCAGTTCCGTCTGTACCTGGCCGGTAAGGTCATTGCGGACGGAGCTATAGAGGAAAATGGCAATGAGGGCGTAAATCAGGGCGATGAGCAAAAGGACGAAGATCATGCTCTTTGCCGGCCAGGTCAAGCGTTGCCACAGCCGGCCGGGAAGTTCAAGGAGCGCGTTGCGGGCCGGTGCGCAAGGGGCGGCTGTGCGGTCCTGTCCCATGTCGATGTCGGGGTGGGCGAACTTGCGCCCCGCCCGGCCCGGATAAAACGCCTTTTCGGGCATTGCGTTGGTGGCGATTTCGGGCGCGGGCCTATTCATGGGGGAGGGGGACAAAACGCGCGAAACCCGCGCCGGAGAGGACGTTGGGTGCCAAGCGAAGCATGGCCTGGAGGAGCGCCTGCCGTTGCGCCGGCGAAAGGTGGCGATTCACCGCGAAGCTCCATGGTGCCGCCGTGCCCACCGTCATCAGGACGGTCCACGCCCCGGGCAGAGACTGGTCGAGAGAGCTGAAGGTGGCCGCCCGCACCACGCCAAGGTCCGTTGATCCATTGGCGACACTGGTGAATACGGCACGCTCCGATCCCACCGCCTTCCAGACAAAAGGCTGCGTTCCCCGCTCCCGGCTTTGCAGTGCCGGCAGGGCCGCCCCGCGCGCGCTGCAGTAGGGCCCGGCATAGGCGATGCGCAAAGGCGGTTGCAGGGCCTGCGCCGCCTGGGATACGGGCTCGCGGGCAATGATGGCAATGCGTTGCGCGCCGGGCCTGGGCAGCGAGCGCGCCAGAGGAATCATGGACCGCCGCTCCGCCGCCACCATGGCCGGGGTCAGCAGGCTGAAATCATAGGCGCCGCGGCGGCCCTGCCGCACAAAGTCCTGCTCATTGGCGGGAATGACCAGGCGCACGGGGCGGCCCATGGCCCGCGCCAGGGCCTCCCGCAGAGGGGCAAAAATCTGGTAGGCGGCCATGGGGGTATAGGTGGGTGGAATGGCAAAGCTCATGGCCATGGAGTTGCGCTTGGGCGTGAGCGCCACGCCGAAAAGATCCGCATAGAGCGTGCGCAGCACGGCATAGTCCCCATCCTGGACGGGTTGGAACCCACGCACCATGCCCGCCAACGCCGTCATGGCGGCCGGCGCATTCCGGGTCGCGGCCAGCAGGGCCGTTGTCAGCCGGGCGCGCAGCGGTGCAGGCACCTTTTCCGAAGCGGCCAGTAGGTCGCCGGGCCCCACGGGCGCCTGGCCGATCACCCGCAGCGTGCCCGCCCGCAAGTATGGCGCCGCCACATTCTCCGCCACGGCGGTGGCATCATAAAAGCGGGCGGCCACGTCCATGAGGGCGCTCTGATCGCTCCCCGTTTGCCGAAAAACGTGAAAGTCCTTAGGCGTCAGCCCGGCCTCCTGCAACAGGGTGAGGGGGATCAGGGAGGATGCCGCGCAAGCCGGGTCCCCCGCGACAAAACTGGACCCGCGCAGTTGCAGGATGTTGTGGATGGGGCTATCCCTGCGTACGAGGATGACGCTGCGGTTGCCGCCCGGTGTGGGATTCACTTCCGCCAAGGGGAAATAGCGATCCTCATGAGCGACCTTGAGATAGGCAATGGGGCAAAAAAACGTGACCTGGGCGACGGGCATCTTCGCCTCGGCGTAAAAGCTGTCCAGGTTGGCGCTGAAGTGCATGGTCACCGTTTCTCCCGTTGCCTTGCCCAGATAGGCGGCCAGGGGGGCAAAGGCCGCATACATGGTGGCGG
>Ga0315298_1002283_pt1 | contig 32920 bp, 29 predicted proteins | sample WHS_1_MG_FD_203077 | JGI IMG/M metagenome (GOLD analysis project Ga0315298, IMG submission 203077) | Extremophilic microbial mat communities from Washburn Hot Springs, YNP, Wyoming, USA - WHS_1_MG | ecosystem: Environmental > Aquatic > Thermal springs > Hot (42-90C) | place: USA: Wyoming... | reverse complement strand
GATCATCTCGCGGGGTTCTCCTTCTTCTACCACCACGCCCCCATCCAGGAACACCAGCCTGGTTCCCACTTCGCGGGCAAAGCCCATTTCGTGGGTCACCACCACCATTGTCATTCCCGACTCAGCAAGAGCTTTCATCACCCCAAGGACCTCAGCCACCAGCTCTGGGTCCAGCGCTGAGGTCACCTCGTCGAACAGCATCATGTCCGGCTTCATGGCCAAAGCGCGGGCGATGGCCACGCGTTGTTGCTGACCGCCGGAAAGCTCGTCGGGAAGATAGTTGGCCCTGTCCGCCAGCCCTACTAGCGCTAGCTGCTCGCGCGCAATCTCTTCAGCCTCTGCCTTTGACTTCTTCTGCACCTTGAGCGGGCCCATCATGACGTTCTGTAGAGCGGTCTTGTGGGGGAAGAGGTTGAAGCTCTGAAAGACCATGCCAATCCTTTGCCTAATTTTATTGGGATCAGTTCCTCGAGCGTGCAGGTCCTCCCCTTCGATCAGAACTTTTCCTTTTTGGATAGGCTCAAGCCCGTTGATGCAGCGCAGCATGGTGGACTTCCCGGAGCCCGATGGGCCGATGACCACCACCACTTCTTTGCGGTGGACAGTAAGGTTAATCCCCTTCAACACCTCGACGTGCCCAAAGCGTTTGTGCACGTCTATGAGCTGGATCATCTCATCCATCGTCTTTAACCTCTTCAGGGCAAGCTGGCGTGTGGACCGCGCTCATGGCAGCTGCCCAGCGATGTCTGCGGTGTGCAGTTCTTGTTCTAGTTCCGGAGGAATCCCGGTGCCGCCCTTGTCGACATCCCGTCTAGGTCGGCGCCGTTTGGTCTCTAGACGAGCTGCCACCCGGATAAGCGGTATGGTAAACGCCACGTAGATGATAGCTGCCACGGTCAAGGGGGTAGGATTGGCGACCACCCCCATCTTCTCCTTGGCCCGGAAAAGTAGCTCCCCTACGGCTATCACCGACAGCAAGGACGTGTCCTTAATCATGGCAATGAACTCGTTGGTGAGAGGGGGAATGACCAGTTTTACCGCTTGCGGCAAAACTACATACCTCATGGCCTGGGCATGCGTCATCCCCAGGGAGCGAGCTGCTTCCAGCTGACCTTTGTGGATAGCCTGGATGCCAGCCCGGAAGATCTCTGCTGAATAAGCGCCGTAGCATAGAGTGAGTGAAAGGACGCGGGACACCAGCGGAGACAATCGCACCCCCACATGGGGAAGGGCGTAGTAGACAAAGACAAGCAGCATAAGCAGAGGAAGTCCACGGAAGAAGTCAATATAGGCGCCGGATAGGTAGCGAAGGGGGCGAAACCGTGAAAGTCGCAGCAAAGCCAAAACGAGGCCCCACACGTAAGAAAACATCAGACTTAGAAATAGGATCTCAAAGACCACGGGCAACGTTTTTACAAGTAGCCACAGCGAATCTTTGAAGATCTCCGGGTTAAAGTAGCTGTTGATGAGACCGCTCATGTTTTCACTCCCTTTAAGCCCATCTCGGCCCCCGATCCCTCACTTTCCTTGCGGGATGTCCGCGGGTCATTGACAAGGAAAAAGGGACCCGAGCGGATAGCTCGGATCCCTTTTCTTAAGCCTCTCGGGCGAGCGCCTGTGCACCAGGCGTTCGGGCTCACGACCGGACTGGCAGCCTGGACGCTAATTGCCGGTGAGTCCCCACTTGTCGCAAATCTTCTGGTAGACACCCTCAGTGCGAAGCTCCTTAAGAGCGGTGTTCAATGCCTGGAGCAGGGCGGTGTTCTCTTTCTTGACCGCGTATCCATAGTCGTTCACCGTCACGATCTTGCCGGTGTTGGCAAACTTCGCCTTGTAGTCGGGATTGGTCTCGATGATATAGGCGTTGACCGGCTCATCGTTGACCACGCAGTCGACCCGGCCAGCCGCTAGGTCTTGGAAGGCCTCCAGGATAGTGCCGTATTTCTTGATCTCTTTGACTCCCTGAATCTTTTCCACCTCGAATTGGCCGGTGGTGTCCACCTGCACGCCCACGATCTTCTCAGCCAGGCCCGCCGCGTCGGTGATGGGAGCGGCGAGGGGCGCGGAAATGGCAAGGATCCCAGGCAGGTAAGGATCGGTGAAGTTGATCTGCTTGAGCCGCTCTTCGGTGATGGTCATAGCCGACATGATGATGTCAAAGCGGTCGCCGAGCAGGGCGGGGATGATCCCGTCCCACGCGGTCGAGACCACCTCCAACTGCAGCCCGAGTTTCTTGGCGAGCGCGGTGCACAAGTCGACGTCAAAGCCGATGTACCCGCCCTTGCCGTCAGAGAACTCCATGGGCGGGAAGGAGGTGTCAGACCCCGCCTGCAAGACCCCTGGCTTCAGGGTGGGTGGGGTTTCGATAGCCGGGGACTTGGTGACCGCAGCAATGGCTGCGTCTGCAGCTGCCGCCTTCTCGTTCGTAGCCGCGCTGGTCTCGGTGCTGGGGGCCGCTGTGGTCCCCGTGGCCGAAGCTGCCGTGGTAGTGGTCTCTTGGCTTCCGCAGGCCGCTAATGCTACTGACAAAATCAAGACCAGTAACACGGCAATAGAAGCGACGATCTTCTTGTTCACCCTTTCCTCCTCTTTCCAGAACCCTGCCGGGTTCCTCACTGCTGGCTGTATGCCCGTAGCTGATTTTCTATGTATACCACCGGCCCTTCTCATGTGCTTGGGCTTTTCCGCCTGCCCTCCTCATGAGCTTAGACTTTTCCGCCTGTTCTTCTTCTGGCCCGAGAGTTTTGTCTTCTTTCATCCTCTGCCGCGTTGCCCGCGCTGCCTTTCGCGGTCCAGGTATACTTCGCGCGCGATGAGTCGACCAACCGCCGATACTTTCTCAGGGCAGAGACGGGGAAACGAGGCTGAAAGCCCGCAGCTTGGCCGCGTGGCTCTGTTCTGGGAGCCGCTTGAAGGGGGGCGCGTGCGCTGCACTCTTTGCCCTCACTTCTGTGTGCTGACCGAGAACCGGGACGGGCTATGCAAAGCCAGGGGGGTGCGTGAGGGGCGTTTGGTCAGCCTCACCTATGGGCGACCTGCCACGATCGTAAGCGATGAGATCGAGAAGAAGCCGCTATTTCACTTCTATCCAGGGGCGCGGGCCTTGTCGTTGGGCAGCTACGGCTGCAATGTGCTTTGCACGGGTTGCCAGAACTGGCAGATCTCGCACGCCAGTCCGCGCACAGATGGTGAAAAACTGCCCATTCTTATGCCTGCGGACGCGGTAGCTATGGCCCGCAAGCACAAGCTGGCTGGGGTGGCTTTTACCTACAACGAGCCAGTGGTGTGGATCGAATACGTGCATGACGTCTGTGTAGCTTTTCGGCAAGCGGGGCTGTTCACGGCGCTCATCAGCGCGGGCTATGTCACCGAGGAGGCTCTTGACTATCTTGCCCCGGTGGTGGATGGCTTTAAGTTTGATTTGAAGGCGGCCACAGCGGAAGGTTGGAGCAGGCTCACCAAGGTGAAAGACCCGCAGCCAGCCTATGCTGCTGTCGTGCGGGCGAAGGAGCGATACGGCTGTCACGTGGAAGTGGTGTCCAATGTGGTTCCTGGTCTGAACGACGACGATGAGTCTTTGCGCGCCATGGCGCTGTGGGTGCGCGACAATCTGGGCGCGAGCACACCGTGGCATGTGACTCGCTTCTTGCCCGATTTTGAGCTTGCCTATCTCCCTCCCACGCCCATACGGACATTGGAGCGGGCTGCCGCTCTGGGGAAGAAAGCCGGCCTCCGCTTTGTCTACATAGGCAACGTGCCCGGGCACCCGGGCCGAGATACCGTGTGTCCCGGCTGTGGGCGGACGGTAATCCACCGGAGCGGTCCGAGGACGGTGGTCTCGTGCGTAAAACAGGGGCGATGTGCGGCTTGTGGCGAAGACCTGGGGCTGGTGCCGGGCGCTGGTCGCAGCGGTGTCGGCCAGAGGGTCGCCGACTAGGAAGGTGCCGGCTGAAGTGGTGGAACAGGCCGGCTGAGCCGTTTGCGAGGGGCGGCAGTTGTTTAGGAACTAGCGATGAAGGGGTAGCATGTTTGCGTTGAACAAGACGCGCTTGAGAGAGGAAACTCAGCTGGCTGTCTCGCTTACCATACCTAGCAGGCCCGAGTATCTAGGTCTTTGTCGACTGGTGGCAGGCGTTTTGGGCGCCAGTCGCTCTCTCGACGAGGAGTCTATCGCTGACCTTAAGCTGGTGATCACTGAGGCTTGTTCCTGCTTTATCTGGGGAGCAGAGGGCGGACCTGGTCTGGAGGGGGCCGATGAGGCCGCCCAGGCCGGGAGCTTGCAGGTGGACTTCGCCATCGAAGCCGATGGCTGGGAGCTACGCATCTCTGAGCCGGGCGGGCGTCGGGTACTCGCGGAAGCGGGGCGCTGTGACCCTCGGACGGAGCAGGGGCTTCGCTTGACTGTGCTGAGGGCGCTGGCGGACGAGGTGGAGCAGATCGAGGACGAGCAGGGCGGATGTGTCCTTAGACTCGCCAAACGGTTACCCCCGGTGTCCGTCCCCGCCTCCTCTCCGGTGGGATAGCTAAGCGGTAGCTCTTTGTCTCTAAGCGGGTCCAGGCGGTGGACTCTGCTACACTGGGGGACCATGAAGCCCGCCTCTTGTCTGCCTCGGCCCCTTAGCCCAACGAGGATTATCTTGGCCGCTCTGGCGGCGGTCATGCTGGTGGTTTGCGGCGCAGGGGGACTGGCCTCGCCAGCTCTTGCTGCCCAGGTTCTTCCCCTTGCTGCTCCGATCCCGCTCACGGTGAGCGTCGACCGCCCTCTCTCCTTGCTGGGAGACTCCCTGCAGGTGGACATCCAGGGCAGGAGCAGCTCTTCTCTTCAAGGCTGCCGGCTGGTCGTGAGGATGAAGGGACCAGCCGCGTTTGCTCAACTGAGGGACCCCTCCCCGGTGCTCCCGGAGGCAGGCAAGTTCGTGGTCGAATTGGGAGAGACACCTTCCGGCCCCGCTGGAACGAGCGGGGCGAGCTATTTGCTGGGAAATTCGGAGAGCCTCGCTCGCGGTGTGCTTGAGGCTAGAGTGATCTTGCCAGCAGACAGTGTGGCGCTGCCAGGCGCCTATCTGATCGCGGTGGAGGTGAAACAGTCTGAGGAGGTTGTTGCTAGCGGCAGGGCCTGGGTGGGCAAGGTGGCGTCTCGGGCAGAACCGATCGATCTTGCCGTGGTGTGGCCCGTCTTCTTAGGTGTGCACCGTGATCCTGAGGGCGTGTTCTTCGACGACGTGCTTGAGCAGGTAGTGGCGCCCCCCACTGAGGGCGAGGGCGATCTCCGAGCGCTCCTTCGCCTTCCCGAGCGTTTTCCTACCTGGTCTTTCACCCTTGCTCTGGAACCGGTTGTGCTTGCCCAGCTGAGGGACATGAGTGATGGCTACCTCCGACGAGAAGATTTGGGTTCGCAGACGGAGGTGACAGCCGAAGAAGCCCCTGTTCAGGGCGCTCAGGAAGTGCTTGAACTTCTTAGGAACCTGGCCAGCCACGATAACGTAGAAGTCGCGGCCGTTCCCTACGCCTCGCCTGATCTCGGGTTGCTAGCAGCTCGGGGTTGGCGGGATGGTCTTGACCAGGTCCAATGGGGCAAGGACGAGTTGCTTGAAAGTCTTGGACTTCGGTCGCCTCCCAAGGCGGGATGTCCTTTCGGTCTCACTCTCACGGAGGGGAGTCTAGCCTATTTTGCGCAGGCCTCGGTAGATCCTGTAGTGGTGGATCGCGGATTGCTGGGGCTGGTGACAGAACCTGTGCCCGAGGACGCGGTGGCGGTGAGAGTCCGTGATGCCGAGAACGACCGCGTGACGCTGGTCTTGGCTAGTAGCGGTCTTATCTCACTTGCCGATGAACCGTGGGATGTGGGGATGTTCTGCGCCGGGATGGCTACGGAACTGGCTGATCCCCGCACACAAGCACTGGTCGTGGCCCCTTGCCGGCACTACGGACTTGTGCCGGAGAAGTTCTTGCTGGGCTTGGGTGAAGCTATCAGCGGCTTGGATTGGCTCCGCACCCAGACGCTTAGCGGCCTTGCTCGCAACCACCTGAGAGACAGTCGGCCTCTCTTGCTGAGGGCCCAATACGTCTCAAGACCGGGCTATATCGAGGAGGTGCTGGGGAAGAACCTAGAGGAAGCGCACGCGGCCGTGTCTGATCTTGGGGCGGTAGCTGACGCCACCCATTTGTCTGTGGAGACCGCGCATCGTTGGCTGTATTTGGCGGAGAGTAACTGGTGGTCTCGCGATGGAGTGAGCCCAACCGAGGCTAGCGTGGGGCTGGAATATGCACAAAGGGCGCGAGACCTTGCCCAGGGCGAACTAAGCCGGCTGCAGCTGGTTGCGGCCGACTCGCTGACCGTGTTTGGTCATGAAGGATCCCTGGAGGTTACGGCTAGCAATCAGGCCCAATACCCGTTTCGGGTGCAGCTGAGCTTTGCCGGCTCCGGTCTCACCTTTCCCCGGGGAGAGACCATCGCGGTCGAACTTGCGCCCGGCCGTAACCGCCTCACCGTGCCGTTACGGGGATCCGGCACTCGCCACCTGGAAGTAAGACTTGCAGCTGGGCAAAGCGTTTTGGCCCAAGCGAGCCTGACTGTGCGGTTTGTCACCTGGTACAGCCTGATGCCCTGGCTCATACTGGCGGCGTTGGTTCTTGGAGCCGGGGCTGTTGTGGGGGCGCGGTTGGTGCTCGCGCGTCGCCGCCGCCAAAAGCGGCCGGGCGACGCGCGAGCCGGGAGAGGGACTGGCTAGCGACTCGGTTCGGCTTTTCTGGGGTCCTTTTTTTCGGGGGTGCGGTGTGGGTGGCGGCTCCCCGCCGGCGCACTGGGATGGTACACTTCCGCTCTAATATGGATCAGTGGCGCGCTCATATACTGAGAGAAAAGGGAGATCGGGCCAGCCTTCTCCTCCAGGGCAATCGCGCTTGTGCTCTTGGTGCTTTGGATGCCGGCGTGCGCTTCTTCGCCGGGTATCCGATTACTCCCAGCTCCGAGATTATGGAAGCGATGGCCTATGAGCTACCTCGCGTGGGTGGGGTCTTCGTGCAGATGGAAGACGAGATCGCTTCCATCTGCGCCTGCATCGGAGCGGCTCTTACCGGTGAACTGGCCATGACTGCGACCTCCGGCCCGGGGTTCTCCTTGATGCAGGAAGCTATTGGCTACGCCATCATGGTGGAGGTTCCCCTCCTGATAGTTGACGTCATGCGTGTAGGTCCCTCCACCGGCCGGCCCACCGCTCCTTCCCAGGGCGATGTGATGCAGGCTCGGTGGGGTACGCACGGGGACCATCCCGCTATCGTTCTTGCCGCCTCCAATGTGGCAGACATGTACCGGCTGACTGTGGCCGGGGTCCGGTTTGCTCAACGCTTCCGTACTCCGGTGATTCTGCTCGCGGATCAACTAGTCGGCCAGATGCGGGAGAGTTTCTCGCCGGAGCTCTTTGGCCGCTATCGACTCACGAGCGGCGACTTTGATTTCACCCCGGGTTACATCCACCCGGATCTGGCGCGAGAAGTGCAGCGACTGCACGTGGTTGGGTCGGGTTCTCACCCGCATGTGACCGGCCTATATCACGACGAGACCGGGTTTCCCACTGACAGCCCGGAAAAGAGCGACGCCTTCTTGCGCAACCTCTATAACAAGGTGGCGCACCACCGCGATGAGCTCTGTCTTTATGACGTCAAGAACGAGGGCCGCGGCAGAGTATGTATAGTGGCCTACGGTTCTTGCGCCCGCACAGCGCGAGCGGCCTGGAAGCTGGCGGAGCAGGAGGGTCTTCCTGTTGAGGTGCTCCATCTCTATACCCTGTTCCCGCTTCCTATCGAAATTGTGCAGAAAGTAGCTCGGCGGGTGGAGTTCATGCTGATACCGGAGATGAACCTGGGGCAGTATGCTCACGAAGTCCGCAAGATGGCGGAGCAGTGGACAACCGTGATCAGCATGAACAAGACCGACGGCACGCTTTTCACTCCGCGAGAGCTGCTTGATCGCATAGCCGAGTTGATAGGCAAGTACGAGACGGTGTAGGCCATGCCGCTTGAGATTGAGAAGTTCATCCATACCGAGCGTCTGCCGCATATCTGGTGCCCGGGGTGCGGTATAGGCATAGTGACTGGCGCCTTTCTGCGGGTGCTCCTAAGTCTCGGCCTGAAGCGGGAGAACACCGTGGTGGTGAGCGGCATTGGCTGCTCGAGCCGGGCGGCCAACTATCTGGATGTGGGCACGATCCATTCCATCCATGGGCGGGCTCTCGCCGTTGCTACTGGGGTGAAACTGGCACGCCCGGATTTTACGGTAGTGGTCTTCACTGGCGACGGCGACGGGGCAGCTATTGGGGGTAACCACCTCATCCATGCCTGCCGCCGGAACATTGATTTGACTTGTATTCTTTTCAACAATCGCATCTACGGGATGACCGGCGGACAGTTCTCCCCCACCACCCAGCTGGGCGACCGGGCTACGACCGCCCCCTTCGGTCAGCTGGAGCGCCCCTTCGATCTTTGCCGTCTGGCTGAGGCGGCAGGAGCCAGCTTTGTGGCCCGGGGTACGGCAGCCAATGTGCGGCAAATGCAAAGTCTTATCAAACAGGGCATCAAACACCGTGGTTTTGCCTTCATCGAGGCCGTAGTGCCCTGTCCGACAGAATACGGGCGCAGAAATAAGCCGGCATCCCCGGTGGAGATGCTGGAGGACTTGCGCGCACGGTCGATCTCGAAGGCCAAGGCGGCTAGTTTGCCGCCTGAGGAGCTGACCGACAAGCTCATTACCGGGGTGCTTCACAGCGATCCCAGCACGCCAGAGTTTGTGCAGCTTTATGCCGAGGCTGTGGAGCGGGCTCAGGCTGTGCCTCGAGGAAAGCCTCCCATGGAGGAGGAGAAGTGAGGGGCTCCGGCGTGGGTCCCCAGGACGGAGTGCCTGTCTGGGGCCCCCAGGACCCGGCATACGACTGGAGCCTCCAAGATCTGGCGCAAATTTGGGGGGTGGATACTGGCCGGCCTCCGGCTCCTGCCCGCTCTGGCCTTCTGGCCGAGCGGAAATTCGTAGAGATTCGTCTCGGCGGCAGCGGGGGCCAAGGGGTGGTGCTAATGGGCGTGATTCTGGCGGAGGCTGCCGATCTTGACCGCCGCTGCGTCGTCAACACCGAATCCTACGGCCCCGAAGCCAGGGGTGGTTACAGCCGGAGCGACGTGATCATCTCAGATGATCCCATCGACTATCCCAAGCTGCAGAAAGCGGATGTGCTCCTGGCTTTATCGCAGGCTGCGGCTGTGCAGTATGTGCCCACCCTGGATCCCGGGGGCATATTTATCTATGACTCTGAGCTGGTTAGCGAACCGCCCGCCTTCCGGGGCACGACTTTTGCCGTTCCCATGCAACGGATCGCCAAGCAGGCCACTGGCCGAGTGCAGACCACCAACGTAGTTGCTCTAGCGGTCCTGGTGAAGATCACGGGGGTGGTCTCAGTCGAGTCGGCCAGACGCGCAGTGTGGGAAACGGTGCCGTCGGGCACCGAGGAGATGAACCTCAAGGCTTTTTCTGCTGGTCTTGCTATCGAGCCTGAGCAGTATCGTGTCGCCTGATGGATAGCCGCAGCGATCGCGTCGTGGCTGGCCTGGATGTGGGGGCCAAAAACGTCCACACGGTGCTAATCCAGGAAGGGTGCCCGGTCGCCTGGACAACAACACCTTCGGGCTTTGACCACCGGGCGGCGGCCGAGCAAGGCTTGGAGGAAGTGACTCGGGCTGCCGGGGTACAGGCTAGGGACCTTATGGTGATTGCTGCTACGGGGGCGGGGCGCAAGGCCCTCAGTTTTGCTGCCCTGCGACCTACGGAGATTGCGGCTGATGCTAGAGGGGCCACCTATCTTTACCCAGCAGCTCGGCTGGTCATCGACGTGGGAGCGGATGAAGCGCGGGCGATCCGGCTGGACGAGAGTGGTCGGGTGGCGGACTTCGCCATAAACGAGAAATGTGCCGCAGGAGCGGGAGCTTTCGTGGAGGCCATGAGCCGGGCTCTGGAGATGTCTCTGGACGAGTTTGCCCGGGTGTCCCTGGAATCTACCGAGAAGATCTCCATGAGTGCTCAGTGCACGGTGTTTGCTGAATCCGAAGTGGTCAGCCTGATCCACGCGAACACGCCGCCTGCCGACATCGCCCGCGCGGTGCACGACGCCATGGCCTCTCGCGTGTCCGCGCTGGCACGCCGCGTGGGGATAGAAGAACCGGTGGTGATGGGAGGCGGAGTGGCTCTGAATCTGGGCTTCGTACGGGCGCTTTCTGAGGCTTTGGGTGGGATGGACCTCTATGTGCCACTCCATGCGGAGTATCTGGGGGCGCTGGGAGCGGCGCTGATGGCTTGGGAGGCTGCTCTCGAGGCGGAGGAGACATGAGCGAAAGGAGAGAGTTCTGGAGGTGGAGCGACCGGTCGTGGCAGGCACCGGAAGGCTGGCAACGCGGTGCCGTCCTCACTGTGGGGGTGGATGTCGGCTCGGTCAGCTCCCAGGCGGTCATCTTGGCTGACGGGAGACTCCTTTCCTTCTTCTCCACCCGCACCGGCTCTTCCAGTCCCGACAGCGCGCTCCGGGCTTTCCAGGGAGCGGCCGAACCGCTCGGGATCACGCTCGACGACGTGAGCTACACGGTGGGCACGGGCTACGGCCGCGTCAACGTGCCCTTTGCCGACCGTACCTTGACGGAGATCGCCTGCCACGCGCGGGGGGCCAATTACATGGCTGGGCCCCAGGTGCGCACCATCCTCGACATGGGGGGACAGGACTGCAAAGTCATCCGCTGCGATGAGCGGGGCAAGGTCCTCAATTTCATCATGAACGACAAGTGCGCGGCTGGCACGGGCCGGGGCATGGAGGTCATCGCTGATGTGCTGTCGGTGCCCATCGAGGACATCGGGGAGCGGTCGTTTGCTATAGACGAGGAGCCCCCTCCGATCAGCAACGTGTGCACGGTGTTTGCCAGGTCAGAGGCGACCTCGCTGTTGCGGGCGGGATGGAGCGTCAACCTGGTCCTTGCCGCCTATTGCGCAGCCATGGCCCGCCGGGTCGCGGGGCTTATCCAACGCCTTGGGGTGGAGCGGGAGTTCTTCATCACTGGCGGGATTGCCAAGAACGTGGGGGTCACGCGGCGAGTGGAAAGGCTTATTGGAGTGGAGGCCATGAAGCTGCCAGCGGATTCCGTACTTGATCCCCAGGTGGCGGGTGCATTGGGCGCTGCCCTTTTTGCCTATTCGCTGTATCGGAGAACTGGTTCAGGCTCCGAAGGGAAACAACCTGCGGGAGCAGTGAGCCAGGAGTAGCGTTCCACGGTTTGGCCTCGTTCGGCAGTCCGACGTTTGTCCGGGCGACTAGGTAACATGGTGCCAGACACTTGATGGAACGGGGTTCTGATGACGGTTGAGTTGTTGCCAGAGTTCCTTCGCAGACATTATGAGGTCCACGAATGGAAGCATGCCTGCGCCATTCTGTGCAACGATTTTCCGGAGGAATGGGCCGACATGGTAGAGACGTTGACGGCTTTCCGGCTGAAACGATCGTGGATCGTCGTCGGAGGAGGCAGCAAGTCCAAGGTCGCCGATTGGATTGATTCAGCGTTGTACCAGCGAGGATGGCAGGAAAAGTTGTTTGTGACCAGGGTCATGGTTGATGACCGGGTGATGGATTCTCCCACACACAAGGTGGACTGCTATAAGAACTCGGTGGCGCTTGAGGTTGAGTGGAACAACAAAGACCCGTTCTTCGACAGAGACCTGAACAACTTTCGCCTGCTCTTCGAACTTCGGGCGGTAAGTGTCGGCGTGATTGTGACCAGATGTGACAGTCTTCAAGCAATCTTCGACCGACTGGGCCGCGGGTCTTCCTATGGCGCGTCCACGACCCATATGAGCAAACTCCTTCCAAGGATAGAAGGCGGAGGCGAGGGTGGTTATCCAATTCTGGTGTTTGGTATTCGCGAGTCGCTATATGTGGAGGACTGAGGAGACAAAGGGGGGCGCGACATGAGTGCTTGCGATGACTTTCTGGCGAGCGTTCACGGCCTCTATGGAACCGTTCTAGCGGATCCGCCCTGGCAGTTTAATAATAGGACAGGAAAGGTTGCCCCAGAACACAAGCGACTTGCGTGCTACCAGACTCTAAGCCTGGATGAAATCATGTCCATTCCCGTCTGGAAGGTGGTGGCCCCGGAGAGTCATCTTTACCTGTGGGTCCCGAACGCACTCTTGAAAGAGGGTCTGCAGGTGCTGGAGGCGTGGGGTTTCACTTACAAGACGAACATAGTTTGGCAGAAGATCAGAAGAGACGGCGAGCCGGACGGCAGGGGCGTGGGTTTCTACTTTCGCAACACGACCGAGCTTGTGCTTTTCGGAGTGAGAGGTAACCTCCGTACGCTGGCGCCAGGCCGCAGTCAGGTGAATGTCATTCGCTCAAGAAAGCGTGAGCACTCGCGCAAGCCTGATGAGTTGTACGAGATTATTGAACGGTGCAGTCCAGGGCCCTATCTCGAACTTTTTGCCAGGGGAAGACGTGCCCGATGGGATCAGTGGGGCAATGAGGCTGACGATTACTACCCTTCCTGGCCCACGTACTCTCACCACTCTCAGACGGAACTGCCCGGTTTCGCGAAGGCTTCGTGAGGCTGCCAGCTTTCCCGAGGACGCTGAGATGATCTCCAACTACGGCTACGAAGACGCCTCAGGCTACTACTACATCACCATAGACGGCGATCTCTGTTCTCGCTGTAAGGATCGGGCTTGTTTGAGCGCCTGTCCACAAGGGGTCTACGTTCTTGCCCCAGATGACTACGACGACCTAGTGGCCATGGTGGCAGACGAGGCGCGCAACCGCCTCCGCGAACTCTGCTCCGGGTGCAAGGGGCAGAATGGCGGGGAACCGGGGGAACGCTGGCTGCCTTGTACGGCTGCCTGCCAGGCGGGAGCCATCCGTCATAGCTGGTAGGGCAGGGGCTGGCGGCCAGAATTGGGGAAAGAGCACGTTAGGCGCTGGTAGGTTGTGTCCTCGACGAGCGTAAAACAGCCGCACTCTCTCACAATAGGGGTGCTCTCAGATACCCACGGGCAGCTTCTCCCGGTAGTGGTGGAGAGGCTAAAGGGGGTGGCTCACATTGTCCATGCTGGGGATGTGGGTTCACCCGAAGTCTTGACAGCTTTGCGCGCTTTGGCTCCGGTCACCGTGGTACGGGGCAACTGTGATCTCGGCGGCTGGGCGGAGGTCCTTCCCCTGGTAGCGGAGGTGCAGATTGGCAGCGCCCGTGTCCTGGTTGCACACATGGCCCATCGTCTCAAGGAACTCTTGGCCAGGGCAGCGCGGGAGGTGCGAGCCCCAGACTCGGCAGTGCGGGAGGCGCGAGGCCCAGACTCTGTTCTTGTGGCGATCAGCGGTCATACTCATCAGGCCGCGGTGGAGTGGCGCGAGGGGGTGCTTCACCTCAATCCTGGCTCGGCCGGTCCGCTGCGATACGGGAAGCCGCGCACCATGGCCAAGCTGACGATTTACGATGGCAGCAGGGTTGAACCTGAGCTAGTGAGGCTTAGCTAGGGGGCTTGGTTCGACGGGCCTGCTGGAGAAACCCCGCTCCCGCGATGAACGGCGCGGGAGCGGGGCAGGTCACGCGCCAGCGCAGGGCGTCCGCTCTGGCGGTCTTTGCTCACAACCGGGTCTTCGCCCAGAACTCGGTCTCGCTCGCAAGTTGGTCTTAGCTTACAAGCACCTGAAAACGTGGGCGGTCAACTCGCCCAAACGGTGCGTGTAGCTGCCCAACTCGTTGTCATACCAGCCAAACACCTTCACATGGGTCACGGGAATGCGGTGCTCGCCCTCCTGTCCGGGCAGGCGCAGGTTCACAAACCCGGTTCGTGCATGGGTCTCCACCGCCTCGATCACCACGGCTGCGTCCTCGCCGATCATGTCGGCGGATACGTTCTGCTCCTCGCTGTACTTGACCAGACCGCGCGCCTCACCCTCAGCCGCCTCCTTATATATGGCGTTGATGGCGTCGCGTGTCACTGCCACGGTCCCGTCCGGGAGCATCTCCGTCTGGAAGGTCACGTTCAAGATGATAAGGCTCACCGTGGCAGTGGGTATGCGCACCGAGTCGGCCATGAAACCGATGTCAGCAATCTCGGGCATGACCTGCTCAAGAGCCTGAGCGGCGTTGGTCGAGGTGATGACCACGTTGTTCATCCCGGAGCGTGTTTTTCTAAGGTCTGTGGCCCCCGCACCAGGTACGGCGTCCAGAAGCGGCTGGCTGTTCGTCACCGCGTGCACCGTGCTCATGCCGGCTGTGATCATATGCCGCGTGAGATCGCGCACGAGCAGCGGGCGCATCATGTGAGCAAGCGCGGTAGTGGTGCAGCTAGCTGCTGAGACCAGCTTGTGCTTGCCAGGATCAAAGTCAAGGTGATTGATGCCGTAGATCAGATTGACTGCGTCGTCGGGGAGCGGCAGGCCTTTCTTTTTGCTCTTGAAAGGCGCGCTCTGCAGGACCACCCGTGCTCCAGCGACCAGATGACCGCGCAGGGCTCCCTTAGGATCCTCCGGGTCAGCATGCGGATCACGGAATTTCCCGGTGCAGTCCACGACCACGGTCACACCGTGCTCACGCCAGGGGATGTCTTTGGGATTCCGGGCTTCGCGCAGCATGACAATTTCTTTGCCATGAGCGCGTATGAGGCCGGCCGCCTCGTCGATTACCTGGATGTCGCGCTGCCCTCTAAATCCCTCCAGGTATCGGTGCAGCGGCCCGTAGGTGCTGTCCTTGGCTATGTACTCGACGACGGATTGTAGGGAGGTGCCCACCGGGCGACCCACGTTGACCACGAACCGGTCGAAGTCATCGCGAGCCAGGTGATACCACAAGGTCAACTTGCCGATGCGGCCTAGACCATTGATCCCTAACGTCCTCGGTACACTCATGATCAACCCCTTTCTATCTTTGTCTCAGGGGCACGCGCCCCAGGAATATGTTGCCTGTACGTCCGTCAATGGAGAGCCAGTCACCCGCGTTAAGCTCGATGCCTGCCAGGCGGGCTTTGCCCTGGTGTTCCAGCACTTCAAGCGCCCGGCAATCGACCACCGCTGTCTTGCCCAGGCGCTTGGCGGTAACTGCTGCGTGAGAGGTCGCTCCCCCACGGGCAGTTAGCAGCCCTTGTACCCGGGTGATCATGGCAATGTCATCTGGCACGGTATCCGGTCGGAGGAGGACAATGTTGTCTTCGGGCGCCTCTGCCAGCAGGCGGTCTATCTGGCTCATGTTGATGGCCACTCGGCCCACATACGCTCCACCTGCCACTCCCATTCCTACGGCTATGGGCGGACCCACCGTCGGGCTAGAAAGATCGAAGAAAGGCGCGTCTCTCTGTTCCTCGTAGACCATGGGCCTTTTCTGCAAAATGTAGAGGTCCTTGGCAGAGGCGGATTCGAAGGTGAACTCAATCTCTTGCGGGTCATGCTCGCGGTTCATCACTAGATCGCGAGCTACCTCCAGGAGGGCCTGGTAAATCTCGGGGTAGTCTTTCTCAAGAGAGTGTTCGATGCCCTGATAGGTGGGGCTGCCCAGCCTCTGAGCTTCAGAGATGGGCCAAGGGAAGACCAGTCCTCCAACCAGGTCCTCTCCTTGGCTGCGGACGGTGAAGTCGCCGAACAACCTGACCTGGCTACTGTGTGGTTCCAAGGGATTACGGGTGAAGGTGACTCCGGAACCCGACTCTCGGTTCAGGTTGCCAAATACCATCCTTTGCACCACCACCGCGGTTCCCCATTCCGCGGCTATGCCCAGATACTGCCGATACAGCTTGGCCTCGGGCGAATCCCAGGAATCAAGCACCTTGCGTATGCAGGTCACTATCTGCCGGAAGGGATCGTCTATGAAGCGCACCCCCATCTCTTGAGCCCGAGCCTTGTAGGTGAAGGCAAGCTCGCGCATGTGCTCGGGCAGGAAGTCCAGCTTGCGCTCGATGCCGTAGCGCGCCTTGAACTCCGCCATGATCTCGTCAAAGAAGTCGCGTTCGATACCGGAGGCCATAGCCCACGACTGAAGGAAGCGTCGGTAAGAGTCCCAGGCTGCCCACTCGAAGCCTGGTCGGTGGGCCAAAGCCTCGGCCAGCTCGTCGTTCAGGCCCACGTTGATGAAGGTGGCCATGAGCCCGGGCATGGAGATAGCGGCGCCAGAGCGGATGGAGACGGTGAGCAGTCTATGCGGGTCGCCCAGGCGTAGCCCGGTCTGCTTCTCCAGGCGGGTGATGGCCGCTCTTATGCGCTCCAAGGTGTCGTTCAAAAGCGGGCGGTGAGCCATCGCCGGCAACGCGCTGAACAGCTGCGTACTAATGATGAAGCCCTCCGGTACCCGATGACCGTAGGAGGCCATTTGCTTAAGTCCCAAGCCCTTGAAGCCCAGGGTCATCTGGTCGTCGATTCCCGGTTTCGGCTCATGGATGGGCGAAATCAAGCGCTTGGGGTCGTAGTTCATCATCCGGGTCAGAGCATGGTTGCTCAGCTTCCCGGCCAGAGTGGAGATCTGGCGGAGAGCCGCTGAGACGTAGCGGTCAAGTGACTGCATGCCGAGAGCGGAAACCAATACCTCGCGCAGCACCATCTCGGCCACCGCGTCCAGGGACATACCACGGGCATGACACTGGCGAGGGTCATGCTCAAGCACAGTGTGGAGGATCTGGTCGTGGCTCAAGATGGAGGTGCGAGAAAGCTCAGTCACTGAGGCCACGATGAACTGAAAGACGTTCTTGTATTGATGGAAGCTGAAGTTGTGGCTGCTCAAAGCAGACTCAAGCAGGCGCAAATTGGCTGCCAGATGGCGGGAGTCGATACCATCGACGGAGAGGGCTCGCTCGAACAGACGGATGTCCGCCGCCATGCGCCGCAAGGACTCTCTGGTGACGCAGGGCTCAAGCCCTTCCGCTACCAAGTCTTCTAGCAGACGACCAACTAGCCTTTCCACCCGGAAGGACAGGCCGAGAGCGTCAAACTTGGGCTCGGTGTACGTCCCGTACATAGAGGGTATACCGGCGGCAATGTGGCGCTTCTGATAGATGTTCTCAACTGCCACGGACTTGATGGGGCTAAGGATGATGGCCTTAAGTTCCTCAAGCACGGTAAGTGCCGCCTCCAACAAGCGTCGTCTGGTGGCCGGGTCGGGCTTCCTCTGCCAGGCGGCTAGGGCTTTGGCGAAGGCGGCGCGGGTCGAGGCGCTGAGGCGTAGATGCCGAGCGACCGCCTCGCCCACACCGTCAGCGGAAAGCGAGTACTTTTGCTCGAGGAGCTGATGCGTCCGCACCATCAGCGCCACCCGCCGGGGCCCCCGAGATTGGGAGCCGTCAGTCTGCGGGAGCTGCTCCAGGAGGGCATGAAGTTGCTGCGGATGCAGGTCCGCCAGCCAGTCAAGGAACTGTTCGACCTCCAAGTCGGGCCCGGCGGGCGCAAAGGCCCGTAAGGCCATGAGTACCTCGTGCGGTTCCTCGGCCCACTCACGCTCGCGCTCCACGGCTGCGTAGGTATTGGCGGACAGATAGGGCTTAAGACCGGAGGGGTCCAGGGTGATCCAGTAGCGAAGCACAGCCCGGGAGAAGTCCACCAGCCGGTTAGAAGACTCCGCGTGAGACTGTTTACGTAAGAAGTGCATGAGGCTGTCGCGCCGGCCGCAGATCTCGTCAATCTCGGTGGAAACGGCGCGTAGCTCTCCCTCGGCTCCCAGGTCGTTGAAGTAGACTGGGAAGGCGCGTAAGAGCTGCTTAGCCACGAAATAGATGGGGCCTATGTCTGCGTTCAAGAATCGGGTGACGTCCCGCTGGAAAAGGTCTGTGTCGGCAATATATACGCCGCCCAGACGGAGCTGGACGTTGAGGGCAGCGGCCAAGCGCTCGTAAAGAGCGGGGTTTGACTCGATAATGTGCATCCAGCAGCGGATCTTCGGCAGGTGGTAGGGATTGACCACCGTTTCCCACTCATCGGTGGCTCCCTGGATATCCGGGTATTGGAAGCGCCAGTAAAGCACGTCCTCGATAAGGTGGTCTGCTGCTGCCGCGTTGCCGGCTTCGCCAATGGCTACCCCTATGGCTTCGTAGCACTGAAAGCGCATCAAGAGGAACTGGTCCTCGCGCTGGCGGAAGAACCGGGTGAGGCGGCTCAAGATGCGCTCCACGTCCATGTGCCGTTCCGGCTTGAGAAGCTGCCGCACTACCCCAAGGAGGTCCACCATGACCTCGTTTTGCCGGTAACCGAGGGTGTCGTCCTTGAGGAAGTACAGACAGACCGAGAAGCGGTCTTCCAGGTTCTCTATCCTGAAGACCTGGTCTATAGCCCGGTCAAGCAGCGCAGAAAAGTGGGGTAGCTGCGACGAGAGCAGTTCGTCTGGGCTCGCACTCTCGGCCTGCGCCGCAAGGGCTTTGATCTCTTGGGGATCCAAGAAGGCGAAGTTCTGCGCTACCGCCTCCCGGTCGGTCAGCTCAGCCTCCTCCGACCTTGCCCACACAGGGAGGGGCAGTCGCTCGGCGAGGCGGTTGTATCCGAGCAAAAGCAGGGAGCGGTAGAGTTCAGCGAAGGCCTCCTTTAGAGCCGGGTCCAGCGACGGCTGTTTGCTCACTGCCTGCAAGAGCCCGCGAAGCAGGCTGTCCCGTTCCAAGGTAGCCAGCGGCTGGTTAGGTATGAACCGGGACAGACAGTCAGCTACCTCCAACAAAGGTCGGACATACTCGTGGCCGTAATGCCCCGAGGCCGCCGTAGTACACCAAGTGAGTAGCTGCCGCAACAGCAGAGAAGCTTGCTGCGGCGTTAGGGAAGTGTCGAGCAGGTCCAGCACCAACTCGGAAAGTAGGGTGAAGGCCTGACCACGGTCCTCGGAGCGCTCGAAATACGACCAGTTGCGAAGCAGTATGGTCTGAAAACCGTCGATCAAGAGGTCGATGTTGCGATAGGCGTGGAAGTACTCGGTCAGAGTTTCTCGCAGGGAGCTTTGCACTCCCGGGTAGCCCTCGACCAGCGCCAGTAGCGGCAGGTATCGCTCGGGGATCTCGACCTGCTGCGCTGTACCTGGCAGGTTAGCTCGCAGAGCATCTGAGTCTACCGGTATCTCGATAGGATTCATCACGGCGCACTTCCCTCGGCCGCATGTATGGTCTCGCTTTCCGTCAAAGAGCCAGGCTCGTTGGCCAGAGGTGCCAATTGGGTGGAGAGGACGGGCTCAGAGGCTGAGGAGACTGGCTCTTTGTCCTTCTTCTCCTCTTGTCTTGCTGGCTCTTCCTTGGTGGGAGTGAGAAGTACGCGGCAGATGCGCATGCCGTCAACCTCTAGTACGCGGGCCATGAAGTTCCCCAGCCGAACCTCGTCGCCTACCCGTGGCCGGCGCTGCAACTGCTCAAACACCCGTCCCCCCAACGTGGGGAAACCCTCTTCCGGCAGCTCCAGGCCCAGCATCTCCTCGAGCACGTCTATGCGGGCACCTCCGTCCACGGAGTAACTGCCGTCGTCTTGTTTCTCCACAAGGGGAGCCTCCAGGTCGAACTCGTCCTGGACTTCCCCGATGAGCTCTTCCACCACGTCCTGGATAGTCACCATGCCGGCTGTTCCCCCATGCTCGTCGACCACGATGGCGAGCGGCGTGCGGGTACTCTGGAAACGTTGCAGCGCAAGCTCGATGTTCGCCGTCTCCGCTATGAAGCCGATGGGCCTTAGGAGGCGGCGCAGTCCCGCGTCTCGAGGCGCGCGGTACAAGTCTTTAACGTGGACATAGCCTACGATATTGTCAATGTCTTCTTCATAGACCGGGTAGCGGGTATGGTTGGTCTCGGCAATTTCTTCTATGGCCTGACCTACCGTGTAGGAGGCGGGGATAGCGGCCATTTCCGTTCGCGGCACCATGATGTCGCTAACCGTCTGATCGCCAAAAGTGAGCGCTCGACGCATCAAGGTCTGCTCCACCTCATCTATGTGCCCCACTTCCTGACTAGCTTCTAGGATCATGCGTAGCTCGTCCTCGGAGTAGGCCAACTCTCGCTCGGAGGCCGGCAGGATGTGGAAAAGCTTAAGTACTCCGGCGGCAGAGATGTACATGAGCCAGGTCAGGGGCCGGGTTACCAAGTAGAACCACCGCAGCGGCAAAGCCACTATTAAGGTGGACCGCTCTGCCTTACGGATGGCCACGGATTTGGGGACCAGCTCACCAAAAATGATGGTGAGGAAGGTGACAAACACAAAGGCGACCACAGCTGCTGCGGCTCGGTTGATAGCCAGACCAAACACGTCGGTGAAGGTGGATGCACCCAACCAACCTAGACCCATGCTGGCCACCGTCACCCCCAGCTGAGTGGCCGACAGATAGGCATCCAGGTGGTTGACAATATGCTGGGCCACCCGTGCTCTCCGGCTGCCGGTGGCGGCCAGCTCAGCCACCCGAGTGTCGCGCACCTTAACGATGGCAAACTCGGACAACACAAAGAAGGCGTTAACCATGATGAGGAGGAAAACGCCGATGATCTCAAGTGCTATAGTCCTCATCGGCGGCCTACCCGGAAACCGGGCTCGACTGACGAGCGCTTACTGCAAGGATCCTCAGATGCGTCCATTTCGCTCGGTGTAAGAATAGCACAACCTGCTTCTGGGCGGCACTGCAGCTAGCCTCACCGCCCAGGCCCTTCGCGGTCAGCAGACAGCGTTCTTCGCCAGCACAGGTTCAAGTACTTCCCAGGCCTCTTCCGCCGTCTCCACAAGGGTAAAGATCTTGAGGTCCTCGGGGTTGATTACACCCTCCTCGACCAATCCCTCAAAGTTGATGATCTTTCGCCAGTAATCCCGACCAAAAAGCAGCACCGGTATAGGCTTTATCTTGCGAGTCTGTATCAGAGTTAGCACTTCAAAAAGTTCATCCAAGGTGCCAAAACCACCGGGAAATACCACCAGAGCTTTGGCCCGCATTAAGAAATGCATCTTCCTGATAGCAAAGTAATGGAAGTTAAAGCAAAGGTACGGGGTGATATACGGATTGGGTCGTTGCTCAAAAGGCAGCACTATGTTCAAGCCTACGCTTTCTGCTCCCACATCAGCCGCGCCCCGATTGGCGGCTTCCATGATGCCTGGCCCTCCCCCGGTCATGACCACTACCCGGTAGGGTCCGTGCGGATGCTTCTGTCTATCTGTTTTCTTTTGGCCCTCTGGGTTCTCTTGCCCAGGGGCGCCCGATATCATGCGGGCAAGCCGTCTCGCCTCCTCGTAGTAGCGGCTCTTGGCCGCCAAGGCTTCGGCCGCGCGAAGTCTTTGTTGAGCCCGGGGCTCGTCGGGTGAAGCCGCGGCGGCTCTTCTTGCTTCTGCCAGAAAGACAGCGACTCGCTCGGGGGCGGGAATGCGGGCGCTGCCAAAAACCACTACGGTACCGGTAATTCCTCGGTCGCGCTGGATGATGTCGGCCTTCAGAAACTCGAGCTGCAGCCGGGTAGCGCGCAGCTCGTCGCGCATTAGGAAGTCGAGGTCGGCAAATCCCAGCTTGTAAGAGGGCGAGGTGGTCTGCGGCGTGGCCGGGTCCAGACGGGTATGCCGGTGGTCCTCTTCAGCGGTAGGGTAAGCTCGCCCGCGGTCGTCTTCTCGGCCTGCAGCCCCGGTAGGAGGGCCGGGGAGAGGGCACTCGCCTGACTCTTCCTCGCTCATGGGCGTACTCCTTAGGAGCCGTTCTGCTCCTTACGCAGATCGATGACCCTTTGCGCTTTACCTTCAGTTCTTTCGATGGAGCCTGGCTCTTTGAAGGTCACAGAGGTATTGATGCCGATAATGTCTTTGATGTTTTTCTGAACGGTCTGCTTGAGCGCGACCAGCGTCTCGTGTTCCGTGAAGGTAGTTACATCGTCGGTAGAAAGTATTCCGGCTGTCACCTCTTGGTAGAGCTCAGGCTTGATTTCTACCTGGACTTCCAGGCTGTCCAGAGCTCCCTTGCGGCTGACGATGAGCCGATAGTGCGGCTCAAGCTGCGGAGACATGAGCAGGACCGACTCGACCTGACTGGGGAAGACGTTCACTCCGCGGATGATGAGCATGTCGTCGGTGCGGCCCGAAACCCGCGCCATGCGCGCGTTGGTGCGCCCGCAGATGCAAGGCTCGTAGGTCAGGCTGGTGATATCGCCGGTACGGTAGCGGATGAGCGGGAAGGCCTCCTTGGTCAACGTAGTAATGACCAACTCGCCGGTTTCGCCCTCGGGGAGGACCTCTCCGGTCTCTGGGTTGATGATCTCGGGCAGGAAGTGGTCATCAGCTATGTGTAGGCCAGACTGAGCCTCAACACACTCGCAGGAGACCCCCGGTCCGATGACCTCGGAAAGACCATATATGTCCACCGCTTTGATGTTCCACTTGCGTTCGATGTCGCGGCGCATGGCTTCAGTCCAGGGCTCGGCGCCAAACACGCCAACCCGCAAGGGAAACTTGGCCACGTCAAGGCCGAGCTGCTGGGCCACGTCCCACATGTAGAGGGCAAAGCTAGGTGTGCAACAAAGCACGGTGCTCCCAAAATCCTCCATAAGCATAAGCTGCCTTTGCGTATTGCTGCCCGACATGGGAATCACCGTGGCGCCGATAAGCTCAGCTGCGTAGTGTGCTCCCAGGCCGCCTGTGAAGAGTCCATAGCCGTAAGCCACCTGGACCACGTCGTCAGCGGTGGTTCCTGCTCCTGCCAAGGAGCGCGCGCACACCTGAGCCCACATCTTAATGTCGTTGGCGGTGTAGCCCACGGTGGTGGGTTTGCCAGTTGTGCCGGAAGAGGCGTGAATGCGCACCACCTCTCTCATGGGGGTGGCAAACAGGCCGAAAGGATACTGGTCGCGCAGGTTGTACTTGCGAGTCATAGGAAGATGGGGCAGATCCTGTAGTCCGCGGACCTTCTCCGGCTTGATCCCGGCCTGGTCGAACAAGTTACGATAAAAGGGGACCCGGTCGTACACTCTTTTCACCAAGGCTTTCAGGCGTTCAGCCTGAAGCTGTCTGCGGTCTTCCCTGCTCATGCATTCATGCTCGCGGTCAAAGATCATCTCCGGTTCCCCTTCTACATGCGCGCATGTTCACGCGCCGATTGCTGATTGTGGTGCGTTTGCGATGGTATAGGTGGTTGAGAAAAGCGTCAACCGGGGAGGCCTTGGATGGCGCTTGACTCGGTCAACAGACGGCCGCTAAGCGGCCTTGAAGGCTGAGGGACATAGGTCGGCAAGCACGCAATCCTGGCATTGCGGGTTCTTGGCAGTGCATACTGCTCGCCCGTGCTCGATCAGTAGGTAGGTGAACTGGAACCAGTCCGCGCGGGGCACAAGCTCCATGAGCTCCTGTTCGATCTTCTCGGGATCGGTGGCGTGAGCAAGACCCAAACGCTGACTCAGGCGACTGACGTGCGTGTCGACGGCTATGCCGGCGTCCGGGTCGGTGGCGTAGGCCTGTGGGTAGGCGTTCCCAAGTACGATGTTCGCGGTCTTGCGGGCGACTCCTGGCAGGGTCAGAAGCTCCGCCATGCTGGCCGGGACTTTACTGTCATATTCCGCCAAGATCTTTTGTGCCGCGCCGATGATGTGCTTGGCCTTGTTGCGGAAGAAGCCAGTGGGGCGGATATCCGCCTCGAACTCAAGAGGGTCGGCGGAGGCGTAGTCTTCAATAGTGCGGTACTTCTTGAAGAGGTTGGCCGTTACCTCGTTGACTTTCTTGTCAGTGCATTGGGCGGAAAGGATAACGGCCACAAGAAGCTCCCACTCGTTACTGTAGTTGAGCGCGATCTTGGCTCCAGGGTACTGAGTCCGCAGCCGGGCGATGATCTCCCGGGCCCGCGCCCTCGGGTCCGCCGCTTCGGTCCGCGCCCTCGGGTCCGCCGCTTCGGCCTTCGCGGCCCCGTGCGCCGCATCCCCCCGCGCGGCCCTGCCTGCTGTTTCCCCGGAATCCGTCGGTGACTTCTTGGCCACGTCTTCTCCTTACTTCCACGACGTCCCGTCCCCGTCTGGGCAAGGCCCGGCCCAGGACCCTACTTGCCAGCATCATACGACATCTTGATCAAGCACGGGGTGGCGCGTGGTGCCCGCGTTCTCTGCTGCACTGGGTTGGTAAACTTGTCCTAACTCCCGGGGTGGCGCGGAAGTCGGGAGTCTGGCGGATTTTCGGTGGGGTGGCAACGGTTGGAAGCTCAAGGTGTTACTCAACGCTTGGTTGTGGGTATCAGCGGGGCTTCGGGCACCATATATGGCGTGCGACTTCTTGAGGTCCTGCGGGACTCTGACGTGGAGACCCACCTGGTGCTGAGTGAGGCGGCCAAGCGGGTGATTGAGCTTGAGACCGATTGGACTGTGCCGCGAGTGCGGGAACTGGCGCATGCTTGTTACGAAGAAGGAGAAATCGAGGCCGCCATCTCCTCGGGGTCGTTTCTCACCCTAGGAATGGTGGTGGTTCCTTGCTCCATCAAGACCCTCTCAGCCATCGCTCGCTGCGAGAATGACAACTTACTTGTGCGGGCCGCGGATGTGACCCTCAAAGAACGGCGCAAGCTGGTCCTGGTGGTGCGGGAGACGCCGCTACATCTCGGGCATTTGCGTCTCCTTGCCCAGGTGACGGAATATGGGGCAGTGGTGCTGCCCCCAGTTCCTGGCTTTTACCATCGTCCCAAGAGTGTGGATGATATTGTCGACCACACGGTAGGCAAGATCTTGGACCAGTTCGGCATCGAGCGCGACCTATTTGCCCGGTGGGAGGGGAGCAGAGAGCGGAGGTGACCGGTGACCAAGGAGCGGCGGTGACTGGACTCCTGCTTTTGATGGCGACCCCCTCGGGTTGTGACTCTCTCGTGGGTGAACCATGATCCATCTGTGAGCTGTCCATGATGATCGATCTGTGAGCTGTCGATGAGCGAAGATCTCCGTGCGAGAGTAGCTGGCTATCTGCGCGCCCATCACACCATGACCCTCGCCACCGTCGATCCCCAAGAGAACAGGCCCCATGCGGCTTGCGTCTTCTATGCGGTCGATCCGTCGCTACGCCTAATCTTTCTGAGCAAGCCCACTAGCGCCCACGGGACGTATATTGGCAAGGGGGCAAGAGTGGCGGCGACGGTGACGGAGGACTACGAAGATTGGGAAGTCATCCAAGGGGTGCAGTTGTGGGGGGAAGTGCGGCGGATGGAGGGTATGGCCAGAGCCCGGGCGCTGGTCCACTACCTGAGGAGGTTCCCCTTTGTACGCGACTTGATGCGTCACCCGCGCTACGCCGAACTTTTCCGTCAAGTGGCGGTGTATGCGCTGATCCCGTATCGCCTCGCTTTCACTGACAATACGACCGGGGTCTTTAGCCGTGAGATACTTGAGCTCGAATCTCGTGAGTGAGCCGTCGGCGGCGGTCAGGAGGGTTTCGTGGTTGAGATGAGGAGGGTGGAGAGGACGTATGCGGAGCGGCGCCGCCGCGAGCGGCGGCGCCGCCTCCTTCTCCGCTGGCTCGTGCTTCTTGCCTGCGTTGCCCTGCTGGTGCTGGCCCTGCTTTTTGCTCTGCGGGGCTGCGGCGGTGAAAACGGGACGACCGGCACAGCGACCTCCGCGGCTCGTACAACTTCGACGGCGGGTCCCAGGACGAGCCAAGCTAACTCGGGGACGACGGGAGGTTCCCAGTCCGGCCAAGGCTCCCTCAGCTCTACCACCTCAGCTCCCACCCATATCTCCAGCCCCGACACCACTGTGGCTCCCGGTCAGGGCAATCCCGAAGAGCCCGGCGACGTACGCGTCCCCGGCACCTTCTACGGGCCTATCCAGACTGCTTTTGCTGGCTTGACCATGTTCCGCGGCAACGCCTCCCGCACCTACTACGGAGAGGGTCCGGTGCCGTCCCACCCGGAGATTCTCTGGAAGTTCGGGCCTATGTCCGGGACCTCGACCAACATGGGCAAGACTACCACCTGGGCCGGGACGGGCTGGACCGGGCAACCGTGCATCTTTGAGCGTGATGGGAAGACCTGGGTGGTGTTTGGGGCCTACGACTGGAAGATTCATTTCCTGGACGCGGACACGGGCAAAGAGCTGCTACCCCCCTTCAAAGGAAACGATATCTTCAAGGGATCCGCGGTGGTTGATCCGGATGGTTACCCCTTGATCTACATGGGTTGCCGGGACAACAAGTGGCGGATCATCGCCATAGACCGCGACAAACCCACCGAGCTTTTTGCCCTTGACGCGGACAAGCTGCCGGACAAGGTGTGGAACGATGACTGGGACGGAAGCGTCGTCATTCGCAACGACTACGCTTTTGAAGGCGGGGAGAACAGTCACTTCTACATCCTTAAGCTAAACCGGGGCTACGACTCGACCGGCAAGGTGACGGTTGACCCGCAGATCGTCCTTGACCACCCGGGTTGGACGCCAGGTCTTATCGAGAAGAACGGGAGCAAGGACGTGGGGATAGAAAATTCTCCCTGCCTGGTAGGGGATCGGGTGTATTTCTCAAACTCAGGTGGTCTTCTGCAGGGGCTTGACGTGTCCGCGACTCTGAGGAAGCTTTCTCCGGGCGAGCTACCGGCCACAGGAGCGGAGGCTTATCCCAAAGTCTTTCACTTTTGGACGGGCGGCGACACTGACGCCACGGTGGTAGCGGATGAGGAAGGCTTTCTCTACGTATGCCAGCACTCGGACAACGACTTCGGGCGTTCAAGCGCCTCAAAGGCCCGCCAGGCCGAGGTAGGTCAGATCATGAAGATCGACCCGCGCAAAAACGGAGCGGGAGAAAACCCACTTGTATGGTCGGTGGCGGTGACCAAGATGTCTGGGGGAAACTTTGGCGTGTGGGCTACCCCCGCTTTGTACAAGAACATGCTCTACGTGCCCACGCACGGCGGCGCGCTTCTCGGCATAGACCGGATGACGGGCAAGGTAGTATGGCAGAAGCCTTTTAGTGAGCATGCCTGGGGAAGCTGTGCAGTTGTGGATCACACCCTCATCGCTGGGGATACGTACGGAGTGCTTCGCGCCTGGGATGTAAGCGACCCTGCGGTCGATCCTCCGCTGCTGTGGGAACTCAAGCTGCCAAGCGGAGGCGCCCTTGAGTCAACGCCTGCGGTGTGGAAGGGGCGCATCTACGTAGGATCACGCGACGGCTACTTCTACTGTTTCGGTGACCGCTAGGCCTGGGCGGGCACTCAGGCCTGTCCTGTCCTTAGCCTCTCAGGCCTGTCCTGTCCTTAGTCCCTCAGGCCCAGCCTGTCATTAGTAGGACACGTGTCAGCGACTGAGCGGTGGCAATCAGGTCTTCCCGGGAAGTGCGGCGCGCTTCCTGTAGAGGCACGGCGCGCCGATTGATGCTAAAGACCGCAGTGAGCCCTATGTCATAGACCGCAGATATTCCCTCGCCTATGTTGCCCACCAGGGCGATCACGGGAACTCCCTGCCGGGCGGCCCGTTTGATCACTTCCAGTGGTGCCTTGCCTCGCAGGGTCTGCGCGTCCATACGCCCTTCCCCGGTTATGACCAGGTCGGCTCCTTGCAGAGCGTGGTTGAAACCGACCAGGTCCAGCACCAACTTCGCTCCTGGTTCAAGAGTGGCTCCGGCGAAGGCCACTAGTCCTGCCCCAGCGCCCCCGGCCGCGCCGCCTCCAGGCAAGTCGAGGACCTCCTTACCTAGGTCGCGGGCGATGATCTCGGCCAAGCGGCAAAGGTTCCGGTCAAGCTGGCTGGCCATCTCGGGGCTCGCCCCTTTCTGGGGACCAAAAACGAGTGACGCGCCTTGGGGACCGCATAGAGGGTTATCCACGTCGCAGGCCAGTCGCAGTCGGCAGCTTTCGAGAAGCGACTCTTTCTGGGAAGCGTCTATGCACTCGAGGCTGGCTAAGCCACCGCCCGTCGGAGGGATCTCTCTTCCCTGACGGTCGAGGAACCGGTAGCCGAGGGCGGCGGCTATTCCCACGCCGCCGTCATTGGTGGCGCTTCCGCCAAGACCCAGGATGATCTCTCGGCATCCCTCCCGGAGCGCGGCCCGGATGAGTTGTCCAGTGCCAAAGCTGGTGGTGGCGGACGGGTCACGTCGGTCCCCTACCAGCGGTAGTCCGGAGGCGGCAGCCATCTCGACCACTGCCGTGCGTCCGTCGGGGAGGACCGCGTAGAAGGCCCGTATGTCTCGGGAATAGGGATCCTTGACGGTGAGCGGCCTCTTTGTCCCGCCCACGGCTTGGACGACGGCGTCTACGGTCCCCTCTCCCCCGTCGGCCACTGGGAGCTTGACCACGTGTGCGCCAGGGTAGACGGAGCGGATCCCCTTATCGACAAGATCGCAGACCTCCGCAGAACTTAGCGTCCCCTTGAATGAGTCAGGGGCGACAAGGATCTTTCGCGCGACAGGCCGCGCGCCGTGCGCGAGGCGCTCCATGTCCTGCGCGAGGCGCTCCATGTCCTGCGCGAGGCGCTCCATGTCCTGCGCAAGGCGCTGCTGCTCTACCGGGTCACCCCGGTGGCTAGAAGCACTATGAGCACCACGATGATGATTATAAGAATGATCAGCGCCACCCATTGCCACATGGGGGTCTTCTTGCCTGTAGCCCGAGGCATGGCCCACTCCTCCTTCCTTGCGCGCTGACCGCTTGGCGGTCTTTCAGGAGGATATACGTACAGGAGGACGGATTCCCTGCCGGCTCTCGTTTGGCGTGTGGCGGACCAGGTTTAAGGGTGCTTGAGACATGGCGCGTCCACATTCGGCGTTCCTACCTTTATGCAGGGCTTATGCCGCATTGCTCATGATTAATCGACGGAGAGATGGCCACGGAACCGTAAGGAAAGACCCGGGAAGGTGCAGGAGTCGGAATGGCGGGAAACAAGCGGGGAAGACGCCGGCGTTTGCGGATGGCCGTGATAGTGGGGCTGGTGATAGTAGCCGCGGTAGCGGGCTTTCTTGCGTATCGAGGACTGAAGAGCAACACAGCCGCCGAGGTCAGTTACACCACGGCAGTGGTGCAGAAAATGACCCTCACCTCCTCGGTTTCTGGAACCGGGAGCGTTGAGCTTAGTCAGACGGTTGCGGTACAGCCAGAGGTCAGTGGAACTGTGAGTGGCCTCGCGGTGAAAGTGGGAGATGCCGTGGAAGCTGGCCAACTGCTTCTTACTATTGTCAACCCAGAGCTGGACCTTGCTGTCACCAAGGCAGAAATCACTTACCAGGAGGCGCTGCTCGGTCTTGAGAAAGCCAAACTTAGTGTGCTCCAGGCCAAGCAGGACTTGGCCGACCTGCAGGAACAATACGAGGCTCAGTCCACTACCACGACGACCTCCACCACCCTGCCAGTCTCCTCTACAACCTCCACACACCCAGCGCCTTCAACCACCACCAGTTCCTCCACCACTACCACCGCTACCTTGCCGACAGACACTTCAAGCACCACGTCAACGACTGGTGTCCCCCCGTCAACCACTGGTGTCCCCCCGTCAACGACTGTCCTGGATAGCAGGGCCGCAGCCTTGCTCGCGGCGAGCAGCTCAGCGGCAGCTTCTAGCCAATTTGGCCAAGCCACCTCCAATTCCGGTTCCAGCTCAAGTGCCAAGATCACTGAACTAGACATCAAAGCGGCCAAGCAGGCGGTGGAGAGCGCTGAGCTTTCCGTGACTTCCGCGGAGTTTCAAGTCACCTCAGCTGAGCTTGCTCTACAGGAGGCCAAGGAAAACGCAGCTAAGCGCGAGGTGAGGGCTCCTATTGCGGGTGTCGTTACCGCTCTTACGGTTGAGAACGGCGACACGATAGGCCAGGGAGGTTCCACCTCAGGTGGTGGAGGCACAGCAACCGGCACTTCCTCGAGCTCTTCCGGCGGTTCTTCAAGCTCTTCCGGCGGTGTCGTGACCATCACTGATCCTGATGCCTTCACGGTGAAAGTGGCTCTGTCAGAGTCCGACATCCCTGCGGTCAAAGTGGGGCAGAAAGCCACCATTTCTTTCGACGCTCTGCCTGATCTCACTTTGACGGGGAAGGTGACGAGCATTGATCTAGCTGGCACGAACACTCAGGGGGTGGTCTCCTACGGAGTGGTGGTGACCCCTGATGTGACCGACCCTGCTATTAAGGCGGGCATGACCGCCACCGTCAATATCATTACGCAGGTGGCCGCCGATGTCCTGGCTGTTCCCAGCTCTGCCGTCAAGTCCCAGGGGAACACCAAGTACGTGCAGGTGCTGGAGAACGGCGTACCGGTCAATGTGACGGTTGAGGTGGGCATCTCGGCGGGCTCGTATGTAGAGATCAAGAGCGGACTCACTGAGGGACAGGAAGTCGTCGTGCAGACGATCACGAGTGGTTCGGCTACCACCACCACGATTAGGAATCGTACTGGCGGGATTTTCAATGAAGGTGGCGGGTTCCCCGGCGGAGCTGTGCCGGGAGGCTTCGTGCCCGGGGTCCGCTAGACGGCGGCCAGGCGAGACGATGGCGGAGCGGTTTGAGCGGCACACCTATGATTGTCTGTGAAAACCTGCGCAAGGTATATCGCCTCGGTGATCGTGAAACGGTGGCGCTGGACGGGGTGACCCTGACGATTGAACAAGGCGAGTACGTGGCCATCATGGGTCCCTCGGGCTCGGGCAAGTCGACGCTCATGCATATTTTGGGGGCCTTGGATGTGCCCACCAGCGGCGAGTACTACTTTGAAGGCCAAAACATGGGCGAACTTGATGACGATGAACTAGCAGAGATTCGTCGTACCCGTATCGGCTTTGTTTTTCAAGCTTTTAATCTGCTCCCGCGGGCGACAGTCCTTCGCAACGTGGAGTTGCCCCTCGTGTACTGTGGCCTACCTCGCGTCGAACGCCGCGAGCGAGCCGAAGCAGCTCTGCGCAAGGCCGGCCTAGGCGAAGAGGCGTGGCACCATCTCTCCAATCAGCTCTCCGGAGGAGAGATGCAGCGGGTGGCCATTGCTCGGGCTCTCGTCAATGACCCAGCTCTCATCCTGGCTGATGAACCCACCGGCAACCTTGACACCCGGACGGGCGAGATCATTCTTGGCACCTTTGAGGAGCTCAATGAGCGTGGCCACACCATCGTGCTCATCACGCATGAACCGATGGTGGCTGAGCGGGCAAGAAGGACCATCCGCATCCGCGATGGGCGGGTGGTGAGTGACGTCCTGAACGGGGCGGCAAGAGAATGAGGGTGCTCGACGTCATCGAGGAAGCGTTTATTGCCATCTCCGCCAACAAAGTGCGCTCTGGCTTGACCGTGCTCGGCATTGTCATCGGTATTGCCTCAGTCATCGCCTTGACGGCTCTTGGGCAGGGAAGCCAGACGGCAATCACCGAGCGCATTGAAGCGGCGGGCGCCAATCTCCTTACTGTCATGCCGGGTGCGCAGCGCACTGGCATGGTGAGGGGAGCCTTTGGGAGCGCACAGACGTTGACTACCGAGGATGCCGAAGCCATTGCTCAGCTTGGTCTGGTGGCAGCCATAGCGCCTCAGGTCACAGGACGCTATCAGGTAGTGGCGTCTTCCGGCAATGCCAATGCTCAGGTCATAGCCACCACGCCGGCTTACGCGTCAGTTAGAAACGTGAACTTGGCAAGCGGGTCATTCTTTTCTGATCAAGAGGTCAAGCAAGCTAGCAGGGTGGCCGTGCTTGGTTATCAAATAGCGGTGAGTCTATTTGGAGACCCTGCTGCCGGCGGTGTTGACCCTGTCGGGCAGACAATCCGCATCAAGAGCACGCGGTTCACCGTGATTGGAGTGGCGGCACAAAAAGGAGGGGCTGGTCCCAGCAGCGCCGACGAAGCGGTGTATGTGCCGCTCACCACCGGGCAGAGACTACTTGCTGGCCAGACCAAGTATCTTTCGGCTATTAGCGTGCAGGCTATTGACCAGAAGAGCACTAGCCAGTTGCAGACCGACATCACCAACCTTCTTCTCGTGCGACACGGGATCAGCGATCCTAACGCAGCTGATTTCATGGTCATGAATCAGGCAGACCTGGCAGAGACAGCTGCCTCCACGGCCCGGACGCTCACTCTCTTGCTGGCGGCCATAGCCGGAATTTCCTTGGTGGTAGGGGGCATAGGCATCATGAACATGATGCTTACCACCGTCACCGAACGGACACGGGAAATCGGGCTGCGCAAGGCCATTGGTGCGACTCGTCGTGATGTGAGCCTGCAGTTTCTGGTGGAGGCGGTGACCTTAACCTTCATTAGCGGGGTAATAGGGATCGCGTTGGGCTGGGGTGTCAGCGTGGCCCTCTCTCATTTTGCCGGAATGACGGCGGTGGTCACGGTGCAGTGGGTGCTTGTTGCTTTTGGCCTGTCTGCGGCCATAGGCGTTGTTTTCGGCTTCTATCCAGCGCGTCGGGCGGCAGGCCTCAATCCCGTGGAGGCTCTACGGTACGAGTGAATAGCCTGGAACGGCAGTTGTGCAAAGGAGGCGGCCAGTAATGAAGAAGTGGATGATCGCAGTCACGGCCATCGTGATCGTTGCTGTTGGGGTGGGGGCGTTCTTTGGCGGACGAGCAAGTGTCGCCAGTGGGTCTGAGCAGACGGCGGCTCAGGGTGCCGGCCTTGGCCAGGCGCCCGGGAACGGCACTACGCGGCCCAGCTTTCCCGGAGGCGCAGGCGGCTTTCCTGGAAACCGCGGGGGCAACCTGGTTTCCGGGAAGATCATCGCGGTGGACGACACGGGTATCACCGTGCAGACAAATGACGGCGGCAGCAAGATCGTGTTGGTGGCTCCCTCGACAGCCATCCTAAAGACCGAGCAGGCGAGCCGACAAGATCTGACAGTGGGCGAGGAGGTGGTTGTCACTGGTTCAGCCAATCAAGATGGCTCGGTGACGGCCGCGCGCATCCAACTAGGTGCTGGTTTGCTGGGAGTGGGGAGGTCCAGTTCGGGAGAGACTTCGGGCGGCGGAAGTACGACGCCCCCGGGCGGCGCTGCTGCCTCGTCGACGACTACGACCGCGCGGTAGT
>Ga0315298_1002282_pt1 | contig 32926 bp, 34 predicted proteins | sample WHS_1_MG_FD_203077 | JGI IMG/M metagenome (GOLD analysis project Ga0315298, IMG submission 203077) | Extremophilic microbial mat communities from Washburn Hot Springs, YNP, Wyoming, USA - WHS_1_MG | ecosystem: Environmental > Aquatic > Thermal springs > Hot (42-90C) | place: USA: Wyoming... | reverse complement strand
CCCCTATTTTGTTGACAAAACAAGCTGTTGTGAAATTTCACTCTGAAAAACGAGCAAATATATAAATTGTGGGTTCAATTTAATAATCGGAGTGGTATGGCAGAAAGGGGGCAATTAGGAAACACGCTCATCGGCGTCGGCGCTTTTCTAATATTTTTGGGGGTTCTCTTTTTCCTGCTGGTGTACTTCAGCGTTTTGCCAAACCAAACCTGGATTTTTGCTTGGGTTACAACCTACCGGGCCGCTGCTGGGGGCGTGTTCTTGGGGATAATTCTCCTCGGAGCTGGACTTTACACAAGGTCGGCTCTTAAAAGATACACGCAGAAGGTGGAGGAACTTGAAAAAAATCAAGGAAGAGCAGGAAGCCAGGATAAGGGCAAAAGCCATCGAGCTCGGTAAAGCCAGAGCGGAGGCTGAAAGAAAAGAAATTGCCTTGAAGCTGACTCACGGGAAACTGAAAAAGGCAAGGTTGAAAGCTGAAAGAAGAGAACGGGCTCTGCTTAGGGTGCGTGGCAAGCTCGGGGAACGCAGCCGGCGCTTGAAAAAAATTCATAAACTCGCCAAGGTAGGCGGCAAATAGGGTTAAAAACTGGGCCTCCTCCAAATAACTTGCGGAAAAATCCCGGGGCTATTTCCCGGGACAGGGTTAGGTTAAACATAAAAACGAGAAAGTTGAAAATCTGCTTGCATATTGGCAGAAGGTGAAAAAACGTCCATCCGAGTTAAAGTTGAACTAATGCCTGGCCTTAGGCGCGTCAGGAAGGAAAACGTCTTCGACCTTGAGCTTCCTCCCGGCACCACGTTGAAGTCGATGCTGATGGAAGCGGGGTTCAAGGCGGAGGAGATTGAGCACCTGAGGGTATTCGTGAATGAGAAGCTCGTTCCCCTGAACAAAACATTAAAGGATGGAGATAGTATCTGGGTTGGAATTGTAATGGGGGGTGGATGTTATAATCAGCGCGAACACCAGAATCTTGACCGTTGAATTTGAATACCTCGAGCCTGAAACGATCTCCGAAGCTATAGATCTTCTTACCAAATATGGCGGCGAGGCCAAATTGATAGCCGGAGGCACCGATCTGCTGGTCGACATGAAGAACGGAAAAATAAGGCCAAGATATTTAATAAGCATCCTGAGAATCCCTGATTTGAACTACATAATAGAAGAAGCTGATGGCCTCAGGATTGGAGCCGGGACTTTTTTTCAAGAAATTGTGGATTCTCAACTTGTCAGGGACAAATATCAACTTATCCACGATGCCGCGATGTCGCTGGGAACTGCCCAGATCAGAAACATGGCCACCATCGGGGGCAATATATGCAATGCGCTTCCCTCGGCAGATATGCCTCCCGCGCTTGTGGCCCTTGACGCAAGGGTAAAGATAGCTGGTAAAGATGGTGAAAGAACCCTGCCTTTGGAGGAATTATTCGTCGGCGTGAGGAAAACTAAACTGCGTGGTGATGAGTTGCTGACGGAGATCGTCGTCAAAAGGCCCCCCGAGCGCTCAGGAACGGCTTTTATTAAGCTGGCGAAAACATCCGAGGATCTGGCCACATTAAACGTTGCCGTAAGGGTCACCGTGGCCAAAGATGGTGCTTGTGAGGGAGCAAGGATAGTGGTGGGTGGAGGAATTGGGCCCACCCTGATCAGGTCAAGAAAAGCGGAAAAGATTCTGGAGGGAAAGGTGCCGAACGAAACAACCATAAAGGAGGTCGCCGAGGCTGCCTGCGAAGGGTTTCAGTGCCGGCCAACTTCGATTCGCGCCTCCCCCTACTATAAGACGGAAGTGAGCAAAGTCCTCGTGAAACGTGCGCTGTTGAAGGCCCTAGAAAACGTTAAAGAGGGTGCTGAAGGGTGATGCGGGAGATAGAACTCAACATTAACGGGAAGAAAAGGAAAATTGCCGTGAGGCCGAAAGATCTGCTGCTCAATGTGTTAAGGGGCGAGCTAGGCCTGACCGGGACCAAGTACGGCTGCGGCACCGGGGAGTGCGGCGCCTGCACCGTGCTACTGGACGGAAAGCCAATCCTATCCTGTCTAACGCTGGCGGTCGCTGTGGATAAAAGGAGCCTGACAACGATAGAGGGCATCGGGACGGAAGAAAGCCTCCACCCTCTGCAGCAGGCCTTCGTCGACGCCGGGGCCGTCCAATGCGGCTATTGTACTCCTGGGATGATTCTTTCGGCAAAAGCTTTGCTGGACAGGAATCCAAATCCCACGGAGGATGATATAAAGCAGGCAATAAAGGGAAATCTCTGTCGCTGTACTGGCTACGTAAAAATAATAGCCGCGATTCAGCTAGCCGCCAAGCGCATGAGGGGCGAAACAGCATGAGGGAGTTCAAAATTGTGGGAAAGAGGGTCAGAAAGGTGGATGCGGCGTCCCTTGTAAGGGGCAAGCCGCTGTTCACCGACGACATAAAGTTTGAGGACATGCTGCACGCGAGGATCTTATGGAGCCCACATGCACACGCCCGTATAAAAAACATCGACACCAGCGGGGCCGAAGCGCTGCCTGGTGTGCATGCCGTGCTCTGCTACAAGAACGTCCCCCGGGTGCCGCACACGACTGCAGGACAGGGCTGGCCCGAGCCCTCGCCTTATGATACGTACATCTTCGACAACAAGGTGCGCTACGTCGGCGATAGGGTGGCGGCCGTGGCTGCGGAAACCGAAGAAATCGCTGAGAAGGCTCTCAGCCTGATAAAGGTTGAGTACGAACTCCTGCCAGCAATTTTTGACCCGGAAAAATCGATGGAGGAGGGAGCGCCAGTGATTCACGACGAACCGGACTGCAGGCAGGTGCTGCCGTTATTTTACGATCCCAAACATAACCACTGTGCTCACATCGAGGTCAAGACGGGAGACCCTGACCGCGGCTTAGGGGAGGCTGACTTCGTCATTGAACATAAAATCAAGAACCACTACGCGCAGCACTGCACCATAGAACCTCACTCGTGCATCAGCTACTTGGACCCAATGGGGCGCATAGTTGTCCGCAGCTCAACGCAGGTTCCCTACTACGCGCGCAGGATTGTCGCTCAGTGTCTCCAAGTGCCGGAGAGGATGGTGCGCGTGATCAAACCTCGCATCGGCGGCGGCTTTGGTTCCAAGCAGGAGATAGTCGTCGAGGATGTCTGTGCTATGCTGACCCTGAGGACAAAGCATCCGGTCAGGCTCGTCTTCACCAGGCCCGAGGTCTTTGTTTCGTCGAGGACGCGCCACCCCATGGTGATGAGGCTGAAGACCGGAGTTAAAAAAGACGGGACCATCACCGCCATCAAGATGCACGTTATTAGCAACACCGGTCCCTATGGCTCACACTGCATGACCGTCCTCGGCAGCACCTGCGCCAAGACATTGCCCCTCTACAGGTGTCAGAACATCGAGTTCATCGGAGACACCGTCTACACCAATCTCCTCAACGCCGGGGCTTACCGGGGCTATGGAGTCCTTCAGGGCTCTTTCGCCATGGGGATCATGATGGATGAGATGGCCAACGCGATCGGCATGGACCCGGTTGATTTCTGGATAAAGAACACCATCAGAAAGGGAGAAACTTCCCCCATTTTCAGCGCCCTGAGCGAGATCGGAAAGGGGGCCGCACAAACGGTTGACAGCTGCGCATTGCCCGAGTGCATCGGGAGGGGCGCGGCGGTCTTCGGATGGCGTGAAAAACGAGAACGATACAGAAGCCAGCCGGACGGCTCTATCAAACGCGGCGTGGGCATGGTCTGCACCGTGCACGGCGGTACCGTCGCCCTGCTGGACATGAGTTCCGCCACCGCAAAGATGAACGAGGATGGCTCTTTTAACCTGCTCATCAGCGCGAGCGATGTCGGCGGTGGCTGCGACACCGTGCTGTCACAGATCTTTGCCGAAACCTTGGACATCCCGCTGGAAGATGTGGTCGTTTATTCCACCGACACCGACGTCACTCCGTACGACAAGGGGGCCTACGCCTCAGGCACGACCTATCTCTCGGGATTGGCCGTCATAAAAACTGCTGAGGAAATCAAAAAGCAGATATTGAAGGTGGCCGCGGACATGCTGAACGAACCTCAGGAGAACCTGAAACTCGAGAACAAGGGCGTGGTCTCAGCCAAGAGCGGCAACAGGGTGGAGTTCGGCCAGATAGCCAAGCGTTCCATGTACAGCAAGGATCAGTTCCAGATAGCCGCGACGGCGTCGGAGTTCAGCCACCTACATCCCCAGACCTTCACGGCCCAATTCGCCGAGGTCGAGGTCGACACTGAAACGGGGCAGGTCAAAGTGCTGTCCTATGTTGCCGCTATTGACTGCGGAACGGCTATCAACCCAACGCTCGCGGAGGGACAGGCGGAGGGATCAATTATCAATGGACTAAGCTACGCCCTCACAGAGGAGTTCATCTTCGACGAACAAGGACGGGTGCTGAACCCCTCCTTCGGTAAATACAAGATATTCTCAGCCCCAGACATCCCCAAGATAAAAGTGATGCTGGTCCCAAGTTACGAGCCCTCCGGTCCGTACGGCGCCAAACCGATTGGCGAACCAGCCATAGACGGGGTCCTGCCGACCATCTCCAACGCAATCTACAACGCGATCGGGATCAGGCTCACCGAGTCGCCCTTCACACCTGAAAAGGTCCTTAGGGCAATAAAAGAAGGGAAAAAGGGGCACTAAGCCCGGTTACCTCCGTGAGGGTACTTCTCCAGCGGCCACAGCGGCGGGCCATCCCAATCCGGGTAGGGCGCGTCTCTCTCGATTTCATCGGCCACATACTTCAGTCCTAGGCGCTCCAGTGTTGCTCTCGTTGGGATTCCATCCTGATCCCATCCTCGCTGTCGATAGTAGTCGGATAGCATTCTCTCGTGGTTTCTCCTCTCCTCCTCGCCCCTCGGCGTGCCCATCACCTCGCTGCGCTGCACCAGCCTGTCATGCTTTCTCGTTATTCCCTGTCTGACTAGGAAAGCCCTTTCAAGCGTGTAGATTCTCTCAAGAGACTCCATTATTGACGGCACCGTGAAGCTCAAGCCCGTTTCAGCCGAAAGAGCCATCGCGACGCCTTCGAATATCGGATACTTGAAAACCAAGGGAACGGCACTTACCCAGCTGTTCACGCCCCCCTTGCATCTCCCTATGCAGTCTGAGAGGGTCACCGCATTTTCCGAGAGTATAAGCGCAGGCACCGGATCCTTGGGCATCAAGCCCCTCCTCACAAGCTCCGGGAATACCTCGGGATCATTCTCCCCGAAGGCCCAGCTCCTGCCCCTGAGGTGATCTGCACCCCGGGTTGAAGTAGCGTGGGCAAGGGTGAAGACGCCTATGGGATAATCGGAGGGGCCCCGGGACAATCCTTTCACGTGATAGCAGTAATCCATGGCCCCCTTGTCGACCACTTTCGCAAGGCCGAGCATGCCCTCCGCTATCACGTTGCCGAATCCCTCCCGTAGGGCTGTGCGGTGGATGAGTTCTATCTGGTCATCGACCTCCTCCCAGTCCAATGAAAGTCCGTCCGTGTCCCTTTTTGTTATTATTCCTCTCTGATACAGGTACTTGGCGAAGGCTATTGTGTTTCCGAGGGGTATCGTGCACATGCCGTATTTGTCAGCGAGGTTGCCAATGACCATTATCGAAACGGCGTCCAGTATCCCGCAGTTGGTGCCCAAGCAGAAGATTGTCTCATACTCAAGTCCCGATCCTATCTCTCCAGCGTATCGACCCTCAGGTATCCTGTAAACGTTTTTGCAGGCCACAACACAGCCGTGGCAGCCCGACCTTCGTATTTCATATTTTTTCCAGCCCTCAGGCTTTATCTCCTCGGGCACCTCGTCCTCACTCAGGAACTTGCTGAAGTACCGGTAGCCAGGCCACCACCTAGTCACGCCGAGGTGTGTCCCATACTTAGAAATCAGCCTCTGTGTTTCGTCGCTGAGGAAGAACTTCCTGTCCTCCTCAGCAAGTCGCTCGAATTCTTCCTCCCTGGCGACGCCGACCTTCTTCGACCCTCTGACAGCTATGGCCTTCAGCTTCTTGGAGCCGCTCACGGCCCCGCTGCCTCGAGCGGCTGAGCCGTATTTGTCGAAGATGATTGAGGCGAACCTGACCAAGTTCTCACCCGCCTGACCAATCGAAGCGACCCTGAAGTCCCTGCCGTGTTTTTCCTGAAGCATTTCCGTTGTTTCCCATGTGTTCCTTCCCCAAAGTTCTGTTGCCTCTCTTAGCTCGACCTCGTCCTCGTCGATCAGCAGATACGCGGGCTTGCTGGACCTGCCAGTTATCACGATCTGGTCATAACCGGCGAACTTTAAGAATGCTGGAAAGGTTCCACCAGAGTTGCCATCCCCGAGTATGTAGCTCTGCGGCGATAGCGTGCTCACCTCAATTCGGCTTGAACACGTGAAGGATGTCCCGGTGAGCGGACCAACCGCCAAACACAAGACGTTTTCAGGACCCAAGGGATCTATCCTTGGCCTAACCTCATCGAACAACACCTTGTCGTTCAGACCCCTACCGCCCAGAAAATCCTTCAAAATTTTCCTCTCAATGGGCCTCTTGACGATTTTCCCCCTCGTTAGGTCTGCCCAAACAGCCCTTCCAGCCCAGCCCAGAATTTTTTCCTCGGCCATACGCGCACAACTTTTAGACTAACGCCTTGTTTTGAAATAAATATTGTGTTTTAGCAGTTGTCTGGCATCTCACTGGGTGCACGGCAAGTCTTAAACTGACGAAAGGCAACAATTAAAAAAAACAAACGGTATATGTTGTTAGGTATAATTAAGGGGTGAGAACCTGGCCAACGACGAGATACTGGAAGAGCTGCGCCAGATCCGGAGACTTTTAGAGCCAAAGCCGCCACCAGTGCCAGCGGCCAAAAAGGGCCTAATTGCCGAATTCATGGACTTCGTCACAAAATACAAGGTCTTGGGAATGGCCGTGGCTTTCATCATAGGTTTGTACCTTGGCGCCTTGGTTCAGGCCCTGGTGAATGATTTGATAATGCCGATAATTCAATTCGCCATACCGGGGACGATGTGGGAATCCATAGAACTCGGGCCCTTCAGGATCGGCCATTTCATCGGGGCGCTGCTGACCTTTCTGATCGTCGCGCTTGTGATCTTCCTCATTGTGAAGATGACAAAGAGATGGGGCCTGGAGTAGAAACTTATTAACGCTGAAACCTTGCTGACAACTCCAGTTGTCAAGATTTAGCCTTTAACCTCGATTCCACCTGCTCTGCCGCTCCCAAGAGCACGAGGCCGAGCACAGCGTCTTCCTTCCTCGGGGCCTCTATTGTGAAGTGAAGCGCCAGGAATTTAACCCTGCGAAGTTTAACATCAGGGTCCTCAGGGGTTAAGCTCTCTATGTTTTCCAGGACAGCGTATCCCTCCTGGAGCAGCTCCCAATTGGGCAGGCCGGATGTTCGCGCTGGGAATTCATGCAAAACACATTTTCCACACTTTCCCGAAGCACAGTCTATCGCAGGTCGACCGCAGATCCTGCAGATCGCTGCCCCCCAGACCAATCGCGAGACCGAGCTGGCAATCTTAAGTATCTCCTCCCGGTCAATCGCCAGCTGTATCTTTATCTTCCCGTTCTTGAAGACGCTTATGTCCCGGCCGCCCCATCTCAGCTTGGCCACGCCCAGCTTTTCACTGCATCTCATCTCCGCGAAGCGCCTGCGATGGATCTCCAGAAGAGAACAAAGCGTTTTGGGATCTATGAAGTGAGAATCAACATCCTTGGTAAGCTCTATGTCGGCCATCAATTTACCCCGCTCTGAAGCGCAGGGCTGAACGTAGAGCACCGTTTCCTTTCTGATCCCAATCAGGTCCTTTACCTCAATCCCCCGGGAAAGCAGACAATCTTCTCTAAACCTTGGAATCATGATCTGTCCCTCTGTGCTCATCCTCATCAACTCTGTGACTGTGGCTGGCCCCCGCCGGGTCTGGACTTCCTGTACTCCGCGAGGGCTTTCTTCAGGGTTTTATAGGAGAGCACGGCGCAGTGCATCTTTATCACCGGGAGCCCGCCAAGAGCATCGGATATTTCCCTTATCTGCAACCTATCAGCCTCATCAATCGTTTTCCCTTTGATCAAATCCGCTGTCATGTCCCCGGTCGCTATGTTGGCCGCGCAACCAAAAGACAGAAACTTTGCGTCAATGATGCGGTCGTTATCTATCCTCAAGAATAGCTTGAACATGTCTCCACAGTGAGGATCTCCCTCCTCGGCCACAACGGTTGGGTTCTCCATCTGCCCGATATTTTTCGGGTTCCTGAAGCGCTCGAGCAACTTTTCGCTGTATTTGAGCATCCCCCGCTCCGTGTATTCCACCGGCATTTTTGTCCCCTCACAGTTGTTCCGGCCTTACCGGGCTTATCCTCCTGAGCTGTTCAACAACGCGTGGCACGACGCTCAACGTGTAGTTAATCTCTTCCTCAGTATTGTATCTGCTCAGGGTGAACCTTATTGCCCCGTGAGCGATCGCTGGCTTCAGCCCAATCGCCGTGAGGACATGGCTGGGCTCCAGTTTGGTGGTGGAGCAGGCCGAACCCGTAGCGACGGAGATCCCATGCAGGTCGAGGTGCAGCGTCATCGACTCGCCCTCAATGCCCTTAAATGAACAGCTGACATTCGCTGGACTGCGCCTATCCCCACGTGGGCCGTTTATTATTGAATAAGGAATTCTCTCAAAACCAGATATGAGCTCGTCGCGCAGCCTGCTCATGTGGGAGACATCACGCTCAAAATTCTCAGCCATCAGCTCGGCTGCTCGGCCAAACCCTACTATACCAGGTATATTTTCAGTCCCGGGCTTTAGCTTGAACATTGAAATATATCCATAGTAAACCGGCTCTATCGAAGTGCCCTCAGCGACGTAGAGCGCTCCAACTCCCTTGGGGCCATGAATCTTGTGGGCACTCAGGCTTAGGAGGTCGGCCCCCATTCTTTTCACGTCGATTTTGACCCGGCCATAACCAGCCGCGGCGTTGACATGGAAGTATATCCTCTCCCGGCGCTCGCGCAGGATCTCACCGATTTCCTCGACGGGCTCTATCGTGCCTATTTCATCATTCACATTGGCGACGCTTACAAGTATAGTTTCCTCGGTCAGCCTTTTCTCAAGCTCAGCAGGGTTAACAAAGCCTTCTCCATCAACAGGGAGGTAGTCGACCTTGAAGCCCTCCTTCTCAAGCCTCTCACAGACCCTCAATACTGAGGGATTCTCAACCTTCGTGGTTATGATGTGCTTGCCCTTTGCCCGGTTGGCATAGGCGACACCCCTGATGGCTATGTCGTTGGCCTGCGTCGCCCCAGAGGTGAAGACCACCTCCTCGGGGCTGGCGTTGATCGTCCTCGCAATGATTCTCTGCGACCTCTCCACCACGTCCGCGGCCTCCTGCCCCAGAGAATACAGGAAAACGGGGTGACCGAACTTCTCGGTGAAGTAAGGCAACATGGCATCTACAACTTCTCTGGCGACGGGTGTGGTCGTGCCGTTATCCAGATATACTCTCACGCGAGCACCAGCGGATAATAATCCTTCGTGGCTTATACTTTTATTGTACCAAAACTTTTTATTAAGTGGTATTATGGACGAGCTGTCATTCAGGGTCATATACGCCCTGGTTGGGGCACTGTTCATAGGGGCCTTGTTTTTCACCTTTGGTCGCAAACTGGACCGCAAGACCTACTTGGTGCCGGAAATCATCGGCTTTCTGTTTGCGACAATTACTGCCGTGCTCTTGGGCGGCAGCTTGGTCTCCTTCATCCTCGGCGGGGTGCTGACCGGCTATCTCCTAAAGGATGTGGCCGGCTGGAAATCGCTCTTTCGAGCCGGAGGTCTGAACGCGACTCTCGTGCTAACAGCTCTTTTCATTCCCAACACAATGATCATTATAGGCGGCAAAACTTACGGCATTTTCACGAGCGGACTCTCTGAAATGCTGACTGCAATAGCAGCGGTTGGACCTCAGGTCACAGCGGAGGACCTCCTTTACTTCCTGATAGGGAACTATATCTTCTCCGCATTCCTCGTGATTGCTTTTGTAGTATTGGGCGCGATCTTGGGCGGATATGTGCGCAGGATCCTGAAGCCCGCAGAGAGAAAAGTCGCGGAAATGCAGATGCAACCAAAACAGGCGACACAATAAGATCCACCGTCCAGCCGAAAGACGTGTTCTTAAACAAAAACTGTAGCCATGTTAATTGCAAAGTGGCGCTCGTGAATCTCTAAATTCAAAACCGCAACCCATTTATCTAAAAAAGCCCGACGAATTCACGGTAGCGGGAGAACTACCTGCAGCGGGGTAGAGCAAGGGTAGGGAGCTACTCTGCCCCCAGGGCAGCATGGAGTGCCCGCCGGACGTGGCGAGAACCACGGGCGAAGCTCATAAGGCGTCAAGCCATGAGTTTGGCGCTCCTGCGATACCCGGAGACATCCGCGAAAAACATGGATGCCGGAAGTCGGTGGTTCAAGAGGGGTCGGCGCGGGTCCGGCCTCGGGAGTTCCACCCCCCGCTACCAGCTCTAACGTTGCTTCCATTCCGTTGTTATCCCGATTAATAGCATAAACTCCATTTTTGTGTGTTTTGATTTACACAACCGGTTGCACCTGTTCACTTGGCTAGCCGCTTGTGTTTCTATGGCTGAATTACTGCGCTAGTCCTGACATCCTTCTGTCTTCCTTAACTTGCTCTGAAATGGAAAATTAATTTCCCCATCAACTTGAAGTTAATTGTAAAATAGGACATATGAACCGGCTGTATTGGTGGGTTTCAAAAACGAAGTACCCAAAATCTCTTCTTTAACTAGAGTATAAAATTAGATGAGTGATGATTTGATAAACATCATCTGGATCATAGGACTGACCTTTATCTTTGGCCCAATTGGCTCCATACCCTACTGCTTTTCTCAAGGACTATCGACCGTCGAAACCGCTGTGCTCACCAGCATTGTCCATGCAGCCCTAGTTCCCATCTGGTTTGCGGTTCTAGAACTCATCCGTTACCGGCTAATCTACGAGAACCGGCTTTTCAAGATGATAGCTGCCAAGGCCTGGTCCAAATCCAAAAGAATCAGGGACGGTATCGAAAAAAATACGAAAGAGTTCGAGCGCAGGGTCGGGCAGAAGGGCTTCGGCCTAGGGGTGATAGCCTTCACATTTACCTTCGGAGTTTCCTGGGCTGCCCTAGCCGCCGTCATGCTCAACATCAAGAAGAGCACGATAATGTACTCGATCGCTATTGGTGCGGTGGCCTCAAGCGTTTTCACATCCATTGCTCTGGGAAGCATCGGGGCATTGCTCCCAAGTCCCTGGTTGCTTTACTTCGTCGGCTTGGCCTTTATCCTGGCAATATTCGGGTATCAGAAGTACCGGGAGCATAAACTTTTGCGCGAGATCTCCAAACCCAAAAACGAATGATGCTGTTCTTGTCGTTGCGCCATCACAGCCTTCAACCAATCAGGCCTGTGCTGTAAAGATACTCGGCGGCCAGCACCGCGCCCTTCGCTGCCCCGAGCTCGGTGTTATGCGACAGCACCGTGTACTGGAAGCCGTTCTCAAAAGCGTTTGCCTCAACGCCGCCGATAACGGCAACCATCCCTCCCTCAATCGTGGAATCGAACCTCGGCTGCGGACGGTCAACGGCTTCTGTGAGCACGATGGGCTGTTTCGGCGCCGTCGGGAGGGCCAGCCTCTGCGGCTCCCCTCTGTAGTTCAGCCAGGCCTCCTTCAACCCATCGATGCTGCATGTATTCTTTGTCTCGATGAAGACGGACTCCGTGTGGCCGTCCAGAACCGGGACGCGGTTGCACTTGCAGGCTATTCTGAAAGACGCGGGGACAATTTTGCCATCCACGAAATCACCGAGGAGCTTTAAGGTTTCCCTCCTGACTTTTTCTTCCTCCCCGCTGATGTAGGGGATGACGTTGCCCTCAAAGGTGCCGGGGACGAATTCGCCTAAGGCTTCAGGTAAACTACCGCCTTGGGCCTTGCGCTGGCTTGCCCATCTGCTAATGGCAGCTTGACCGGCACCTGACACCGCCTGCATGGAGGCCATCGTTACTCGAATAAGGCCAAACTTGTCATGAATGGGCTTAAGTGACATAGCGAGGCCTATTGTCGTGCAGTTGGGCTGCGGGACAACGAAACCCTTCCAGCCCCTATTCTTTCGCTGGATCTCGATTATCTTCGCGTGTGGCTCGTTGACGCTAGGAAGATAGGTGAAGCTGTCGTCAAAATAGCGATAAGCTGAGGCCGTGCTGACGACCGGCTTTTCCTTCGCGATTCTGCCTTCAATCTCAAGCGCTCTTTCCGAGGGGAGCGCTGAGAAAAAGAGGTCGATCTCCTCCCCCGCCGCATCGCTCACATCTGCGACCGTCATGTTGAGAATCCTTTTATCAGGCGCGACTTTCACGAACCATCTTGAGCCCTCTGTCCCGTAACCCAGTGCTTCGGCATAGCTCTTGCCGGCCGACCGCTCTGAAGCAAACAGGGCCGAGAGTTCGAACCACGGGTGGTTCTGCAGATTCATGACGAACTTCTGCCCAACCTCGCCGGTCGCGCCCAGCACGCCCACCTGAATTTTCGCCATTTTTACACCGTTGGTCCTTGTTAATACTAAGATTTATGACCGAGTTCTTTTTAACAGTTACTTAATCAACTTCATATAGAAAATCCGCTGGTGATCTATTGCCCCGCCGGAAGTACGGACACATGGTCGGACCACTACCCCTGCCTCCAAAACCGGAAAAATGCAGATTCTGCAGGTCAGGGCGTCCCTGCCCCTACCACAGGCAGAACCAAAGGGAGTAAATTCTGGCTAGAGTTGCACCCTTCACTTTTTAAATAATGTTTTTGTCGCGCACTCATTTAGAAGGGCATAACCTGAACCGGCCTCGCCGACGACCTGCAACATCCGGTCCGCGTCGATTATCTTTACTCCGCCCATGACTGTTACTCCCCTTTTGAAAAACGGGTCGGGTATCATGCTGGCGGTGGGTCCGGAGAGCACAACCTGCCTCGCCTTTCTTGAGAGCCTCAATACTTCACCAACCGTGTGGTTCACGACTGTCGAGCCAGAGGCAATCACGATGTCCGCCTTGGGCAGCAGTTTTTTGCTCAACTCCTCAGGGAGTAAAGGCGTGCCCCCCTTCGAAATTGCTCTGGGGTTCCTCTCTATCACGTATAGATTCTTGACGTTGCCCTCGAGCTTTTTGATGTAGGGGGTGAAGGCACCTATCATGGCCACGGTGTCTGTTGGCTTTATCTCAACCTCATCCAGAACATCCCTGTAAAATATTATCTTGTGTTTTCCATAGCTGCCATCAAACAGTATCTTCTGGGAAACTGCGTTTATGGCGGCAACGCCCACGGCACTTTCAAGAGGATTTAGACTCATCGACTGCATTAAAACCACGTCCAACGGCTGTCCCGATAGATGCCCCGATCTTGGCATCTTGCCGTAAGACTTTGGACAGCATACAGCATCCGGGATTTCTTGCACCGGTGTGAAGGCGACTCCCCCGTGCCCGGTGCTGAGTTTAACGCCGGTATAGAAGACCCCGATGACGATATCATCTATCCTGATCTTCGAGGTTTTAACCTCGCTGTCTATGATTGCTATCAATTCTTCCAAAATGTCGGTGCCCAAGTTTTCCCGATCTAACTTGGCCGTTTCTGGTTCAGCTTTCCTTCTCCTCACTTGGGGCATGATTCCAATTCCTCAAACCCTTGAAAGTGCTCATTATTTTCTATATAATGTGGTCTATTTGAAAGTTATCCATCAAGCACGATTTTAAGCTCCTTTCTGCTAAGGGCTAAATTCTTGGACGTGAGTACATTCTCTATCCAGCCGGCGTTCATCACGGCAACCGGCACTATACAGGTAGGACTTAAGCCCGCCTCGTGCGCTTTTTCAAATGTTTTGCCCTCCCCTGCCCTGTGCAGATCCTTCCCTTTGACATCCTTCAGCCTCATCATAAATCCTGATTTTAAAGCAGCCGCTGTCCAATTTTATTTTCGTGGGCCGACCTTCCTTGGCCACCGTTACCAGAGTTTTAAACCCGCAAACAGCACTGTCGGCAATTATCTTAGTCGACCTATTCATAACCCGGAGCATTCAATATTTTCCTTAATCTATAAACATATGATCCAATTCGCCAGCTCGTTTCTGGTGCTTTGACCTCAGCCCTGTTAGCCACCCTAACCGTCCGGATACTTTCGCACCTTGCCTCTAGCGATAGAAGCAAATATCCCAACAAAACAGAGGACAGCAAAAATAACAAACGATGTCCTAACGCCGGCCAAAAATAGCGGGTAGTTATCAGGAACAATTTGAGCCCTTCCGATGAACATCGCGAATACCACCATGGCAATCCCCATACTCAACATCTGCCCGGTCAGCCGCATGGTGCCGAGTGTCCCGGACGCCACTCCGTAAAACCTTTTCTGCACGGAACACATAATCGCGTTAGTGTTTGGAGAGGAAAACAAGGCAAAGCCAAAGCCAACTATGACAAGCCCTACTACCACAAACTGTAAGGTTGTCATTTCATTTAAAAAAGAGAAAAGGGAGAGCCCAACGACCGTTAACGCCATCCCTGTCGAGGCAATCTTTTGTGGTTCAATCCGGTCGGACAGCTTACCGGCAACCGGGGAGAAGATGGCCTGAACAATTGGCTGCGATAATAGGATCAGGCCCGCATCTTCAGGGTTGAGCCCTTTTATGCTCTGCAGGTAGAGGCTCAAAAGAAAAGCTATAGCATGGGTCGCGCTGTAACTGATCAAAGCAGCTAAGTTGGAATAAAGAAAGACATTGTTGTTTCTGAATAAATCGACGTTTAAAACAGGGTTTTTCACCCTAGTTTCCCACCGGATAAACCCAACAACTCCCAACACACCGATGATTGTCAACCAGAAACCCAAAAAATCAGGGATGATGGAGAATCCATAAATTATTGACGCGAGGGAAAGTCCGTAGATGATGGAGCCTTTAACGTCGAATCTCTCTCCTTTTGCCTCGGCCCACTCACATTTCAGCTTCCAACGGGTAAGGATAAGCAGCACCAAGCCGATGGGCACAGCTACAATGAAAATGCTTCTCCAGCCAAAATTCTGCGTCAGTAATCCGCCCAGAAACGGCCCGAGTGAGAGACCAAGGTAAACCGATGCGACCAGTATGCCCAGAGCTTTCCCCCTGTCACCAATAGAGTACGCGGTGGCCAAGATTGCCGTAGCGGTTCCGAAAATCATTGCTGCCCCGACCCCCTGCCAAATTCTCAGAAAAAGGAACATTGCTGAGGAGGACGACAACAACAGAAGTAATGACGAAAAAGTAAAAATTAACAGACCATACACGAAGATCTTTTTCATTCCATATATGTCTGCCATCTTCCCAACTGGAACAAGAAACACGGCCGCGGCGAGCAGGTAGGAGGTGGCGACCCAAGTTAACAAAACCGCATCCATCGAGAACTCGCTTCCAATTGACGGAACTGCGATGTTCACCGCCGAGGCCATGAATGGGGTGAGAAAAGAGCCAAACGCCGTGACGAACAATACAACCCTTTTGCTGACCGCGCCGACCATTTTATCCCCTTGATACCAGTTCTGCCTGATTAAATAATTGCACGCGTGGCAAGTTGTTGGCCTTGATGTCACCTGAACAGCTACGTGCAAGAACTAAATTTAGATTCGCTTAAGATTATCGCAGCCCGAGCACATCCTGCATATCTTTTATTGCCCCGGGTTTGCCTTTCCTGACCACATAACGGGCGGCCTTCACTGCGCCGGCTGCAAATGTTTCTCGGCTCTTTGCCCGATGCGTGATTTCTAAAAGTTCATATGGGTCTGAAAACAAAAGAGTGTGGTCTCCCACTACTTCGCCCTCCCTAATTGACTTTATCCGGATTTTCTCCCTCTCCACGCCCAGTTCCTCTGATACTATCTCCGCAACCTTCAGAGCCGTCCCGCTTGGGGCATCCTTTTTGTACATGTGATGAACTTCTACTATGCTTGGCTCATAATCTCTCCCGAGAAGCCTTGTAGTTTCCCTTGCGACTTTGAAGAACACGTTTACCCCAACAGAGAAGTTAGGGGAGATGACTGCCCGGATTTTGCCCCTCTTTATTGCCTTCTCCAATTCCTTTCTCTGCTGTTGGGTAAAGCCAGTAGTGCCCACGACTACGGAAACCCCTGCTCTTGACGCTGCCTTGACATTCCGAACAGAAGCTTCCGCGACTGTGAAGTCCATGAGAACATCGGGCTTGGTGCTTTTGAGAACTTGGCCAAGTTTGTCTGAAGCCATTATACTGACGCCCAGCTTTTGAACTCCGGCGACTAACCCCGCGTCTTTTCCGATCATGGGATTTTCGGGCGCGTCAATCGCCGCGACAAGTTTCATATCCTTCTGCATCACCACCTGACGAACTACCAGCCGCCCCATCCGCCCTGAGGCCCCGCAAACTGCCACTCGAATCATTTCAGCAACCCCAGCTCCACCAGCACCCTGCGCAGCTTCTCCCGATTTTCCGGCTCCAGCTCAACCAAGGGCAGCCTGCAGCCTCCAGCTGCCATTCCCATCCAGTTCATGGCCGCCTTCACCGGCGCTGGATTGGTCTCCACAAAGAGCGCCTTGAAAAGAGGCATGAGCTCATCGTTTATCTTTTTTGCCATCTCAATATCACCCGATCGGAACGTCTCAACCAGCTTGGCCACCCTGTCGGGCACGATATTGGATGCCACCGAAATAACTCCCTGACCGCCCAGCTTCATGATATCGAAAGTCAGCGAGTCCTCACCAGAAACTACCGTGAAATCCTCCCCCCGCGTCAGCTCTAACACGCGCGCGACCTGCTTCAGATCTCCGCTTGCCTCCTTGACGCCAACAACGTTTTTCAGCTTGGCCAGCTTCGCCATCGTTTCGGGCAGCATATTTACCCCGGTGCGTGAAGGGATGTTGTATATCACCTGCGGAATATCAATCTCCTCGGCGAGCTTCTTGAAGTGGGCATACAGGCCGGCTTGCGTGGGTTTGTTGTAATAGGGTACGACAATCAGCGCACCATCTGCTCCAACTTCCTTCGCGTGTCTGGTGAGCATCAATGCCTCCCAGGTGCTATTGCTCCCCGTTCCAGCTAGAACCGGCACTTGCCCGTTCACCTCATCCACCACCACCTCTATGACGCGGTTGTGCTCCTCGTAGGACAAGGTCGGAGACTCCCCAGTGGTGCCGGTTGGAACTAGACCGTGTATGCCTCGCTTGATCTGAAACCTCACATTCGCGCGAAGGCCATCCTCATCGACCCTGCCGTCCGCGTCGAAGGGGGTCACCATCGCGGTATAAGCACCCTCGAACATAGATCAACCCTCTATTTCCTTCATCGCTCTCTTGAAAAGCCTCAGCGCCTGCTCCCGAACATCCCAGTTAACAAAGAAGCTTATTGAAGCTCTGCTCGAAATTATCTCAATTATGTTTATCTTCGCTCGGGCTAGGGGCTCCGTGAGCCTCGCGATGATTCCCGGGGCGTATATGAATCGCTCGCTTTCGGTAACTATCATGGCTATGTTGCCCTCGCTCGTGATTGCCTTCAGCTTGCTGCCGACGACGACCCGGTGAAGGAGCGACATCGCCCTCTTTGCGTCCTCCTCCGACAAGTAAATGGAGAAGGACCTAGGGCCGATGGAAACAGCGAAAATATTTATGCCGGCCTTGCTCAGGGGAACCGAGAATTTGGAGAGGATGCCAGGGGTGGTCTGCATAGATTCACCCACTATCGTCAGCATCGCCAGTGGTTCCCCGTACATTCTCACTCCTGCCAAATTATCACCACTTGGACCAACTATCTCAGTTCCACTTACATGTAAATTACCGTGCCTGTAGTGTATAACCTTCGCGCTTATGCCGGGGTCCTTGTAGGCCATGGCCCTTGGGTGCATTACCTGAGCACCGAACCTCGCGAGGTCCGCCATCTCCTCAACAGTTATGCTCTTCAAAAGCCTCGCGCCCGGAATCTTGTTCGGGTCGGACGTCATGACTCCCTCGACATCCGTGACTATTATGACCTCGTCGGCACTTAGACACTTACCCATCAGGAAGGCAGTTATGTCGCTGCCTCCCCTCCCTATTGTTGTTACGTTCCCCTCCCTGTCCCTGCCCAAGAACCCACAGATTACGGGGATAACACGGTCCTTGAGAAGAGGGAGGATGAAACGCTGAACCCGACGCTTGGTCGCTTTCAAGTCTATATTTGCCATGCCGAAGTTGCTGTCCGTGATCACCGGCCACGTCTGCATTCCTGGATCCAAACAGATCGACTTGGCACCCAGACTCCGCAGCGTAGCCGAGAAGATGCGTGCGCTGGTGCGCTCACCCATCGCCATCACATCGTCCAGCTCCTTCTGACTGACCTTGCCTTTGGTACTGTCTTTGACCACCTTTATCAGCTCGTCAGTATGCTGGCCCATCGCCGAAACCACCACGGCAATCTGGGTTCCCCTGCGGTACTCATCGTAAACAGACTTGGCCCCGAGCCTTATGCGTTCGGCATCACCTACGCTGGTGCCACCGAATTTAACAACAATGCGCCTCATTTCAGCCAACCGGGAATTTGGTCAAGTCTAGTCAGGTCATCGTATGTTTCTCTCTTTCTGACTATCTCAACCCTTTCGCCGTTAACGATAACCATGGCCGGGCGCGGCTGGGCGGTGTGCTGGCAGGACATGGCCAGACCATAGGCACCCACATCAAAGACAACGGCTAGATCCCCCTGCTCCACCTTGGGAAGCTTCCTGTTCTTCCCGAGAAAATCCCCGGACTCGCATAGCGGCCCGGCCACATTAACCGAAAATTCGTTCTTCTGGTTCATTTTATTGGCGAGTTCGATGTGGTGATAGGCCCCATAGAGAGCAGGTCTCATCAACGCGTTCATGCCCGCATCAACCGCCACCCAGTCGGGCATACCGGGACGTTCTTTTATATAGCCAACCCTTGCCAGCAGCACGCTGGAGTCACCGACTATGTAACGCCCTGGCTCAAAGAGTAGCGTTGGCTCCTTAAGTCTATTTTCCCGAACACACCTCTTCACAACGTTGACCATCTTCTCAGCCACCTGCTCTGGATGCAGTTCCTTGTCATCCGGCTTGTACGGAATTCCTATGCCACCTCCAAAGTCCACAAACCTGAGGTCAATATCCAGCTTCTCCTTTATCTCCGAGACGAGCGCCATGATTTTTTCCGCTTCCTCCTCGAACGGGGCCACATCCAAGATTTGGGACCCCACGTTGGCATGTATGCCCAAGATCTCAACGGTGGACATTTCTGCGGCCATCTTGTAAGCTTCCATCACTTGGCCGCTGAGCACGTCGAAGCCGAACTTGCTCTCCCTGAGCCCAATGGCTATGTAGGGATGAGTATCGGCCTTCACGTCGGGGTTTATCCTGAAGCCTATCCTCGCGCGCTTGCCGACCTTGCGCGCCAGCCTATCAATTGTCTCGAGCTCTTGGAAGCTGTCGACGTTTATCAGGACATCATTGATTATGGACAACTCCAGCTCACGGTGGGTCTTGTAGTTCCCGTTAAAAACTATCCTGTTGCCGGGTATGCCCACTTTCAGGGCTATCCTAAGTTCCACCTCCGAGCTGACATCGGCACCTGCTCCCTCGGTTTGCAGTATTTTCACCACGGCCATGTTCGAGTTTGCCTTAAGTGCATAGTGAACCCTCACGTCGGGCCACCGGGCAGAAAATGCCCTGAGGAAGCGCCGGTATTTCTCACGGATGCGCTGCTCATCGGCAACGTAGAGCGGCGTGCCGAACTTTTCGGCCAGCTCTACCGCATCTGTTTGACCGATGACCAAGTGGCCGAGAGCATTCACCGAGAAGTGTTCCTTTAGCATCAGCATTTTCGTTCGACCTCTCGCAGGGATTCCTCAAGGATGTCTAAACCGAGGTCGAGTTCGCGCTCGCTTATTATCAGTGGAGGGGCGATTCTTATGCTGGCATTGCCTCCCCTGAAGACGATCAGGCCTCGGTTGAGAGCTTCGCCCACAATCAGCTCGCGCTCTTTGACCCCGTGCTCTTTTGTGCGCTTATCCTTGACTATCTCCAGAGCCAGCATCAGCCCCATGCCCCTCACCTCCCCGACTATCTTTGAGCTTTCCTCCATCTCCTTCAATCGCTTTAATGCCCTTTCGCCGAGTTCGGCTGCCCTTTTGACGAGCTTTTGCTCCTCGAGGATCTTAAGCCCCTCTATTGCGGCGGCGCAAGCGACTAAGTTGCCACCGAAGGTGGAAGCGTGTGCCCCTGGCTCCCAGTCCATCACCTCCGCGCTAGCTATCGTAGCACCTATTGGAGCCATCCCGCTGGAAAGCGCCTTGGCGAGACACACGATGTCAGGGACCACTCCCCAGTGCTCAATCGCAAACATCTTGCCCGAGCGACCTAGTCCGGTCTGAACCTCATCCGCTATGAAGAGCCAATCGTGTTCATCACAAAGCTCTTTAATCAACTTGTAATAACCCGGCGGCGGGATTATGTAACCTGAGTTCCCTTGTATCGGCTCCGTGATGACCGCGGCCACCTCTTCCGGTGGGATGAGCTTCTTCAGGAGGTCCTTGATGAAGTCCACGCACAGGAATCCACAACTTGGATAGCTCTTATCGAACGGACAGCGGTAACAGTACGGATAGGGCACGTGACTCACGCCGGGCACGAGCGGGGAGAAGTAGCGTAAATGACGGACGTTTGTTGATGAAAGGCTCATCGCGCCGAAGGTTCTTCCATGAAACGCGCCAGTGAATGCAATCATCCGCGGGCGCCGAGTGTGCCAGCGAGCGCACTTGAACGCGGCCTCAACGGCCTCCGCCCCTGAATTCCCAAAGTAAACCTTCTTTGGAAAATCCCCGGGAGTTATCTGGATGAGCTTTTCTGCCAGCTCCACCTGAGCAGGATAGTAAAAATCCGTGCCGGCGAAGTGAGTCAATTTTTTTGCCTGTTTAACAATTGCTCTTATAATACGGGGGTGAGAGTACCCGTAGTTCAGCACGAACATGCCGGATGAAAGATCCAGCAGCACGTTACCGTCTAGGTCCCTTACGTAGCAGCCCCAGCCCTCGTCCGCCGCGATGGGCTCCGCCCTGGTGTAGGACGGGGACATCACCCGCTCGTCCTTGGCCACGAGTTCTTTCGCCCTAGGGCCTGGGATCTTCTTGATCACCCTTGGCGCACCCTTGACCCACGATGGCTTTGTCAAGATATCACACCACAACCTTCATTCTTTTTTACTTAAATAATTGAGGCAAAGGGACAACAGGCAAACGGAAAGGTGTGTTTCAACAGCCGAAAGTTCAAAGGCTACCCACCACTTATCCATTAATATTTGGTAAGAAATAGGTATGCGAGGAGGCTGGGTGCATGTATCTCGTCTTGGGATGCGGCGACGTGGGTTTCTCCGTGGCCGCTGAACTCAAGAGCCGCGGAGCGGAATTGGCGATAATCGACAGGGATCAGAGACGCGTCGGGCAGTTGAAGCAAATGGGTTACAGCGCCATCGTGGGCGATTTCGGCCTGCCTGAGGTATTGAAGGAGGCTGGGTTCGAACGTGCCGAGATGATACTGATAATGGTGCCAGATTTCTCCGCTGTTGAATGCGCTTTGGGAGCGATTGGTAGGCTGAAGGCTGAGCTGAAGATCGACCCGGTTGTTGTCGCCCGCGTCACGGACGAGATGGAAGTCGACGAGGCGAAAAGGCTTGGGGCCAGTGATGCCTTGCCCAGCTCTCAACTGTTGGCCAGGTTTGCCATAGATAGGTTCGAAACCCTTAGGGACATGAGCAAGGAAAAAAGGCTCCGCGCGCTAATCCAAGAGCTTGTCGGCGGAAAGCTGGCCATTGTCCTCCAGACCAACCCGGATCCTGACAGCATAGCGAGCGGAGTGGCGCTCAAGCGGTACGCGAAGGCCTTCGGGCTTGACTCCGATCTGATATATGATGGCGTGGTCGGCCACCCCCAGAATCGTGCACTGGTCAACCTCCTCGAGTTGGACCTGCACGAAGCCGAAAAAACAGATTTCACAAAGTATTCCTCCTTCGCGTTGGTAGATGTGGCAACGCACGCGAACTGCGCGCTTCCCAAGGACATACTCCCCACGATTATCATAGACCACCATTCCGTGCCGTCTGGGGAGGTCAGGGGAAGGTATGTGGATACCTCATTCGTCGGTGCCAACGCGACGATAATGACGAATTACCTGAGGTACGGCGGGGTTGAGATTGACAGGGCCACGGCGGCGGCTCTCGTCGTCGGGATATTGACAGATACCATGTTCTTCACTCGTGGTGCCAAGGCACCTGACTTCAACTCGTTTGAGTACTTGATGAAGTTGGTGGACGCGGACCTGCTCAACAGGTTGCTCTGGCCCACCATAACATCCGATGCTCTGGATGTTCTGGCGGCAGCGATAAAGACCAGCAAGTTAAAAGGCGGTTATCTACTGGCCAATGTTGGCGAGGTCAAAGACAGGGACCTTATAGCCCAGGCGGCAGATTTCTTGCTCAACCGGGACGGCGTCACCACCACTTTTGTCTACGGGATCTGCGGCGATGTCGTTCGCGTCTCAGCTAGGACCAAGGATGTGTCCCTCCACTTGGGCCAGAAGCTCAGGGAGGCGTTCAGCGAGATAGGCTCAGGCGGTGGACACCCGCGCATGGCCGGGGCAACCATACCCTTGACGTATTTCGGCAAGGTAAACCGGGCCGCAATCAAGAGAGAATTGAATAGGGTAGTCGGGAAAAAATTCCTTGAGGCCGTGGGTTTGGAAAAACCCAAGCCAAAGCGGAGGAAAAAGGCCGCTGAGTCGGGCCCAGCCAAATCTAGGATCCGGAAACCGAAAGTGGTCGAGTTGCCACAGACGCAACAGCGTTTACTGTAGAAATGGTAAAAGTCTCCGTTTACACTTCTCTGGTGTTTTTAGCTGGCATATGGAGGTTAACCTGTTGTTGTAAAAAATCATTGTTATGGTGAAGTGAGAAAAACAGGGCAGAAGAGATAGTTGATCGGATGAAGATATGACAGACCTCCACGAGGCCTTGCGCGGCATCCTCGACGAAGAGGAACTGAAGCTTCTGCCGAGGGGATTCAAGCGGATAGGGCATGTAGCAATCATTCACCTGCCGGCCGAGCTAGTTAACCGGGCCCACGTCATCGCGCTGAAGATAATTCAGCTGAGCGGCGCCAAGACCGTAGCTCTCAGCGAGGGTGCGATAACGGGCTGCTTCAGGGAGCCTAGGTTGAGGGTCATCGCGGGTGATCCCGTCACCGAAACTGTGCACGTTGAAAATGGCTGCAAGTACAAAATCGATGCCGCAAGGGTCATGTTTTCTCCGGGAAACATCCATGAAAGAGGACGCATAATAGAGCTTGTTTCACCCGGTGAGGTCATTGTTGATCTCTTCTCCGGCGTGGGTCAGTTCAGCATCCCCATCGCCGTCCACGCAAAACCTAGCCGGATCTATTCCATCGAGATGAACCAGGTTGCTTTTAGATACCTTCTGGAAAACATCAGGATCAATAAAGTGGGAAACATCGTGAAAGCGATTTTGGGAAACTGCCTCGAGGTTGCTCCACGAGGTGTGGCCGACCGTGTAATCATGGGCATTCTCCATGTAACACATCTCTACCTGCCGCTGGCCTTCAAAGTCCTCAAGCCTGAAGGTGGCGTGATCCACTATCATGAAACGGTGCCGGCGTGCCTCAGATTCAAACGCCCGATTGACAGAATTTTGCAAGCGGCAGGGGAGCGGAAGATAGAGATAATGAACAAACGCGTCGTGAAGCGATATTCTCCAGGAGTTGACCATGTCGTTATCGACGCGAGGGTAGAGCCTGGGGGACAGCAGATATGATGCGGTATTTTTACCTTGGAGTATAAACTATCAACAAACAAATTGGGGGCCTGACCGCATCTTACAGGGACCAACTCAAAAGGAACTCATAAGGCTGAGAGCGGTAGCTGACTATCTGTACGACAAGGGAGTAGGCTGCCAATTATTTCCTGACGGCGTCCGCGTTGTCAAAACTCGCGGCAGGATTCGTCAGGTTTGGATGAACAATGAAATCCTGTGCACCATCAGGGCTTCGGATGGGTTCATCGTGCTCAACAGAAAGGGTGCAGAACTGCTGCACGCTGCCTTGAAGCCGCCGCGCCTCCGTGTCACGGTAAGCGAAGACGCGGCACCATTTGTCGCCGCGGGTAAGACCGTCTTCGCAAAATATGTGGTGACCGCAGACCCAGAAATCAGACCAGCCGAAGAAGTCCTAGTAGTCGACCCGAACGACCGATTGCTAGCTAGCGGTAAAGCCTTGCTGACAGGTGAGGAGATGGTGGCTTTTAAGTCTGGTGTAGCAGTGGCGGTCAGAAGGGGCCACGGTGATGCTTAAAGTTTTAGGCAGGGCAAACTAAATTTGCTAGGAAAAGAACCGGTGACAAGATGTTGCCAAGAAGGATAGATCGACGCCAGATGGAGAGAGCCATGCGTCAGATGGGTGTCAAGATACAGGAGCTTGACGGCGTGCAGGAAGTGGTGATCAGGCTCTCCGAACGGGAAATAGTCATCCCGGGGGCCCAAGTGACGCTCACCGAAATGGCTGGCCAGAGGAGCTACCAAGTCGTGGGCAGGGAAATTGAGCGAAGAATTGAGCCAGAAACAAGCGAGGAGGACATTAAGCTAGTCATGGAACAAGCTGGAGCTAGCCGAGAGGTGGCAGAGCAGGTGCTCAAAGAAACTGGCGGCGACATTGCGGAAGCAATATTAAAGCTAAAGGGCAAGACATAACTGCCTGGCTAATTTTACACCAAACCCCGGCAACAATCTCTCCGAGGTTTAAACTGCCTCGGACTTGGAAACTTCTGTATCCGGTCTTGTTTTTAGCCGCAAAAGATCCCCGGAACTGCCTTTTTAGAAAAACATCCTTTCTCGCTAAAATTGCACCATTGAAAAATGACGAGACTTTCGTACTCTAATGTAATCGAGCTATTGCCCAGCAATTTTCTGAAAGCGTGAAGAATAAGCTCCCGGGACTTTGGAATTGGATTTATTCGTCATCTGGGCCAAAAGTTCTCTGATAAATCCCGCCTTTTTACTTGGTCAATATCGCGACTATAATTGAAATTATGGAAATGATCAGCAGTATTGGTGAGGTGACAAAGACGAACCCGTTGCTGCGGTAGATGTAGATGATCCACCACGGCACTTTGGAGAGTTCTAAATAATTTCCGATGACAGGTATCAGCACCAGCGCTATACCCAAGAGTATGAAGGCTATGCCCACCAGCATTATGGTGTTCGTCGCGACCACCACTACAGGATTTCGGTATGTTCGACGTGCCCGCCGCAGTATCTTCTCGCGTAGACGGCGAGGGAATTCACCGCGGCCTCAACGCGGTCGCGGCCTATCCCGGGCGCATTCCAAACCACGAATATTATCCGGGATGTTTTATAAGTCACCATCGTGGCCTTCGCGTCCCCTAGAGTATAAGCGGAGAGCACCCTCTGATCATCCTTCAGGATCACCTCGCCCGGCTTAGGACTGAGCTTGCGACCGTCAATGAGCTCAAAGGGAACTGTGTCAGAAGCCAGCGTCGTCCTCAACTCTCCTTTGACCTTTTCAAGATCATAAACACCAGTAGCCACCCAGTGCTCCACGGTCGCGAGCAGGCAGGAATCAACCACGTTGTTGATCGACGGAAATCTGTCGTCAAGGGCACGCTTCACGAGGTACTCCGGGGCCGGGCGGTATTTCGCCGGGTCTGCGCCCATCGTCTTGAAAAAAGCCCGGTAGGATTTAACTTCTGGTAAATCCAGCAGGTCAACCGCGCCCAGCTTGGCTTTAATATCGCTGAAGACTTGGCGCTTTCTCTCTATCAGCCCCTCAACGGCGGGCTCGACCGTAACACCGCTAGCCGTGACGTAACCGGCAACAAAATCGGGATATTTTTCCCTGACTTTTGGGTCCAGCTTCACGTTTCAACCTCCTAGTATATTTCAGCAGAGGACCTTTTTTAACTTTCTAAAGGCGGCCTGTCGGTAAAAATGCTACTTCTGCTTTTAAAAGTTGAAAATCGTAGATATTCTGTTAAAAGATGGCGAGGTATGGTGATGGCCACAAAAATAGACGCGGTCGTCGTGGTCGACTTCGGCGGCCAATATGCCCACCTGATTGGAAGGAGAATCAGGGACTTCAGCGTCTACTCGGAAATCGTGCCCTATGATTTGATTATGGAGGAAATCAGGGAGATGAAAGAAAAATACAACGTTAAGGGGATAATACTGTCTGGGGGCCCCTCTAGTGTATACAGGGAGGATGCTCCTGAAAAAATCAGCCTGCTTTTGGAACTTGATTTACCGATACTGGGCATATGTTATGGTCACCAGCTCATCGCCCACGTCGCTGGAGGAAAAGTGAAAGCTGCTGCCAAGAGGGAGTACGGGGTAACCATCGCTACCATCGACAGACCCTTGGGCGTTCTGCAGGGACTGAAGAGAAGGGAAAAGGTCTGGATGAGCCACGGCGACACCGTCTACCGCATTCCGCAGGAATACCTCGTCCTAGCCCACACTGAAAATTGCCCGGTGGCTGCGCTCAGACACCGGGTCAAGCCGATCTTCGGCCTTCAGTGGCACCCGGAAGTGACCCATACCGAAAGCGGTGGAAAAATGCTGGGCAACTTCATCTTTGCTATCTGCGGATGCCGGCCGAATTGGGTGATAGGTGATTTTGTGAAAAGTTCCATTGAGGAAATAAGACAGGCGGCGGATGGCAAAAAGTGTATAATTGCCCTCAGCGGAGGCATCGACTCAAGTGTGGCCACCGCCTTGGCCGCGAGGGCTATAGGAAAAAGATTGACCGCGGTCTTTGTTGACCATGGCTTCATGAGGGACGGGGAACCTGAATTTGTGAAGAAAACTTTTGGAAAAATTGGCATAAACCTTGTCCAAGTGGACGCGAGAAAAAGGTTCCTGCTGAGATTGAAGGGGGTAACAGACCCAGAGCGGAAGAGAAGGATAATCGGGGAAGAATTCATCAAGGTCTTCGAGGAAGTCGCGAGAAGGGTCGGCGCCGATTACCTCATACAGGGGACAATATACCCGGACAGGATTGAGTCGGGTTTCAGGAGAAAGTCTGAGAAAATAAAGACCCACCACAACGTCGCTGGGCTACCCACAAAAATAGAGTTCGAGGGAATAATCGAGCCATTACGGGATCTTTACAAGGACGAGGTGAGAAAAGTCGCGGAGAGGCTGAAATTACCCAAGGAAATCATCTTAAGGCAGCCTTTTCCCGGGCCGGGCCTGGCGGTCAGAATAACCGGCGAAATAACTGCGGAGAAAATAATTATAATCAAAAGATCCGACAGGATAGTCAGGGAAGAGATAGAAAGGGCCGGGCTAGAAAGCAGCCTGTGGCAATATTTCGCCGTTTTGACAAACACAAAGAGCACGGGCGTCAAGGGTGATGCTAGGGCTTATGGTTACACCATCGCCGTCAGGGCTGTCGAGAGCAGGGAAGCCATGACTGCCAGTTTCGCGAAAATTCCCTATGAAATTCTGGAGAGGATCTCCACCAGAATAATCAACGAAAATCCCGGTGTTACCCGGGTCGTCTACGATGTCACTCACAAGCCCCCGGCCACAATTGAGTGGGAGTAAAAGCGGTTACAGACGCCCTGCCCTGACCCTCCTTATGAAGTAGGCCATAATGATCATCAAGGCAATTGCCGTCAGCAAACTCGAAACAGCGATGATCACGATGTCTTCGGTTTCCGTAATGAACGCAATCGAAACAGCCGCTAGAAAAACGCCGAAATAAAGGCTGGCGTTGCTGCTAAGAAATTTCGTGAACTCTAGCCGGATGACGTTGGAATACCTGAGTAACAGTAACAACAGGAAGGAAAAAATCAGAAAAACGGTCACCAGCGTGTAGGTGATCCCAGTCCAGTAATTCCCAAACGTGAGCAGGAGCCCGACCTCGTCCCCGATCAGCCCCCCTCCAGCCCCAAAAAGAATCGCAGCCAATCTGTCTGAGCGTTCGTCACGATAGCTTATTCCCAGCCAGCCGCCTACCGCCAGCATCGCTAGGCCGAACCAAAAGTGGTGAATATGAAAGCCGCCGCTGACTAAAATAACGTTGGGGTACAAAGTTGTAAACAACCTAGCAATTAGAAAAGAGGCTACAAACGAGATCAAAGCCAGCACTGAAAGATTTGGCCTAATTTCTGACTTTTCCCTCGGCGGCATTTGTTCAGCCCCAGCATATGATTATGGATTTTTGGATAGGTAAAAATGTTCAGCCAATTAGGTAAGATGATGATAACGGGGACTTAATAGCCTAAACACCCAGTGCGCAGGTGTTCGGAAAACGAATGAGGGGACGAGCGGTGGATGAAAATGCAACAGTGGCAAAACTTGGGTCATCAATAAATGTAGCTTTAAATCGCATCACACCGAAAATTGGGGCCATGGCCGTAAATGTCGCCACGACAGCATCACGGTCAAATTGTTCTCATGGGCGAGCCAGGTCTGGTTTACGAAGCGCATTGCTAATTCCTTTGAGCGTATCGCCAGCTTGGTTGGCCTTTTTGTCGTTTTTCAGGTGGATTCCATTCCTCAACTTTGGGTGTGGTCCAGCGAGTTAATTCGGACAGGGTCTACCTTCTGCGTCATTCTGGAGATTTCGTCAAGTGGCGGTCCTTGAGAATCGTGTTCATTTAAGCATAGCACAGACCAACTCAAAATGACGGCGTCCGGATGTTCTACTGTGGGCTCTAAAATCCGCATATTCCCAAGTGTAAAATTTAACCAATAGATTAAGCGACTTAGGCAAGATCATCGAAAGTATTCCTCCAGGTTTGAAAACATTTTTTGGCTAGTTGTCCTAAGAAGTTTCGTGATGAACGTGGCTAGAGAAAAGGTAGTCTGCTTAGTTTCGGGAGGCATCGACTCTCCTGTGGCGATGGCGCTGGCCGCGAGGAGGTTTGATGTTCTGCCGCTCCATTTCTGCCTTTACCCTTACACCTGCGAGGACTCCTTCTTGGTCGCGATGAAGGTGCTGGAGGATCTCAGGAAGAAGGTCAATTTCGAGAAAGCTATTGTCTATCCTTGGTCAAAGTTCCTGCGCCTGATAATGGGGAGCCGAGACAGGAGTTACGCCTGCCTGCAGTGCCGGCGCAGCATGTTTCGGGTGGCTGAGCTAGTCTGCCAGCGCGAGGGGGCTTCGGGCATGGTCACCGGGGAGTCGCTGGGGCAGAAGGCATCGCAGACGCTCTCCAACCTCCGGGCCACCGCTGCGGGGCTGAAGTTTCCGGTGCTGCGCCCGCTACTGGGTATGGACAAGGTCGAGATCGAGCAGCTGTCGAGGAGGTTGGGGATCTGGCACGAGGTCCATGCCGGCTGCTGCTATGCCACTCCCAAATACCCCCGCACCAAAGCCGATCCCGCCACTGTGGACTCTCTCCTCAAGGAGCTCAACCTGGAAAAACTCATTGAAGACCAGTTCGGCAACATTCTGGAAGTGCGAAGTTTTAAGGAGGACTTTAAGCATTATCTGGAATCGCTTGCTTGCTAAAAGTATTTTGATTCAAAATTGTCCGCTGGTCTTGGAAAATAGTTTCAGCCAGTCCTGAATTTCTCCAGCATTTTCGCGTGCAGTTCACAGAACTCGCTGTCTTTGGGCCCGAGCTGTGCCTTGATAACCTCCTCCTGCCAGTGTGAGTTATACAGACGGCACCCCTTGTCCCTGCAGAAGGGATAAAAGGTCAGATGGTAGAAGATTGCCTGCATGACGTAGCCCTTCATGACCTCAGTGAGCCTCTCGTCGTCGAAATCGATGAACCGGCCGCGGAATTTTTCCTTCAGCTCCTCGTGAGGCACGGGAATTCCAAGCGTTAGATAATACTGCCTCAGCACGTAGAACTCCTTCGGCTTGGCTGGGGCCTCTACTATCCCTGTCGTCGATATCAGACAAGGGAAGCTATATATGCTCACTCGTGCGTGGTATCTCGCGTCGGTCTCGTCCCAAGTTCCGAATAGCCGGTTGGTAAAAACTATGTGCAGGTGATTCAGATCTCGCTCCTCCTCTTTAATCAGTTTTAGGGCCAGCTCCATGAGAGCAATCCCGTCGTAGAACAGCCCGAGAATCCTCCGTTCCGGACTCTGCAGCAGTTTTAACTCCAAGTTAATTTCTCCGGGAAGGGGCTCGAAAAAAGATTGTTTTTTTATAGGGTCGCGAATTTTTGCTTTGACCAAGGTCTTGGCAAGTTCCTCGACGTTTATCCCTGAACTCTCTCTGAAAAGGGGCTCCCTTATATCAACTGAAACCCGGCCCAGCTTCTCGCCAAGATAGCTGACGATCTCCTTCAGGTTGAGGGTCTTGGAGGATTTGTCCTCATAAAGGTGAATTTGGGGCAGCGGTTTACCTAATTTCCCGGAGCTTCTCATAGGCAACATCGGCGGCCCGTTTTCCGCTCATCAGCATTGCGCCGAAGGTTGGCCCCATTCTGGGCAGCCCGTAGGCAGTCGTGACCGACATGCCAGTGACTATCAGGCCGGGATACACCTCGCCCGTGTGCTCCACGACCAAATCTTCCGAGCGCTCGACCCACATCGCGCCGTAGCCTGGCACTTTCAGCAGCCCACGCTTCTCCAGCATTCTCACCACGGCCGCGTCGTGCCCGGTGGCATCGATGACCAGCCTGCTTTCCAGGCCGACGGGATCGACGCAGGTAATCTCCCGGGGCAGAGCCGACACCGGTGTCCAGTTGACGACCACACCGCCGACACGTCCCTTCTCCTTCAGGATGATGTCATCGATCAGCGTCATGTTCAGTATTTTCGCTCCGGCGTCGCATGCCGCGGCTATCAGCTTTGAGCAAGCATGTGGACCATCCGCCACGTAGAGCCCTTTTGAGGACTCAGTGCAGGGAACTCCCAGCTCTTCAAGGATTTTATGGCTTGGCGCGCGCACGGTGATTTTGTTCATTAAATAACCACCAATCCAGAAACCACCGCCGAGGTAGTTGTTACGCTCTATCACTAGGGTGGCAACACCGCTTTTTGCCAGTTCCCTAGCCGCCATGAGTCCGCTCGGTCCTCCACCCACTATAATAACATCGCTTTCCGCGTAGCGATGGAAGTCCTTCATGAAGCCCTCAACTATTGCCCTGGTGACTTCTTTTTCTCCAGATGGCTCGAAAGTCGGCATCTTCTCCCACCAATTAACGTTGTTTTCTTCTTAAAGGTTTGCCCCCCCGGTCCTGTAGCCGCGCCTGTCGATCTCGACGCTTTTATAACTCAGCTTTTTCAGAGCAGAGATTATCCTCTTCTCGAGCACAATAGCTCGCGGTAGCTCCTCCTTTCCCACCTCAATCCTCGCCAAAGTCCCGTGGTCCCTGACCCTGACCACGCGAAAGCCCAGCGAGCGCAGGATCTTTTCCCCTCCCGCGATGCGTTTCAGCTTCTCAGCGGTGATCTCCTGACCAAAGGGTATGCGCGAGGCGAGGCAGGGATTGGCCGGCTTCTCCGCATTGGGCAGCCCATATCTGGCCGCCAGCTTGCGAACTTCTTTCTTGGTCAGCCCGGCTTCGGCTAGTGGACTGATTACTCCAAACTCCCTCAGAGCGCGCAGGCCCGGACGAAAATCAGAGAGGTCACCGCGATTGGTGCCGTCAAAAATATTTTTGAACCCGAGCTTAAATCTGATTTCGTCCAGCCTTTTCAGCAGTTCCCGCTTACAGTAGTAACATCGCTCTTTCGGGTTTTTGTAGAAATCAGGATTTTTCAGCTCGTCCGTTTTAATAACATACAGCTTGATCCCGATCGCTCTCGCCATCGACTTTGCGTTCTCCAGCTCTCCGGGCGGGTATGTTTGTGACACAGCCGTGACAGCCACTACATGATCACCCAAGACCTCCTTTGAAACTGCGCAGACCACGGAAGAGTCGACCCCACCGGAGAAGGCGATGACCGCGCTCTCGCAGGCCTTGACCACGGATTTTAACTTTCGAAGTTTAGCATCGAATGGCATGTTAGTCCTCGTTCTGTTTTCAGGTCCGGTTAGTGCCAACATGATAACCTGCACCTTATTTACCCGCAGGCTAAAAATGTCTATATAAAGTTTGTGAGCGCATTATTTAAGTGTAGTATCCCATGACATGTGTCACCCCTTAGTCCAAGAGCGTAGAGTAGAAGGAAAAGGGGTGATGCAATGGAAAGGGAACTAAGGCGTAGAAGGTGGATTGTACGCAGGAAACTTCAAGGTTGGCCGTCTGCCAAAATCGCCGCACATCTGAGAGTGAGTGAAAGAACTGTTTTGAGATGGTGGGAAGCTTACAGGACCTCAGGGTGGGACGGACTGGCTATCAAGCCAAAAAGACCCAACACCATCCACCGTGCATCGGACGATGCAGTTGAAGAGGCTCTGGAGTTAAGGAGGAGGAAAGGATGGGGGCCGTGCAAGATCGAGGCCCACATGAAGGAGAGCGGAGTGAAGATTGGCCACAACACGATATACCGCGCCATCTGCAGCGCGGGATTGAACAATCCGATCGATGAGCCGAGAAAAACATGGGGCAAGCGCAGGTTTCAGAGATCGCGCCCAAACGAGCTCTGGCAGGCAGATTTCAAGCTCACGGACGACGACGAGTGGATGCTCACTTTCCTCGACGACCACTCGAGGTTCATTCCCGGATGCAGGATAGAGCACGACGCCACCACGGAGTTTGCATTGGAGCTGTTCGAGAGATGTGGGAAGAAATACGGGTCCCCCGAGCAGGTGCTGACGGACCAAGGGGTCCAGTTCTACTGCGCCGAGAAGGAGGGCAAAGAACGAGGCGAGAGCGAGTTCACCCGGACGCTGAGGGAACTTGGCGTGCAGCACATCGTGGCCA
>Ga0315298_1002281_pt1 | contig 32927 bp, 47 predicted proteins | sample WHS_1_MG_FD_203077 | JGI IMG/M metagenome (GOLD analysis project Ga0315298, IMG submission 203077) | Extremophilic microbial mat communities from Washburn Hot Springs, YNP, Wyoming, USA - WHS_1_MG | ecosystem: Environmental > Aquatic > Thermal springs > Hot (42-90C) | place: USA: Wyoming... | reverse complement strand
GTATCCTTTCCGTCGATGGTTTCTATGCTGCCTTGGTTCAGCGTCGCCTGCACCGTCTGGTGGTCGGTGTTGATCGGGATTTCGTACATTTCCACGCGAATGGAAGTACTGCCCGGGTAGTACTGGCTCTGCCACGGCAGCTCTATCCGGTACTGCAGCGTGTATTCCACGGTGAGCGGAAGGCCGTCGTCGGAGGCGGCCACCGCCGGCAGCGCTGTCGAGCAACTCAGCGCGGCTAACAGCGCCACGGCGATGAACGCGATTACCAGCTTTTTCACTGATTTTCACCAATGACGGTATGACGTGGAGGTTCTATAAAGAACTTGCTGAAAAATTTAGCTTTTGGCGCTTCATCGGGAGTTCTGAAGGATATGGGTGCAGGTTTACAGTTATCCCTTCTCCAACAATGCCCCATCCAAGTTAAGCCGTATCAGTTAAGATATTTTACCATGAAAGAATTTGGCTACCGAGAAAATGCCATAATGCTGGTCCAGGGAGCGCGGATCCCGATAAGCCATGTGAAGGTGCTCATGGCGAACGGTTTCGATTGCTCCCCAAGAGATGTGGCCTCTGTTGCGTGACCCCTACTGGGGAAGGCAGTTTCAAGCGCGTCCCCTTTGGCGATTTTCGCAGGTGTGAGCATCTTGACATCGAGGCCCGATTATGCAAGAAGTACGAATCACGGCCGTTCATGTGCAGGCTGTTCCCTTTCCTGGTCATTCAGAGCCAAGGGATTGATATTTAGCCCCAATCTGGAGTGCCCCTTTTTCCGAGACCAGTCCACACTTCGGGCTAAACGAACTTGCAACGGTGATAGAAAAGGACAGTGAACTCGCAAATGGCATCAAGGTCGAATACCTAGATTCATTAAAGTTCATGGAGTCGGAAGGGGAAAAATTACGGGATGTTTTTACTTATGACTGCAAAACGGCCCCCAAACAGGTCCCCCTCAAGCCTGCGGATCCAGAAATCATCAGGGTGACCGTCGAAAGGAACCTAAAAGGAATGATAAAATTTGAAGACTTTTTCCAAGAGGTTAATGACTTTGTGGATAATTGTTGGGGGTTTATTCGGAATGCCCATATCCTGACGTTTCGCTCAAAAGATCGATCCTCGACGATGTGGAGGCGAGGTCAAAAAAACGGGTCACTTAGAAACCTGCCAGAGTTGGTCATCAATTTCAATGAGCGAGTGAACATCCTACATCAAGCCGAATCTAGGCGGCAAAAGCCCGCTGTTTCACCTTCCTTTCTATCTCGAACATCTTCTTGATCGCGTATTGCTAAAGCTCATATTTCATTTCGGTTGCTCAGACATTACCGTTTGGAATTTTTCCCGAACCCATCACAGGACCTCGATGACCCTCTTCCTAAAATTGCGCCCATATCCTCTTAGGTATCTCGAGCTTTTTGCGGTCTATCTTTTCCCTGAACATTTCCGCGAGGTCCTCCCTCATCTTCCGGAAGTAAACTAGGTCAATTAGCGTCTTCTCGGGGTCGCTGACGGGCAGCAGGAAATCTCCGCCGGGCATGTATTCAAAGCTGAAGAAATGCCTAGGCGATATCCTCCTCACCCACACGTTTTGCCCGAGGACCTCCCTCACGCCCGGCCTGACCTTCTTGGCAGTTATGACGACGGGGTTGGTCTCCTGCTCCCAGAGGTCGTGGAAGCTCATGGCATCCTGAAGGCCAAGGTATGCGGGCCTCATGCAGTAGACCAGAAGCGAGGGCTCGTCATGCACCGTATAGTAGCCCCTCGTTATTCTCCTCAGTTCCCCCCTCTTCACGAGATAGTTCACGATGACGTGGCCGTACTCCCGATCGGGTACCAGCGCCAGTATCGAGCCTATGGTCGCGACCGGTGTCCTCCTGACGTACTCCCTGATCCTGCTCACATACTTGTTCCTCACTTGACCCACCTTTCCAGATATTCGAGGATGTCCTCCTTCGTCGGGATCGCTCCGAACAGTATGACCGCCTTGAGCTCTGCTTCATCCACGGGATCCCTGAAGTTACGGAGGGGTCTTGTCAGCCCCGGTTTGATCTTCTCAGCGTCGCTCGCGTACCTGGGCAGGAAAAAGATGTCGTACAGGTCTCGAACCTTCCTCCTCTTGAGGTAGGCGTCTATTTTCTCGTTTATCATCTCCTCCGGCGCCAGCGTGAAGACGTTGAACAGGGTCCACTCATAGGTTTCGTATTCCTTCACGATGCCTTCGACGTGCCTGAACAGGGCCTCGAACCTGACTTCAGTTTCATCGAAGCTCAGCACGGAATAGATGGAATTCTTCGTCACCCTTTTCTTGACTATTTTTAAAGCCGGCTTTCTTCAGCTCCTCAAAAAACCTGTCAATCTTTTCGATATCTTTGTCCACGTAGGCATCTACATCCTCCGAGAACCTGTTTCCTGAGTAGCAACGCCAGATCGCGGTTCCACCGTGCAGTGCTCCTCCCGGGAATATCCTGTAAAGGGTCTCCACTACGATGTCCTGTAAGCCCGCAATTTTTTGTGCTTTTTCCGCCTTATTCTTCGGTGCAACGGGGCCAACTTTTTATCTCCATAGCGCAGCCCCAGCGATCGACCTAATTTATAAAAATGTATGATCCTGGTTGATTATCTCAGAAAGGCCGAAAAACGAAACATTCAGGGCCAGGCGACAATTGTTCTAACAGTTCCGAGATTGGAATCAAATGTTTTTTAAGCACATAAACAGAGCACGACGAAAAAAACCTAGCGGGACAGTTCACACCTTGCCCAGGAACTGCTGCCCCTCGACCTCCTTCAGCTTCGCCGGCAGGTACTCGTTCACCACATAGGCCAACCCGTATTTCGCGAACGCCTGCTGCTCCGCCTTCCTCCCTATCTCGAGCATCTTCTTGATCTCGTACTGCCAGAACTCGGTGTTGTACCTGGGATCCTTGAGCAGCTGCTTCAGTCGGGCGATGTCCAGCTCGCGCAACTTGTCCGTGGGCAGCTTGTAGTTGACGATGTCGCTGGCGGTCACACCTATGTACTTGGCGTCGGGCACGGCCAGCTCGTGGTTGATGTAGGCTAGGTTGGCGCTCCCGGAGATGATGACCATCCCTATGTGATAGCCGAACGGATCTCCATCACAGTTGAGATAGACGGGCAGGCCCAGCTCCTCGTTTGCGCGCTTTAAGAACCTCCTGGTGGCACGAGCAGCCTGTCCCTTGAGTCCAACTATTAGGGCGTCGAACTTCTTCCAAGCATCCTCCTGTATGAGCCTGTGATACATGCCCATCGTCTCCACGGCGATGATTCTCTTGGCCCGGCACTTCACGAACTCGACATCGTCTATGGTCGGCGGGATCGTGTAGCCGCCCCTGCCGGCTTTGGTGGCGTCAATGGTCACGTCTCCCTCACGGAACACGATCTGCCCGTAGACGGCGGCGCCATCCTCCTCCGGGGTCAGCCCGAGGCTCTCCCTCTTCAGGCCGAAAGTCGCCTCGAGGTCCTCGATGATGGCGTCCGACTCGCTCTGATCGTGGAAGGGGCCGGCCTCCCAACCCTCTGCTGTGTAGTACATCTCCCTGAGGGTGGCGAACTTGCCGCTCTCGATGAGTTCCCTGGCGAAGTCGGCCGTGCAGAGCAACTGCGCGACTTTCTTTACCTGCTTCATGCTCCCCGCCGACCTGATTCCGTATCGCGGCCCGAGCACAAAGTAGCGGTTCTTCTTGTCGTAGATGATGTTGGAAGTGCTCCGGGAGGGTATCTTGAGCTTGGGTGGCTGGGTCTTTCTGATGTCCTCCACAATCATCCTGCCCAGCTCGGCAAGGTCCTTCAGCGCTTTTTCCTTGTGCTTTAGTTCCTTGGTTGTGCTTTCTCTAGTCATGGTCAACACCCGCGATCTTCTTTAACAGAGGTTTGATGTCAGGTTCATCTGCACCGGCGAGCCTTGCGGCTTTTCGGGCAATCACCGGGAGGAATCTTTCAAATATCCCCGCTCTCTCCTGCCTTTCCTTCGCCTTGAGACGGCGGTAGAGGAACTTCCTCAGCTCCCGTGCGGCTTCCATGATCGCCGTCCTGGTTTCGTTTATTATCTCAGGCTCGTCGGCGATGGACTGCTTGCCCGCTGAGGTGTAAGGGACGTAAGCGGAGGAGACGTTGACGAGGATGGTTAGCGGGTCGTTCTCGAGGTCCACCCCATAACGGCGCCAGTCGATGCTCCTCACGGCAGCCGTTATCGCGCATCCCCCCTGGTCGAAAACGAGGGGCGCTCTGTTGGCGAACCTGATCAAGTCCATCCCGGCCTCCCCTCCAAGTTCACCACCTTCGTTCTTTCCCTCCATAGACTTACCGGCATTTCCTCCGTAGGCTATTCCACATTCAACGATGAAGGGCAGACCGCCACGGTAGACCTTCGGCGGACGCGTGATCGTGTAGACAAAGTCCGGGTTAAGTATCTGACGCATGCCGTTCTCGAGGTCCTTGGGCCCGATCGGCCGCAGACCAGAGGTTGGCGGTGCCATGAGTTTGACTTGCTTGAAAGCCGAGACTATTCTCTCAGCTTCCTCCCAGCTGAGTTCGAAAGGTTTCTTGCTCGCCGGAACGTTCGCGAGCTTGCAGACCTCATCGGCCTTCTGCTTGCTGACGCGAGAGAGCTCCGTGGAAAGAAGTCCAGCAACAGATCTGGCCTTCGTGTGTTTTGCGAGTATGAGGAGATCGTCCGACATTATCCCCCAGGGGTGCAGGGGCATGGGCTTCGGGCGTTCGGGCACCTTGTCCGTGGCGTTGTCAAAGATGGTAAGCGTGCCGTCTGGTTCCACGAATGTTATTCTGGCGTGCGGGTTCGCGATGGCGGTCATGCGAAGATAGTTGAACGGTCCATAACGGGAGCGCATGTAAGCGACCTCCTTAGCCTCTATCTCAACCCGCGTGCCTCTCCAATTGCCCTTGATTTTCTGTGATTTCAAAATCTTGCCCACATTCCTGTCGACATCGATCATGACCTCCGCTTGCACTATTTCCCCGTTGCCGGTCGAGGTTGTTACCGTAGTTGACTTGCCACTGGTGATTTGGCCGAACATTGTGGCACCACTCACCCCCAAACCTTGCTGCCCCCTAGATTGTTGATGACGGTGTAACTTAGTGCCCGCGAGCATCTTGCCAAACACATCCGGGATGAATTTTTCTGGAATTCCAGAAGCGTTATCCTCTATTATGACCTTGAGGTGTTCCGGATCATCGTTGATCTTTTTTATGGTGACGTTGACCTTGGGCATTATTCCGGCCTCCTCACATGCGTCAATGCTGTTGGTCACGCCTTCATGCACAATCGTGGTGAGCGACCTAATCTTGCCTGTGTAGCCCAGCATTGCCGCGTTCCTACGGAAGAACTCGCTGACGCTGTGCTCCCGAAACTCTGCGAATAACTCATCCGCGAGGGTCTTCATAGAACAATCTCCAAAATTTTTATTCTCATTGAACATACAAACCGCTTTTGCAAGGGAGTGACCGAAAGCACTCCATTCTCCCTGGTTTCGGTAAAAAGCTTGTCCGTCAGCGTTCTCATATCGGCCATGTGACTCAATCTAGCACCCAGCATTGTTTATCAGCTCCTTTATCGCCTCGTCCATCGTGACTCTCCTTCCTTTCTTAATCTGAAGCTTCGACACCACCTCTAGCAGTTTTCTGTGCGTGTCCTCTTCCACTTTAAGAGTAACTTTACTCATTGTATTATAATTAGTATTTTTACTATATATGTGTTTTCGCTTCTCATCTCACAATTCGCCGGCTCTCCTTGGCTTCCTTCCGTTTGCGGTCTAGGAACCTGTAGACGGTCGAGTGCTCCCGGCCGCTCAGTAGCATCTCGATGGCCTCGCGGGCCACGGCGAGTTGCTCGGCACTTCCAATGGTGGCTATGGTCTTGCCGTAGATCGACACGTAAGTATCGGTCATGCGCTCGATAGTTTCCCTCGTCTTTCCCTGCTCGCCTATGACCCGGCCCTTGAGCCTGGAGATCGCGCGCTCGGAGTCGCCGGCGAAATCCGTGATATCCAAGACCTCAAGGAACTGGTCATCGTCAAGCAGCCTGAAGGCCCGCTGCGAGCTGAACCCCCTAGCTATCGCCTTGAGGATGTTCTCGGCCTTCAGGGCACCGAGGGGATCATTTCCGGCCTCAATCTTCACGCTACCCGTTTCGCTGTCGAATATGAGCTTGGTGGATGTGCGTCGCTCGATTTCCCTTTTAGTCTCACCATTTGGGCCAATTGCAGCCCCGATTCTTTCGCTCGGCATCCGCACGTACATTATATACACCCAACTAACGCGGCCGTCATCGATGGTCATGCTTTATCTTTTTACCTACCAACATTTTTTCAACAGATTTGTCCGTAGTTTGTGTTGTTCAGCCACGACAAAAATCTTTTGGTTGTATTGCCGGATGAAATGATTGACCTGTTGCAACGATTTCAGGCCGCGTGGAAAGCCTTTATTTGTGAGAAAAATAAGTGTCAGCGATGACATTAGAATCTAACAAGAACTTGGGCGGCATAGGTACCCTGTTAATCATCGTCTCTCCCGTAGCCATGGGGGCAGCCGCAGCAGCGCTGTGTCTTATTGGACTGATACTTCTACTAATCGCGTTGAATGGGATGGCGAAGGATTTCAAGGAGAGTAAGATTTACGACAACGCTCTTTACGGAATTCTAATCGCCATCGTTGGATTGGTGGTATCGGTCGCCGTGGTGCTGGTGACGGCCATCGCGACTTTATCCCGCTATGGAATTGACTTGTTCAGACCGGCTGACTGGAGCAGGATGGGCCTCATGTTTTCTAACTTAGCCAACTTTGAGGGTCTCTGGGCCATTTTCGGCGGTGTAGCGGTGGCCCTCGCAGTGGCTTTTGTGTTTATCATAGTCGCCGTCATCTTCCTCAGGAGGAGCCTGCTGCTACTGTCCGCGAAGACCGGTGTTCATATGTTCAGCACCGCCGGGCTGATAATGCTGATAGGCGCTGTTTTGACCATAGTCGCGGTAGGGTTCCTGCTGCTTTGGATTGCTTTTGTTCTCCTCACGGTCGCTTTTTTCTCGATTAAGACAAAGTGAGTTAAAGTCATCAGCTTCTGTTTTCAGGTAAGAATTTATCCGTCAGGTTTTCAGTAGTTATTGAGCCGGGGTAGCCAAGCCAGGTAAGGCGTACGCCTTGAGAGCGTATGGCCCTTCGGGCCTCGGGAGTTCAAATCTCCCCCCCGGCGCCACGATTAAGAATTTAAAGCCGAACAGGACACATCAATGTTCCTCTGAGGACAAAAAATTATCATTGTTTGACGAATCTTTTCAGTATTCATTTTCTGGCTTCTCAGCTACCTCCCTCTTCGGCCTTCTGATATAATATTCGATTAAAGTCAAAATTATACCGATGAAAATCAGCCATGCGTATTCCCATTTAATTACGGAGGAAAGGAGCAGGATCACAATCAGGATCAATACCAGCAATTTGCTTTTTGTCATTTAATTCATAAACAACTGGTCGCTTTCCATTTAAGATTCACTGCCGTGGGGGAGCAGGGGGGTCGAGGCCAAGGCACAGAAACATGGCCGGTCCAAACACGTCTGGTTTTTCTGAGGTTCCAGAAAAATTCAAAACAGCGCACAGAGCATCTAAAGTCCGTGTACGGAAGCAAATCCGAAATGAGGAACTATTCAAATGACCCACTCTTAAGGTTGCGCAAAATTCTGCAGGATAGCGCTTTCGGACACTTCTGCGGCTTTTCTCCGGGTTTCAATTCGCGGCTAGGTCAGCCCTCCATATAACTTTAAAGGTGAATTGCACCCTACTATCAAGAAATGCAAAAAGCGAAGATGTTTAAAGGTCTGGCAAGTCCCGAAGGTTTGTCTGAGGAGGAGGCGGCTCAGAGGCTGGCGAGGGAGGGGTACAATGAGCTGCCGTACGCTGAGGAGAGAGGAATTCTCAGAATTCTGCTTGAGGTTATCAAGGAGCCCATGTTTCTTCTTCTGATCGCGATCGGCGCTGTCTATCTAACGCTCGGGGACCTTGAGGAAGCAGTGGTCCTGATGAGCTTTGTGTTTGTGATTATCGGAATAACCGTCTATCAGGAAAGAAAGACAGAAAGCGCGCTGGAGACTTTGAGGCACCTGTCCAGCCCAAGGGCCCTAGTCATTCGCAGTGGAAAGCAGATGAGGATCTCGGGCAGGGAGGTCGTCCAAGATGACCTGCTTCTCCTCAAGGAAGGCGACAGGGTGCCCGCGGACGGCGTGGTTTTAGATTCGATGTACCTCCTCGTCGACGAGTCCCTGCTCACGGGTGAGTCGGTGCCGGTGAGGAAGACGACATGGGACGGCGTCACCAAGGTCGGTAGGCCTGGCGGGGACGACCAGCCCTTTGTCTACTCCGGGACGCTGGTCGTTCAGGGGCACGGATATGCCCGGGTAACGGCCACTGGCTTGAACACCGAGATGGGAAAGATAGGCAAGGCGCTTGAAAGCCTTGAGCCCGAGGACACACCTCTTCAGAAGGAGACCAGACATCTCGTCCGAATTATCGCGTTTCTTGGGTTTTTGCTCAGTGCAGTTGTCATTGTGGCATATGGGCTCTCAAAGGGAAACTGGCTTAATGGATTGCTCGCAGGTTTAACTCTCGCGATGGCGATAATTCCAGAGGAGTTCCCGGTGGTCCTGACGGTTTTCCTAGCGCTCGGGGCTTGGCGGATATCAAAAAAACGGGTGCTCACGCGCAGGGTCGCGGCTCTGGAGACACTTGGTTCTGCAACAGTGCTCTGCGTTGATAAAACAGGCACCCTGACCCAGAATAGGATGACTGTCAGAAAGATTTTCGCGGGCAACGAGTTCTTCGATGTCAAGGAAAATGCCGCTCTGCCGGAAAAGTTCCATGAGCTTCTGGAGTTCAGCGTCCTCGCCAGCATGAGGGATGCCTTTGACCCGATGGAGAGGGCCATAAATCAGCTTTCGGATAGATGCCTCGCGAACACCGAGCATGTGCACAGCAACTGGACCCTCATTAAGGAATACATTCTCTCGAAAGAGTTATTGGCCATGTCCCAAGTCTGGAGTTCGCCAGATGGTGAGGAATACGTGATAGCCTCAAAGGGGGCTCCCGAGGCCATCGCCGACCTCTGCCACTTGGACAAGGGGAAGCTGGAAGAGGTTTCCAAGAACGTCGCAACAATGGTTAACGATGGCCTGAGAGTGATAGGCGTAGCAAAGGCCCACTTTAAGAAGGTTGACCTCCCTGTGAAACAGCACGATTTTAGGTTCGAGTTCCTCGGGCTGCTGGGCTTTTATGATCCACCGAGGCCGGGGGTCGCAGAAGCGATAAAAGAGTGCTACAATGCCGGCATAAGAGTGGTGATGATCACGGGCGATTACCCCGGGACGGCGCAGCACATAGCCAAGGACATCGGGTTGACTTCTGATGGTAACATGATAACCGGTCCCGAACTTGAGAGCATGAGCGACGATGAACTCAAGGAAAGAGTGAGGGAAGTGAACATTTTCGCAAGGGTTGCCCCCGAACAGAAGTTGAGGATAGTGAACGCGCTCAAGGCCAGCGGCGAGGTCGTAGCGATGACTGGTGATGGGGTCAACGATGCACCGGCCCTGAGATCAGCGAATATAGGCATAGCGATGGGCGAAAGGGGCACGGATGTTGCACGGGAAGCCGCCTCGCTGGTCCTGCTTGATGACGATTTCTCGTCCACGGTTCAAGCGGTCAAGCTTGGGCGCAGAATTTACGACAACATCAAGAAGGCAATGATATACATTTTTACTATCCACGTACCCATAGCAGGGATAACGCTGATACCGGTGCTGCTGAACATGCCCCTAGTTCTGCTACCGATTCACATAGCCTTTTTGGAGCTGATAATTGACCCCGCCTGCTCGATAGTCTTCGAGGCGCAGCCGGAGGAGCCGGACGTGATGAGACGTCCGCCAAGGGACCCGAAGACGAAAATGTTTAACAGGAGAACCTTGGGCCTAGGCATACTCCAAGGATTGGTGGTACTGATAACGGTCCTCTTTGTCTTCATGTTCTCTTACTACGATGGTCAGGGGGAGGCCGAGGCGCGAGCGCTCACCTACATCACCCTCATCATAGCCAACATCTGCCTGATACTGACAAACCTTTCCTGGTCGAAGAACCTATTATCCTCCGTTGGATCAAGGAACACCGCCCTCTGGTTGGTCATAGGCGGCGCCTTGGTGTTCATCCTGCTGATCCTTTACGTCCCAGCTCTTCGCGACATCTTCAAGATGGCCTACTTGCATCCTATTGACATAGTCTTTTGCTTTGCCGCAGGCATAGCGAGCATACTATGGTTCGAGATTTTAAAAGCGGTCAGGCCGCTAAGGATCTGAGCCCTAAACTGTCCTGAGGAGAGTCAGAATCCCCCTTGCGATCTTCTTTGGCGAGTTACAATAAGCTGCGCGCGACGTCAATATTGTATATAATGCCGAAAGCCGATGAAAGTGGCGAGGTTCATGAAAGCAGCGGAAGAGGAAGGCACCGACCGCAAGCCGGTTTATCGCGATAGGAGGCTCCAGTTGCTCTTGGTTGTCAGCTTTACGGCGCTCATGGGATATACTTTAATCACTCCCGTCTTCCCAGCCATGATAAATGATTTGGGTGTAACCACGCAGGAGGTGGGGCTTCTCATAACTTTCTACAGCCTCCCGGGCATCCTTTTCGTCCCCGTTCTCGGAGTCCTCTCAGACAGGTTCGGTAGGAAGAAAATCATGGTCCCGGGTCTTATTCTGTTCGGGATAGCCGGGGGAGCGTGCGCGTTCGTCCGCGACTTCAGAATTTTGCTGGCGCTGCGCTTCGTCCAAGGACTGGGCGGTTCGTCGCTATTCACTCTGTCTCTCACGCTGATAGGGGACATTTATTCTGGCAGCGAATGCACGCAGGCGATGGGCTACAACTACAGCGTCGCTCACTTCGCAAATGCCAGCTATCCCTTCATCGGCGGGGCCGTGGCTTTGGCGGCTTGGTACTACCCTTTCCTATTATACTTCCTTGCCGTCCCCGTCGGTGTGCTGGTTTTGCTGAAGTTGGAAAAACCAGAACTTGGAAAAAATCAGGACGTCCGTGAGTACATGTCCGATGTGTTTAGTTCAGTGAAGAACCGCCAGGTGATAGGAATATTCCTCTGCTCATTTGTGTCATTCGTGCTATATGCGGGCATTTATTTGACCTACTTCTCGCTCACGATGGCGGAGAGCTTCGGAGCAAGCCCCTTTGACATCGGATTGATAGTGTCGGTGGGTTTCATCTCCGCCGCGATAACGTCGTCGCAGTTGAGGTTATTGGCCCGGTGCTTTTCGGAGAGAAATATCATCAAGGTGGGATTTGTCCTGGTTGCCCTTGCGCTGGTCGCCGTCCCACTTGTCTCAAACCTATGGCAGTTCGCAATTCCAGCCATTATCTTCGGCGTTGGCTTTGGGCTGATAGACCCGGTCAAGACCTCGATCCTGTCCGGTCTAGTCCCGACAAAATGCCGCGCCACTTTGATGTCGATGAATGAGTCCTCTATGGTCCTAGGCATGTCCTTGGGTCCAGTTCTAATGGCCGCGGTTTTCACGGTCTGGGGCATTAGTGGGGTTTTCAACGCCGGGGCAGTCCTAGCGATGGTGGCCTTTGTGCTGATGTGGTTTATGCTCAGGCAAAATCGGGCAGAGGAAAAGCGTTTAGGATGATTTTCTAAATTTGTTACAGGGTACATCATGAAGCGCTTTGATTGGGTCGAACATCCGAGCGACATAGGGTTTCGAGCTTATGGACATAACCTAGCGGAGGCCTTTGAGAACGCAGCGCTCGCGCTCTTTGAGATAATGGTCGACACGAGCAAGGTCGAGCCGCTGGAAAAAGTGGACATCGACCTCGGGGCCGAGGACGAAAAGGCCCTGCTCTACGACTGGCTCGACAGGTTAATTTATTTTCACGACTCGAGAAACTTGGTGCTCTCTAGGTTCAGCGTTAAGATAACGAGGACCCCGAACGGCCTTAAGCTCTCGGCTCGAGCATGGGGTGAAGCGTTTGATCCAGGTAAACACCCAGAGCGGGCCGCCGTCAAAGCGATGACCTACCACATGATGGAGATAAAGCAGGAGCCAAGGAAGTGCTACGTGCAAGCGGTCGTCGACATTTGAGATATTACTTTCGGCGATCCCTCTTCAAAATTCGAGTTAAGAGCGATTCTTAACTTAAGTTGGGCGCGTTGGTAGGTTTCTTCTCAGAACATGCAATACTTGGCTAGGCTGCACGGCTACGTGTGGGGGGATGGCAGTGCTAATTTTTATAGTTATCCTTACCGAAACCGCCCGAAGGCTCATTTAAACATCAAAATAGAGGACCAGAACTGTTTGAATAAAATAATGGAAGCTTTTCTTTCCTTGATTGTTCTCCAAATATCCTCAGATGTACGGGAAAATATGGAGCATGGTTTACGGTTCAAGCGCAGAAGGGTTTAATCGTCAGTGAAATTCTATCTTTGGGTCCAGTGGGTTCGCACGAATGGAAAGTACCCCATTTACAAAAGCAGCGTTGGGTTAAGAAGTGGTTAATGGCGTTTTTCGATTCAGATTCGGCGGTGACACGGGTAAACAAAGACATAACACTTGAGTTGGTTAATCAAGCCGGGTTAAGACAAATGAGGAAATTTTTAGAGGCTGATTTCGGCATTTACTCCCATCTCAACTATAGAAAGAATCGTGAAAACTACATGCTCAGGATTTGTGGGAAGGAAAACTTGTAAATGTTTTACAACAAAGTCGGGTTCTACCACCAGCGCAAACAGGATAATTACGTGTCATCTTGGGCTCATCAAAAATATTATGGCGAGTCTTGGGGCAATCTGCGGGCAAGAAGCGGCGATGAAGCGAGATGAGTTTTAACGGACGTGTTTGGGCATAAAGGCCACTTTCATGCGAAAGAGAACAGATATGGGTTGTTCGAATTGGGATCGCGCAACAAGGAAGCTATTAAAAAAGTAGCGAGCATGCTTAGGCGCTATTTTGGGGTAAAATGGACAGCTTCAATTTATGACAACCAAGGAAGAAGCTGGGTCCGAGTAATTCGACGTAGCGAAATACAAAAACTTTTGTCGTCCGGGCTCTTCAATAAAGCCCCACAAAAAGAGGCCAACGTAAAAACGCTCATCCGGAGCGCGGTTCGTTTTCCAGCCAAAAGCTAATTTAACACCGTCGTGATTTTAATCTGGGTGAAAGATGGACGAAGCGGAAAGACGAACAGCAGGCCATTGGAACGGACCAATAAGGCAAATAGACGAGGTCCGGTGGGAGATACCTCAGGACTATAAACGCGGCATGCTAGTGCCAGCCCGGATATACGCCGATGCTGAATTGCTCGACGAGATGCGGAGGGACTTGACACTTGAGCAGGCCGCGAATGTTAGCTTCCTGCAGGGAATTCTGAAATACAGCATCACGCTCCCCGATGGGCATCAGGGCTATATGGGTCATGCTTAGGCATGCTCAGGCTAAGGGTTTCCCATCGGTGGAGTGGCTGCCACAGATACCGAGACTGGCGTTGTTAGTCCTGGAGGAGTCGGTTACGATATCAACTGCGGGGTTCGCCTGTTGCGGACGGAGCTAGACAAAAAAGATGTGGTCCCAAAGCTTCGCGAGCTCGTGGAGGCGTTGTTCAGAAATGTTCCCTCAGGCTTGGGCAGCGAGGGCAAGGTCAGGGTCACTCAGGCTCAGCTTGACCAAGTTCTTGAGATGGGCGCGAGATGGGCCGTCGAAAACGGGTATGGTTGGAAGGAGGACCTCGATCGCCTTGAGGAAAAAGGGGGGATGACAGGGGCCTCGGCCAAGGACGTGAGCATCGAGGCTAAGAGGCGCGGTTATCCCCAGCTCGGGAGCCTTGGCAGCGGGAATCACTTTCTTGAGATTCAGACGGTTGACAGGATATTTGACTTGGAGATAGCGAGGAGGTTCGGTATTGACCACGAGGGGCAGGTGACTGTGATGATTCACACTGGTTCACGCGGCCTCGGGCATCAGATTTGTTCGGATTACCTTCGCAACATGGAGCGGGCCGTCCGGAGGTATAACATTTCTCTACCCGACCGTGAATTAGTCAACGTTCCGGTGAAGTCTCCTGAGGGACAAGCCTATCTCTCGGCAATGAGATGCGCTGCCAATTTCGCTTGGGCCAACCGTCAGATGATTGTTCACTGGGTGAGACAATCCTTTGAAGAAGTCATGAAGAGGGACGCTGAATCCCTGGGCCTGCACATCGTCTATGATGTGGCGCACAATATTGCCAAGCTCGAGGAGCATGAGATAGATGGTGTGAGGAGGAAAGTCTGCGTTCACCGAAAGGGCGCCACGAGGGCCTTTCCGGCTGGGCACCCGGATGTGCCATCGATATATCGTGATGTTGGTCAGCCCGTGTTGATTCCTGGGGACATGGGGACGGCTTCCTATGTGATGGTCGGCACAGCGCAGGGATTTAAGGAAACTTTTGGTTCCACAGCTCACGGAGCGGGGCGGCACATGAGCCGGACAGCGGCATTGAAACATTTCAGGGGCGAAGACATAAAGCGCAGGTTAGAGTCCGAGGGTAGGGTCGTCAGAGCCGCCAAGATGTCCGTGATCGCAGAAGAAGCGCCAGAGGCCTACAAGGACATTGATAAAGTGGTCGACATAACCCACAGGGCAGGAATAGCTAAAAAAGTTGTTAGGCTGGTGCCCATTGGGGTAGCGAAAGGCTGATTCGGGTGCTTTCGAAGACCAACATTTCCGTGCTGCTGCCGGCCTCGTTGGTGGCGGACTCATCTGATCTCCGCCAGATCACCTTGAAGGTTGGCATGACGGGTCGTGCGCTGGCGATATTCCGGGTTGACCGGGTTTGTATCTATAACGACGATGACCCTAGAGTCAAGCATCAAGAAGAGCAGGCTAGGATCATCAAGTCCCTTTTAAGTTACATTGAGACGCCCCAGTATCTGCGCAAGATCCTTTTCCCCCGTTCTGATGAGCTCAGATACGCGGGGCTGCTCTACCCGCTGCGGACACCTAATCACCCACTTCAAGATGAGAAAAATCGGGAAGGGGATTACCGCGAGGGAGTCGTTATTGAGTCGGGTGAAAGAAGCATTTTGGAGCTAGGCCTGCCGGAGAAGGGAGTATTTAACGGAAAGCTGCCCTTAAAGCAGCGGTTGACGTTGAGGCTCGGCGGCAGATTCGGAAATTTTATACAGGTTACACCGCTGGCTCGAGAAGAGATTCCGGAGTACTGGGGGTTCAGCATCACGCACGCGAAAAGCCTCTCGGAGGGCTTAAAAGCAGTTGACTCCGATTACTACATTGGTACATCGCGGCGAGGGCAAAATTTATATGAAGCCGTGCAGGCGATAAAGAGTAGCAAACCTCGTAGCGTGGCGGTAGCATTCGGGGGCCCCTATGCAGGGCTCTTCGAAATCTGCGAGCGTCAGGGCGTCGATGCTTTAGAGCTATTCGACGTCGTTATAAATGTGGTCCCGAACCAAGGCACAGCCACAGTTCGGACCGAGGAAGCGCTTGTGGCCGCGCTCTCGCTGCTGAATGCACTCATAGAGGGATAAAATGGGAAAGCGAAAACACCACCCGCGGTTGGGTTCACTCGCCTACATGCCGCGCGTGCGGGCTCCTAGTCCAGTAGCTCGCGTGCGAGCATGGCCAGCGGAAGCAAGGTTAGGTCTGCAGGGAGTTGCGGGTTACAAGGCAGGGATGATCAACCTCTTCATGATCGATGACCGCAAGGGGTCGCTGACAAAGGGCCAAGAGATAAGTGTGCCAGCGACGGTTGTGGAAGCACCTCCGATGGTCGTCTGCGCGGTTAGGCTTTACAGCTCGAGCCCGAGAGGTTTGAGAACAATTGGAGAGGTCTGGGCTAGCGAGGTCCCGAAGGACCTCCTCCGCTTGGTCAGCAGACCTAAAAAATTTGACGCCCAGAAGGCCATCGAGCAGGCCGAAGCTTTGGTAAAGTCGGGTGAAGTTTCTGAGATCCGCGTTTTGGTCGGCACACAACCTAGATCCACCAACTTGTCCAAGAAAAAGCCGGATGTGGTTGAGATAAGAGTTGGTGGCAGCTCCATCGAGGAACGCTGGAATTATTCAAAGGGTCTTCTGGGCAAACAGGTTCGGTCGGCTGAGGTTTTCAAGGAGGGGGAGTTTGTCGACGTTCTCGCGATCACCAAGGGCAAAGGATTCCAAGGCCCGGTCAAGCGCTGGGGCATCAAGATTTTGCCGAGGAAGAGCGATGACGGGCGCCGGCAGGTCGGCACTCTTGGTCCATGGTCACCGCCTAGGATCTTCTGGACAGTTCCGTCGGCGGGACAGATGGGATATCACCAGCGCACGGACTTCAATAAGAGAATTTTAAAGATAGGCACGGATGGTAAGGAGGTTACGCCAAGCGGTGGATTTCTCCGTTATGGGCCGGTGAAGGGCGATTACATAGTTCTCGCTGGATCGGTTCCCGGTCCGACTAAAAGGCTTCTCCAACTGAGACGCCCGGTAAGGCTTCATCAAGGAGTTCCTACTTCCACACCATCAATCACATATATAAGCACAGCTTCGCAGCAGGGGGCATAAACATGAAGGTTCAGGTTCTCTCCCTTGATGCAAAACCTGTTGAAGAAATAGAACTCCCAGAGATATTTGACACCGAGGCTAGGCCAGATGTTGTTAAGCGCGCTGTCTTGGCCGCGCAGTCGGCTAGAATTCAACCTTGGGGCCCGGATCCAATGGCGGGCAAGAGGACATCGGCTGAGACGTGGGGCAAAGGATTCGGAGTTTCGAGGATCAGGAGGGTTAAGGGCACAAAGTATCCGGCGTCTGGAATGGGTGCATTTGCACCCCACGCTGTCGGCGGCAGACGGGCCCACCCACCCCGCGTTGAGAAAGTGGTCGTGGAAAGGATAAATAAGAAAGAGCGGCATCTTGCGATAAGATCTGCGATCGCGGCAACAAAGAACAAAAAGCTTGTCGCTTCCAGAGGTCATGCGGTTGATAAAATTACGGCTTTTCCCATTGTTATCACCGATGAGCTGGAAGGGCTGAAGAAGGCTGCCGAGGTCAAAATAGCTTTGGCTAAGCTCGGCTTGGACAAGGAACTCGAACGAGCTTCAGAAGGTGTGCGCGTTAGGGCCGGGCGGGGCAAGATGAGGGGCAGGAGGTACAAGAGGGCTGTCGGACCATTGATTATTATAAGCGAGGACAGGGGGATAACTCGGGGAGCGAGGAATCTGCCCGGAGTGAGTGTGGCCAAGGTAAACGAGTTGAACGCAGAGCTCTTGGCTCCGGGCGGCGTGCTAGGCAGGTTGACTGTTTGGACGAACTCTGCTATACGGAAGCTGGCTGAGGGGCTGTACTCATGAAGGATCCTCACACGGTAATACTATACCCGCAAGCCACCGAAAAAGCGGTGAAGATGATTGAATCTGAGAATAAGCTAATTTTCGTCGTAGACAATGCCGCGACCAAGTCGGATATAAAGAACGCGATAGAGACACTTTTTGAGGTCAAGGTGAAAAAGGTGTCGGTTGAGATTACCCCAGATGGAAAAAAGCGCGCCTACGTGAAGCTGGCACCGGAGTTCATGGCTGACGAGATAGCGTCGAAGCTGGGGATGATCTGATGGGCAAGCGTTTGAGGGCACAGCGGCTGGGTGACGGTTCTCCCACCTACAGGGCGAAAAGCTGGAGGAGGCTAGGAGAGGTCAGTCTTCCTCCTTCCGACAGGACTGGAGAAGCGGTGGTCGTAGACATAATCCATGAACCGGGTAGGAATGCCCCGATTGCACAAATAAGGTATGGGGATGGTCAGGAGCGCTTGGTCATAGCACCGGAAGGGCTCAAGGTCGGCGACAGAGTGATGGCGGGAATTTCTGCCGAGATAAAAGCCGGCAATACCCTGACGTTGGCCGAGATACCTGAGGGCACACCGATTTACAACATAGAGTCTAAGCCCGGGGACGGTGGAAAATTAGTCAGGGCGGCCGGTTCGCATGCACTTCTGATAGGCCATGATGTGGGCCGCGCGAGCGTACAGCTTCCCTCTGGTGAGATAAAGGAAATGGATCCGCGATGCCGCGCAACAATTGGGGTGGTTGCCGGTGGGGGTCGCTTGGAGAAACCATTAGTGAAGGCCGGTAAGCGACACCACATCATGCTTGCGAAGGGCAAGCCCTACCCGCACACGAGAGCCGTGGCGATGAACATAGTAGATCACCCGTTCGGAGGCGGCAGAGGAAAGAATGCGGGCAGACCGAAGACAGTTGCTAGGGGTGCCCCGCCGGGCCAGAAAATAGGGTTAATAGCCGCTAGAAGGACAGGTAAGAGGTGAACGCATGCCAAAGAAGTTCATGTACCGCGGTTTTACGCTCGAGGACCTACAGAAGCTACCACTGGATGACTTCGCAAAGTTGTTGCCAGCGCGCCAGCGCAGATCACTCTTAAGGGGGTTCACAGCAAAGCAGAAGAAGTTGATCGAGAGGATCAGGAAGGCGAGGTCCTCTGGCAAGGACACGCCGATACGGACGCACAGCCGGGACATGGTGATAATCCCAGAGATGGTGGGCCTAAAGTTCGCGGTCCACAATGGCAAGGAATTTTTGGTCGTGGAGATAAAACCGGAAATGGTCGGGCATCGCCTTGGCGAGTTTGCCCTGACGAGAAAGAAGGTCACGCATGGGACTCCGGGCATCGGTGCCACGAGAAGTTCCATGTATGTGCCGTTGAAGTGATTTTCATGCCCAAGTTCGGTTACTCTGCCAAAATAGAGGGCCCAGTTGCGATGGCATTGGGGAAGGAGAGAAGGATCTCTCCCAAGCAGGCAATGGAGGTCTGCAGGGCTATAAAAGGGATGAGTTTAAGCGCCGCCAAGGAATACCTTGAGGCCGTGCAGATGAAGAAAAAACATGTGCCGATACTGCGCCACCGAAAAAAGGTCGCTCACCGAGGGCCGAAGGGCAGCGGCCAGTATCCTGTAAAAGCAGCGCGCGAAATTCTCAAGGTACTGAAGAACGCGGAGGCTAACGCAGCTTACAAAGGTTTGGACCTAGAAAAACTCAGGGTTGTTCACGCCAGCGCTTACAAGGGCATTTCAATTCCGGGCTATTTTGCTCGAGCCTTCGGACGGACATCACCAGCGATCTCGCCAATGACGAACATCGAGATAATTCTTAAAGGTTGATTGGATGCCAGTTGAAAGAAATTTCATAAAGCAGGGTATCAAGCGCGTGGAGCTAGAAACTTTTCTTGAGAATGAGCTTTCACGGGCTGGTTATGGCGGCGTTGATATAAAGAGGATCCTCACCGGCACGCGGGTCACTATTTACGTTGAAAGGCCCGGGATGGTGATCGGCAAAAAAGGAAAGAGCATCAAGCAGCTAACGGATGATTTGGAGCAAAAGTTTGGTTTGGAGAAGCCTCAGGTTGAGGTGGTGGAAATCCCCAAGCCGCAGCTTTCCGGTCCGATAATGGCGAAGCACATCGCCTTCGCCCTTGAGCGAGGTTTGAGCGTCCGCAGAGTTGGTCAGAGCATGGTTCGGACGATAATGGAGGCGGGGGCAAGAGGCGTGGAGATCATAATCTCTGGTAGGATCGCTGGAGAGCGTTCCAGGAGCGCGCGCTTTTACGAGGGATATCTAAGCAAGGCAGGCGAGCCGGCTAAAAACTTAGTCAGCCGCGGTCAGGCCGTTGCCAAGTTAAAGCCGGGAATAGTTGGGATAAAGGTCAGCATAATGCCCCCGGACGTTGCATTGCCGGGCGAGATAAAGATCGCGAAAGAGGAAGTTAAGGCCGAAGCGGAGGCCAAAGCGCAGCCAGCCGTTGAAAAGGAAGAAATAGTTAAAACGACCGAGAAGACTTCCGAAGAGGGTGCTACTGATGGCGACGCTCAGGGCTGATGAGATAAGGTCAATGAGCCTAGATGAGATGTTGCAAAAGCTGAGGGAGTTCAGAGGAGAGTTGGCCAGGGCAAGGGCCACGGCAGCCGCAGGCGGTTCCTTAGAAAATCCAGCAAGGATACGCGAACTCAAGCGGGCAGTCGCTAGAATACTCACCATAATAAGAGAAAAACAGAGAGGGGGTGTGTGAGCACTGCAAGAGATTTGCAAGGTTTGTGGTCTACCGAAAGAGCTATGCGTCTGTGAAGAGATAGCGCGTGAGCAGCAACGAATAAACGTATATGTGATAAAGCGCAAGTTCGGTAAAGTCGTCACGATCATCGAAGGACTTGATGACAAACAGGTCAGCATTAAGGACCTTGCCAAGAAGCTGAAGTCGGAGCTTGCTTGTGGCGGGACTTGGAAAGACGGACGCATAGAACTGCAGGGACACCACGAACAACGCGTAAAGGAAGTGCTTGTGGGTCTTGGGTTCACACCCGAGATGATAGACATGAGGTAGGTGACGTCATGCCGGTGACTAAAAAGAACGTCAAGCAGCACGAGCTCATAGGGCTCGAGGCACAGGTCATAAGTAGCTCTGATCCTAGGATCTTGGGGGTCTACGGCAAGATCCTGGATGAGACGCGGGACATGCTTGTGATAGAGCACATGTCTTCAGCGAAGATAGTTCCAAAGGCAGGTTCATCCTTCGAAATAAAGTTGCCTGATGGCCAGAAAGTGGTCATTGAAGGTAACAAGTTGGTCGGGCGGCCTGAGGAGAGAGTCAGGCGAAAGAGGTGAAGGCGATGGTTGGGATGGGAATTGAGCCCCCGAAAGAAAGATGTTCTGACCTCAGATGCCCCTTCCATGGTAAACTTTCAGTCAGAGGTAGGGCCTTTGAGGGTGTGGTCGTCAGCGACAAAATGGCCCGAACGGTAACAGTTGAACTGGAGGGCATGCGCCGCATAGCAAAGTATGAGAGGTATGAGCGGAGGACATCGAAGTACCACGCCCACAACCCACCCTGCATTTCAGCGAAAGTGGGAGATAAAGTAAAGATAATGGAATGCAGGCGGCTGAGCAAGACGAAGGCATTCGTGGTCGTGCAGAAGTTGAGGTGATGGTGTGGGAAAGAAAGGTGCCGGAACGGCGATAGGCGTAAGTGCGGTTACTCCGGTAAGATCACTTCCGGTCGGGGCAAGGCTGTTTGTTACCGACAATACCGGTGCTAGGGAGATCCAGATAGTAAATGTTATGGGTTACAAAGGGAGGCGCAGGGCCATGGGCAAAGCCGGAGTGGGTGACCGGATAGTCGCTTCAGTAAAAAAGGGAACGCCAGAACTTCGGAAGCAATTGGTTCAGGCGGTTGTGGTGCGCCAGACTAAGGAGTATCGCCGCACCGACGGCTTGCGCGTGAAATTCGAGGACAACGCGGCCGTGTTGATAACACCAGAGGCGGCACCCAGAGGCTCTGAAATAAAGGGCCCAATCGCGAGGGAATCCGCCGAAAGGTGGCCGAAGGTTGCAGGGATAGCTTCGATAGTGGTGTAACTTATGGTTTCCAAGCTACCAAGAAAACAGCGCGCGAGGCTTTACTCGATGCCGTTTCATAGGAAGCACAAACTTTTGGCCGCGAGGCTCAGCAAGGATTTAAGGGAAAAATACAAGATCAAATCCCTTGCAGTGAGAAAGGGAGATCGGGTGAGGATTTTGCGTGGCGACTTCAAGAAGCTGGAGGGAGAGGTCTTGAGTGTGGACACTAAAAATCAGACCATCACCGTGCAGGGAGCGGTGATAACCAAGAGTGACGGCACTCAGATAAACAGGCCCATCCGTCCCTCAAATGTTATGTTGTTAAAGCTCGTTGAGGACAAGGAACGCCTGCGAAAGATAGAGGGGGTGTCAGGAGTTGGCTAAGAAGGGCGGTAGCAGGCAGGTAAAGCGTTACGCTGCGTCGCGGGCACTGAAGCTACCCCGCAAGTCTCTGGTCTGGATCATGAAGCCAGCACCGGGGCCACATCCGGTGAACAGTTCGATCCCGCTTCGGGTTTTGTTGCGCGATTACCTTTCCATAGCTAGGACTTCACGGGAGGCCGATGGAGTAATTTATAAGGGCGAGGTGCTAGTTGACGGAAAAGTTAGGCGTTCGCCGGATTTCCCGGTCGGTTTCATGGATATAGTTAGTTTGCCGGCTCTTGACTGCAGCTACAGGATCTTGCTTGATCATCGAAGGAGACTGACCCCGGTGAAAACTTATTCTTCCGAGGCTTCATTCAAGCTCTGTAAAGTTGTCAGGAAGCAGTACATAAAGGGTAAGAAAATCCAGCTCACTCTCCACGATGGCAGGAATATCGCCGGAGATTTCTTGGAACACAAACCGGGTGATGTTTTGAAGTTATCCCTGCCGGAGCAGAACATTTTGGAGAGGATACCCTTCGAGGTTGGAAGCATGGCGATGGTAACCGGAGGTAGCAATGTCAGCAAGGTCGGCAAGATAACAGAGATAAAAATGATTTCGGGAACTCAGCCAAACATAGTCACGCTCGAAAAAGATGGATTGACCTTCCAGGCGCCGGAACACTACATTTTTGTTTTGGGTAAGGAAAAGCCAGCTATCAGCTTATCGGTGAGTGAATGAATCCAATGCGCGAAATTAGAGTTGAGAAAGTAGTGCTGAACATCGGCGTCGGCGAGGGTGGCGAAAAACTTGCCAAGGCGGAAAAAGTTCTGGAGATGATAACCGGTCAAAAACCCGCCCGGACCCAGGCTAGAAAGTCGGTCAGGGATTGGAAGATAAAGGAGGGGGAGCCGATAGGCTGTAGAGTAACGCTTCGTGGAGAGCGGGCTGTTAAGACATTGAAAAGGTTGCTCGATGCAGTTGACAATAAGATCAAGGCGACTTCTTTTGATGATGGTGGCAATGTTTCCTTTGGCATTAAAGAGCACATTGATATACCCGGAGTGTCATACGACCCTGAGATAGGCATGTTTGGCATGAATGTTTCTGTGGCTCTAGAAAGGCCGGGTTATAGGATAAAGAGAAGGCGTTTGCTCCGTAGACCAGTTCCGAGGAGTCATAAGATTTCCAAAGAGGAAGCGATAAATTTTATCTCTAGTAAGTTTGGGGTGGAGGTGTTACAGTGACGAAAAAAAAGTTTGGAAAAGGGGCCCACAGGTGCATGCACTGCGGCAGCTACGGTCACGTTTATCAGCAGTACGGGCTGAGGCTCTGCCGCCGCTGCTTCCGGGAGCTAGCTCCCAAAATGGGGTTCTCCAAATACAGCTGAGGCACGACCATGTTATTTGATCCACTTGCGAATGCTCTTTCGAAGATTGATAATTATGAGCGAGCTAGGAAGAGAGAGGTTGTGGTCTCGCCCGCTTCCAAGCTGATCAGGGAAGTCTTCCAGATAATGCAGGAAGAGGGCTTCATAGGCGCCTTTGAGTTCATCGATGATGGCAAGGCGGGCAAGTTCAGGGTTGAGTTGAAGGGAAAAATAAACAAATGCGGGGCGATAAGGCCAAGATACGCGACGAAGGAAAGTGAATATGAGAAATGGGAAAAACGCTACCTCTTGGCCGCTGGTTTTGGGGTGCTTGTAGTTTCAACATCGAAGGGTGTGATGACGCACACAAAGGCAAAGGAGTTGGGGCTCGGCGGAAGGCTGATTGCGTACGTCTTTTGATTTCGTTGAGTAACCTCACGCTTTTAACGGAGAAAAACTGAGGGTAGACGGGACAAAGAGAAATGGTGAATATGTCGCGCATAACACAGGAAAAAATTGAAGTGCCGGAAGGTGTAGAGGTCAAGGTCGAGGGCAAGACTGTTGAGGTTAGTGGAAAGAAGGGGAAACTTTCACGAAAATTGGATCTGCCCAATCTGCGGATAAAAGCCGATGGCCGCAACATCAGGTTGGAGATAGTATCTTTGCGAAGAAGGGACAAGGCAGCACTTGGCACAGTCAAGGCACACATATTGAACATGATAAAAGGCGTTTCGGATGGCTTCGTCTATAAATTGCGCACCGTGTACTCACATTTTCCGATAACGGTGAAGGTCGAGGGAAAGCGCGTCACCATAAATAATTTTCTCGGCGAGAGGTCCCCACGCGTCGCGGACATTGTCGGCGATGTCACGGTCGAGGTCAGTGGCGATGATATTTTCGTAAAGGGCATAAACAAGGATGATGTCGGCCAGACAGCGTACAATATCGAGCAGGCGACCTCCGTGAAGTACAGAGATCGCAGGATTTTCCAAGACGGTTGCTACATAGTTGAACGGTCGTGATCTTATGGAGAAAAAACGTTTGCCAAAGTTCAGGCGCCAGGAATGGTTTAGATTCAAAAGGCTTGGCGAGAAGTGGCGCAGGCCTAGAGGAAGGGATAGCAAGCTGCGCGTTCGAAAGAGCGGCAAGGGTAGCCTAGTTTCCATTGGCTATCGGGTTCCTAGGATCATGAGGGGCTTCCACCCATCAGGCCTTGCTGAAGTTTTGGTAAAAAGACCATCAGAACTTGAAAAAATTGATGCCAGCAAACAGGTGGTCAGGATAGCTTCAAGTGTCGGCAGGAAAAAGAGAGAGCAGATTTTAAAAAAGGCGGAGGAGCTGAGGATAAGGGTGTTGAACCCGGGGGTTAAAAAGAATGAAGCTGGACACGAAGAAAAGGCTAGCGGCTGATATTCTCAAAGTGGGTGTGAATAGGGTCTGGATTGATCCCGCCCGCTCCGTCGATGTTTCGTCCGCGATCACCCGCGATGATATCAAAGCTCTGATAAAACAGGGCGTTATTAAGGCCAAGCCGGAGACGGGGATCAGTCGTGGCAGACGGAGGTCACGATTACTGAAACGTAAAGTTGGCAGGCGCGGTGGAATGGGCTCCCGCAAGGGCGCAAGCGGTGCCAGGATGCCGAAGAAAGCTAACTGGATAAAGACAGTTCGTCCGTTGCGGGCTAGGCTAAAACAGCTGAGAAAAGAGGGTGTGATAGGCCAGGGCGAGTATCGAAAGCTCTACAAGATGATAAAGGGCGGTTCCTTCAGGAGTAAAGCGCACCTGAATCTTTACCTAAAGGAGAGAGGAATTTTAAAGTGATCTGGATGACGTCCCAGGGTCCTCGCTTCAGGGTTCAATTCCGGCGAAAAAGGGAAGGTAGAACGGACTACAGGCACAGGCTAAAGATATTGAGGTCTAACAAGCTGAGGCTGGTCGTTAGACTTTCGCTGAAACACGTTTCAGCACAGATTGTAAAGTTCTCACCTACTGGCGACATCACGTTGGCGTCAGCGCACTCGAAACAGCTAGCGGAGTTCGGCTGGAAAAACGGGACATCAAATTTGCCCTCGGCTTATCTCGTCGGACTTCTTTGTGGTTACCGTGCCCTGAAATCAGGGGTAAAGGAAGCAACCTTAGACATAGGGATGAGTCATCCCACTAGGGGCGGAAAGATTTTTGCTGTGCTGAAGGGGGCCGTGGATGCCGGCCTGCAAGTACAGCACGATGAGGAAGTGCTTCCGAGCGACGAACGGGTAAGAGGTTTGAGCATCTCCCAGCACGCAGAGAAGTTGAGGAAAAAGGATGAAAAAGAGTATCAGTTGAGATTCTCAAGCTATTTATCCCGTGGTTTGAATCCAGAACAGATACTAGAACACTTTAATTCGGTCAAGCAGGAAATTATCAAGCAGTTCGGTGGCTAAAATGAAGAGACGCGCGATGGAGGAGTTCAACATAGACCTGTGGCAGCCCCGCACCAGTTTGGGCAAGGAGGTTAAAGAGGGCAGGATAACAGATATTTCTCAGATCCTGCGATCCGGAAAACCCATCAAGGAAAGCGAGATAGTCAGCGCCCTTGTCCCGAATATCCAAGAGGAAATCTTGGAGGTTGGATTGGTCCAGAGGATGCACAAGTCAGGTCGAAGGGTAAAATATAGAGTGGTGGCCGTGGTGGGAAACAAAGATGGGATAGTGGGAGTCGGGCACGGCAGTGCGAGGGACATCGGCTCCTCGATAAGAAAGGCCGTCACGGTGGCGCAGCTGAACGTCGTCGAGGTGGCAAGGGGTTGTGGCAGTTGGGAATGCAGGTGTGGACGGAGCCACTCTGTGCCTTTCGAGGTCACCGGCAAGAGTGGAAGTGTCAAGGTCATTATAAAACCAGCGCCACGGGGACTTGGGCTAGCGTCGGCAGAAATTCCGAGGACGATACTCCGCATGGCGGGGATACAGGATGCATGGACGAGGACCGAGGGTAAGACGCGCACAACTCTCAACTTTTCTATGGCCGTGATGAATGCGCTGAAGCAGACCACAAGGGTGGTCATGGGCGACAGGTACAGGGGGCGCGTGTCGATTGGAAAGGTGGGTGTTGTAAGTGGGTAAACTGGCAGTAATCAAGCTCCGAAGCGATATCAACGCGAGGCAGGAAGTCAAGGACACGCTGAGGATGTTGGGGCTAATGCGCGTCAATCACTGCGTCATTGTTGATGATAATAAATCCGTGCTTGGCATGATAAAAAAGGTCAAGGACTATGTCACTTGGGGCGAGATCAGGCCTGATGTTTTGGAGCGTCTTCTGGTGAAAAGAGGCAGGCTCCCCGGCGGTAAGCGGGTGACGGAAGAGTTCATTAAGACCACGTCAAAATTTCAGTCCGTGGCAGAGCTGGCAGTAGCCGCGGAGAGAGGCAGCGTTGAACTCGGTGAAATCGGTATTAAAAAGATCTTCAGACTCCACCCGCCTCGGAGAGGATATAAGTCGACAAAACGCCCAGTAAAGGATTCAGGCGATTTGGGGTATCGCGGTGACAAGATAAACGATTTAATCAACCGAATGATGTGAGTTCCATGACCGTACGCAGAAAAAGAAAGGTAAAGTCTCAGCGCGGCAAGCGCACCTATGGTAGAGGCTGCTCCAAGAGGGGGCGCGGCAGCGGCGAGAGAGGCGGCACCGGGATGAGCGGCGGGCACAAACACAAGTGGTCGTACGTTATCAGGTACATGCCTGATTATTTTGGAAAGCACGGCTTTACACGCCCGGCGGCAGTGCGCGGCAGCGTCAGAGCCATAAATGTTGGTGAAATCGACGAGAACTTGGACAAGTTCGTGGAACTGGGTGTGGCTAAACGTGAGGGAGACAAGTTCGTCGTAGATGTTAATAAGTTAGGCTTTGATAAGGTTCTTGGCGGCGGCCGGGTGACTCGCTCGTTAGAAGTCACGGCAAAGTCTTTCGTCGATTCTGCTAAGCGGAAGCTTGAAGAAGCTGGTGGCAAGGCTATCGCTGGGTGAAGGCGATGGACGAGGGGAAAGAGCAAGAGCCGCGTTCAAAGCTTTATGCGCTTGACCCGGTTGTCCGCAGGCTGCCAGAAGTAGCAGTTCCCAAGCGGAGAGTTCCCTTCAAGGAGAGGTTCATCTGGACTGGAGTGGCTCTTATTATTTTCTTCTTGATGTCTCAGATTCCACTCTATGGAATAGCGAGGCGAGAGCCATTCGTCGACACAAATGGGAATGGTGTTTTTGACTTCATTGACGCCAACGGTAACGGAGTAATGGACTCAGGTGAGAATGCCCTAGAGTCTTTCACAGATTTGAATGGCAACGGCGTTTGGGATGCGGGGGCTCAAAATTTCTTTGGCCAGCTCAGGTATGTCCTTGCAAGCCATTCGGGCAGCTTGATGGAACTGGGGATAGGTCCGATTGTGACTGCGGGAATTGTAATGCAGCTTCTGGTAGGAAGCAAGATAATAGGTTTGGATTTATCAGAAGGCGAGGACCGCGCCTTGTTTACTGGGGTTCAAAAGTTTTTGGCGATAATTATGGCCCTGTTCGAGGGCTCGATGCTCGTGCTTGCCGGGACTTATGGCAAAAGCGTGGGGTTGCTGAGCCCCGCGGGGCTGTTGATCCTTCTGCAGCTCACGCTTGGCGCCATCGTCGTGATATATCTTGACGAGGTTGTTTCAAAGTACGGGTTTGGTAGCGGGGTGAGCCTGTTCATAGCTGGCGGCGTCGCCATGACCGTCGTCTGGGAAGCCTTGAACCCGGCCACCGGTGTGATCCCGAACATGATCGGTACTGTGATCAGCAATGGAGATGTGGTCAGTAACTTCCTAAGGCCCCATCTGCCGAACATGATGGGTTTGATAGCGACGGTTATCATATTTTTAATAGTCGTTTACGCTGAGAGCATGAGGATAGAGATTCCACTTGCCTACGGCAGATTTGGAGGGGTGAGGGGCCGTTATCCGATAAGGTTCCTTTACACTTCGAATATTCCGGTGATCTTAGCGATGACGGTGTTCGCAAACATGAAGATTTTCGCAGCCATCCTTAACGCACCGTGGATTTCTTACTACACGGATGCGCCCAACGGCCTAGCTCAAGTTGCCGCTGACCCAGTTAGGGCAGTGCTTTACATGGCAATTCTGGTACTCGCGAGCATGGGGTTCGCTTATCTGTGGGTCCATATGACTGGAATGGGACCGAGCGATGTGGCAAAGCAGCTGGATGATTCTGGCCTGTTAATTCCGGGTTTCCGACGCGACGTGAGGATCATGGAGTGGGTTCTGAGCAGGTACATCATGACCGCGGCGCTGCTCGGCGGAGCCTTTGTGGGATTTCTTTCAGCCGGAGCAGACTTTCTCGGTGCCTTGGGCAGCGGGACTGGCATCTTGCTGACGGTCGGTATCATGTATAGCTTATACCAAGAAATAGCCAAAGAACAGGTCGCGGAGATGTTTCCAGCCGTTAGGAGGTTATTTGGTGAGTGAGAGAATAGTTATTGTCACGGGCGTGCCCGGTTCTGGCAAGACCACGCTGATGAAGGAGGCCCTCAAAGAATTAAGGTCAATGGGGACCGAGTATCAGGTCGTTAACTATGGGGACGTGATGCTAGAGCTCATGCAGTCTAGAACCGGCATAACCAATCGAGATGTCATGCGAGAGATCTCATTGAGATCCTACGTTGACATCCAACGCGAGGCATCAAGGCGAATTGCCCGCATGGCCAGACTGAAACCCGTTCTTGTCGATACCCATTGCCTCGTGAAGAGGCCGGAGGGATACTACCCTGGTCTGCCGAGGTGGGTCTTGGATGAACTTCGGCCGGAATCAATAATCTTGGTGGAAGCCAAGCCGGAGGAGATCGCGGGTAGGCGGGCTAAGGACATGACGAGGAGCAGGACTAGGGAGTTAGCGGATGAAATATACGAGCACCAGCAGTTGAACCGTGCGGCGGCGATGGCTTACGCAGCGCTTTCCGGGGCGTCAGTGTTGATAATCCAAAACAGTGATAAAGGGTTTAAAAAAGCGGTGAATAATATAGTCTCAGCGCTAAGGTGAATTTAATGCAAAAAAAACTTGTGATCCTGCTGACGGTAATCGCGATATCATCCTCGCTTCTGCTCTCTGGTCTGGCACGGGCTCAAGAGCAAGGCGACAGCGAGGACCTTTTCAGCATACTCAATAAGCTTGATATCTCAGCCTCGTCGTTACGGAAGGGTGAAAGCGAGCCGGCTAAGGCCTCCATCAGGTCAGCTTTTGATCTATATGAGATAAAGTTCAGCCCCAGCGTGTCAAAGATAGACGCTCTGCTGGACAATCAGATTAGGGATAAATTCGTGGTGGTTTCTCAGACCCCATCTGAGCCCGACATCTTGTCGTTGAGATCAGATGTGTCTCGAGCCGCCTCGTTGATAGGCGTTCGCCTGTCGCCTCTTTTTGAGTATTCTATTTTCATAGTCTTGGGAATCGGCTTTGTTGCAGCTTTTTTTGTGAATTTTGTATCCAAGAAAATGGTGAACTGGGAGCTGATAAAGCAGAACAAGGTAAAAATAGCCGAATTTCAGAAGGAATATCGCGAGGCCATGAAAAAACGGGACATGAAGCTGGTGCACAAGCTTCAGCAGCGGCAGCCTGAGATAAACAAACTCATGATGCAAAACACCTCGCAAAATTTAAAGCCAACCATTATTTACATTGTCCCGCTTTTTCTGTTGTGGATATCCTTAGGCGGTTTGTTCAGGGGTTGGATCGTGGCTTGGTTGCCATTCTTCAGGATAGATATCCCCTTCATTGGACCCCTAGTTGTTTTTGGGGTGGGCTGGTGGTACTTTATAACCTACCTCGGATTCTCCCAAATTTTAAGAAAAGTAATGATTGGTGATTAGGTGCCCGCACGGAGATACAGGTCTAGGAGCTACAAGGAGAAGCAGATTCACACGCCAGGTGGACGGGTGAGAAGGCACTACAAAGAGAAAAGAAAAGCCGCCGCAGTCTGTGCTTCTTGCGGTAGACCACTGGGCGGCGTGCCTAAGATAGCTGAAGGTAATATCGGACGCCTACCGCGGAGTTCAAGGATGCCCAACCGGCCTTTCGGCGGTTATTTTTGCGCCGCCTGCACTCGAAGGGTTTTGTTAGAGAGAGTCAGGACCTGAGATCATGGTAGCCGTCGCTATAAGCGGCCTGCACGGTGCCGGGAAGTCTACGGCTGCTAAAGCTCTTGCCAAAAGATTTAAAAGTCTCAGATACGTTTGTGCAGGCGATATTTTCAGACAGTTCATGAAAGAACGCGGCATGTCGTTAAAAGAGGGCCAGAGGTATGCGGAGCTGCATCCTGCTGTTGATCGCATGATTGACCGGAAAATTGCCGACGCCGCTAGAGGTGACAAAGTCTTACTCGATGCCCGTCTGGCAGGTTGGTTTGCGAAAAAAGCAGATATCAAGATATTCCTCACTGCCCCCATGAAAGTCAGGGTAATGAGAATAGCCCAAAGGGAGGGGCGAAGATATCGTGACGTTTATGAGGAAACTGTTAGAAGGGAAAAAAGCGAGGCGAGGAGGTTCAAAAGGTTATACAACATCGACGTGAATGATTACTCGATATTCGACATCGTGCTAAATACAGAACGATTGTCCATAGCGGAAACAACCAAGATACTCGTGGCGGCAATTGAAACCGTTATGAAAAGGAGGCGATAAAATGGTGATGGAAGTGGGGCGGGTCTGTGTAAAGATCGCTGGACATGAAGCCGGCAGACGCTGCGTGATAGTAGAACCGCTGGATGACAATAATGTTGTCATTAGCGGGCCAAGGGTCAAGCGCAGGCGCTGCAACATTGCCCACCTTGAGCCGACTGATAAGAAACTCGATATTCAGAAGGGGGCCTCCGAAGAAGAGATAAAGCGGGCCTTTGAAGCGGCTGGTTTGAGCTAGGTGTTTAAATTGGCAAAGCTGCCCGCAGATATTGAACGTGAAACGCTTACGAGAAGTCACGATACTACAGACCCGGAGTACGGTTGCGAGCCGACAAAGCGTTCGATTAGAGAACACATTAAACTTGGTATGATTAACCTCGACAAACCACAAGGCCCTACCTCTCATGAGGTTGTGGCTTGGATCAAGCTTCTGCTGGACCTCCGCAGAGCGGGACACGGGGGAACTCTGGATCCAGGAGTCAGCGGAGTGCTTCCGATAGCACTTGAGGATGCTACAAAGGTTACGCAGACTTTACTGTTGTCAGGCAAGGAATATGTCGGCGTGATGCATCTGCATGGGGATGTACCACAGCACAAACTGGAGCAAGTTCTATCAGAGTTTCAAGGCGAGATTTACCAAAGACCGCCGATGCGCGCGGCCGTCAGGCGCCTGCTTCGGTCAAGAATAATTTATTATATCGAACTCCTCGAGCGTGAAGGCAGGGATGTTCTCATGCGGGTCGGTTGCGAAGCTGGGACCTACATGCGTAAGCTGATGTACGATGTAGGAGAGGCGTTAGGATGTGGAGCCCACATGAGCGAGCTGCGCCGCACCCGGACAGGACCATTTTTGGAGAAGAATGCTGTCAAACTGCATGATCTTTCGGACGCTTACGCATTTTGGCGGGAGGAAGGTCGAGAGGAATATCTACGTGAAACTATACTGCCCGTTGAAACATCCGTGCAACATTTGCCAAAGATAGTTGTACGTGATGGAGCAGTTGATGCCGTCTGTCACGGGGCGAGCTTGGCGGCTCCAGGAGTGCTTTCGGTTGAGTCAGGAATTTCAGCCGGAGATCTCGTCGCCATTTTCACTCTGAAAGGTGAGTTGATCGGGCTGGCGCATGCGACCATGAGTTCAAAGGAAATTTACGAGGCCGAGCATGGGATCGTGGCCAAGCCGGAGAGAATCGTGATGAGGCCCGGAACCTACCCCAGAAAGTGGAAGTGACCTCCCGTTAAGTGTGCCGAAAATTGACCGGACAATTTAACGGCTTTAAAGCCAAAAACACATTTTCATTGGGTGCCGGGGTGGCGTAGCCAGGAAGCGCGCGAGCCTGGAGCCAGTGACGGATAGCTCGTGGTCCTCTCGGGCCGCAGGGGTTCAAATCCCCTCCCCGGCGCCATCGCTTTTATGTTAGAAATTTTTCAGGCTGTTTTTATTTTTCCTACCAACTTCACTATTCTTAAATGCTGGAAAACAAGGGAAAGGGGGGTAAATTGACCGGAGAGTTAAGTAAAGAAGTTATGTTGGCCTTAGTTGAGGCTTTACCCGTTGACGTAACTTTTGTGGACAATGACGACAGAATACGATATTACAGCAAAAGCGAAATATTCAAGCACAAACCTTCAGAAATAGGCTTAAAGGTTCAGGATTGTCATTCCGAGAAAAGCCGAAAAAAAGTGAGTCAAATTCTTGATGATTTTAAAAACAACAAAAACGATTTTGTTGAATACTGGATAGATAAGGACAACAGGAAAATTTTGATAAGGTATTTGGCTGTGAGGAGCAAAAGTGGAGACTATTTGGGCTGTCTCGAGGTGGATCAGGATATCACGGAAATTCAAAAAATGAAAGGAGAAAAAAGACTCTTGCAAAACAACGCGGAAAACGTCTAAAGTCATTGAGAGGATGATTGACAGACTAACTTAAGGTTTTTATTAAAAGTGTAACTGTTCACCTTTCCGGCAAACCGGAACCATCTACTCTAGCTTCTAGATATCTTCTCCCGAAGTCCATGAAGCTCATCCCGCGCATCCTGCATGTCTCATTCACCGTCATGAGAACCGCATGG
>Ga0315298_1002280_pt1 | contig 32928 bp, 25 predicted proteins | sample WHS_1_MG_FD_203077 | JGI IMG/M metagenome (GOLD analysis project Ga0315298, IMG submission 203077) | Extremophilic microbial mat communities from Washburn Hot Springs, YNP, Wyoming, USA - WHS_1_MG | ecosystem: Environmental > Aquatic > Thermal springs > Hot (42-90C) | place: USA: Wyoming... | reverse complement strand
TGCTTACTTTCTTTCTCATCGCTGAGAAAGAAAGTAAGAAGGTTTTCCCTTGACCCTGCTCGGGGCAGGCTTTTTTGGTTACTTTTTCTTTGTTGCTGGAGACAAAGAAAAAGTAACAATCTAACCATAAATGTTATGGTTTAATAACTGGCCGATAAAGCAACGCCGACGGCTTTTCCCTTCGACTTTGCCTCAGGGCATGCTTTCGGTTCACTTTCTTTTGGCCGGCCAAAAGAAAGTGAACATGGGTTTTCTCTTTCTCATCGTTGAGAAAGAAAGTAAGATAGCCCCCCCCCCGCTTTTTATCCCATAAAAGCTCTACTTGATTAAAAAGTAATAAAGCATTAGAATAAAAGGGTAAATTTTAGTAATTGGAGCTTTTATGGAAATTCTAAAATCAGTTTTTCTTGGAGTTCTGCAGGGGCTTACGGAATTTTTGCCAGTATCGAGTGATGGGCATCTTTCTGTTTTAACAAGGCTTATGGATTTTCAATCCGAAAATAAACTTTTCTTTTTTGTATTCCTTCACCTTGCAACAATGATAGCTACAATAGTAGTTTTCTGGAAAGAGATAATTGCTTTAATAATTTCGCTTAAGTATATTCCTTCTTCTATTAAGAATAAGAAATGGAATCCAGATTTAAGGATGATTTTTTTGATTATTATTGCAACTATCCCGGCGGGGCTGATAGGGTTTTTATTCTCAGATCTGGTGGAGAATTTTCAAAGTAATATGAAATTGGTCGGAATTCTTTTTCTTGTTAATGGTGTATTTTTAATGGCCACAAGATGGAAAAGGGAGGGAAAGCTTAAAGAAAATGATTTTGGGTTTTCTTCTTCTTTTTTGGTAGGTTTGCTTCAAGGAATAGCAGTATTACCGGCAATATCAAGGTCAGGGCTTACTATTTCCGGTACACTTTTTATGAATGGTGAAAGGGAGTTTGCGGGAAGGTTTTCTTTTTTAATGTCGTTACCGATAATTCTGGGTGCAAATATTTTTGAGTTTTATAAGATTGGCAAAAAAGCATCATTATATTTTTCTAATGAACTTTTGCCATCTTTGGTGGGTTTTCTTGCTGCACTTATTACGGGCTTTTTAGCATTAAAATTGCTTTTGAACATAATAAAGAGAGGAAGGTTTTACTACTTTGCTTATTATTGTTTTCTAATAGGTGTTGTTACCCTGCTATTTCTTTAACTGAAGCAAGGGGCAAGGAATGAGGATTTTTCTCGGCTATGTTTTTATAGCTCTTTCGGCCTTACTTGTTCTTGCACTGGCGAGTTTTAATCCAATGGATTCTATATGGCTTACTTCAAAGGTAAATTCTCCACCAGGAAATATAGCAGGTATTCTCGGGGTATGGTTGTCTACCCCGCTTGTTATTTTATATGGAAAGTATAGTTCATTTTTGCTGAATTTTGGAATCCTTACGATTGGGGTTAATCTGTTAATTGGTTCAAAGATAGGTCGTATTCTTGTAAAAGCAACTCTTTTTGTAATAGCAACAATAAGCCTTTCGGTGATTCTTGCGACAGTTATGAATGGTGTTACATATATTGAAGCGGGGCTTATGGGACTTGCAGTATCCTCCAGTCTAAAAGAGGTTTTTCCTTCTCCGATAATAATTGTCCTGTTTGCATTTATTTTTATTGTTTCGCTTCTTTCCACAATGAAACTATTTAAGGAGTTTTCTTACTGGATTGCAAGAGCTATGGGATGGATTTTACTTTTGCCTTTTCATCTTTTTGGAATAATCGGCGGGTCTGATGAAGAGAAAGAAGGGGATTTTCTTGAGGAGAAGGTCTTTTCTCCTGATATGGAGCAGAAGAAAAAACTGGAAGTTGTAGATAAAGGTCCTGAAGTTCAGGTTAAAGAGCCACATTTTCTTAAACCAGAAAAGGAGACTTTAAAGCAAAGTATAAAGCTAAAGGAAGATTCCCCTGTATGGCTTAAAGATGAAAAGGAAAAGAAAGCGGTACTTGCAGAGGTTAATCATCTGTTTGATAAAGAAATTGAAGAAAGAAAACCAATAGAAGTTCTCTCCAAGGATTCTGCTTTGGTTCCAGCAGAAGAGAAAATGGAAGAAAAAGATCTTCTTTTTAAGCCCGAGGAAATTAAAATGGTTCCGGTTAAGGAAGTTGATAATAACAAATTGCCTCCAGAGGTTATAAAAGAGGAAGATACTCTTGAAGTGGAGGAGATTGTAGGAGAGGCAGATTATAGCGAAGTGGCGAAATCCAGAAATAAGGAGTCAGAAGAACCATTTGATCTTTTTCCGGAGGAAGAGGTTGTTAAGGATTATGTTTTTCCCGATGTAAATGTTCTTGAAAAGAGTCTTGAGAGTTATTCGAGACTGGAGGAAAGTGAGGAGATAGATAAGGTATCAAAGATTATTGAAACAACATTTGCAAGCTTCAAGATAGATATAAAGGTTTCGGGTTATTCAAGAGGGCCTGCCATTACACGCTATGAGATAATTCCTCCTTCGGGACTTAAGTTAAAGAACATTGTTAATCTTACGGATGATCTTGCCCTTAACCTTGGTACGAGAAATATAAGGATTGTGGCACCAATCGGAAACAGAAGTATCATTGGAGTGGAGGTCCCCAATAGACATCGTAAGACTGTGGCTTTAAGGGAAATAATTGCAAGCGAAGAATATAAAAATACAAAGGCAAAACTTCCATTAATTTTAGGTAAAGATATAGCGGGAAATATTATTGTTGAAGATTTAACAGAAATGCCACATTTATTAATAGCAGGTACAACAGGTAGCGGTAAAAGTGTGTATGTCAACTCTTTTATTGGTGGGATTGTTTTTAAAAAGTCATCAGAGGATGTAAAATTTATTTTTATTGATCCAAAGATGGTTGAGCTTGAGCTTTACAATGGAATTCCACATCTCCTTGCTCCGGTAATAAATGATCCTGAGGAGGCTATTGCCGTACTGGAGTGGGCATCGCAGGAGATGGATAGACGCTATAAAGTATTGAGCGACTTTGGTGTTAGAAATATGCTAGATTATAATATGGAGATTAAAAGAATTAAAGCAAGTAAACGACAGAAAGAAGAAAATAATTTAAAACATTTTCCATATATAATTATAGTCATAGATGAATTTGCTAATCTTATGTTGAGGCTCCCAAAAGAAACAGAAAAAGTTATTACTAGAATCGCTGCAATGGCAAGAGCTGTCGGGATTCATCTTGTTGTGGCAACACAGAGACCGAGCGTTGATGTTGTTACGGGAATTATAAAGGCAAATTTTCCCTCGCGAATAGCCTTTCGGGTTAGTTCTCAGACAGATTCAAGGACTATTCTTGACAAGAGTGGAGCCGAAAAACTTCTTGGTAAAGGGGATATGCTCTTTATGACACCAAATTTTACAGATATGATCAGGATTCAGTCTCCATTTGTGTCGAATGCAGATGTTGAAAATCTTGTGAGGGAGTTAAAGCGTAATGGTACAGCTGAGTATGTTATTAACCCAGAAGAATTAATGGAGAAACAATCCTCTGAAGAAATGGAATCTGAATATTCAGCCGATTACAGGCAGGATCCAATTTTTATCGAATCTTTAAAGGCCGCTGTTGAGAATAGAGAGGTTTCCGCCTCTTTTCTTCAAAGGCGTTTTAGAATAGGTTATAATCGAGCATCACGAATTATTGAGGCTATGGAAAAACTTAAAATACTAGGTCCATCCACAGGTTCCAGTAAACCAAGAGAGGTTTTAATATCACAGGAAGATCTTGTTCACTATCTAAATCCATAGGAGAAACTGGTGAAAAAAAATGCATCTGAAGTTTTTACAGAAGAAGTGAGGAATTATCTGGTTACTGCAATAGAATCCAATGATTTTCAGGAAGCTTCTTTTGTTGGAAATGTTGATAAAAATGGAATCGTTTATGAAATAGAATCTCTTGCCTACGGTAATGAGGATTCTACTCCGGTTGTGTTAATGGAGGCTTTGCGGTGGGATGTTTTAATACATAACCATCCAGGTGATGGGGAAAACAATCTGCGGGCTTCGGAACAGGATATTGCACTAGCCACAGAACTTGCGAATAAAAAAATAGGTTTCTATATAATAGATAATCAATGCAGGTTTGTTAATGTTCTTTATAAACCTGAAGGAAGGGTTTATCTTAATCCAGCAGAAATCAGGGCAATATACGAAAAGGGGGGAATACTTTCAAGAAATATAGCCTATTTTGAAAGCAGGGCAGAGCAGATCGAAATGGTAGAAAAGATTGTTGATGCAATAAATGATTCAAAGCTTCTTATTTCTGAGGCAGGAACTGGTACAGGAAAATCTCTTTCATATCTTATTCCTTCAGCGATATGGGCGGTGGAAAATAAAAAGCGGGTTATAGTTTCAACACAAACGATTAATCTTCAACAACAGATAGCCGGGAAGGATATGCTCATTGTGGAAAAGGTAATTTCAGGATATTTAAAAAAGGATGTTCATTATTCTGTATTGATAGGGAAAGGAAACTATCTCTGTAGAAAAAAATTAGCCGAATTGATTAGAGATAGAGAAAGACAGGAGACACTTTTTACTGATGAGAAAAGTAGCGATTTACTTTTTGAAATAGAGGAATGGAGTAGAAGGTGTAATGAAGGAACAGTAGGTGAGTATGGAAAATTTGTGAGCGAAGAAATCTGGGAGGAATTGGCCTGCGATAGTCTTAGCTGTACTTATCGAAAATGTCCTTTTTATGGAGATTGCTTTTATTATAAGGCAAAGCTTGAGGCAGAAAAGTCGAATGTTATAATTGTTAATCATTCACTTGTGTTCAGCACAATCGATGAACAGAGCCACAGGAGCATGTTGCCATTTTTTTCTGGAATTGTTTTTGATGAGGCACATCATATTGAGGATGTTGCCTTAAAGACACTCTCAAGGGAAATTTCTATCCAGTCCCTTTTGTATCAGATACATAAAATATATAGCCGGCGTGGGGAAAAAGAATATGGCTTTTTAGTACTTCTTGAAAGACGGGGAAATGTGGATGCATATCCGGAACTGAAGCTTCTGGTGGATGAATTAAAGAAAAAACATCAATTTCTAATATCATCCCTTGCGGATTTTATTATTGAAATGGGAAGTATTCTTAAATCCAGGCTCAAAGAGACTAATGCAATAGGGCTTGACGATGATTTTGTAAATACAGAGGATTATAAAACTGTTTTTAGTGCCCTTTCGCATATATTTAAAGAGATTATGCAATTTTCTACTTTAGTGGAGGATTTAATTTCAAGGCTGAAGAATATTTCCTTTGATAAGGATGTTGTAGATATAGTTCAGATTGTGCAACAGAGATTACAAAGACTTTCTGAAGCAAAGGGTACTTTTGAGTTAATATTTAATACAGAAAACGAAATTAACTATGTTAAATGGATTGAAGTTACAAAGAAAAACATAAGGTTGTATTATAGTCCACTTGAGGTCGGGGATTTCCTTGCAAATTCACTATTTTCTCGAAAGGACTTTACTATATTCACATCAGCCACACTTCTTATAAATGGAAAATTTGATTATTTTAAAAATAGTATTGGTCTTCTATTCGCTGGAAATAAAGAGAAGGAAGAGGTACACCTGCCTTCACCTTTTAACTATGAGAAACAGGCAGAAATCTATATTCTTGAAGAAAATATAGATCACAGCAGGGTAAGCGAAGAAAAGATAGCCTTTGTAAGAGAACTTTCTTTTATAAGCGAAGGTGGGGTTCTGATTCTTTTTACATCTTACCTTCGCCTTAATGAGATGTACAAGAGGCTTAAAGAGGATATGACTGCTGAGGGACTTTTACCATTAAAGCAGGGGGAGGCTTCGAGGGATGAACTTTTGAGGAAGATGAGTGTCAATCCTAATGTAGTGTTGTTTGCTACTTCCAGCTTCTGGGAAGGGATAGATATTCAGGGCGATAATCTTCGCTGTGTAATTATCGAAAAGCTTCCTTTCGATTCTCCTGCGGATCCTGTTTACAAAGCAAAGGTTAATCTTTTAAAGTTTAAGGGATTAAATCCTTTTGTTCACTATAGTATTCCAAGGGCTGTTCTTAGATTAAAACAGGGAATGGGACGGTTGATCCGTAGTAAAACGGATAAAGGGGTTATTGCAATAATGGATAATCGTATTAAGACAAAAACCTACGGTTCTATTTTTCTTAATTCCCTGCCACCGGCAAAGATTATCTCGGGTAGAGTTGGGATGCTTATAAGAGAGGCAGAAAGATTTTTTGCGAACAGGTTTTGATTAAATTTTTCAATCCATCAAGGATCGTAGTGGCTACTTAATTATTCAATGCGGAAAAATCGTAAAGTGGTCCAATAATAAAGCCAAAAAGCAAGCAAAAAAGTATTGGATAGTCTTGAAGAAATACTTAAGCAATAGAGCGAAAAGAAGTCGCATATTTTTTTACCTCCTGTAAAAAATAGTAATAGATAAGTTTAACGGAAGATTTACATTATTACATTAGGCTGTATGCTATAGATTATACTTTTTGTATTACCACCCCGAGCATAAAGCATAATAATTACGACTTGCCTTTATGTTACTCAATTCCCAAGTCCGTTTTGGCAACCCTTATGCGGACGCATAAGAGTTGCCAAGACGCTCATTCTCCTTATCTCTCCATAACAAGACTTTATCCCGTTCTGACTATACCTACTTTCCCTTGACTAATATCTTATTCACAATATATACTATCCTGACATTAATAAACTACGAGGGTATCAAATTGAAAGAGATTAAAAATCCACATAATAATTTCTTTGTTCAATTTCTATCTGATAAGAACGCTGTTATTGAGTTTATAAAGTTTGCTTTTCCTGAAAATCTAATTAGAAAGATTAATCTTGATACAGTAAAACTTACTAAAGATAGCTTTATTGATGAAAAGTTAAGGTCTTCATATTCAGACCTTTTATTTGAATGTGAGATATCCGGGAAGAAGGGATATATTTATATTTTGTTTGAGCATAAGAGCCATCCCGAGAAATATACACAGTTACAGGTTTTAGGGTATTTTTTAGAGATATGGAGAAAGGATATTACGAATGGCAAAGAGATGAGGCCGATTATACCTGTAGTATTTTATCACGGTAAGGAGAAATGGAAGGTATTTGATTTAAAGGAATACTTTATGGAGATAGACGAAGATTTAGTTGAATATACACCGACATTTAAATATATACTCAATGATATGAGCGCTATGGAAGATGAAAAGATTATCAATAGTCTGATAAAGGATGATAGGGTAAAAGCTACATTAATGTTATTCAAACATATTTTTGATGATGAGGTAAGTCTTGAAGAGAGTTTAAGGATAATATTCAGCATAGGGAGAGAATTATTTGGTAGTGCTGAAGGGGTTGGATTTATCAAGACATTTTTATTATATTTATATAATGCTACCGATGTTAAACCTGAGAAGGTAGAGCAGGTAATAAAAGAAGTATCGAATAAGGAGGGAGTAGCCATGTCAACAGCCGAAGTATTGGAGAAGAGAGGATATGAGAAAGGTATAAATGAAGGTATAACTCAAGGCATAACTCAAGGTAAAATAGAAGCTGCCAGAAGGATGTATGAAAAAGGTTTTGATGAAGAAACTATTTCTGAAGTAACTGGATTATCCATTGAAGAGATAAGGGAAGTGTTGAATAAGGAATAGAGGGTTTATCTTAAAGTAAAGAATTCATTCCACCCTGGAACAATTTTTTGCGAACGCAAAAATTGTTCCAGGGTATCAGAAAGCCTATCTACAAATAAAAGTTGAGTAGAAAAATTATGGAAAATTTGGCGTTATTTGTTGCTGATTTTTTTGATTTTAAAAAATCCTGAAAAAAAAGCTAAAAAACACTTGCATTTTTTTTTGACATAAGTAATAATATATTATAGTAGTAGTAAAAATTCTACTATAAACTTACTTTTGCACAGCATTGCACTGCCTGTGCTTTTCGGGTTTGCAGAATTGGGAGGGGAATGTGAATAAAAAGGCAGTACTTTTTTTGCTGTCCCTTTTTCTGTATTTTACGCCTGTTTATTCGCAACAGACCGTTAATGCACAGAATATTCCTATACCCACGGTCAATTTTAATATCCAGGAAGCCCGAAATCCCAGGCAGGTGGCTTTATCTTTACAGATTCTCTTTTTGATAACGATTATCTCGTTAGCCCCAACATTGCTTATCGTTTTAACAAGTTTTGTAAGGATTTATGTTGTTCTCTCGTTTGTAAGTAGAGGACTTGCAACACAAAATATCCCGCCCAACCAAATTATTATAAGCCTTGCTTTGTTTATAAGCCTTTTTGTGATGTTTCCGGTGTTCAGTAAATCCTATCAGGATGGTGTAAGGCCATATCTGGATGGAAAGATTAGCCTTAATGATGGATACACAAAGGCTATTGAGCCAATACGCCAGTTTATGTTCAAGCAAACATCCGAGCGTTACATTTATCGATTTGTAAAAATGGCAAAGATAGAAAGGCCAAAAACGCCTTCCGATGTTCCTACTCATGTCCTTATACCCGCATTTATTTTAAATGAGTTAACTCTTTCGTTTTATCTTGGAATGCTGATATTAATTCCATTTACTATAATAGATATTGTTGTGGCAAGCGTTTTAATGTCAATGGGAATGATGATGCTTCCACCTATTATGATTTCTTTCCCACTTAAGATTTTGCTTTTCTTTGTTATTGATGGCTGGGATATTCTTGTGGAAAAGCTTATACTCAGTTTTAGATCATAAAGAAGGAGGTGAGAGTGAGTCAGGGTCTGGTGCTTGCTGTTATGAACCAGACGATATATGAAATTCTGGTTTTAAGTGTACCCCTCTTAGGGGCAGCAATGGTTGTCGGACTTATTATAAGCATTTTTCAGGCCACAACTTCTATTCAGGAGCAAACTTTAACATTTGTTCCAAAGCTAATAGTGATACTTTTAATGCTTATGATTGCGGGGCAGTTTTTTCTAAATCATCTTAGCGATTTTACCCGTAATCTTTTTGACTTAATAAGTAGAACCAGGATATAGTGAATATGTTGTATGAGTATTTCGTTGTTTATTTCCAGTTATTTTTGATCATTATGGTACGTATTCTTGGCTTGTTTACAACGGCTCCATTTTTTTCCGGACTTGCAATGCCCATGCGTTTCAGATTACCGCTGGCTTTTTTTTGTAGTTTATTATCAACACCCCTTGTGATAGGAATGGGTTATAAACTTCCGTCTGATTTGATGGATTTTGGTATTAAGCTTTTATCCAGTTTTGTTTTTGGTGCAGGGATTGGATACTTTGTTTTTATTATAATTGCTGCTTTTCAGGTTTCAGCACAGATTTTTAGTATTCAGATGGGATTAGGAATGAATGAAGTTTTTGATCCAATTTCCGAGGTGCAGGTGCCGGCTATTGGAAATATATTTGGTATTCTAATTTTGCTTTTGCTTCTTAGGGTGGATGGGCATTTTTATCTGGTTCAGCTTATAGTGGATAGTTTTAAGAATGTTGATCTGCTTTCTTTTAATTCTTTTGGACTTATGGTGAAAAGTTTTTTGTTTTCTGTGGGAGCTATGTTTGATGTGGGACTTAAGATATCGCTTCCTATAATAGGTACCACCATTTTGATGGATGTGGCTATGGGTATTATATCACGGGTAGCCCCGCAGTTTAATGTAATGATAATGGGGTTTAATTTAAAATTAATTATTGGTTTTTTTGCCATCTGGCTTGCAATGCCAGCCATAGTGGATCTTGGCGGTAGTGTTGTGAGTAATATGATAAAGACAACAGGGGAGCTAATAAAATACTTTAAAACTTAAAAAGGGCTTTTATGGAAGAGTTGATAGAAAAATTAAGGCTTTTTGGAATTGATGAATTTCCATCTGTCTATGGTTATACATTTGATCTTCAGCTTTTTGCAGCAGAGGATGAAGGGCGAACGGAAGAACCAACAGAGTACAAAAAAAGAAAGGCTCGTGAGGAAGGACATATCCCGCGTTCTCAAGAGCTTACGGCTATTATTGTTTTTTTGATGGGCTTCTGGACAGTCTCCCTTATTGGAAGTTTTATCTTTGATTCACTTATTCGTATTATGCGATACTATTTTGAAAATATTTTGAATATAAATCTCACAAAAAATAGCCTTACTCCATTTCTTTTAGATATGGTCTGGCTTTCCAGTACAAGCTGTCTCCCCTTAATGCTTGTCGGTGTTATTTCTGCAGTTTTTGGTACTCTAATTCAAGGAGGGCTTATCTTTTCCACAAAAAGAATAACTTTTAATTTTGGAAGAATCTTTGGAAATATGGGAACCAATTTTTTAAAGATGTTCTGGTCAAGAGAGGCTGCTTTTAATTTATTAAAATCTATTCTCAAGATTATAGCTGTTTTTACAATAGCATTTTTGATTCTTAATCAAAGAATTGGAGAAATGCTTCAGTTTGCAAATAAGCCTGTCATAAAGTCTGTCGGGATTGTATGGTCTATTTTGTTTCAATTTGTAAGCTGGGCGGGTATAATTCTTTTAATCTTTGCTATAATTGATTATGTTTTTCAGCGATGGATCTATCTGGAATCGTTAAAGATGACTAAACAGGAGCTAAAGGAAGAGTTTAAAGAGATGGAAGGTGATCCAGAAATAAAAGCCAAGATCAGGGAGCTTGAAAGGCGTCTTCTTACAAGAAGAATGATTCAGGAGATACCTACAGCAGATGTTGTTGTTACAAACCCTACGCATATAGCTGTGGCTTTAAAGTACGAACCAAGCTATATGAATGCCCCGATTGTGATTGCAAAAGGAGAGGGGATTTTTGCAGAGAGAATTAAACAAATTGCCAGAGATAACGATGTTTATATTATAGAGAATAAACCCCTGGCAAGGGAATTATATAAAAAGGTAGAAGTTGGTCAGGAAATACCACCTGAGCTTTTTATGGCGGTGGCAAAGGTACTTTCACTTGTTTACCAGATGCGTGGAAGTGTTGCGGCATAAGGAGGGAGAATGGCTGTTACGCCGGGACAGGCTTTAATTAAAGTAAAAGACAATATAGATATTTTTGTTGCGATTGCTATAATTGTTGTGGTTTTGATGCTTATTATTCCAATTCCTACTTTTGTGCTTGATCTGTTGCTAATTTTTAACCTTGCGATATCTATTATGATAATACTCAGCACAATGTATGTAAGAAAACCATCCGATTTTTCAGCCTTCCCATCTTTAATCCTTTTAAGTACTATTTTTGGACTCGGGCTTAATGTTTCTTCTACAAGGCTTATTCTTACACTTGGTGCTGCTTTTGATGGCAAGGTTATAAGGGCTTTTGGTGAGTTTGTGGTCGGTGGAAATTATGTTGTTGGTATTACCATCTTTATTGTACTTCTTGCTATACAATTTCTTGTTATTACAAAAGGAGCCTCCCGTGTTTCAGAAGTAGCAGCACGCTTTACGCTTGATGCTCTTCCCGGGAAACAGCTTTCTATTAATGAGGATTTGAACGCGGGGCTGATTACAGAAGATGAAGCAAGGCGAAGAAGGGATGAACTTCGACTTGAGGCAGATTTTTATGGTGCAATGGATGGTTCTTCTAAATTTGTTTCTGGAAATGTTAAGGTTGCTTTTGTTATTACGCTTGTGGATATTATAGTGGGGCTTATTACAGGAACTGTAATACGCGGAGAAAACCTTGGCGAGGCGGCACGAACATACACCCTTCTTACTGTAGGTGATGGATTGGTTTCTCAGATTCCATCACTTTTAGTGGCCACTGCTACAGGTATTATTGTAACCCGAACTGCATCAAGAGAAAAATTTGGCAGGGATGTTGTAACTCAAATAGGTGCTGCCCCAAAGGTTCTATATGTTGCCGGTACAACTGTTACAGTTCTTGGGTTTCTGCCTGGCTTTCCGACGCTTATTAATCTTATTCTTGGTGGTATTTTTCTTGCAATAGGGTATTCCATGTCTTTATCAATAAAACAATCTGAGAAGAAGAAAGAGGTTGAGACCTCAAAGACCAAGCAGGCTGCAGAACAGGTTACAACGGTGGAAGACATAGTAAGAGTGGATCCTATGAATCTTGAAATAGGTTATAATCTTATACCTCTTGTAGATAGGGAACAGGGAGGAGATTTGCTTGATAGGATTAAGCTGATTCGGAAAAGAATTGGCCTGGATCTTGGTATCCTTGTTCCTCCGATACGCATAGTGGATAATGTTGGTATTGATGCTTCTGAATATATTGTTAAAATCAGGGGCTCTGAGGTTGGAAGGGGAAAGATTTATGTAAATCGTTTTCTTGCAATGAATCCAAAGCTGGATTTGAGTCAGATTAAAGGGATTGATGTGAAAGAACCCGCCTTTGGTATTGATGCAAAGTGGATAGAGAATGAAGAAAGAGCAAAAGCAGAATCTCTGGGCTTTGATATTTTTGATCCTCCTTCTGTTGTAGCAACTCATCTTACAGAGATTATAAAGAGAAATGCAAGTGAACTACTTACCCGTCAGGATGTTAAGGGGATGATAGATGCTTTGCAAAGGGAATACCCTGTGGTTGTCGAAGAGGCACTTAAGAATTCTAGCATTGGAGAAATTCAAAAGGTACTCCAGAATTTGCTTAAAGAGGGTGTTAGAATTAGAAATATGCTTACAATTCTGGAAACAGTAGCAGATTATTCGGCAAGTGTAAAAAATATAGATCTTATTACAGAATATGTGAGGCAGGCTCTCGGTAAACAGATTGCCTCTAACTATGTGGATGAAACAAATACACTTCGTGCTATTGTAATAGATCCTGAGGTTGAACAGGTATTTGCAGATTCTATACAGGAAACCTCGCAGGGATTGGTTTCAACTCTTGAACCTGATATTGTGAATAAGTTTATTCAGGAAGCGGGGAATGTTATAGAGAATGTTATTAGGGCAGGTAAGCAACCGGTCATCCTGTCTTCGCAGAAGGTTAGAAAACTTGTGAGAGAGCTTATTGAGCGTTCTTTCCCGAGTGTAGGAGTGCTTTCTTATTCTGAGATACCAACAAATTTTACTCTTGAACAGATAGGTATTATTAGTTTGAATATTTGAGGAGATGTTTTTATGAGATATGTGATTTATGAAGGAAGAACAAAGCAGGAAGCCGTTGATAAGATGTTTATGGCGGCAAGGATGGAAAATAGAGTAAAAGAGACTATGCTTATCCGTACATATCCCGAAGAAAGGAAAAAGTTCCTCGGACTTAAAAAGGAGGTTGTATGGATAGCAACAGCATGCATTGATGATAGTAGATTAATGGAAAGGGAGCGGAAAAATATAAGAAAAGCTAATACACAGCCCACACTTTTCAAGGATGATGAGATTAATGCCACAGAAACATATGGAAGCTATAAAAAAGATGTTTCGGTTTCTCCGAATATTTCGAGTACAATGCTTCAAATTGAGGCTGAAAAGAATAAAAAGCTTGAAGAGGAGGTACAGAATCTAAAGAGTTCACTAAATCAGATTCAAAGTTTTATAAAAACAGAATTTGAGGAAATAAAAGAAGGCTTGATGAAGTCTTCCAGAAACACGGCTCTGGAAAATAAGAAGAAGATAATGCATGATCTTGAGATTTCGCAAAAGAATATAGAATGGGCGGAGGATTATTTAAGAGAAAGAGAATTTCATTCTAAGGTGGTTCAGGATATTCTTGAATATTTAAAGATGCAGAAGAGTGATATATTGATTGATAAAGCGCAGATACTTACAACAATGAGGGATTTTTTAAGGGCTAATATTAATCGGGAAGAGATAATGCTTGAGAATTATAATTATGGAAGGAATATACTTTTTGTTGGACCTACAGGAGTGGGAAAGACTGTCAGTATAATAAAAATGGCGGCCCATATAGCGGTGATCCGGCAGAAAACCCTTCGGTTTATTTCTATTGATAGATATAAAGTAGGAGCTGATTCACAGTTAAAGACCTATTCTGATTTAATGAAGGCCCCCTTTTATCCAATTAATAAAGAAGAAGAATTTTATGAATTGCTTAACAGGGATGAGACATACTATACTTTCATTGATACAGCCGGTAAGAGTCCAAGAGATACAATTGTGATTAAAGAACTATCGGAGTGGTTAAAAAAGTCGAATCAGAAGTTTGATATCCATCTTGTAATAAGCGCTACGACAAAGCCTCGTGATGTTGATCTCATTATTGAGGGCTATTCCTGCCTTAACTTTTCTCATATTCTTGCAACAAAGCTGGATGAAACTATGTACATTGGTTCGATATTGTCCGCTCTTTATCAAACAAAAAAGCCAATTTCTTTTGTTACAGATGGGCAGGGGGTACCGGAAGATTTTGAAATTGCTAATGTTGACAAATTAATTGCCGATTCATTTAAATAAAAAGCAAAGGGTGTTTTTATGTCTTCGATTCTAGGTCCGGACCAGGCTGAAGGCCTGCGGAGAATTATGGGAAGCCTTCCTAAAACAAATACACAGATTATTGCAATAACCTCTGGAAAGGGCGGTGTAGGGAAGTCAAGCTTTGCTTTAAATCTGGGTATAAGCCTTGCAAATATGAAGGATCATCCCAAGAAAGTGGTGGTTTTTGATGCGGACCTGGGACTTGCAAATATACATGTTCTTCTGGGTTTAATTCCAAAGTATAATCTTTACCATGTAATAAAAGGCCAGAAGAAGATGTCTGAAATAATTTATAAAACAGAGTTTGGGGTTGATATTATTGGAGGCGCTTCTGGATTTACCCAGCTTGCAAATTTAAAAAGCGAGGAAAAACAAAACCTTATAGATGCTTTAAAGGAAATTAGTTATGCAGATTATATTATAATTGATACTTCTGCTGGAATTTCTTCCAATGTCCTGGATTTTATAAATGCTTCGCACGAAACTATTGTTATTACAACTCCAGAGACAACATCGATGACAGATGGATATGGAATTATTAAGGCAATAGTAACAGAGGTAGATTCTCCGAATATAAAGCTTGTTTTGAATAGAGTAAAATCTACAGTTGAGGCTAATAAGGTATCAAGAAAGATTATTGAGATATGCGCTCAATTTCTGAATACAAAGATAGATAATTTTGGTTTTATCTTTGAAGATCCATTGGTGAGCGAATCTGTAAGAAAACAGACCCCTTTTGTTTTATTGCATCCGAATGCAAATGTTTCGGTTTGTGTTAATCATATAGCTCGAAGGGTTATGAATATAGAAGTTATAGAAGAACAGACAGGTTTGCAGAAGTTTATGAGGGTGTTTTTTAAAGTTAGGTGAAATAAGGAAATAAGAAGTTGTTAAGTGTAGTTTTAAGTTTTTCGGGCTTAAATTTTATGAAATTAATAATTATTTTCTTTTTGATGATTTTTTTAAATACCTCTTTTGCCGAAGATTATAGTGCAGGCTTCTTATCAGGTTTACCTTCCTTTATAAATGCAAAGGTCTTAAATATCGTTGATGGGGATACTATTCTTATTAAGCTGAGCAATTCTTTTTCAAATTCTTTAAGGCTGCTTTATATTGATTCAATTGAAACCTGTGAAAACGATAGGCTTGTTCGTCAAATGTTTAAATTAAGGAAAATGGGAAAATTTGTAAGGAAGAAAAAGATTATTCAATTGGGAATTATGGCAAAAAATAAAGCCAGTGAAATGCTAAAAGAAGGTAGTTTGATTCAAGTTGAAATGCCAGAAGGTCAAAAAATGGATATTTACAACAGGTTGCTTGGGGTTGTTTTTATTAATGGAACCAATTTTAATTATTATATGGTAAGGAATGGTTATGCCTTAACTTACTTTTTTAATCCGGAGAAGACTGAAAGGGCAAAGTTTTATCGTACGGAGTTTAGAAAAGCCGAAAGAGAGGCAAAAGAAGAGGGAATAGGTATATGGCAGGAGTAAAAAAGGTGTTAATACCTTGACAGTTATTCGTTTTGATTTTAAATTATTAGGCAAGAAAATAGCAAATAAATTGTAGGGGAAGTTTATGTGGAACATTTTTATTTACTCTTTCCCCTCTCTTTTGGTTGGCCTCGTTGCAGGCTACTTTGCCAGAATATGGATAGCCAGGTATCGACTGGAATCGGCAGAGGAAAAGGTAAAGGAAATCCTGGAAAATGCAATCAGGGAGGCTGAAGCCAGAAAAAAGGAAATTCTTCTTGAAGCAAAAGATAAGGTAATTGAAGAAAGAAAACAGCTTGATAGGGAGTTCAGAGAGCGCAATTTTGAACTTCAACAAGCACAACGTCGTCTGGTGCAGAAGGAAGATGCACTGGATAAAAGAATAGAATCTCTTGAAAGGAGAGAAAGAGAACTTGAGGCTGAAGAAAAAGAAATTAAGAGAAAATCAGAGGAAATGCAAAAGGCTTATGAGCATCATTTAAAAGAACTGGAGAAGGTTGCTCATATGACCGCAGAAGAAGCAAAACAACAGCTTATGAATGAAATGATAGAAGAGGCCCAGAGAGATTCTATAAAAACTATTAAGAAGATAGAAGATGAGGCAAAGGATCAGGCTGAACAAAAAGCGAGAGAATTTATTGTTGCTGCAATACAGCGTAATGCAGCAGAAGTTACAGCCGAGAGAACTATTACAACAGTTACCTTACCGAATGATGAGATGAAGGGAAGAATTATTGGAAGAGAGGGAAGGAATATCAGAGCGTTTGAATCTATTGCGGGAGTTGATTTAATTATTGATGATACTCCTGAAGTGGTTGTTATTTCCTCATTTGATCCGTACCGTCGTGAGATCGCAAAGCAATCTCTTGAGAGACTTATAGTTGATGGGCGGATTCATCCTGCTCGTATTGAGGAAATAGTGATGAAAGCTGAAAAGGATATTTCTCAAGAAATGATTGAAGCAGGAAAGCAGGCATGTATCGATCTTAAGATAAGTTTGCCAAGAGAGTTATATCCTTATATTGGTAGATTGAAGTATAGAACCAGCTATGGACAGAATGTTTACTACCATTCCATTGAGGTTGCTAATTTTGCAGGAATGATAGCAGGTGAACTTAAGAGCAATGTTGATCATGCCAAGATTGCCGGGCTCCTCCATGATATAGGCAAGGGTATTAAAACAATAGGGGAAGGGGTTCACTCCACTGTTGGCGCAGAGGTTGCGCATAAGTATGGGCTTCCTGATAATATAGTAAATGCCATTGCTGCGCACCATGGAGAAACAGAAGTTAAATATGTAGAAGCTTCCATTATTATGGCGGCAGATGCTATATCCGCTTCAAGACCTGGTGCCAGACGGGAGTCTTTTGAGGAATATCTGAAGAGACTTCAGAATCTTGAAACTATTGCCACTTCTTTCCAGGGAGTAGAAAAGGCTTATGCTATTCAGGCTGGAAGAGAGGTTAGGGTTTTTGTCTCTAGCGAAGTTGTGGATGATGAGGCTGCTTATATTATAGCAAAGGATATAGCTAAGAAAATTGAGAATGAGATGAAATATCCAGGGCAGATTAAGATTACTTTAATTCGCGAAACTCGTGTAGTTGAATATGCTAAGTAATGAATGAATTTTAATTGTTAAAGGGGTTGTCCGGGAATAAGTTATTTACAAATCAGGACAGCCCCTTTTTATATAACCTAATTTGAGCGATTCTTTTTTTTATTCCGACCCCAATGGTTCGACTGGGCTCACCACAGGTTTCACACGGATTTTCACGGATTAAACGGATTTACACGATAAAATATCATTCGTGAATATTCGTGATATTCGTGGTTAATCCGGTCAGAAACCACGAATTATACGAATTAACACGAAAAAGGTAAAAAAGAAAGTGAAAATCCGTGTTGAATTGGGGTTTTAGAATCAGGAATCGATTATCTTAGGTATAATGAATATTTTTTAAGGATTTATCTTATGTCGGATTTTCCAGAACCGCAGAACTATCGAAAAGGTATTTCTGCATCTCATTTTCGTTTCCTTGATTCGTTTCTTTTAGATGAAAATCCTCATCTGTTTATATTGAAAAAAGAAAAAAATCAATATCTTTATGATGTTGATGGAAATAAGTATGTAGATTTTTTCTTAAACAATGGTACGGTTTTGCTTGGCCATAGTCATCCGGTTATAAACCATTTAATTAAAGATGCTATTTCCTATAGCACAGAATCTGTTTTTTTAAACAAGTTTTATTACAAAACTGTAAAGCTTTTCAAAAGTATTATTAATTTTGGTGGAATTGCCTTTTATTCCTCTTTTAATAGAGCTGTCTTTGAAATTTTACTTTATCTTAAGGTTGAGAGGCTTGCTGTGAATAGCAGGTATCTTTTTTATCTAATGGAAAAATGCTTTCCATTTGTGAAAGCAGAGATAGTTAAGAAAGGTGTGCAGTACGATTTAATACTTTTTGAACCACTGAATTTTGGTGAAGACCTATCAATTTTTCCGATAGATAATTACAATGCTAAATTTAAGGTTTCTGTTGAGAATAGGTGTGCTTTCCGGATTAGGGATGGGTTTATTCATGATTTAAAAACTGCTGATTTTATTGTTGCAGGAAATATTATTGCAAATGGAATGGATTGCGCTGTTGTTTTATCAAGAAATAGAATAAAAGGGGAAATATTGCCAGTGTATAAGACTGTGGCAATTCAAAGTACTCTAAAGTACCTTATTAGACATAGGGATATAAGTTATCCCGCTCTTAATTTGCCTTTCTTGAAGTTTCAGAATAGGAGTATTTTCAAGTTTGATAGAAATATTGATACGGAAAAGCTTCTTCCTTACGGAATATTCTTTTCCGGAGATACAGGGTTTCTGAGTTATCTACATACGGAGAATGATATAAAAAGGTTGAAAAAGGCATTAGAAGCAAATTTTTTTAGCTAACTTTAGCTCCGCTTTCTATGTCAGACTCAGTGGTAAGTATAATCACACGACTTCTATCGCTATTGCTTGCAGCCAGAAGCATTCCTTCGGAAGTTTCTCCCATAAGTTTTGCGGGTTGCAGGTTATTTATTATGATTATCTTTTTTCCTATCAACTCTTCCGGCTTATAAAACTGTTTAAGCCCTGCTAGAATTTGTTTGGTAATGTTTCCGACTTTTACCTTTAGTTTTAGAAGCTTGTTTGATTTTTCAAGTGGCATGGCCTCGATTATTTCTGCGACTCTTATATCAAATCTTTTGAATTCTTCAATTGTAACTAAATCTTTTACATCTGTATTTTTATCAATTAAAGTATTCTGATTGCTTGATTTTCTGCGAAGGTTATCAAGCTGCTTCTGGATAATTTCATCGTCATATTTAACAAAAAGGATGTCTACCTTACCTATAGCCTGCTCTGGTGCGATTCTTTTTTTTGCTATATCCTGCCATCGTTCTGAGAGAATAGATTTCTTTTCGCCGAGCATCTTCCATAGCTTCTCCGCTGAATCAGGAATGATCGGAAACATTAAAACCGAAAGTGTTCTTAACATATTTAAACATACATTTATTACGGTATTCATCCTTTCAGGATTTTCGGTCTTTAAGTTCCAGGGTTTCATATCATCAAAATATTTGTTACCGATGCGGGCTATATCCATAATGTTTTTTGTAGCTTCTCTTACCTTAAAATTTTCAAAGTTGTTGGTTATTTCTTCTATCTTTTTTGATATGGACAGAAAAACCTTTTCGTCCTCTTTTGTATAATTAGCATTTGGTACTTTGCCATAGCAATTGTTTTTTACAAATGATAGAGTACGGTTGGCAAAGTTTCCAAATATATTGGAGAGCTCTTCGTTATTTCTTGTTTGAAAAGCCTTCCAGGAAAAATCTGCATCCTTGCTCTCCGGGGAATTTGCCGCAAGGAAATAGCGGAGGGGATCCGGTGGAAAATTTTCAAGGTATTCATCTACCCAGACTGCCCAGTTTTGTGATGTGGAGAATTTCTCTCCTTCAAGGGTTAAATATTCATTGGCAGGAATATCGTGTGGAAGAATGTATGGGGTATTTTGCCCCATAAGCATTGCGGGCCATATTACAGCATGGAAGGGAATATTATCTTTGCCAATAAAGTGTATTAACTTTGTTTCTTTATCAAGCCAATATTCTTTCCATTTTTCAGGTTGACCTATTTTTTCAGCCCATTCAACTGTTGAAGAAATATAACCGATGGGTGCGTCAAACCACACATATAGTACTTTTCCTTTTGCCTCCTCAAGAGGCACAGGAATACCCCAATCGATATCCCTTGTTATGGCTCTTTCTTTTAAGCCCTCTTTTTCAATCCATCCCAGGACAAAGTTCTTTACATTATCCTTCCAGTTAGTTTTGGATTGAATCCAGGATATAATTTTCTCTTCAAAATCTTGTAGTTTAAGATACCAGTGTCTTGTTTTTTTAATAACAGGTTTTTCACCGGAGAGAACGCTTCTCGGATTTATCAAATCCATAGGATTTAAAAGCTTGCCACACTTATCGCATTGATCGCCACGAGCTTTTTCATAGGAGCAATTAGGGCAGGTTCCTTCTATATAGCGATCCGGAAGGAAACGCTTTTGTTTTTCATCGTAGAATTGCTCTTCTTCCTTTGTTGTAATATGTCCGTTATTGTATAGGTCCAGAAAGAATTGCTGGGAGATTTCGTAGTGCTTAGGTCTTGCAGTGCCTGAAAAATTATCAAACTCTATGCGCATCCTTTTAAAACTTTCATGCATCTCCTTGTGGTATTTATCTACAATAGTTCTTGGGCTAACTCCTTCTTTTTCAGCTCTGATCGTTATGGGTACTCCATGTTCATCGCTACCGCAGATGTACACCACATTATCTCCATTGAGACGGAGAAACCTTACATAAATGTCTGCCGGCAGGTAAGCTCCAGCTAGGTGACCAAGATGAATTGGTCCATTTGCATATGGGAGAGCAGAGGTTACTAAATATTTTGCCATAATTGCTCCTTTTAAACTTATATTTTTTAATTATTGGTGGGTTTTTACTATATTTTTTTATAGTTTTTCTTTTACAAATTTAGCTACATCTGTGAGGCTTATTTTCCCTACAAGGTTGTCCTTTTCATCAAGTACTGGAAGGGCTCTTACACTTTTGTCAATCATAAGGTTTAAAGCATCGCGAACACTTACCTCGGTATATACAAAGTATAGCTTTTTACCTTCAAGGAGTTTGGAGACAGGCATTTCCTTTATACTTTCAGCAAGAAAAGTAACTTTAAGAATGTCCCAGGCCGAAATTATTCCAACAGGTTTATTTCCTTTGTCCACTGCAATGATTGTATGCACTTTTTCTCTAAGCATTTTTTCTACGGCTTTAGCAACAGGCGTATCGATGGATACAGTAAAGGGATCTTTCCTTGCAATAGCGCCTACTTTTACATCATCAAGTTCATTTGGCATATCAAAACCTCCTATTTAAAATAATATACTTCTACTGATGGGCAAGTTTTGAGAAAATCCAGATCAAAAGGAAAGCTCCAAAAAAAGCTGCTACGAAGTTTACAGTAAGTGGATTGTTTATTAGAAATGTAAAGACCCCATCCAGGGCAATACATCCTAAAACGCTTCCAATTATACCAACAACAATTGCTCCCCATAGATGACCGAAAACGGATCTTTTCATTACTTTTATGTAATACCATCCTGCAACAGCTCCAAGAGCAATCTGTATAAGTATTGGAATAGGTGGTCTAACCATTATTTTTACCTCCTTACCTCAATCTGAGATTTTTGTGATAAATTTTTTATCCATACTTTTCCATTTTTACTTAAGTCCAGAATTAGTTGAAAACCGAATCCAATGTAGATTGCTACAATGAAAAACTCCTGAATAAAAAAGACTTCTTGAAAAGAGATAGTTCTTGGATCCAGTTCAAAATTAATAAATAAAATTAGGGCTACTGATAAGAGTATAGAGGAAAGAAGAGTATATATAGCCCAGATTTTTTCTTTAATTAAAAAATACGCAAATCCAATCAAGGCCACTACAAAGTTTATCCAATGAAATTGTTCGAGGTTAAAATCTATTACAGTTTTAACTTGTCCCCAGAAATTCATAAACTCTTTTCCTCCTCCTAGGCCATACTGTTTTCTTAGCATATGGTTTAAGAGGATGTCAAGGGTTTGTGTATCTCCCCAGCTTAGTGGCTTTGGATCAGGAAGCGGTGCCAGAGCAACAGCTCTTACCATCAGGTATAGATAAATACTCATTGCAAAGATAAAAAGCCAGCCACTATATGTAAAAAGTTCTATAAGCTTATCAACCCAACCATATTCTATATTCGTCTTTTTAATTACAGAATCATAAAGACCGAACAGGAAAATAACCGCTACTACGAGAGCAGGTAATATAATAAAAATTGGTTCAATTGGAGTTTGCGATATCATACCGCCTACATTTTTTTCGATTGCAAAAAGGTACTGGTTGGTTTTTGATATAAATGTGGTTTTGTAAACAAAGTTACAGAACCAGATAAAAATCCCAACTCCGGCAATACACAACAATATAAAAATGAAAGTCGCAGCAGATTTTCCTTTTAAGATCTTTAGCCTGGTGAGGATTGTATAGAAAGTGACATATGCAGGGGTAAGAAATATACCTATAAGTATTAAAGGAAGATGCTCCGGGAATATCATGCGGACCCTGATAGCGAAAGCATAGAGAAGTATTACGCTTACCAGAAGAAGGATCAAGAATGTTATAAGTGCACTTGCTCTACTATAAAGTTCTTCTTCAAATTTTTTAGATCTTTCAGAAACAAGAATTAATATTGTGAGGGGCAGCATAACAAAAATATATCCCACAATATTCCAGAGAGGCAACATGTGATTTGTGAGGGAGAGGCCCATTACAAAACCAAGGAAAAGGGTCATTCTTTCCCCAAAGTGTGGATTATCTTCTCTTCGGAAGAGAATTATCTCTTCATACCATAGAAGCATTATGTAAAGCATAAACGAAACCAGAAATACATTCAAGGGATAAACCTCTCCACCTATAGCCTGGCCCCAGTGTGAAAAAGAGAAAGCAAAAAGGAAAGATGCGGCAATTGATGGAATGTGAATTTCAAGAGAGGGTTGCCTGCTATCTCTGTTTAAACCAAGAAGTTTTACAAGTATAAGGTAAAGAAAGAACACGGCTCCTGCACCAAAAAAGGCAACAAAGAGGTTTACCCTATATGCTATATCTCCAATAGGAAGGAATGTAAAAAGCTTTCCAATGATACCAAAAAGTGGATATCCAGGTGGGTGCCCTGCGCCCATATTGTACAATGTTGTAGTAAGTTCTCCATTATCTCCTGCTCCTACAGATGGTGTGAGTGTCATCACATAACCTATAAATGCAATAAGAAAAAGGGAAAAAGCTATGAGTCTATCAAACCATTTAATTTTATAGGGATGGTAACCCTGTGGGTAAAACCAGTTAAATAATCCACTTTCAACATTTGTGTCCATATTCAACTCCTTTCTCTATGAAAGATTTATTGCCTTTATTCAAAATCCGCAAGATCAATAGATTCTATTATGTATTTCTTTTCTTCATTTCCAAAAGTAAATTCTACAGAATCTCCAACTCTTCTATCAAGCAAAGCCTTTCCGAGTGGAGAATGATAGGAAATAATGTTCTTTTTAAAATCTACATCCCATGGACCAAGAATCTGGTATATCTCTTTATTCCCATCGGGTGTTTTGAGGGTTACTCTAACCCCGACATCTACAATAGAAGTGTTAACCTTATCTCTTTCCAGTGCTTTTGCCTGATTAATTTCTGCCTCTAACTTGGAGGCTGTAGCTTTAAGCTGGTCCTGTTTTTCAAGGGCAGCTTTGTATTCGGCATTTTCTCTTAAGTCGCCCTTCTCCATGGCTTCACCGATAGCTTTGCTATTCTGGGGTATTTCTACAGATAAAATATGTGCAAGTTCCCGTTTTTTTGCTTCAATGGCTTTCCTTGTTATCAGGAATGGATGACGTATCTGGATTTTTTCCTGCTTATCAAGATTGTCAAGAGCGGGATAGAGATTGATTATTTGATTTATATAACTATTTTTGACTTCTTCTTCAAGCGTCATTGTAGAGTAAAGCAGGGAGAGTATGGATTTTGCCGAACCCTCGTCACTTGCATTGATAAGATTATCAAATAGCTTTTTCTTAAATAGAAGGTCGTAAATACCCTGAACTATCTTTTTATTGCGTCCTACATTATTCTTTGCTTCGATCTCTTCATTCAATATATCAAGTAGAGAGAGTAATCGGAATATAACCTCATTTTCCTTTACCCCGAGCCTGTCTTTTAGCGATTTTAAATCTTCTTCAAATAGAACTTTTGAAATCCAGAGAAAGAGCTCGGGCTTTTCTTTGAATGAATTCATAGAGGTTACAACTATGCTGTTTATGACATCGTATTTTTCAAATATCTCCAGTTCATTTAGCATGTAGCGGTGTAGTTTGCCTACAGGGGCATTGATTATTATTTCTCCAAACTTGCTATCCCAATCTTTAAGCTTTTTCATCATAAGTTGCAGGAAAGGTTTTTTCAATTCATTGTCCAGCTTTTCGTATAACTCTACCATATCTTTAATTTCAAAAAAGAAAGAGCTATCAACATCGTTGTCATTGTATTTATCATAGCCAGAATATTTTAGCGCAACAAGGGATATCAGCTGGCGTTCATTAGATTCGCTAGAAGCCTTTATTATTTCATTAAAGTAATTTACCATGGATGATGCTGATTCGGAGTTGATATTACCGCCACGTAAAATATATTCGATAAGAAGCTTAACTTTATTCTCAAAATTGGAAGTCTTTTTGAATTTACTTATAAGTTCTTCTTCAAGGCTTATTTCAGTATCGCGCAGTTCAATAACATTCTTTCTGTTTGGGTTTTGAATTATAGCCTCACTTTCCTCTATCAGTTTTCTTGTAGAATTCCACCATTTACTCCATTCATTTTCTTTTAGCACATCCGGGACAAGGTATTTCTTTATGTCTGTAGAGGAGGCTTCTCCTTTCTGGCTTTTAAGGATGATTTCAATAACTTTTAATGGTTCTTCCTGGATCAAAATTTGGAGCTCTTCTTTTTTAAACTTCTTCCAGATTGTAATATTATCCGAATCGAGTATATCAAGGGCACGAAGTGCTATTTCGAGAGCCATTTCATGTCCTTTCTTATTTTCAAAATCTATGATCACCTTGTCATTTTCTATTTCTTTTACAATTCCAAGTCCCCAGCTCTTATGGGAAACATAAACACCCTGATCGAAGGCTATATGGGTTTCAAATATCCTGATAGCCTCTTTATGTGGTTTCCAGCTTTGCCCTATTGCGGAAAGTTTTAGATATTTTTCCAGCTGGCTATGATTGGCATATATTTTTCTATAACAATCTTCAATAGCTTTTCGAAGCTGTTTTTCTCCTTTTTTGAAATCAATTATTACCTTCAGAACCTTTAAGGCTTCTCTATATTTTTCATTTTTCATTGCCTGACGTACAAAATCATTAAATACCATATCGGCAGTTTTTTCTTCACTGAGTACCTCTGAAATCTTTTTTGCCACACTTATTACCAGGTCTGCATCTTCGGGATAGAGTTTTATAACCCTATTCCAGAGATCTTCCACCATTCTGGCACTTTTCGCTTTTATGAATCTTTCCATGGCAAGCCTGTAATAAAACATGGCTTGTTCTTTATCCCCTTCTTTTTCGTAGTATTCTCCAAGGAATTTTGCATTAGCGGCATCCTTACTGTCTATAAGAACCAGTCGCCTTTTGATGTTGAAAAGTTCCTCCTGATTACCATAACCCTCATATATTGTTTCCAGAGCCTTAAGGGCAAATCTATTCTCATGGTAAGAAAGAATTCTTTCTGCTAAAAACTCGGCTATTTTTGGTTTTTTGTTATCCATGAAGAGCTTTATAATTTGTGGAATGTGCGTATCATCCACTGAGGATTCTTCAAGGGATATTATACCTATTATGTATAGACCCACAACGCTATTCTGATAATGCTTCAGATTTTCTCTACATAGATTTTTTAATTCATCCTTAAAGCCCTCGTCAATAGCCATTCTTATAATACTGTCAAGCTCTATAAAATTCTTCACGCTGTAACTTTCTATTGCTGCACGGGTCCACTTTTCTTCCTTTAGTTTTTCTTCAACCTCTAAAAGTATGTCTTCTTTCTTTTTGATTAGTGTTTCATTCATGATTCTTACTTCTCCTCCATTATTATTCCTTTGATGTTTTATTCAACCATAATCATTTCCCTGAAGCTCTTAAGGCGTTTTTCAATATCTCTGGTTGTAACAGCTCTAATGCCATCCAGTCCAAAATCCTCCACACAAAAAGAAGCTACAACTGTTGCATATATTGCGGCTCTTTTTACATTCCTGCGATTAAGCTGTTTTATTTTATAAAAGTCAAGATAACTTACAAAGCCTCCAGCAAAACTATCTCCTGCTCCTGTTGGATCAACCACTTCTCTTAAAGGAAAGGCTGGAAGCGAAATACAGAAATCTTTTCCAAAAGCCATCATCCCGTTGGCACCTCTTTTCACTATAATTAGTTTAAGGTTTGGGGAAAAGAGCCTTTCTGATGCCAGAAGTACATTTTTTTCTCCTGTTAACAGAAAAGCCTCTTCTTCATTTATTATTATTCCATCCACAAGCCCAAAAACCTCATTTAGCTTTTCCCTGCTGTTACTTATCCAGTAATTCATTGTATCCAGTATTTTCCATTTACTATCTTTGCACTCAATTAAGATTTGCTTTTGAATACTTGGGTCCATATTCGCAAGAAAAAGGATGGAATCTTTCTCTTTATAATGCTCGGGAACTCTTGGATTAAATTTTTCAAAAACATTTAATTCAGTTCGTATTGTTTGCCTTACTTCAAAATCATCCGAGTAACATCCTTCCCAGAAAAAGCATTTTTCGTCATTCAGGGATACAATTCCAGAAATATCCGAGGCCATATTTTCTATAGCTTTCCAGTGTTCAGACAAAAAATCTCCGCCCACAATACCTATTAGCCTTGGTTTTGAGAGAAGACTGGCAGCATTTGCAAAATGAGTTAAAGAACCTCCCAGGATCTTCTCTCTTATTCCCTTTTTAGTTTTAATGCTGTCAAAAGCCAGAACTCCTACGGCAACGATAGACATAAAAACTTCCTCACATCAAAACACCATATTTTCTTCCGCCGTTTTTGTAACTTTAGAGGTGTTTTTCTTTTCCAGAATACCTCGAAGCAGCTGATGCGCACGGCTTAATAATCTGGTCCTGGCCTCTGAACTGGTATGTACCTCTTCAAGTAATTCCAGAATTCTGGAAACTACCTTTTCTGCATTTTCAAAAGCTCCAATCTGGTATATATAATAGTCCAGCAGCCAGAGATAGTAATTAACCAGACGGGGAAGAATAATGTTCCTCACCTTTTTATCAATCCTCAAAGATTTTTCATAATCAATTATCTTTTCCTTTAGTTCCATATAATCATCATACTCTATCTTTCTTCTTGTGGTCAGTCCCTCGTATAAATATCCATAAACTGGAATCCATTCGAGAATCTCATTGTCCTTAAAACCATCTTCCAGAACAGTTTTCCTTATGTTCTTTATAGCTGGATATTCAATTACATCTATATTAACTAACTGTGGCATTTTTAAAAAAGCCTCATTAAACATTATCATTGAGAGATCAGTATTTCCGGTTTCATAATAGAGATTTCCGAGCATTGTATATATCCTCACATCATTATCTTCTGTAGCGATTGACATTGCATATTCTAAAGTTTCTATTGCCTTTTCCACTATTCCCACTTCGTAGAAGCACTGCCCTAAGAGAATTAAGGTTTCCCTGTTGGGCATTGGAGATAGCCTGTAAGATTCTATGAGCAAATCAATGGCACGGTAAAAAACATAGTTCTTTATGGATAAGACTGCCTTTTTATTATCTATCCTCTGTTCCCGACAGAAGGATAGAAAGTGGTCCCATTCTTCTATCAGCTTTTCTCCATTGTTTTCACCAGGCTCGAACATCTCCGTTCTATTCTGCCAGAACTTAATAATCTTAAGCATCTTTTCATAATCAGGATTACTAAAATCCTCATCCATCCCCTTGAGGGTGAGATCCTCGGCAATTTGAAAATCTCCTGAACGGATGGCCTGATATATATTTCTTTTTAATTCAACATTTTCCGTCACTTTCAGACCCCAAAAAGATGGTTCATTTTTTGTCTTCCCCGGAGTTATTTCAAAAACGAGTGTTCTGGTTAGCCATCCTTTAACAGAGCCAGTACAGGGCAAAGACAAAGTGCCCAGGATGACATTCTTTCCACTTTTGAATAACCCTCGATGGAGACTAAAAACAAAAAGTACAACCTATTTTATATTTTAAAGCAAATAAATAAAAAAAGCAATTGATAAACGGTAGTATCATTAATTCCCCATTTTTCGTCAGAAAAACGATATAGCAGTAATCGGAATGACCATGGGATAGGAAATTAATAAATAAACAGGAATTAATGTATTGAAGAAAAAATGTTTCAGTGCCATCCTATAAATGCAGAAATGGATTTTTCTGGAATAAGAATATAACTTTCCTGGTGAAAACTAATGCCAATAGAGGTTGCCTCTAATAGAGGTAGCATTTCTTTGTGTATATCGGTTTTTAAGTCACCATACCCCGGACTATAGCGCATGGTAGGTTTTAAACCGAGGTATGATTTTTCTATTGAAAGTGTCTTTTCAATATAATCAGCAAGTGCTTCCACTGCTTCGCTTCCGATGGCGTCAAGGATTACCGCAGTAGAAAAATCTTCTCTTTTTGTTAAATCGATGGTCTTTTCGGTTATTTCTTTACCTATTGTGCATATCATAAGGCTTACCGAAGATACATCTTTCAGGATGTTACAAATCTTTCGGGATTTTAATTTCAATCCGCTTTCAAGCACGATGAAATCGTCATATTTTGAGGTAATCTTGTTTTCTAAAACATTTCCTATGGGGTGAATTATATTAATGGAAGAAGATATTTCGTTTTGTATCTTTTGTATAATAGAATCATCTACCTTTGTTTTCTTCTTATTATATCCAAGCCGCCCCATTACCTTTTCTATGGATGGGATTATAGCTGGAGGGGCAAATCTTCTAATTTTCATACTTTCTGGAGAGAAGGGACTTTATTTTTCTTCTCTTTTTTCAAGAGAGGAAAACCAAGCTCCTCTCTCTTTTTTAGATATTTTTCTGCACAGGATGAGGCAAGCTTTCTTACCCTTGAAATATAGCTTTCCCTTTGTGTTACGGAAATTGCATTTCTGGCATCAAGAATGTTGAATATATGCGAACATTTCATTGTAAGGTCATAGGCAGGGAGCACCGCGTCCATCTCTGTTGTTCTGTAGCATTCTGCTTCAAGGCTATCGAAAAGCTTTTTATAAAGCTCTATGTCTGCTATTTCAAAGTTGTAACGCGAAAATTCATACTCAAGCTGTTTATGCAGATCTCCATAGCTGAATTCATCATTCCATTTTATGTCAAACACACTATTAACATTCTGTAAGTACATTGTAATACGCTCAGTTCCATAGGTAATCTCCACAGGAATAGGCGAAAGATCAATACCTCCAACCTGCTGGAAATATGTAAACTGTGTTATCTCCATTCCATCTAACCATACCTCCCATCCCAGCCCCCATGCACCAAGAGTGGGTGATTCCCAGTCATCATGTACAAAACGAATGTCATGTTCCTTGAGTTTTATCCCAAGATATTCAAGGCTCTTAAGGTAAAGATCCTGTATATCATCAGGAGATGGTTTAATTATTACCTGAAACTGAAAGTAATAGCCAAGCCTGTTCGGGTTTTCTCCATATCTACCATCGGTTGGTCTTCGCGAGGGTTCCACATAGGCAACCTTCCATGGTTCCGGGCCAAGGGAGCGTAGAAATGTGTCGGGATTAAAAGTCCCTGCGCCCTTTTCTATATCATAGGGTTCGCGGATAAGACAACCCTGTTTTCCCCAGTATTCTTTAAGCCTGAATATAACATCCTGAAAAGTAAGCATACAAAGACTCCTTAAAAGTAAAAAGTAGAAAGTTAAAAGTTAAGGGTGAATAGATTGCTTTGGTATCTTTACTTCTAACTTTTAACTCTCCACTTATTATAAAGAGGAAGTTTTATTTTATCAAAATAAGAATTGAAGGATTGGGGAGGGGAGGAAGATTTCTCTTGGGTGTAGCGAGGAGTTAGAATCGAAATGACAGTTGTTTATAGTTTATTTAATGATTAACTTTTTGGATAAAACCTTGGTGGGGGAGACGGTGGGAAGTAAGAGATGGAACGACAGGGAAATGGGACACTTGTAATATAGAAATCACGAAGTACTTCGTTTATCACCAACGCAAGATTCTTTGAATATTAAGTAAGTTATACTATATTTTGTTGGAATTATTTACAATTTGCCTTGAATTTTTTTATTTTATGAATTAAAATATTTGGAAATAAAGCGAAGTACTTCGCATATTATTCTAAAATTAAGTGGTATATTGTGAAGTAAGGTGTGTAAAAAGAGTTGGGCTATCACAGTACAGTACACTGCCACGCCATTTAATTTATGGAGGTTTTGTGAATATTCCAAGATGGTTATGGATAATAATTATCTCTCTTGTGATCATTGGAGTTTTTGGAGTAATATTTAATAACATTAATACCAATTGCCAAATTCGGGAATTAGATTATTTAGCGCTTATATTAACTTTAATAGCAATAATAGTATATGTTTACTATACATATTTAATAGCTAAAGATGCCTGGACACCCTGTGCATCTTTTGTGTTACAACAGAAAGAAGATGATAAATATCATTTATATTTTTTAATTCAAAATCACAGTGAATTTTCTTTAAACTGTTGGTGTAAACTAAATGCAAAAATATATGAACAATCAGTCGAAATTGGTGGATTTTATAGTGGAAAATCTTCTTTTGATATCCAGCCATATGGTCATGCTCAAGGTCATTTTGATTTAAGAACTTTGATAGAAAAATCAAATAAAACTTTAGATGAGTTAAAAAGTTCAGCTTCACCAACAAATAATAGACAACAGTTACATTTTAATATTGAATTTTGGTATAATCCAATTGGTTCAAAAAAAATAACTTGTAATGTAAGACAGCCGTACTTTTTTGACTTTACAAATGATAGTTTATCCGTTGATTTCTAATACTGGGGACAGTGTAACATCGTACAGCAACAGTTTAGTGTTTTGTTCTGTCCAAACCGTCGGCTGTTTTTGGATTTAGCAGGTATTTGTTGATTTTTATTATAGATTTTTGATATAATAGCTACTGGTTATATTAAAGCCGGCAACTTCGGCAACTGGCACCGTTAGGCGAAAGGTGGTACGCTTTAAAAAAAAGGAGTATGGTATGGCAAGTAAAAACAAAATCATTATCAAGGAAATGGAAAAATGGTTAGAAAGCGGTTTGATTACTAATGAAATTTACTCAAAACTTTTAACTCAATATGATAAATCTAATTGGGATCTGGCAATTATGATCAGATGGACACTTATTATTGGAGCCGTCCTATTGGGAATAGGTGGTGTTTCATTTTTAGCTTTAATTTTTCAATCTTTAAATTTCTTAGTAATAGTCTTGACTTTAATGGTTGTAATAAGTTTTATGGCAGGCCAATTTCTTACATCTTCAAAGTTTAAATATTTTCTTTCCAAAACAGGAAATGCTCTAATTATTTTAGCTTGCTTATTTCTAGGTGCAGATATATTTACTATAGCAAAAATTCTATTCCCAAAGGAGATAACTGGCCTTCATTGTTATTAATAACCAGTGCTTCTTACTTTATTATAGCTTATTGGAAAAGGAATACAGTAGTTCTTATTATGGGTTTGCTGTCACTTGCTTTCTGGTTTGGTTCGGAAACCGGTTATATATCAGGTTGGGGAGTATATTATCTGGGTTTAAATTATCCACTGCGTTTTACTCTGGTTAGCCCTTATATTATTATGATTGGTTACTTACATAAAAAATTATTTCCTGGACTCGATATCAATTTCTCAAAAGTTTACTATGCAATTGGTCTTCTTTATACAAATCTCTCTCTGGATTCTTTCAATCTGTGGCAATAAAGACGATATTATCTTCGGAATTTCAAATTATCGTTTGGAATTATTTTTTTATAGTGTCTTATGGCTTTCAGCTGATATAGCTTTTTTTGTAATTGGTTCAAAATTTAAAAACAAAATGTTTACCAGCTTTAGTCTGGTTTTTATAATTTTAAATCTCTACACTCGTTATTTTGAGTATTTCTGGAATGAATGGGAAAAATGGATATTTTTCATTGTTTTAGGAGGAATAAGCATAACAACCGGAATAATTTTAGAAAAATTTTACAAAAGGAAAAAGATTAATTTCCATCAGAATAAGCTTATATAATATATGTGCCGTCCATCAGTTAACAAGGCATAACTGTTACACTTCTCGGTATTGCGGCATTTTCTAGTGTGGTTGGGGACTTTCCTTGGTCTACGGCACATTTGCTTGGTTAATTGCAACAGGGCATTTTGTTAAAATTTCCTGATGGCGCATACCGTCTATTAAAAGATAGTTGTCCACGACGGGCATTTTTTTAATATAGAAATCACGAAGTACTTCGTTTATCACCAACGCAAGATTCTTTGAATATTAAGTAAGTTATACTATATTTTGTTGGAATTATTTACAATTTGCCTTGAATTTCTTTATTTTATGAATTAAAATATTTGGAAATAAAGCGAACTACTTCACATATTATTCTAAAATTTGGCGTAATGGCGGGTAAGATTTTCCTGTGGATGCAAGAAGATAGAGAAGTAGCACTGGCTGTGCCAGTGCTACGATACAAAAAACCCCGCTGTGGAGGGTAGAGGGTATGAACAACTTTTTTCTTTCAGTTTTCCTGTAGAATCGGGCGGAACTCCACATCCGTG
>Ga0315298_1002278_pt1 | contig 32956 bp, 34 predicted proteins | sample WHS_1_MG_FD_203077 | JGI IMG/M metagenome (GOLD analysis project Ga0315298, IMG submission 203077) | Extremophilic microbial mat communities from Washburn Hot Springs, YNP, Wyoming, USA - WHS_1_MG | ecosystem: Environmental > Aquatic > Thermal springs > Hot (42-90C) | place: USA: Wyoming... | reverse complement strand
TTGCCGAGCCTATAAAAGGGGCATACTTCCTGTAGAGATCCTTGGGATACCATGAAAACTTCCTGTAGTGTATGTACGCATGCCTCCTTTCAAAGTTAACCTCATTGTACAGCCTGGCGCAGTTCTCCGCGAGCTCCCATAGAGCAGGGCAGCCTTCAATTACGAATGTGTTCGTTCTTTCCACGCCTGGATCATCCTCTTGATCACATCGTCGTAGGTTTCCCTGGGGTGGACCTTCAGCCTCTTTAGCTCCTCTATCGTGTCCTTCTTTATCCGGACTGGCATGGACATGTTACATCAAACTACATTAGTAGCCATAACATTATTTAAAATTATCGGCGATTCATCCCACGGTTAAAACCGTGGGCTTTCTCGCCGAATGCATGTAAAGGGCATTAAGCCTGTCCTAAGGGCGAACTACACCCATCGGAAGGGAGCTCCCCGACGGTAGGGTTAGAACCCAGTTTTTCCGGGTCTCCGTTTTAACAGACTGCTAATCTGATTTTGTTCGATCGGTGTGGTTGAATTGAAGGCTTGTTAATTTTGATAACAGATCTTTTGGCAACGGGACCTGCCCAACTATACCCAACCCTTTCTTCATGAGGGACTCTCGCCAGATCTCATGGGCATAGACAAGTAAAGACTCTGCTTCTGTCAGGCGATCCTTCCCCCATCGGCTGATCGAGAGGATTAGCAGTTCTATTATTGATGAGGATTGTTTTGTGTCGGAGACTAAGCAGAGCACAGTGCCCCTGGATAGGATGTTCTCCCTAGAGACTGTTGCATCAAATGTAAGGCGTATCCTCCGTCCAAACCCTCCCACTAGAAACATTAAGGTCCCGATTAGGATCGCTGTTGAATAGGGGAGAAGAGAAACAGGGATGTTAAAAAAGTATTCCAAGGAATACAGAATGCCCGATGTTCCTGCCACTAGCAGACCTGCCAGACCAACGTAAGCTCTAGATAGCTCAGGGTCAGTCCATATGCGCTCGATAAAAGTTACATCGTAAAAGAGGGAAATGGTCAGTAGGAGAATTTTTGCTTTGAGCGTCTGTAGGTATGGCACATGAATTAATATCCTAGGACATTTAATAAATTTTGAGTCCTGAAATGTCCTATCAACTAATCCTGTGTGAGAAACCGAGCGCTGCGATGAGGATAGCCTATGCTCTCGGAGGTACGAAAGTGAGAAGGGAGCGATACAAGGGGCTCCCGGTTTTCTGGTTAGAGATTGAAGGGAAGAGAGCGGCGGTGGTTCCAGCCCTAGGGCACCTTTATGGAGTTCAACAGAATTCCACTGGCTGGAGTTTCCCGATATTTGATTTAAGGTGGGCGCCGCTCAAGGATCGCAGGAAGAGGGCGTGGATAGGGGCCATCGCAGAAATGGCGAAAGGGGCGGATTCGTACGTCTGTGCCTGCGATTTTGACGTCGAGGGCAGTCTCATAGGTTATACAATTTTGAGGTATGCGTGTGGGGGTGCTGACATAAAAGCAAAGAGGATGAGGTTTTCAACTCTCACCAAGGATGAACTGAGGTCTGCTTATAAGAGTGCCCTAGGGCGCCTAGATTATGAAAGGGCTTATGCTGGAAAGGTCCGGCACGAAGTTGATTGGATCTTTGGCGTCAATACATCGAGGGCGTTGATGGACGCGATGGGGAGGGCTGGCGGCGGTTTTGAGGTACTCAGCGCAGGGAGGGTGCAGAGCCCCACTTTACACGCCCTCTACAAGAGGGAGGTTGCGATTAATCTACATGTGCCAGATCCGTTCTGGTCCCTCAACAATGAAGTTGTTATAAAAGGCGCCAGGTACCCGGCAGAGTATAAGGTTAAGGAGTTCTTCTCTAGAAAGGACGCGGAGGATGTCGCAGAGCGCTGCAAAGGAAAGACAGGCCGTGTGAAGGATGTGGTGGTAAGGAGTAGGAGGGCCCCCCCGCCTCCACCCTTCAATTTAGGTGATCTCCAAAGAGAAGCCTACAGGGTTTTCGGGTATTCTCCCTCAAAAACTCAGAGGATAGCGGAGAGGCTCTACCTGAGCGCGGCGATCTCTTACCCTAGGACATCGAGTCAGAAGCTGCCCCAGTCTTTGGGGCTGGGCAGAATAATCGAGAGATTGGGGAGGATAGAAAGGTACAGAGAAGTAGCCAGAAAGATCTTGGAAGAAGGCAGCATAAAACCGAGGGAAGGGAGGTTGACGGATCCAGCACATCCAGCCATACATCCCACAGGGACTTTGCCTAAAAGGATGAGCGGGGAGGAAGGCAGGATATTTGACCTGATAGTCAGAAGGTTCCTCGCGGCTTTTGGAGAGGATGCGATTTTGGAGGACAGGGAAGCTGTGGTGGAGGCTAATGAGAGAGACTCCTTTAAAGTAAGGGCGAGGGATATTGTAGAATTGGGCTGGACTGAGTACTACCGACCTTATGTTTCATGGAGGAAAACAGGAGGACCGAGGTTCGAGGTAAACGATGAGGCTATTCTAGCGAGGGTTGATGTTGAAGACAAGTTCACGTCGCCCCCTGAGAGGTATACCGCAAGCAAGCTCATAGCATACATGGAGAGGCAGGGGCTAGGGACAAAATCTACTAGGGCAGAGATCATAGACAACCTTTACAGGAGAGGTTATATTGAGGGGAGGGAGATCAAAGTGACCGACTTGGGCTTCGCGGTAGTAGGCATATTGAAGAGGTTTTTCCCGGAAATGGTTTCTGTGAAGATGACAAGCGCCCTAGAGGAAGATATGGCGGAGATCGAGAGTGGAAGAAGAGACCAGGTGGAGGTGGTCCTGAAGGTCGTAGACACCATTAAGCCTGTCTTCGAGAGGATAATAGAGAAGTATGAGGAGATTGGAGAAGAGCTCTTTGAAGTCATCAAGCGGTTGAGAATGAATGAGTTGGGACCTTGCCCCAAGTGCAGAAGCGGTCACATGCGGGTCGTCCGCTCGAGGAAGAGTGGCAAGAGGTTCATAGGGTGTGACAATTACCCAAACCTTTGTAATTTTTCTTTTCCAATACCGCAAAGGGGCAAGGTCTCTAGGGGAAACGCAAACTGCAGCGTTTGCGGGTTTCCAGTTATAGAGGTCAGGGATAATTGGAAAATTTGGAGGTTCTGCGTAAATGAAGGGTGTCCATCAAATAAAAAATAGATGCAGGATCTGCAGTGTGCCTTCAGAAAGAGAGTTTTGTGATTTTCATGCGGAGGCTATCAAAAGGGTTAAGGAGCACTTTGAGGTGTGGAAGCAGAGGAAGGGCATATGTTGGAGGGATTACTTGAGGGAGATTATGAAAAACGAGAAGGCAGGCGTTTGGGTAAAGGAGGCAGCGGAGTACCTCATCAGAGAGAGTCAATGAGAGATCTTAGGAGGGCGCTCTTCTCTGAGAGCCTGTTTGAGAGCGCCTCTACACAACTCTGATTCTTCTTAAGCAGCTCTCTCCTCGCAGAGATCATGCGCTCGATCTCCTTTGAGGCGGGACCACCGATGGTGGACCTTATGTTGATATTGAATGCGGGATCTGTTGCGCTTAGAACGAGTTGGATCTCAAGTTTTTTGCCCGTTTTTTTCGATATGAGGTCGGCAACCTTCTCAGGGGGCGCCTCTGATAAGGAAGATGGATAGAGCTCCTTGGTTATCTCGCCCACAACGCGGTGCGCTGTTCTGAATGGCAAGCCCAGGTGCCTGACGAGCATATCGGCGAGCTCGGTGGCGACCGACGACCCCTTCACTGCTGAGGACCTCATGCGTTCTTCATTAAATTGCATCTTTGCAATCAGGTCGGCGAGGATCTTCAAAGATTTCTTGGAGACTTCACAAGCGTTCCAGAGGTGTGGAGTCAACTCCTGCATGTCCAAGTTGTAGGCGAGGGGGAGTGATTTCATTATAGTCACCATAGAGACCAGATCGCCTAGGATATCCCCGCACTTCGCCCTAAGGACTTCGGCGGTAACCGGGTTTTTCTTCTGCGGCATAATGCTGCTGGTTGAGGAGTGGTCGTCTGGCAAATTGAGGTAACCAAACTCGTTTGATGCCCATATTATAATCTCCTCTGCAATTCTGCTGACATCCACCATCATTATTGTCAAGGCGGAGACGGTCTCTAGGGAAAAGTCCCGCGTTGAGACAGCATCAAGGGTATTCTCTATCAGTCCTTCAAAACCTAGATGTTCGGCGAGTTTCAGGCGATCTATGGGAAAGCCGGTTCCTGCAAGGGCTGCCGCGCCCATAGGAGATAGATTCACACGTTTGTAACAGGATAACAGACGTGCCAAGTGCCTGTCAAACATGTCAAAATATGCGAGCAGGTAGTGCGAGAGGGATATTGGCTGCGCGTGCTGTAGGTGGGTGTAGCCAGGCATTACGGCTTTAGTGTGGGCCTCGCTTTTTCTAAGCAGGGCTTGCTGAAGTTCTATCAGGCTCATGCAAATGTCTATTATAAATTTCCTGAGGCGCATTCGGAGGGCGGTGGTTACCTGGTCGTTCCTGCTCTTCCCCGTGTGGATCTTCCCGCCTAGTTCTTCACCTAACTTTCTGATGAGCTCGCTCTCAATCACCATGTGGATGTCTTCCATGTCTGGAGGGATCTCCGAGATCTTGATCTCTTTGAGGGCGCTCGCCAGGAGTCGCCCTTCCTCCCGACCGATTATCCCAGCTTGGACTAGGCAGAGGGTGTGTGCTAAATTTATCTCTACGACTTCGTCCGCTATGTAAATGTCGTGTTTAGAAGAGGAGGTGAAGTCTGCGACCTCTGGTGCTAAGTCGCCTGAAAGGCGCCCGCCTCTTGTTATCTTCAAGGACTCTCACTTTTTCTGGACATCACTTTTCTTGACACGACTGTCTGGAGACCCCAGAGTGGTACGAACCCCCTCGAGAGGGACTGATCGAAGGTCGAAGATGAGTCGTAAGTTGCAGTCTTGAAGTCATACACAGAATAGGGAGACTCCCTTCCAGTCACCATTGCAGAGCCTTTATAGAGGCGCAGCCTGACCCGACCCTCCACACGCTCGCTGGTCTTGTTTATAAACGCCTCCAGATCTTCCCTCAAGGGATCCTCCCAAAGACCTGCGTATACCAAGAAGGTCCACTTATCGTCCACGAGTCTCTTGAAGGAGAGTTCCCTCCTGTTCAGTACCAGTTTCTCCAAGTCCTTGTGAGCTTCTATTATGGTCACCGCAGCTGGGCATTCGTAGGTCTCCCTCGACTTAATGCCCACAATTCTGTCCTCCATGTGATCTATCCTTCCGATCCCATTCAAACCGGCAACCCTATTGACATGCTGTATCAAGGAGACCGGATCCATCGACCTCCCGTCTACTTTGACTGGGACCCCGCCCTTGAAGGTTATCTCCAGGAATGTCGGCTCGTTTGGGGACCTCTCTGGCGCAGTGGTCCACTCCCATACATCATCTTCCGGAGCGTTCCAAGGATTCTCTAATGGTCCGCTCTCTATTGATCTTCCCCACAGGTTCTGGTCTATACTGTACTTCTTCGCAGCTTTAGAGACGGGTATCCCGTGCTTGTTAGCATATTCAATCTCCTGATCCCTACTCATGCCCCAGTCCCTAGTGGGAGCCAGGACCGTCAGGGTCGGGTCCAAGGCCTTTGCAGAGATCTCGATCCTGAGCTGATCGTTGCCCTTACCTGTGCAACCGTGCGCGACGGCGTCCGCGCCCTCGCGGTGCGCAATTTCAACCAGTTTCTTTGCAATCAGCGGCCTGCCCAAGGCTGTGGAGACAGGGTATTTCTCTTCGTACATGGCATTGGCTTTTATGGCTGGAAAGATGTAGTCCCTCGCAAACTCCTCTTTCGCGTCAATTGTGTAGTGTTTGACTGCGCCTACCCTGTAGGCTTTTTCTTCTATGCTCTTAAAATCCTCTTGTTGACCGAGATCCACGGTTAGCGTGACTATTTCGGCATTGTACTTCTCGTGCAGCCATTTTATGGCGACAGAAGTGTCAAGACCCCCAGAATAGGCAAGAACAATTTTACTTACCAAACCCTTGCCCCTCTAAAATTTTTTATTTTTTCAAGAGAAAGGGATGATAGGCTTATCTAATAAACTTTTTCTTTAAGGCTTTCTAAATTTTTATTTTGGTAAGTTAATGAATATTTATTTAATATCCCATTGTAGGATTCTCGGTTGAGTATGCAGCCAGGGTCGGGCGAGGAGTAGTCCCCAAAGTAACCATAAGCCCTAGCCCTGCATCCCCCGCAAACGTACCTGTATTCGCAAACTCCGCAGTGCTCCTTGAGCGTGTCTCGCATCCTCAGCTCGGTAAACTCTCTGAGATCGGTCCAGAGCGTCTCCAGGTCGTCCTTGAATATGTTTCCAACTACCATGGGGAAGAATACGCACGGCGTTATGTCCCCATTTGGATTCATGGCGATGTAAAAGCGCCCAGCGCCGCAACCGCCGATGAAGTCTGAAAGGGATCTGAGCCTATCCGGGAGGTCGCTATTCAGGAAGTGAGTGGGGATCTTTGTACAGTTAGCCCCCTCTATCTGGAGGGCAACCCTAGCAAACTGGGGCGCGGTAGATAGGAGGTTCACCTTGCTCTTCTTCAGACGTTCCCAGAGGAATTGGAGTAGTTCCTCTCTCTCTTGGGGTGAGAGATCATTCTCTATTATGAAACGCCCCCTCCCGGTAGGTATGAAGTTGTACATCATAAACCATTTTACGCCCAGTGACTCGCATAGATCTATTATTTTGGGGACTTCCCGGAGGTTGTGGTGTGTCACAGTTGTTGCTACATTTACGAAGAAGCCTTCAGCAACCGCATTCTTTATGCCCTGCACGGTCCTCTCAAACATTCCGGGGACGCCGCGGAACGTGTCGTGGGTCTCAGGGGTTGCACCATCGAGGCTTATCTGGAGGTACTCCACACCGGCCGACCTGAGGTCCCTGCACCGCTCCTTGCTGAGCAGAACGCCATTTGTGGCTATGGCGGTGTATATCCCATACCCATTAGAGTGCTTCACAAGATCAAGGATGTCCCGGCGCACAAGAGGCTCGCCGCCTGAGAATGCAAGTATTACGACGCCCCACTCTGCCAACTTGTCTATGCAGCTCTTTGCCTCCTCAGTCCCCATCTCGTTATAGTTAGACGTGCCAGCCTCCGCATAGCAATGTTTGCATCTCAGGTTGCATGTGTATGTCACGTTCCAGACAACCTGAAATGGCGCCCCGGGGACAAATGGCTTTTTGACGCCGAAGAGGGCTAGACCTTTTATAACGCTAATCAGCCCCCTCCGCCAGTAGGGGTCCTTAAACTTCTCCTTCATTGCCTCTTCAGTGGCCCCGAAGGCACTGCCACCAACCTTTAAAAGAGCCGAGATCGACTTTTCCGCCAGCTTGCACTTTAGGCAGGCATCATCCCTCAGACCCAAGTAGAGCTCCAACGCGACTTCGAGCCTGGATTTCTTGTCTTTGTTGCAATATGAAGAAAAACCCTTGAGTAGTGCACGTGTTCCGGGAGCCTCAACAAAGTGCCTTAGGAGCTGGATCGTTGAAACAGTCTCCAAGGCCAAGACCCCTAAAAATTTTTTGAGCGAGTATATAAAACCATTACCGGGATTTAAGCTTTCTTTAAGGACGATGGTGCAAATTTTTTAAGACCCAAAACAACTGCCGCTGAGAGGGCAGTATTGGCAACCACAGATGCGGTTATTGCCGGGATCATTGCTACCCACACCAGCCCGATATTTGAAATGAGGAGAGGAGCCCAGTCTGGGGAGGCGTATGCTGCTGATGAGGTGATCCTTGAAAATATGGTATACGCCCCAAGGAGTGTTGGAGAGAGTGTAGCGACCGAGCCCAAGACCAAAGCGATCATGCCAGATGTAAAGATGTAACGAGAGATCTGACCCAAGATGACCGCGTAAAAGGGACCTATCCTCTTAGAGAGGGCATTTGTGAATAGTGCCATTAGACCATCGCCCACCCCCGCAGGGATCTCTAAGATCGCTTGACCGGTCCAAAGCGAGACCCCGAGGCCTTTTATTATCCCCACCAGGAAACCAGCATAACCTCCAGAGAGGACGGCGGAGAGTGAGACTGGGGTGGACCCCAGGTTAGGGTTTCCGAGCGGAAATGAGACCTTTATTGAGCTCATGATGATTGAGAGGGCACCCAACACCGCTATATGTGAGAGGAGCGATGCGCGCCTCTGATTCAAACTCATAGATGTCCATCCTCACTTAGGGCCTTTAGCCTGTCCCTTATGTAGAGGATAACCTCAGACAGGTTCTTCCTGTTGTCAAACCTGGCCAGCAAGGAAGCTAGCTCCTCTCTCGAGAGACCCTTCAACTCCTTATGGGCTTTTATCATGTTTGGCACGGCGCGTACTATGTCGTCCACTATAGTTATATCAGCACTCTGAGCTGTTCTAGATAGCGGGTTTAAGTCGATCGCTATGACGAACTTTCCCATTCTCTTCAGCGCCATCGTCCTGTCGCCGTCCTCCAATGGTACCAGCACCACATCGGCCGAGTATATGCCGCGCGGGTCGACGCGCCGCCTCTCACTGAACAGTTCGGGGATCGTGGCACTAGCATCTCTCCCGACTCCCAATACCTCCCTTGCGCCTGCCTTGAGTAGCACCGATTTTATGGCTTCCTCTCTCCTCCTCGTCCTGAAGAAGAGGTTAACTTCAAGGGGGGCGTTCACTACTTTTGATAACCGGACTATTTCTCTGGGAACCAGAGCGGCAACGTTTCCGTTAACGGAAATGACTGGATGGGCCGCTAAAAGCAGGGAGGCTACCGCGGCCTTTGCGGCAAATATTGCAGGGGGTATTGAGGTCTCTCCAAGGAGGTAGTCGAAAGCTTCCCCCCTGCCGTGGGCAATAAGCCCAGCCTTCGCGAGTATCCCTTTTTCCTCTGCTCTGATTATGGCTTCCCTCCTTCTCAGCGAGTGTGCTCTAACATGATTTCTTGGTATCTTCAGGTGAATTCCCATCAGCATGCGCCTCCAGAAGATATTCTGGTAACTATTATCGGCAGACCGACCGACGGCTCGTATATTAACATCGGAAGGGTTCTTTGAGAGCTCTTTGGGGAGATTCTTTCGAGGGTGCTGCCAGCCTCATCCTTATGAATTAACCCATACACAAGACCCTTCTTGAGTGAGACGAGTTTTATCCCAATAGACTCGTATTTTTTCAAGACTCTCGCTATTTCTGGATCTAAGCACCAGAGGCTCTCCCAGAACTTCCTCGAGAGGGTTATGAAGGCATCCAGTGTTGGAGAGTTCATAAAAGACGAGATCGCGAGTTCGCCTTTCTCATTTATCTTGGCGAAATGGTCTGAGATCATTTTATTTGTTGAGACCGGTTTGACAGGGGTTGTGATTATAAGATAATCCTCAGGAGTCTGCAATCTTTGAACCCTCCCGACCGTGGGTGCTCCTGGCAGAAGCCTCATTTCGAACCCACCAACCATCTGGGCAGATACGTCCCCAAGCCCGGTGAGGTTCTCAACCTCTGCCAAGTGAGCGATCTCACCAGCCTTGACTCTTGGTAGGGGCGATCCCAGCGCTTTATTCACGGCCAGTGCAAGGCTGAGGGCAGAGGCCCCGCTTATCCCATAGCCATAATTCAGAGGGAGAATGGACCTTTGCTCCACCAAGACCGACAATTTTACATTAGGACCAAAGAACCTCCGCATGACGGATTTGGAGACCCTAGAATCGGTGAGGGGCATGTCGTTCCAGAGCAGGACAATTTCGGGCTTATCGCTCTTCCTGATGGTCACCCGCGTGGTCACACCTGCCTCCAGGCATATGCCAGCACCTCTGGAACCAGTGTATACAGGGTCCTCGGAGAGGTGGATAGTGAAAAATCCAGTTATATGACCAGGAGCGTATGCCTCTCCGTACTGGGGGTATGAGCCTGATATTGATTCAGCTTGAGTGTGAACTTGTGACTGCATTCGATCCTCTCCTCTTTAGGTATAAGTCTAGCACCCTCCTCGCGACCTCCCGCTTTGGAGAGAGCGGAATATGGTCGACTAGTCCACTTTTATCGAGGATGTAAACTTCGTCAGTATCTGCCTTAAACCCGGTCAATGGACTGGACAGATCGTTTGCAACTATGAGGTCCATGCCGGATTCCAATAACCTACTCATGGCCCTCGAGAATAGTTCTTCACGAGTGAGGTTGTATTCTGCCTTAAACCCGATAATGAATAGATCCTTGGATTTTTTCCTCGCAACATCGACTATCTTCGGCAGAGGTCTAAGTGTTAGCTTTAGTTCGGATGTACTCGGGACCTTCCCATCAAATTTTTCTACTATTGCAAAGTCGAGCGGGGCGGCCGCCATTACGAATAGGTCATATTTTTCTTTGGAAAGAGCATTATCGACAGCTTCTAGCATCTCCTCTGTGGTCCCAACGGGCACTATATTGGCGCCCCCTGGATTGGCAAGATTTGTGGGACCAGATATGAGGGTAACCCTTGCCCCCCTAGCAGAAGCTTCGTATGCAAAGGCGTACCCCATCTTCCCAGAGCTGGAGTTCGTGAGAAAACGAATAGAGTCCATGTAGGACCTTGTTGGACCTGCCGTCACGAGAACAGAAATCCCAGTCATATCTTTTCTTGATAAGGCTGACAGGACTTCTTCAACAATCACAGATATGTCAGGAAATTTCGCTTTATCTTCGACTATCTCGGGGGGGATTATCTTTATCCCTAGCGATGATAACTTCTTAAGGTTCTCGGACACAAGCGGGTGGCGGTACATGCTCCCGTGCATCACAGGTGCAATCATCACGGGAATCCCAGAGCCGATCGCAGTGGTTGCCAAAGAGGTGACTGGGGTGTCGTCTATTCCGGCTGCTATCTTGCCGATGGTGTTCGCAGTGGCAGGGGCTATCAGGATAAGGTCTACGCCCCCCTTACCCCCTAGTTGCACGTGCTCAATTTTACCTGTGAGTTCTGTGATTACGGGGTTTCCCGTCGCCCACTCCAACAGGGTGGGGGATATCAATTTTTGAGCTGAGGGAGACATTATGGCAAAGACCTCAGCTCCGTTTCGCATCAACTCTCTGGCGAGGTCGGGCGCCTTTATGGCGGCGACACTTCCACATATACACAGGGCAATCTTTTTCCCTTCTAGCATCCTGCTCTTTGTGAACATGATATCCTTTGACGGATGGAGCATATAGATTCGATTTTTAAGAATGAATCGAGGCTTATGTAATTTATGTTAGTAAAAATCATAAAATGTGTTTTTCAGATTTTGTATGTACATTACATATAAATGAGAACCGTTAAGATAATAAAGGGACGGGACGAGAATTGATAAAGCAAAGCCAGGTGAACGTTGTGTTCGAAAGTCTCTTCAACAAGAAAGTTTTGGCGATACTGGGAGCGTTTTTCACGATATTCCTCACAAGTGGCGGGGTTTATCTCATAATAATGCAGCCGGGTGGGGCGGTCCAGACGGGCGTGGGCACCAGTTTTATGGCAAGATCTAGCACAAGCCAGACCTCCACGGAATTCTTCGCATCCTTCTTCCTCACCCTTATTGGGGTTGCGGGTTTTATTTTCTTGGAGGACTCTTTGAGGAAGACTTTTGATTTGAGTGGTGCCAGGATGAAGTATTTAGTGGCGGTTGTCCTAGTGCTAATATCCTTGGGGCTCATGGAATACTTGTTGTGGGCAAAGTTCCACTGAAGACTTGCCCAAGCACGGTAGATTATCAAATGAAAACCCTGGGAAATTCACCAAGGGTGGGACTTCAGCTTTAACATATAAGCAATGAAGTTTGCGATCAGATGAATCGGCGGAGTGACGAGAACAAGAAAAAGAAATTGTTCAAGCGACACAGGGTAAATAACGGATACGAAGGCTAGCGCGCCAATTATGAAGTCAAGCTGGTCGAGTATGGGTGCAGGGTGACCCCTGGGCATCCCGAGTCTCCTCTTGATAAATGCACCTATCAGATCCCCGACCAATGCGCCCAAGGATAGAAGAAGAGCATGGAGGGGATAGCCAAATGCCGCTCCTAATAGGGTTCCACAGAGGAGACCCGAGAGGAAGCCCTCTATTGTTTTACCATCCCCGAATATCCTTCTCCCATCAACGAAAGTCTTCCCTCGATCTATAGGCATTTTCCCCTTCAAGACTACAGGGATCGAGTTTGCGACGTAAGCAGGAGATATCAATACGAATGACGAGAGGGCTAGGGCAAAAAGATCGACCATTTTCATGCACCACTTATTCCGGTGAGCCCTCCTAAGCCCATCCTTAGGATCTGCTCCTTTACTGGCGGAGGTTTTATGACTAATGCTCGCCTAATGTCTCCCCGTAGTCTGTCAAGGCGCACTATCTTATCGCACCAATACATGAGGATCTGAGACGCGACTGGCTGAATCTCTTTGTCCTCTGGCGGGCTAGTCACATCGCTTGTTATCACTGTAGTGAGGCGCCGCCTCATCGATAGATCCTTTATTATGGCAAGTTCACGGTTCAGCATTTTATTCAAAATTATGTTATCCTCCTTTTCTTTGAGGGCTGCGCGGTAACATGATGTTATAGAGTCGAAGGCGACCAAGACGACATCAGGGGGGAGGGTTAGTTCGAGGTTCTCTATTATTGAGTCCTGTTCTTGAAACTCCTTGACCGTTAAGACCAAGATGCGGTCGCTGATTTCGGCCCAGCTCGATGAGACCATGCTTCTAAGTCTGCGGAAGGATGCGTAACCTTCTGTTGAAAAAAGTGTAGATTTAAGCCCTTTTAGGGCAGCGTTTAGCAGTGTCTGAAAGACAAAGGTAGTCTTGCCGCTCCCTCGCTCGCCATATATTAAAAGGATCTCTCCGGGCACTAATCCGCCTCCCAGTAAAGGGTCCAGCTCACGACAGCCGGTGCTTAATGTTTTAATCTCGCTTGAGTGCAAATTAAAACCCCGGAGAGAGCATCTTGAGATCTTTAGGTATCTTTGTGGAGGATATAAAGGCTTCTTACGACATAATGAAAGAAATGAAGAGGATGAGGATACCTTTTGTGTTATTGGATCCGAATGAGCCCATCCCTGAGTTTGTCGGTGCTGTGATATCATTTCATGCAAGTGGGGATAAAGGCACCAAGCAGGTGATGTACGACGGTAACGCTAGGAGGACTGTGTTGAGGGCGCTTTGTGTTTCGAATCCATTGAAAGTCCCAAAAAATGAGTTTTTTGATTTTGTTGTAATAGGGCTAGACCCCGGAGGGAGAACAGGCATAGCCATCTTGGCAGATGGGGAACTTATCGAGGCATACACCGTGTCAGAGGATGAGTTGGAAAGGGAGATCGCAAAGATCTTGGAGGATTACCCTGCAAATTCAATCATCTTTAGAATTGGAAAAGGGACCGTTCCAGAAAGAGCGATACTTCAAATAAAAAAGGATGAGAGGGCAAAAGTTGAGTTTGTCCATGAGGCCAAAATGGAGCTGCCAACGAAGTACAGAATAAAGGGGTTGCCGAAGGACGCGAGATCTGCCCTGATAATTGCATTGAGTGGGGCAGTCGGTCGCCCCTCATGAATTTTTAAAATTTGCTCTACAATGACTTGATTTTGCTTTTGATGAAGTGCTGAGAGTGGCCGACCAGGGCTGCCGCTCTTGCCAAAAATTGGGGGGCATGTGGTTTTCCTAAAGATTTGGAATAAATAAGACCACTAATTGTTTTTTTGGTTCTGATGGTGCTTGGAGCGGTTTGAATAGAATTCTAGAACTATTTTTTCAAGCACTCCTTCAGAGTCCTCTACCGTTATGAGTTTAGAGGAGATCCAGTAAGGGAGAAACCTTTTGAGGTATTTTGTCGAAAAGCGATAGTCCAAGAATACGATGACGCCACGATCATCAAGATTTCTGAAAGGTCTGCCAGCGGCCTGAGAGGCCCTCCTCATAGCCGGGATGATGTAACCGTACTCCATTCCCTTATTTGGAAAGAGGGACTCGTAGTACTTTATCTGCGCGCTCACTCTCGCGCTAGGCTTTGGATAGGGTACGCCAACGATTATAACGGAGTTCATCTCGTCGCCAGGATAGTCCTCCCCCTCGCTGAACCTTCCACCCATTACGCCAAGAAGGACCGCGCCCCCATGTTTGGACATCTTTTTGAACTCTTCAACCAGACGATCTTGTTCTAAAGACCTAGCCTTTTGCTTCTCCACAAATAGTGGCTTGGTAATCGACCTCTGCAGACCGGCCCCCAAAAGACCGTCCATGACTTCGTAGGAGGAGCAGAATATGCCAGTATTGCCAGGCGTTGACCGGACTACCTCAGAGATCTTCGATACCATCCTTTTGTAGATCTCTGGCGAGCGCTTCTCATAAATGGTTGAGACGCCCTTACAGGAGAGGACTAAAACTTGCTCGTCAGTAAAGGGAGAAGGGAGAGCCGTCTTAATGGTATTCTCAGGCAGCCCCATAACGGCGCGGTAGGATTCCATGTCCTCGAGCGTCCCAGACATAGATATTGTAGCAGCCACTGAGTTGAGAACTTCTGATGTGGAAGTTCTCGGATCTAGGGCGATGATGTCCAACCTGAGGGGCAGATCCTCTTCTTTTGTCATTAGGTGGATAAAATCGCTCCTTCCAGATGTCTCAACCCCTTTGAGGAAGAACTCGCCAAGTCGGTGTATGTAGGAGCGCGGAACTTTCCCCTTCGATAACTGGAGGGATTTTATTGACTCCCCGAAGGCATGGATCTCTTCTAAAAAATAAAGCAGATCCTCGTCAATGCGTGCCATGCGTAGCGCGTCTCTGACAACAGACTTTAAATCGACAATTTGCTCGCCCTCTCCCATTTCACTCAGCAGCTCCAGCAATGAGTCTGAGAACCTCTTAACAGTTGGCTTACCGTACTTTTCTGCCTCCTCAATCGACGAGTTTATTGTCGAGAGTGTGAGGTGGTCGCTCTCAAACTCGCTCACTATCTCAGGGAGGTTGTGTGCTTCGTCCAAGATCAGCACATGCTGGGATAGCGGTCTGCCAAGTTTTTTGATAAAGTTTTCCCGTATGGGGCTGCTAAATAGATAGGCATAATTCAGCGCGATCACATCCACATGAGGCAGAAGAAGCTTAGCCATCTCGTACGGGCAGATTTCGAGCCGCTTGGACTCAGAGATCAGCGTGGAAGCGCCTGTTGGAGTGTGTAGAAAGTCGTCCATTAGTGCCCTGACCGTACCGGCGTCCTCCATATTCCCATAATATGCACACTTGCCACTCTGTGTTAGATCTGAGCAAAGCTCCATTACAGTCCGAGGATCGTTTGAGAACCTCAACACCGCTTCGTTGATGCACATTTCCGACCGTCCGCGGATAGATAGCCCTGTGACTTGCTCCTCTCTGCTTATAGCTTCAAGCTCTTCGATGACCCTGTCAAGCTCCTTGTAAGTCCGAGCAGCGTACAGAATTACCAAACCTTGCTCTTTGGCTGCCTGAAGTGCTCCTGCTAGGGAACCCACGGTTTTTCCCAAGCCACTGGCCCCATCGATAATTGCGTGGGAACGGGAGTTGATCGCCTTGTAGACGATCGATAGAAGTTGCTCCTGATTTGGCTTAAAGGACGGGTAAGGGAAGAATTTCCAGCTTTCTTTAAGCAAAAAATGCACCAATGTTTTACGGGGAGGATACGATTTAAAATTTTCGAATCCAAAAGGTTTTAGTCATCCCAAACAGTTATTATGGTTTAATGGAGGGCGAGTATTGAGTCTCAGGGAGTTTTTGGAGGCAGAGGCGAAAATACCTGGTGGATTATTAGAGATAGAAGAGGAGCTCTCCCCGAGCTATGAGATAGCTAAGGTCATGAAGCGATTCGATAACGGTCCTCTCCTTCGGTTTAGGAAGGTGAAGGGGAGCAGTTTGGAGGTCGTTTCGGGGGTCTGTGGTACCAGGGAGAGGATCCTTAGAGGGATCGGGGCTAACTTGCAGAATTATTATGATAAGATTATTTCTGCGACTTCTAATCCCGTTGAGCCTGACTTGGTTGAGGATGGACCTGTCTTTGAGGTGGAGGAGAGCGATCTGAGCAGCCTACCAGTTTTGAGGCACTACGAAAAAGATGCAGGACCTTACATAACCGCAGGAATAGTGGTTGCTAGAAGTCCTGATGGCAAATTTCAGAACTCATCGATACATAGGCTTTTGGTTCTGGATAAAAGGAGGATGGCGATAAGGATAGTGCCAAGACACCTTTACGCTCTCCACCAAGAGGCTAAGAAGAGAGAAGAGGATCTCCAAGTGGCAGTGGTGATTGGCGTGCACCCAGCAGTGATGGTGGGTGTGAATGCAGGCCCAAAATATGGGGTAGACGAGCTCTGGGTTGCCAATGCCATGCTGGGAGGAAAGCTTAAGGTTGTCAAGTGTAAGAGTGTGGATGTTAAGGTCCCAGCGGATTCAGAGATCGTGATTGAAGGTTTTATTAAAAGAGATGAGTTGGTGGACGAGGGGCCATTTGTTGATCTAACTGGCACTTACGACATCGTTAGAAAGCAACCTGTATTAGAGGTCTCAAGGGTTGTCCGGAGGAGATCGGCTATTTACCAAGCCATACTCCCAGGAGGTTCGGAACATAAACTGCTGATGGGCATGCCAAAGGAGGCAAGGATGTTTGAAGGGGTTTCAAAGGCAGTACCAGAGGTAAAGGGGGTCAGATTGACGCTGGGTGGATCGTGCTGGTTTAATGCAGTAATATCGATAAAGAAGCAGGCAGAGGGAGATGGCAAAAACGCAATAATGGCGGCATTCGGCGCGAACCCAAGTGTGAAACACGTTGTCGTCGTTGATGACGACATAAATATTGACGATATGTCTGAGGTTGAGTGGGCAATAGCCACAAGGTTCCAAGGTGATGAGGACATAGTTTTGGTAAGAAATGCAAGGGGATCAACTTTGGATCCCTCTTCTGACCAAGAAAAGATTTTGACGTGTAAGGTCGGTATCGACGCTACTATGCCTTGGAATAAGCCCAAAGAGAAGTTTGAGAAGGCAAGGATACCCTGAGGGGGGATTGAATGTACCTGAGCAGGGAAGAGGAGAGAATGCTATCAGGGGAGGAGGGGATTGCAGTACAGAAGGCCATGGAATTACTGACTGCGCTCGGGGAGGTCTTTGGGGCGGAGCGGATGGTGAGAGTTGAAAGTGCACAGATAGCGGGAGTATCTTATGGGAACATCGGTGACGCCGGTATGGAATTCTTAGAGGACTGGGCAGGTCTTGGAGGCAGGGTCAGGGTGAAGTCCACTCTGAACCCGGCGGGGATGGACTTGGATAAGTGGCAAGAGATGGGGGTGGAGGAATCATATTATCAGAGGCAGATGAGGATCCTCAAGGCTTTCGAGAAGATGGGGGTAGAGATCACTTGTACATGTACCCCATATTTAGTGGGAAACAGACCTAGGCCCGGGGCGCATATAGCGTGGTCAGAGTCTTCCGCAGTGGTTTTTGCAAACTCAGTTCTCGGTGCGAAGACAAACAGAGAGGGAGGCCCATCGGCCCTAGCTGCAGCGATTACAGGAAGGACGCCGTGCTACGGACTCCACTTGGAGGATAATAGGGAGCCAACGGCAATTGTTAAGGTTGAAGCTAGATTGAGGACCACTTTCGATTTTAGCCTTCTTGGGTACACAGTCGGCAGAATTCTTGGCTCAGGCATACCCTATTTTAAGGGAGTCACAGGGGCAAATTTAGACAGGCTAAAGATAATGTCCGCTGCTCTCGCTGCTTCCGGGGGCATAGCAATGTTCTGTCTTGGGAAGAAGCGGCAAGTAGGGGATAAAATAGAAAAGATATGTGTAGACGCTAGGGAGCTCGAGATTTCTCGGGAGAGACTGTCTGCGGAAGGAAAACCAGACCTTGCATGTATAGGGTGTCCGCACTGCAGCCTAGAGGAACTTGCTGATCTGGCGAGGGCCGTGAGAGGCAAAAAAGTGAAGAAGGGTTGTGCTCTTTGGGTATGGACATCGCGTGAAGTTCATAATGCGGCAAAGGGTCTGGGCTACGTGGAGGCTATAGAGAGGGCAGGGGGAAAGATTTTCACAGACACATGTATGGTGGTATGTCCGCTGGAGAAGTCCGGTTATAGCCACATGGTATCAAATTCCTGTAAGGCGGCGCACTATGTGCCTTCAACGTCTGGTTTGAGGGCAACCGTGAGTGAGATGTACTTAGTATTGGAAAGTGTGATGGAGGGGTAACGGTGCAAGAGTGGGTATACAGAGGGAGAGGGGTTGCCAAGTTTTTAGGAGAGGGGAGGGCCCTGGTCTCGAGACAGGGGATCTCTTTTTTTGGTGGGGTTGACCCTATGACGGGCTTGGTTAGGGAGAAGGGGCATGATCTCTGCGGGCAGGACGTGACCGGTAAGGTCCTCGTGTTCCCAAAGGGAAAGGGCAGCACTGTAGGGTCTTACGTACTTTACCAACTCAAGAAAAACGGTCACGCCCCTGCAGGCATAATAAATGTTGAGACAGAGCCCATTATAGCAACCGGATGTATCCTCGCAGAGATACCCTTAGTCGACAGGCTTGAGGTTGACCCAATAACCGCCATAATTACCGGGGATTATGTGGTTGTGAACGGAATTGAGGGGAAGGTTGTAGTTAGAAGGGGGCAACAGGCTTGAAAGCAGAAAGACCTTGGGGGATGATAAAGGACCCGATACATGGATATGTGCATATATCCAAGTTGGAAAGAGAAGTAATTGATACTTTGCCATTGCAAAGGCTGAGGAGGATAAAGCAGCTCGTCTTTGCCGACCTTGTTTATCCAGGAGCAAATCATACTAGATTTGAGCACTCTGTGGGGGTTATGCACCTAGCCGGAGTCCTGTGCAGGGCACTGCCGGTGGATATGAAGGAAGAAGAAGTCCAGATTGTGAGGTTGGCCGGTCTATTCCATGATGTCGGGCACGGTCCCTTCTCTCACACCTTTGAGGAGCTCCTCATTAAAAAACTGAACAAGAGCCACGAGGACTTGGCACCATGGGTAATCAGGAGCTCCGAGCTGAAAGATGTGCTGGAGAGAAACGGCCAACCAGTAGACGACATTGCGGAACTAGCCGTCGGAAGGCTGAAGAAAGAAAGGGGCTTCCTGAACCAGATATTGAGTAGCGCGGTAGATGTTGACAAGATGGACTTTTTGGTCAGGGACACTCACCACACTGGGGCTGAGTATGGAAAGGTGGACATACATAGGCTTATTTACACAATGGATGTTGTGGACGACAAGTTGGTGGTGGACAGCTCTGCCCTCGCAACTTTGGAGGCGTTTCTCATTGCAAGGGTCGAGTCCTTCAAGGCGATATATTACCACAAGACCGCAAGAGCAGCCCAGATACTCCTTGTTAAGGCAATGGAGGCTGCAGATGAGGAGATTGGCATCTGCAAATTCAAAACTGCAGAGGAATACCTAGGGATGGACGATTACAGCATGTGGTGTATGCTCAAGCAATGCAAAGGATCGCGGAAGATAATGGAAGATTTAGAGAAGAGGAGGCTTTTGAAATGCGCTTATGAACGCGAGATGAAGGCAGAAGACAAAGCGGTGGCAAGCTTGTTTGGGCTCGAGGGGATAAGGAGGCAGATGGAGGAGGAGATCGCCGCAATTGCGGGATTGAGTTCAGAGGACGTGTTCATAGACACGCCGTCCTTGCCATCCATCCCTTATAGACATGCATTGGATTTTGATCCTATGGAGATACCCATAGTGGATGTCGAGGGTGGTGTGAGAAGGGTGCTGAAGGCGACCAAGCTTTCCAAAACAATAGAAGTTTTGAGGGGGTTCGTAAACATTGTCAGGGTGTACACTTATGACCAGTACAGGGACAAAGTGAGGGATGCAGCGGAGAAAGTAATGGGAAAGTTGCCAGAGTCCGCCATGGTTTCTTACTGATTTTCAGATGACTCTATGGTGTTTATTACCAATCTGAAGATCTCTTCATGCACTTCTTCCACGGACCTGTTTGCGTCGATGACACTATATCCCATCCTGTGGGCGCGTTCTAAAAATTTTGACCTAACTTTCCTTAAGAATCCCACGTTCTCAAAACGATCATGAAGCTCTCCCTTCCTCCTAAGGGATAATACTGGGTCGATATCCAGTATAATTGTTAGATGGGGGCGTATGGCGCCTTTATTGATTGTTAGTATCCACTCTTCGTCCAGACCCTGAGAGGACTGGTAGGCTATCGAAGACTCTAAATAACGGTCGCTGACTACAACTTTACCAGATTCTAACCAAGGCTTTATGAAATAAGCTACGTGGTGGATCCTATCTGCAGCGAAAAGAAGAGCGTCCAACTCTGGCGCAATAGAAGGTTCTTTGAGGAAAGATCTTATAACTGCCTCTATCTTTCCCTCAGGGTTTGGTTCCTTAGTAAGTACGGAGTCATACCCCATCTCCTTAAGGCGGACCACCAATAGCTTTGTCTGGGTTGAGGATCCAGCCCCGTCTATCCCCTCTATTGCAACAAAGAAGCCCTTACGGTTTTTGTGCATGATGGTTGATATGCTGCGGAAACTGTTATATTTTTATCCATAGAATTCATGCTTGAGATAGACCTTGGAGTTGAGAAGAGTTGAGTTTTTTATGCCCATCTGGTGATTGAAATGAGTGGGCGCGGCACCCTCCTCTCATTCATTTCCAAAGGCGAGGACAGAATAAGGATTATTGTGGACCACAGAGAAAAACAGTCGCTCACAGTCAAGGAACTCCTCAGGCTAGGGGCAGAGTTAGAGTTCAGGAGCTTGAATGTGGGCGACTATGTTATATCAGAGTGTGTGGCGATTGAGAGGAAGACCATGGAAGACTTCGCCAACTCTATCATAGATAGGAGGCTGTTTGAACAGGCAAGAGCTCTCCGCGCCGCCTATAGCAGGCCACTTATAATTTTGGAGGGGAGGGGGCCTCTGATGAGAGAAATACGCGAAGAGGCGATTACGGGCGCGCTGGTATCATTAGTGATGGACCTCACCATACCAGTAATATGGGTGAATGATGCCGTTGAGAGTGCTAAAGTAATACTGACAATAGCCAAAAGGGAAGAGAGAGGGGATTTGCGCTCAATATCACTCAAGGATAGGAGGAGAGCAAAAACCCCAGACGAAGAGAAAGAGTACATAGTTGCGAGCTTACCAATGGTCGAGGCGGTCACGGCAAAGAGACTTCTTTCTTTTTTCGGAAGTGTTGAGAGAGTCTTCACAGCCAGTGAGCGTGAGTTGATGAAAGTGGAGGGGATTGGGCCAAAGAAGGCGAAGCGAATAAGAGAGGTTTTAACTGGAGCATATGGCATCAAGACTTCTTGTGGCGCAACTTCCCAAGAAGATCCAAAAGAGAAGAGAGAGACTTAGCCATCTTATCCAGTTCTGCTGGATCATCGGTTTTGCTCATCTTCTCCTTGATTTGATCGATCTTTTTTACAAGGTCCTCCTCAAGTTCGGATACCTTCATTAACTCTAATAGTTCTTTCTCGTCCTCGTCGGATTTGACGAAAACCACCTTACGGTCACAACCGGGGCAAACTACTTCGCCGCTGCTTAGCTGGAAGAGGGGGGTCTTGCAGTCGGGGCAGTGTGTTTGGAGCATGGTGGCTCCTGCCCTCAGTAGCTCCGCCCCCTTTTTTGCAACATCATCACGGGTCTTCATTTCAATTACCAAATTTTAACTATATGAAAATAATAATATAAATAGGACTATATTCTATTTGCTAAGGGACTGGTGATTATTTATGAGTAGCGATAAAATGGCTCAAGCAATCAGCATCCTTCACAGAATAGCAGAAGACACAGGAGTCCCTAGGAACATAAGGAGGGCGGCATCAGAAGCAATAAAAGTATTACAGGGCACAACCTACACTAATGCAGTTAAGGCTTCGAATGCAATAAGTATTTTGGAGGAGTGCAGTCAGGATCCAAATATGCCCCTTTTCGCCAGAACCGCAATATGGCAAGCGATCAGCGCCTTGGAGCAAATAAAAGATTGAATTATTGTTTTTGTTAGTCAATCTGGTTGCAACTCTGACATCAAAACCATTAAACTCGACTTTACATCCTTTGCTGCATAGACAGCCCGCCCAACAATGGCATGCCATCGCCCTCCCATTATTTTTCCGCACGATCTGATGTCCCCGCCTTGGGCGCCCAACCCTGGAATATAATAGGTCGGAGAGCCGCACAATGAATCTATAGTGTGTTTGTAGGTTTTTAAGAGTTGGAGGTTGTTCCCGGGGAGGACATAGTCCCTTACGCCCATTTCTGATGCAATCTGGAAAATTTTCGATGGAGCCTCAGAGCACACATAGCCACCATTTCCGGCCAAGAAGTCAGGAACTGTTAGAATAGCGCCCACGATGGGTATGACTCCGGCCTTCTTGAGCGACTCTATCCAAGCACTCTGGGTTGAGGGGCCGCTGAAAGGGAATATTATAGCATAGTCCACCCCGGATTCGGCTAGCGCCTCTGAGAAGATGTTGCCAGTGTGTGGGACGTCGGTAGCACCTTTTTGGTGATCATATATTATTGGTTTTTCCGAATAGTTCCGTATAGTTGAGACGACCTTGGGTAGACCGAATCGAAGAGCGAGGCTGAAGCCGATTTTATAAGCGCCCACTAGATCAAAGTCGCACGAATTTACAACGATCTCGACCAGCCTCTCAATAGAGCTTACGTCGCAGGCTATTACTACACTCCTCTCTTGAATTATTCTCCTAATGGGTCTTCCCTCCATAGATCTTTAGATAGTTTGATATTGCTTCCATCTCTTTCATGGTTATTGAGCCTGACTCAAGGGCTGCTTTTGCCACATCCAGAACGTCGACAATTGATTTAACAGGAATCCCATATCTCCTATGGAACTCTACAGTTGCCATGTACTCCGTTTCGCCCCTCTCTAGCCTGTCTACGGCAATGAGGACAAAGGCGATCTTCACGTTACCAATAGAGGATAGGACTGAGAGGATCTCCTCTTTTGTCTTGCCAGTGGTCATGACGTCGTCTAGGATGCCTATCTTGTCCCCCTCGCCCACACTGCCTATAATAAGTCCGCCCTCTCCGTGGTCTTTGGCTTCTTTTCTATTAAATGCAAACCTCTTAGAAATGTTGAAGATCTTGTGAAGACCTATTGAGGTAGAAACCACTATTGGAATCCCTTTGTAAGATGGACCGAACAGGACGTCAACTTCGCTCACTAGACCGAACTCCACCAAGGCTCTAGCATAGAATTCGCCTAGGCGCCATATGGATTCCCCCTCACCAACTACCCCAAGGTTGACGAAGTATGGTGAGAGCCTGCCACTCTTCAACTTGAACGAGCCAAACTTTACGGCACCTATTTCAAGAAGGAACCTAGAGAATTCAGATTTTAGACTCTCTACACTCATTCATTGAAACCCTCCTGCCGCTTGGGCGCCTCTTATATCTCCCAAAATCTGTACATTTTTTAAGTGTTGAATATTGGAATACAGGTCCATCCACGCATATTCTAAGTCCGTCCATAGCACAGCTGCCACATATCCCCACACCACACTTGGTGTAACGCTCTAAAGCACAGAAGATCCTGTCTGGAGTTGTTACTCTGGATTCCATCTCAGCTGCCCTGACCAACATGGGCTCGGGTCCGCAGTTAAAGAACTCACCACTCAAGCCTGTTAAATCTAAAATGTCGGTGACCATTGAGCAGGCGCCTAAGCTCCCGTCCTCCGTTGAGACCTTGACATCTGCCAGACTCCTTAGCTCCTCATAAAGTGGGAGGTCTGCTGCGGTCTTTCCACCAACAAAGACTGAAGTGACCTGTTTTTGGAAAAGTTTTGCTATGAAATGGATCGGGGCTACACCCGACCCCCCGCCGATTAAGTTCACATTGCCTTTTGGGATGTATCCATTGCCATAAGGACCCCTGAGAAGGACTCTATCCCCCTCTTCTAGGGAGGCGAGAGATGATGAGACAGGGCCAACACTCTTGATTAGAAGTGTGATGGGGTCGTTCAGGGCCAAGGAGAAGGGCTTCTCTCCAATTCCTGGAAGCCACAGAAATACGAACTGCCCCGGGAGTGCGTCGATCGCCCCGTCAAGTACTAATACTCTGGTTGACGAGCCCCATGCCTCCTTGACATGGAACTCCTTGTATGAGAGAGGGGCACGTATGTGGAGAGGCTTTTTTGTGCCTGAGGCGAACTCCTTAAAAAAAGTCATAAGTTCTTTTGTATTAAGCCCTATTAGGGCCGTGCCTATTCCGAAGAGTGATGCGCCCGCTGAACTGAAAGCGGCAATGTCTGAAGGATCTGTTATCCCGCCCATCCCTATTATGGGCACAGAAACCTTCTCTCTAACTTCCAAAATACATTTGAGCGCCAACTCCTTAATAGCAGCCCCCGATAGTCCCCCGTAGACATTTGAAAGGATAGGGGCACCGGTCCTCTCGTCTATAAATTTCAGGGGACCGACTGTGTTTACCGCAGTTATGCCATCAGCCCCCGCATCCACTGCCGTCTTCGCTATTAAACCGATAGATCCCGGGCTTGGGACCAGTTTGGCGAATATTGGGAGATCTGTAACCTCTCGCACTGACGAAATGACCTCCCTAACGAGCTCTGGCGAAGTCCCTATGGTGGCACCGTATCCTTTTGCATGTGGACAAGAGAGGTTTAGCTCTATCCAGTCGGTATACTTTTCGACCTTCGATGCCAGTGAGGCAAACTCCTCTGATGACGAACCGAAGATAGAGGTCATCAGGACTTTTTTGATGGGGTAGATGTGCCTGATCTCACTTATGTACGCATCAATGCCAAGGTTCGCTAGCCCGACCGCGTTTACTAGGGACCCAAAGATTCCGGCGATAATAGGCTCTTTGTAACCGTCCCTCTCTGAAATGCCTATGCTCTTAGTTGTTATCACGCCAAGACCCTCCGCATCTTCAAGCTTCTTTATTATGTCAGGAGAAGAAGCCACAACGCCAGAGGGGATCACGAGCCTATCCTTTGGAAGTTCAAAACGCATAGGAGACCTCCTTGCCACGCACTGGATAGAATTCTCCCTCCCTAAATGCAACCTTTCCGCCGAGAATAGTTATGACTGGCCATCCCTTCAATCGCATCCCCTCATAAGGGGTCCACCCACATTTGTAGTGGAGTTCGTCGGCAGTCACCTTCTTCTCTAGATTCGGGTCAATAATGGTAATATCTGCATCAGCCCCAAGCTCCATCTTCCCCTTTCCCTTGATAGAGAAAATTCTTGACGGGTTGTAACACATCAACTCTACGACCTTCTCGAGCCCTATGAGACCGTTGAGGGAGGCGTTGATCATCAGCGGGAGCGATGTCTCCACCCCAGGCATACCCGAAGGAGCGTTCTCCTTCGCCTTATCCTCCTTTAGGTGTGGGGCATGGTCAGATCCTATAGCCTCGATCATGTTGTTCAGGAGTGCCTGCCAAAGTGACCTTCTGTCACTCTCTTCACGGAGCGGCGGATTCACCTTTGCATAGTTACCAAGCTCCTTCAACGCCGAAGAGTTGAGAAAAAGGTGGTGTGGGGTTGCTTCCCTATAGAATGGGGAAGCTAGCTCTGCCTCCTCCAAGGATGTCACATGAAGGACGTATACCCTCCCTTGCTGGCCGACGGACAGGAGTTTCCTTATGGCAGAGATTGCGGCTGACTTTGGCCTCCGAGAGGTATGGTCTGGCTTATCTGAATGCATCATTATAATCGCTTCGTCCTCAGCGTGAACGCTCGCGAGCCTAGATCCCCGTATCACCTGCCTGATAGTCTCAAGGTCTCTGACGAGAAGATCGCCCGTCGAGCTTCCCATGAAGATCTTTGCAGATGCGGCTAAGAGCGTCGGAGAGTCCCAGCCCACCGCCCTGAAAACCTCTTCCAAGTTCCCAGTAGTCACTCCGAAGTGGAGCCCGTAATTCACCAACGGACCACCAGCTGCAGATGTGCTGATTAAGGCTTTTTTCTTTTCAAGTTCCAATAAAGTTGTTGTGGGAGGTTTTGTATTTGGCATGTCAAGAACAGTGGTAACGCCACCAGCCAAAGCCGCCTTTGATCCCGACGCCCAGTCCTCTGAAGGCATTCCAGGTTGCCTGAAATGAACGTGCGGGTCAATTACGCCAGGCATAACCAGCTTCCCATTAGCGTCTATGACCTCGTCTGCCTTCGGCTCATTTTTTGTGAATACGGCTATCTTACCATTCCAAAGGAGCACATTGGCTTCAAAGTGACCTCTGTGCGTAATGATCTTGCCGTTCCTTATTAGCAAGGACAAAAGTCATCACCAGAATCATATCTTCAGTCTTATGAGGTCCTCCTTGCATTCAAAATTGCAGTAGTGGCATATGAGAACCAGCGGATCTCTACTTATGGTATACATTCTTGAAGGGACGGGTTCCTTGTTTGATATGCAGTTGGCATTTACACAAACTGCTACGTTCTCAAGTACATCAGGAACGACAACCTTTCTCTTCTCCTGGATTGTATAGTCTTTTATTATGTTTATAGTGGCATTGGGGGCTATCAGGGATATCTTGTTGTATTCATCGCTTTTAAGGTACTTGTTTTCGACTTTTATTAGGTCCTTCTTGCCGTATTTTGTGCTCTCAAGATTCTGCCCTATTATAACCACTGAGTCTTGGTGAAAGAGGTTCAGCATCTCTGCGATCTTTATGCCCTTTCCTGGGGGTATGTGGTCAATGACAGTCCCGTCCTTTATGGGCCTTACCATCAACCCCTTCTTTGCGTCTTTTGAGGCCGTTTTTTCTCCCATCACTCAATCGCCCCCATTATTAAGGAAAGAATGGCTGCCCTAACAGGTACACCGTTGCCAGCCTGCTCGAAGTAATAAGCCCTCGGGTCTTCATCGCAGTCCACGGATATCTCGTCCACGCGAGGAAGAGGGTGCATTAGGCGTGCCGTGGGCTTTGCCCTAGAGAGTAAGGCACGGTTTATTTTGAAGATACCTTTCACTTTGTTGTACTCGTTCTCATCAGGGAACCTCTCTTTTTGTATCCGTGTCATGTATATGACATCAGCAATTGATATAATGTCCTCGATTTTGGAGTGTTTAGAGTAGCTTATCTTCCTTCTGTTTAGGAAAGCCTCGACATGCTCTGGTATCTGCAGAGAGTCGGGAGCAACGTACATCAATTTGCAGTTGTACAGAGACAGAGCATACGAGAGTGAGTGAACGGTCCTGCCATATTTAAGATCTCCAACCATTGCAATATCTAGACCATCTATGCGTCCTTGAGTCTTTCTGATGCTGTAGAGGTCCAGCATTGTCTGGGTGGGGTGCTCATTTTTACCATCCCCACCATTTATTATTGGCACTTTTTTATGACCTCTCTTCGTCCGGTTAGTGGTGACGTCTGCCGCCCACCTCGCCGACCCGTCAAATGGATGGCGCATGACTATAAGGTCTACATAATTCGCCACAGTCTCTATAGTATCCTTGAGTGTCTCGCCCTTCATAACTGAAGTGCCCTCCACCCCAGCAAACCAGATGGTCTCGGCTCCAAGGGCGTGTGCAGCGGCGTCAAAGCTCATCCTAGTTCTAGTGCTGGGCTCGTAGAACAGTAGACCGACTTTTTTGCCGCGAAGAAGAGCATTGTCGTATCCGCGCGACTCCATTTTTTCAGCTGTTTTGAAGATGTGCTCCAACTCGTCTTTTGTAAAGTCTTTTATGGATACTATGTCTCTATTTACAAAATCCAATCTGTCTCCCCCGGAGGGGGGATCGTATTTTCCTTCGGAGACAAATCCCGTTTTTTGTAAGAAATTAACCCGTCACAAACTCAGGAAGGCGGCGTATTTAAAAATTTCTTTTGTGGTTGAATAGATTTACAAGGGGGCTTAAAGTCTTTTGATTTTTGATAGTGCTTCGATGCAAAGTTTGTAACTCCCTGCCACGAGTGAGACCCTCTCGGACAAGCTCAACGGAGAATCCAAATCCAACCCGTCTAGGCGCAATACCGAAGCTCCAGCCTCTTTGAGTATTATATATGAGGCTGCGATGTCTGTTACCCTCAAAAGATCCCTATTGTCGACATATAAGTCCAGACTGCCACTCGCGACATAACACAGCTCTAAAGCCGCCGTGCCCATGACCCTTATATGTTTTGCTTCAATTAATAAGGGGAGTATCTGCTCGATTTTTTTCTTATCCCTACGCACATTTACGTCGATACCTATCAGTGCATGTCTTAGGGGGGTGGGCGGGCTTATTGAGATCTTATGTTCGTTGAGGTATGCTCCCTCACCTTTAACCGCTTTGTAGGTCCTCCCAGATGGAAGCTCCATAACTAAGCCGGCAAAGATGTCGGAGAGGCACTTACCAGAGGAGAGGGCTACTGATATGGAGTAAGGGATAATTCCCCTGACTGCGTTAGTCGTCCCGTCTATTGGGTCCAGAATTAAAATTGGATATTCCTTTCTGCCAAATTGTCTCTCGCCGAGCTCCTCGCTTATTAGCCTACCTTCGAAGCCGACCAACGAAAGGTATGAGATCGCAGCCTCCTCTGCCACTACATCTATGAGTTTGGTTTTATCCCCACCAGCACCTATCTTGACAATCTTGGAAGAAGATTGAGGCGAAACTTTGGCTATAGCGTCCATCTCCGCTTTACATAGACCCTCTAATAGCTGCAGGCTCATAAGGAAGAAAGATATTAAAGATATATTTAGGGTTTACAGAATAAGAGTGGCAGGCGGGGGTCGCCAAGTCAGGTCAAAGGCGCAAGGCTCAGGACCTTGTGGCGTAGGCCTTCGTGGGTTCAAATCCCACCCCCCGCACTAATTGGTTAATTTGAGATAATGTCCTCCCGGAGAACTACTTTTTGGGGGGCGTGAGATATTTTTAGAGGGATTTTACTTCTGACTCAGCAAGCTTCTGCTTCGCTATTAAGAGTTTTTGGTAAAGATTTGCCACTCTTTCATAGTCCTTGCTTTTAAGAGCCTTGAGAAGATCCCCTTCAATCTCGGCAACCTCGAGTCGTTGATAGTAGTCAAGGGTTTCTTTGAAGTGCGCCAGTACGATCTTGCCTGTCAGAATTGGATGGTTGTTTGTGACGTTGGCTTCGGGATATCGCATCCCGTGTTCAAGTTCCACCTCTAAACCTATTCTGAAATTTTCCAAATCTATCGGCATATCACCGGTCTCAAGTTCTGCCAAAATCTTCTTGGCTTCTTCAATTGTGACTTCGGCTTTTTTAAGGGCGCTCCAATCCCTAATTCCTAATTTTTTACAAACATTCTTAACTTCTTCAACAGAAACGTATTCAGGAATTTTCATATTAACTCACAACCCTTGATTTAGAGAATGGTGACCTCCTCCCCACCCTACCGGATGGGGCTCCCGCTTTTCCTTCCATTTCATTTCACTTACTCCCTCACAGCCTCTGCTCGGGGAGCGTTTTGCGGAAGCTTTTTTCCTTTTCGGGTACTCCAGGTTCCTGCTTCATCCGTAGGACTTGCCCTCATCGGCAGCTTTCTCAGCCAGCTTTGGTATAGACCAAGCCGTCAGGCCTCGTATCACATTTCATATGTGTCATCGGCCGCACACAGGCGCTTTAGGGGTGGCCCCTCCCTGCATCTGAGTAAAGATAAATTAGGAAGAATGGATATATAGTTTTTGACTTTCATTCCTTGTCGGACGGGGACTTTCAGCCGAGAGAGTTAAAAGAATAGCTTGCCGCGCATTTCGCAACAATTGCCTCACCAAGCTCTCGCCAGACAAGGAATGAGTTTTTGAGAACTAAAGGGTTCTAAAGCCTGGAGGGAGAATAATTATATCTGACTTAATTACAGGGGGTTGCGAAAGTCAGGAAGGGTTTGGGTGCTTGGGCTAATTTTGTGGCAGGAGTATTGGGGAAGAACAAATACTTGAAAAGTATCAGAAAAGCGGATTTCAAAAATGTTAAGGTCGTTTCAGAAATACCATACGCCATAGAGGTTTATAAAGGTCTATTTGGAAAGATCAAGCGTCTTTGTAGAGGCGTGCAAATAGCAAAGCCCTCTCAAAGAATCGCCAATTTTTTTAAGGGTAAAAAGTTTTTAATTGTATTTTATGCAGAATGATCCTTGTGGGAACAAAAGTTGGTTAAAATTTTTGATGCTAATGACGAAATCCTCAGGGAACTAAGCAGAATCCTTTTGAAGATCTTGGAGGACAAGAATGGAGAGATTTATCAAGAGAATGTTGCCAAATTTGGAATACCTGAAGAATATGCCAGAAAGGCCTTTTTTGAGGAGAATTTGCTAAAACTCCAGAACTCTGGAAAGGTAAAATTTTATTTGGCGATGGGGGATGATGTTGACACTCTCCACGACTAAAGTCGGGAGATTCTTGCACACAGCCCCTTCAGTGCTCAAGGACACATCTGTTTCAGCATTCATCCCTCACTGCTCAGGGGCTATCTGCAATGGGTGTGCCACCACCCAGTTATCCCTATCCTTCGAGGACTCGGGATTATCTTTTTTCAGCTCGAACCCACCCCGCCAAGTTCGGTCCGGAGCCTTATTCGAGCCTTCGGACATCCGGACTACACCAGAAAGTACTAATAATTATAAGAAATATAAATCTAGTGGCGATTCATCCCACGGTTAAAACCGTAGGCTTTCTCGCCAAAAGATCTGTAAAACCATAATGGGTTTCGCCCAAACCATAATAAGGAATGAAGACACTGTTGAGTTAGATCGGATCGTAGTATTTCCCGAATTTACAAGGAAGGGCATAGGAACTAAGCTACTCCAATATGCGCTTGAAGAGACTGAGAAAAGAGGTTTTAAGAAAGTGATCGTCAACGCTGGCAAGAATGAGGTTCATGCCAGGAAGTTTTATGAGAAAAATGGCTTCGAGAAAATAGAGGAATACACTGTTCACGCCCCTTGGGGCAAAAAATTGGATTTGGTAAGCTATCAATATTCATTTTGATTTATCGAAAGGTTTGCAAAACACTTTCATTTTTCTATTAATGCTATATTGTTATGAGCAAAATAAATGGGTGAAAATGGTATTTATTAATAACCAAGTACAATTATTTTGATCCTTCTCATAACTAAAGTAGTTTGCCTCTGAGGTTTTCATTAGTTTGGTTTTCCCTTCTTTCTTAGACTTCCACTTCACTCCATAAATCCCAAAAGAGGGGTTATTTAGGTGCCACACCCTTATCGCTGCTCTATGGGCTCATGTGTATATTAGCAGCCCCTCGAGATTTTGTTTCAGAGCGGCGACATGCGCCCTAATCCACGGCGGCATGAGGAGTGGATCTCTATTAGATGTGGTTGGAGGCGAATAGGGACGCTGTGGGCGTCCTAAATATAGGTTCTCGTCAGGGCGGGAACATTAACGGGGTAGTGGCATACCCTTTGCTTCTGAGGTGGGATGGTATGAGGTGGGAGCCTAGAAGGGCAGTGAAGAACCGATCGATGATCCCCCCAGAAGCAAGAATCTCTCGCCTTCAGCCGTGGAGAGTGCCAACATAATAGTTGGTGCTGGATTAGAGGAGTCGTTCTTGGAACCTCAACCGCTTTTCACAGGTACAATTGTCTACAAGGTCGAATTTACGAGTTAACCCCCGGTTGAAACCGAAGGCGCTGTTGAGTTTTATTCAAAAGTGGATGCCTTAGAACCTAAAAGAGGAAATTTATTTGGAAGTTCAGAAAAAAATTCAGAGTGCGTAGGCTTCTACAAGGTCCCTCGCAGTTATTATGCCAACGAGTTGATCGTCTTTGAATATGGGTAGCCTACGAATGTGTTTTGTTGCCATTGTCATTGCTGCCTTATGTATGCTGTAATCCGGCGAAATCTTAACCAGCGGTGCAGAAGCGTATCGATGGACAGGGTCTTGTAGGTCTGCTTCATTGTAAATAACCTTGCTTAGAAGGTCCCTCTCTGTGAAGATCCCCCAAGGCTTTCCGTCTTTATTCACTATTACGGAGCCTATTCGCTCTTTGCCCATCTTCTTGGCAACATCCCAGACTTTCGTGTCAGGTTCTACAGACTCTACATGTTTTGTCATGAATTTCTGGACAGGTACCGAGGTTTCGGGAGCATCAGGCAAGGCTTTTATGAGATCTGATGCCGTCACAATACCAACCACCCTCCTGCCTTCGGTGACCACGAGCCTGCCTTTTTCCTTGATCATCATTCTAGCTCCCTCTTTGATAGTCGCCTGGGGTTTTATGGTTATTAGCCTTGGGGAGAGAACTTCGTAAACCTTGACTTCTTTGGGATTCCTCTCAGCAGCTATGACGCGAGTGAGCAGATCTCGCTCTGTTACAATCCCCGCAGGTCTGTCTGTGCCCCTGACAAGTAGGCTTCCGATGTGCTTTTCTCCCATGAGTTTGGCAGCCTCCAGCATGGTAGCCCCACTGTCAATAAATAGAGGATCTTTTGTCATTATGTCCGATATGTGTTTGTGTTTAAGGTATTCCTGATAGGAGATATCAATAACGCTCGGGAATTCATCCCTTAGCGTTTTTGCCATTCCCTCACCCTATATAATATTATATATAACCACTACCATATAAAAAAAACTCGATAGAGATTTATGGAAGAACAAAAAACCAGGACTTGATGAGGCGGAAGAGGGGCCACTCTGCTCTATGGGGCGGGCTTTGATCAGTAGATAAAAAAATTAATTAACCATCTCACATGGAGATTAACCACAAGCCCCAGTGGCTCAGCCTGGTAGAGCACCGCCTTGGTAAAACATCCAAAGAGGCGGTGGTCGCGGGTTCAAACCCCGCCTGGGGCTTCCTTATTTGAGTTAGTTGGGCAGGTTCTAAAAATTTATATAATGCGGGCGCATCCATGTCTTCTCGGTGGGGCTGTGGTCTAGCACGGTATGACGGCAAGACGAAGGTGCCCCCTTCGTCTCGTCAAGGGCTCCAGAGGTCTAGCACCAGATTTGACCCTATGGGGATGATTGTCTTCTGGAGCTGCTAGAGCGGGGCGACCCGCATGTCGGGGGTTCAAGTCCCTCCAGCCCCAC
>Ga0315298_1002277_pt1 | contig 32969 bp, 22 predicted proteins | sample WHS_1_MG_FD_203077 | JGI IMG/M metagenome (GOLD analysis project Ga0315298, IMG submission 203077) | Extremophilic microbial mat communities from Washburn Hot Springs, YNP, Wyoming, USA - WHS_1_MG | ecosystem: Environmental > Aquatic > Thermal springs > Hot (42-90C) | place: USA: Wyoming... | reverse complement strand
TCCGCTCCATCCGACGATGTCGTCCACTCGAGTCAGGGGCGGAGATTATCGCCGCCGTCTCCTCCTCTGTCGCGAGCCTGAAACGCCCGCTCGGACGTCCCCACGGGGCGCCTGTCATGTTAGGATCGGGTCTGCGCGCGTTGATATCCGGGTCCCCGCAGTTCCACGCATGATCCAGGTCGGGCCAGACCACAGGCGCGAGTGCTCCGCGGGCCAGCATTGCGCGGCCACTGGCAAGACCAGCCGAAGCGACCAGGCCGGTGCGCGCATCCAGCGTCACGCGAATGGTGGAGCAGGCCAGGTCTATGAAACGCCCGGTAAGTTCTGGCGTGCTCCATGGTTTCGGCTGCTCGCGTCGCTTCCAGTGCACTTCGAATCGCCGCAACTCGAATGGTCTCAAACGGACCGGCACGGCCAATCGCAGGCGCCAGTCACCAGCGCACGGAGCGGCGGGCTGGACCTTCTGGGAGGGAACGACAGCACCTTCCGCGTCCCGCACCGTCACCTCCGCAGCCCCTGCCGGCACCCCTCCGACATTGGTTGACATCAACTCGAACTCCATATCGCACGATGCTGGGAAGCCGTGGGGGTTCCAGACGAAGATAGGCGTGACGCCCTCAGGTGCGCGAGGCTCACGACGCAGGAGCGTGGCAAATATCCGGGCACGTGTCCGTCTGAGTATCTCCGAACAATGGCCGAACAGCGCGAGCGAGTCCCGTTCGACCATCGGGATCGCACTACCTGGCAGGATGTCGTGAAACTCTCCGAAGAGCAAATCGCGCCATGCAGCGTTCAGATCTGCCTCGGGCCAGTCCGCTCTGCCCGTCCACCAGGCTAGCGCGCAAAGCCTCTCGGTGACCGCCGCCAGGTTTTCGCAAGCGCGGTGGGCACGTTTGATGCGCGACATGGAACTGTAACAGCCCGGAAACGTATTCTGCATCTCCCCCGCGACAATCGGAAGCGAAGGCCTGCGATGCAACGCCTGCCTGAAAAAGGCCTCCGGAGTGGAGTGTACGAGATCGTACTCCGGATGCTCGCGCGCAAAACGTTCGATCTGTTCCAGGTCCTCCCGGCTCGGCCCACCCCCATGATTACCGATGCCCCAGAGGATCATCGTCTCCGGCTCAGAGGCGTAATGGGGAAGCCAGCGCGTCAGGCATTCGTAAGCGCGCTGATTGGTCAGGTACCAATCGGCGGAGCGCCGCGCGATAACCTCCTTGCCCGACCTGTCGCGCCACCGGAAGGGGCCGACAGGCAGTGTCATGCTCGAGCGGTCCGGACGGCAGAAGACGTAGGAATCGAAGCCGCAACCGACCAATATCTGCACATAGCCCTCGGGCTGGCCAAACGAATCGAAGTTGTAGGCCGTCGTCGGCTCCACTCCGAAACGGTCGAGAAAATAGTTCTTGCCATATAGAAAGTGCCGGATGTGGCTTTCGCCGGAGGGCATGTTCAGGTCCGGCTGAAGGTACGAGCCTCCGGCCACATGCCAGCGACCCGCGCGAACGAACCGCCTGATACGCTCGAAGAGTTCGGGGTCGTGGTCCTCCACCCACTTGTAGAGCACAGCCTCGTTGTGGCAGAAGACGAACCCCGGCACGCGCTCGCAAAAATCGCACGCGACCCTGAACGTGGCTACGGCCTCGGCAAGCCCCTCCTCCCACGGCCACAGCCAGGCCGGATCCAGATGCGCATTGCAGATGAGGTGAACTCTCTTACGTTCTCCTGCCATATTCCGGGCCCTCTCTCCCAGATGTGATTCGCCGTCGTGTTGGCCTTTGTTCCCAGTTTTCCTGGCGCCATCGCAGGGACAATTCAGTCCGCCGAAGGCGCACTCGTCGTGTTGAGGTCGGCGTAAGTCTGTTTCGTGAGACGCTCCATCAGCGCGGCCTGGGCCTGAGGCCCGCCCTTGTACTTGGCGATGAGTCCGCCCAGTATGCGTTTGAAGGCCTTCTCATCGCCGGCCATCCGGCTGAGGAGTGCCCAACGCACACCGACCGCAAACCGGGTCGAATAGGGCACGAATGCGTTGGACTGCAATTCCGGCGCGCGATAGTAAGCCTTCTCGTGGAGCGCCACCGCGTCGGCCAGCCGTTTCCGCGCGAGAAGCAGTCGCGCCGCGTTGTCGAGCAGCGCGAGACCAACCTCCTGGCAGGACATCGTCTCCAGCACTGCGCTGGAATACACGCGCAGGGCGTCTTCGGTGCGCCCCACCCGCTCCAGTTGTCGCCCCTCCATGAGCCTGAGGCGCCCGATAGCGACGGCGTTCCCCTCGAACCGCTTTCGCATCTCCGCCAGCATCTTGAACTTCGCTGTGTCCTCTCCACGCGGCAGAGCCCCCAGGAGGGTTTCAAAGGCCTCGACAGCCAGGCCCGGCTCATCTCGCAAATCCTCCGCAATGGTCTACGCGAGAGCCTCGACTCGCTCCGTCCCCAGGAGCCCTCTGGAAGCCAAGCGCGCTGCCAGCGCCCACTGCGCCCTGTCGAGGATCCCAGCGGCGAGCGACCTTTCGAGGGCATCGGCGGACTGCGCCAACCCCGCATCCGCAAGCAGATCGGCCACCTGCCACCACAGACGGGCACGTCGCCTGGTGTCCTCCGACGCATCCATGGCACGCAGTGCAAGGTCCAACTCGTATTCTGACCGTGCAACCCCTTCCTGCGGTTCGATGACGAGACCTATCGTTTCTCCTTCCTCGCCTATTCGCCCGGAGTCGAGGTCCCAGACGTATCCCCTGCCACGACGACGCAGGTACCCGACCCAGGCGTGGCCTATGCCGGAGACGCTGCGGCCGGCGATGTAAACGCACGGAATCCCGATCGCCTTGCCCACTTCTGAAGCGAAGACCGCCCTGTCGTGGCACACGCCACCGTACCGGAGCATGTTCTCCAGCGTGGGGTCGTGCCCGGCAAGCGCGCCCTTCCTTCCGAGGAGAAAAGCGTCGAGATCGTACGGCGGCATCTCGTACACTCGACGCATGTCAGTCACGCTGCCGAATCGCTTCAGCGCCCATTCCTTTTCCGCACGCGGGCGCTGACTGTCCACCACGTACTTGAGCATCGCGACAGGCGTCCGGCGGAGGTCCACGCGCATCGAGCCCGCGTTGTCAGCATAGAAATCGAACGCGTCGCGCAAGGGTTGATTCTGCGGGGCGTAGCCGTCCCATACCACCGCGAAGGCGATGGTCATCGGCGCGTACTCCAGTGCGCGAGAGGCTGATATCTCCCTGATGACGTTCACGATCTCCAGGACACGCGCCGGGTCGTCGGACGGCCGGATTGTCGCCAGGAGTTCGTATGCGAAGTCGCCGTTCGCGAGAAGCCATCTCGCGAGGCTCAGCTGATCCGCAGTCTTCAGCGATGTCCGCTCGATCGCTGGCAGATACGTGCAGACCAATAGGCCATAGTGAAGGCGCATGAGGTCCCGTTCCGGCGCGGAGCGAACTTTCTCGCAGGCGGCAATGATCGCCTGATTATAGAAGGTGCGCCCTTCCTGCCAGCGGCCACCCATGACGTAATACGCCCAGGGGTCCGTCTCGGCTTTCGATCCGGCGGGCACCTGTTGCTCTTCGCCAGCGACATCGAAGGCGAGCAGCGCTGCCGCAAGAAGGCACAGGGCGCACACGGCCTGCGAACTTCTCTCGCGCATTTCAGTCCACCCGGCAACGCCCGCCGGCGACCGCCGGAACCTGCTTCCTCGGCCGCAGGCAGATGGGGATCTCTCCATGCACAGTGGGCACCGCACAGCAGACGCGACCCACGTCAACGAGCTGGTTCGGCGCGCTGACCGACCAGGTGACGCGTGAACCAGTCACTGGCCAGTTTGGCAACCTCCTCGATCTTCCCCGGCTCCTCGAAGAGGTGCGAGGCACCCGGGACGACGACCAGTTTCTTCAAGCAGCGCAGTTTGGTAAGGGCATCCTGATTGATTTTGATGACTGGTAGGTCGTAGCCGCCGACTATGAGGAGCGTGGGTGCCTGGACGCGGACGAGGGCATCGCCCGCCAGGTCGGGCCGACCGCCGCGCGACACTATGGCCGCGACATCGGCCGGCCGTCGGGCCGCCGCGACGAGCGCCGCGGCCGCGCCAGTGCTGGCGCCGAAATAGCCTATTTTCAACCCCGCCGTCTCGGAACTCCTCCGCACCCACTCGGTTGCCCCCTCGACCCTCTCCGACAGAAGGCCTATGTCAAAACGCAGATGGCGCGTCATGGCGTCGCGGACCTCCTCCTCCGGCGTGAGGAGGTCGAACAGGAGCGTCGCGATGCCAGCCTGATTCAAGATGCCAGCAACGAGACGATTGCGCGGACTGAGCCGCCCGCTGCCGCTGCCATGGGCGAAGACCACCAGGGCCTTCGCACCGGCTGGAACCGCCAGTTCTCCTTCGAGCGCAACCTTACCGGCCTCCACTCGTACTGGTCGGCCGGCGCCCTGCGCCGCACCCTGGTCGCATGTCATCTCTGAGGTCCTCTTCCCTGGTACTTCGGTTCGTCTGCGAGACGGAAACAGACTGACCTCACGCCGTCGGACGGTTGTGCCTTCCTGTACCTCGCTGAACTCATCCCGTCCGTTGTGTTTTTCTTATTCGGCCATCTTCGCCGAGGCCATTATCTCCTCCGGCGTCCTCGCGCGGTTGTAAACCTTCACATCGTCAACGACCCCGTTCAGGCCATACGCGTAGCCCCCGTTGTAGGCTCCGATGTAAATCGAGGGTCGGCCTGGGGTCATCTCCAGATTCGGTTCCGATACCCCGACCTCCTGTCCGTCCAGGTAGATGCGGAACACACCGCTATCGTAAGTCGCGGCGATATGATACCACACACCGGGCTGGAGTTTGGTCTGCGCCGGACGGGTGGCGGCCCCCCACGTTCGTCCCTGTCCACCTTCTCCGGAGACGAACCTCAGGGCCTCCCAACTCAGGATAAGTCGCCACCCCTTCCCGCGGTCGCCGAAGGTGGTCGAGACGAGTTCGTAGGTGCGGTTACGCTCGAACGACGTGAACTTGACCCACATCTCAACGGTGACCCCCTTCGACCAGTCGCAGTCGCCGACGTTGGGAATCTCCACACAGCCGGCCTCGTTTCGCTTCTCCGGGTCGCCGCCCACGAACTCGAGCGCCATCCCGTTGCGGCCCTCGACCCATTTTACGTTGCGTCCGTCATTGAGGATACGGCCGTCACGTCCGTTCCCGCTGGAATCCCGGACCGCCAAACCCTGCCCCTCGTCGAAACGCCAGTAACCGACGAGTTTCTCCTCGGCGGCCCGCACCACGCCCGCAGCGGCAGCCAGCGCGACCAGGGCCACTGCCCGCGCAAGAAGAAATCTCTTCATCAGTCCCTCCTCACCACTTCCGGGGCCTGTAATATGGGCGCGATCCCTTCCCTCGGGATCGTCCTCATTGCTCGTATGCCTCCACCTCTGTGACGATCGAATACGGACCGTTGGTACCCGTGACCGTCAGCCGGACGCGATCCGTCACCACGGGGGTGAATGCGTGCTCCATGCGTTCCGCGTTGCAACCCACCGCCTGCGCGACGTCGAGCCAGCGACCATTCGCGAAGACCTGGACCGTGTAGTCCTTGAGGCTCCTCTGAAATGGGTAGATGACCACCCGTCCGATAGAACGTTTCTCGGGGATCTGGATCTCCAGCCAGTCCGGGAACTCGTTGGGGGTGGTATCGCGCCACATGAGGCAGTTGTAGACGTCGACCGACGTCACGACGCCATCAACGACGTGCCAGAGTCCATTATCGGCCCTGCGATACTGCGCGGCAGCGCTGCTGGAGGCGCGGATGACCACGCCGTCTCCCTCGAACTCCTGGAAGAGTAGGTTGCCGGGCTTGCGCCTTGCGCGGTTGGCCTTCGCTATCTCATCGCAGATGGCCCTCACGGTGGGGAGGTCAGGCGGCGTTCGCGACGTGGTGTACACGTGAGCCTCGAATGTATCGAACCGGTCAGTGAACGCGTCGCCATCGAGGCCTACGCGACGGCCTTCGCTGATCACCTCGAGTACTCCGGCTTTTCGCGAAATTCCCGGAACGGTCACGGTCAGTTCGCGAGGCTCGACGTCCGCGTTGGAGACGAATAGATAGTAGTCGCCGCCGAGTTCTTTCAGCAACGCGCGCGCTCTGGGATGGCTCAACGTCACCTGGACATCCGCCGTCGGTGCCACTATTGCCTCGCCGAGACAGGCCAGTTCCCTGGTCAGATGGGGGATGCCAATATGGAGTTCAGGGTACTGGAGGACGCACCGGTTGTACTGGAGGATTCCGGTGGCACCGAGGATGAGGGCGAGGATGTTCTGGTCGCGGAGTTCCACGTAGGAGGGGACACGCTGGTTGACGGCACCGAAGTCGCCGTAGTTGAAGCCCTGGTGCAGAAATCCGATGGTCTGCCGGATCTTTCCTTCGCGCCACAGTCTGTCCCATCCCTCGAGATTGTCAACGAGTTCGGTAAAGTCGTTGACGGCCTTGTCCTTGAATATCGGTGGATAGGGATGATAGCCGTTGATCTCGGCGCAGTCGGCATAATCCTGGAGACCTGAAAAGGAGTCGTTCGAGATGATGACAGGGTGATATGGATCCACCTCGCGAATGGCGTCATATGCCATCTTCAGCGCCTTCGCAGTGACACCCCCCACTTCCGGTTCGTCCCAGAGATAATGCGCAAATAACTTCTCGTCCGCCGCCGCTTCCACGACCTTCTGCCTGATGTAATGCAATACTGTGTCGCTGAGCCTATCTCGCTGGAACTCGTTGCGCATGGCAGGGGGCACGTAGAGGAAGGCTATTTTGCGCACGGTTTCCGACGAGTAATTCGTGTAGGCGTTGAAATAGGGGTTGATGTCTTCGATGTGTCCCCAAGCCCCGTTCAGGAAGAACGGCTTTCCGTCCACGCGCCATACGCGGTCGGCGCCGAGCCAGACCTCGCCCCGTCTGTACGGAAGTTTCCTGAGCCTGCGCCGTGTCTCTTCGACCACCTGACCAGCAGGGTCCTCGATCCGCGCCACGAGGAAGAGTTCCCCGTAGGGCAGCGATTTCGCATCGAACCTCACGGTGTTCAGCGTCTTCGGTCCCTGCACAGCCGCGACGGCGACCTGGTCACCTGACTCGCCGGCCTGAAGTACCGCGCGGAGAGTCAATTCCGCAAGGCGCTCCGGCGAAAGGCGTATCTCGATTTCCGCCACTACCTCCTTCAGGCCCTGCGTCTCGAAGATGCAGTCGCGGTACCACGGCTCCACCCAACGTACCGCAATCGGGACGTAAGAGACATCGAGGCGGGAATGGGCCTGGGCGAGGGCCTTTTTCCGCGATGCATCCACCACGCGCAAGAAGCACTCGTATTCGCCCTGGCGCTCCACGACAAACGGCTCGAAGGTGCACTCGATCGGCATACCGGCGTCAAGATGCACCGACACGGATCTTACATACGGTTTCCCCTCCGGGTCATGCAGGAGGGCCTCGAGCAATATTTCGCTCCGCTTGTCAGTGCGGTTGATCACGGGCATGGTCAGGGTAACTTGCAGTTTCCCTGCCTCGACGCGCGTCCTGGTTTCCGGCGCGCCGATCTCGTAGCAGAATCGGGAGAAGTCAACGTTCAGACCCGCCAATTCGGCGAAGGCACCGGCGATGTTGAACGCCCCCCGGTCAGCGATAGACGAGTCCTCCGCGTACGGCTTCTTCTTCTCGCGGCAGAGGTTCACCGCCCACGTGGAGCCGACTTTCGGCGTAATCCCGAGCGTGAAGAACGGGATAGCGACCTCGCACGACCAGAAGTCATTCCCTACGTGCGTTGCGGCGCGCCACGCGCCGTTCCAGCGCTCATCGCCCGCATTTCCGCCCTGTGACACGCGGCGGTCGAACCGAGCACCAGAAACGTTCACGCCGAAGTGATAGTAGTCGGTGCGGGAACGTTCGGGGTCGAGCATTATCTCGATGCAATCGCCCCTGAAAACGTTCCCGCTGTCGAACGGCACATCCTGCACCACAAGGTCCTTCACGTTCGGCTCCGCACACACCATGCCGATATACAGCGAGTCGTCATCGTACAGTACCATCGCACGGGTACCGAACTGGGCAGGCCTGTCGGTGTCCATCACCGTGAAAGCGGTGACAGGCCGCGCCTCCTTCCATGCGGCCTCGTCGAGTTTCCCGTCAATGACCGGTGGCGACTTCGCTCTTACCGCCTCGACCCGGACTGCGCCGGTTCCCACACGTCCTAGGCACAGCACCGCCAACGCCAGCACTGCGCACCATTTCAGTTTCATGCGAAGGCACCCCTTCACCAGAATATTCGCGAACCTCTCCCTGGCGGCTTATCGCATCGAATGGCTCGACACGCGATGTGCATGCCCTTCTTGTACCGCGCTATCGCCGGGCAATCAAGCCAACCCGGCGCCATCTGACAGCCAGCGCACCTGACAACGCTGCCAGCGAGAGACCGCTCACGACGAGACCGATGCAGAACGATAGCGGCCTGTACACGAACTCGACCACATGCGAACCAGTGGATATCATGACGCCGCGGAAGCATCCGTTGACCAGGCGGATACCCACCGGCCGCCCGTCCACACTCGCCCGCCACCCGGGATAATACGAGTCGAGGAGCACGAGCCAACCCTCACGCTCAGCGGAGGCCTTCACCGTCACGCCATTCGGCCCGTGTGCGATGATGTGTGCGCTTCCGGCATCCGCAGGACGCAGTATCGCCGCTCTCCCGTCCGCCGACACTTCGCCGGGAGAGTCATAACTCACGTACGAGCGGGAAGTTGCGAGCGGCACCTCCGCAATTATCGCATCTTTCGTCTCCAGGGTTCGCCAATCGGGGGGAAACTCCGCCCCGCCTTTGGGCGAGACGACGTTCCTCACCGCCATGAATCGCAGGATGCTAATCGTCTGTGAACCTGCGACCTGGTAGATGCTCGGCGCTATGTCCACCGGCTGCCCCTGAATGGTGCGGAAAACAACGTGAAAATGCACAGGAGGATTGGGCTCTATACCCTCGAGCGTCGCTATCCCCTCCAGCATACCGTCGTTCAGGTTGGGATTGCCCACCACGAAAGTCCGATACCCGGCCCCGCGCCCGCGAATGGCTTCCGCTGCGCCCGAAGGCCACGACGAAGCGGCGGCAAAGTTCGTGTCTCGTCTCACAAACAGCCTTCCGAAGTGCACCATGTCAACCGCAACCAGAAGACAGGCCAGGGCTCCTAATACGCCCCTTCCACTCCAACCATGTCCACCAACTCCACGAGCCAACGCGAATGCCCATACCGCCATCGAGGCCAGGATAAGCACTGGCATAGCGATGCCGGCGTGCGGTACTCCTTCCTCCCCCGCTCCCGGTCGGGTGAGCCGCTCGCCTGTCGCACTTATCCATGACGACATCCGCTCGAGAAGCCCGCACTGCGCCGCCGCGAACCAAAACACCAGCACCGCTCCCAGGAACGCCAACGCAAGGCAGGCCAGTCTCCGACCGTCTCCGCTTCCGTCCGAACATAGAAGAGCGTCGAGGCCCAGACCACCCAGGAGCGCAGCAGCCAGTTGAAGCGGCATGAGGAACTTCGCCGAGCCCCGGAACATGCCGCTCAATGGCACGGCGAGCCAGAATTTCATCAGCGGCGTGTGCCGCCCCAGGGCCAGCGCCAACATCACGATGGCCACAACGGCCAAGCGGAGGCGGAGCCGCCTTCGCCTGGCCACGAGGAGACCCGCCACGGCGAAGACAAGCGCCGCGATTCCGAAGTAAGCGTTCATCTCCCACAGAAAGAAGCGGCCGGACCACGGTCTCTGCGCCGTTCCGCCGAACAGATCGGGAAAGATCATCGTGAGGACGCACTCGGGGCCGAGCGAGAACTGCTCCACCCATTCCCTCCGCATCGGAAGGCTGCGCGCGCCATTCAGTGCTGCCTCGACACCCGGAAGGAGCTGGGCTCCGGCGAGACACCCGCCGAGGAGAAAAACCGCTGCGACTGCGCCCCACCGTCGAAGCAGCCCGGCGCCTCCCAGACCGCACCCGACGCTCCGCACGGCAACGAATACCACGGCCGCGACCGCTGTGATGAACACATACTGCGGCACGCCAGCGAGTATCTGAGCCGCCACCGCGAACGCTCCCAACGACACCATCGAGAAGCGTGGCCCCCGGCAGATTCCCTCCACGCCAAGGAGGACCAGCGCGAGCCAGGGAATCGCGCAGGTCACGCCCCAGTGTCCTGCGGTGACGCGAAGCAGGTTCGCCGAACCGAAGGCGAACGTCATCGCCGCAACCACCGCGCCCGCTCCTCCGCATCCCATCGCGCGGGCCAGTAGATACGCGAATACCGCCGACAGCCAGATGTGCAACAGTATGCTGGCCCGCGCAGCGATGTGGACCGGCAGGACGAGAAACAGCGCGTTCGGCGGATAGAGCATCGCCGACTGGAAATTGCCCAGAAACGGCGTGCCGCACAGGACGTAAGGATTCCAGAGCGGCAACACGCCGCGCCCGATCCACTCGGCAGCGAAGTACCGCCACGGATACCATTGCGTCCGACCATCGTGCCCTGGCAGACCAGGGGCCATGCCCTCGCCGGAGAAAAGAACGGGCCAGAGGACGATCCCGGAAAGCACCAGCAACGCGAGCAGGCACACCGCGTCGCCGCGCCCGACCCTCACGATCGGGCCACGCTCCGACGCCACCCCCTGTGGGTCAGCCCCCGGCCCTGCCATGGCTCTGTGCAATGCCAACCCCGATGAGGAGAACGAGACCTGCGCATCCGGCGAGGCTCGCGACGATGCCCTGGCGAAAACTGGACGGTTCGAATCGGAACTCGATGACGTGACGGCCAGCCGGAACCGCAACCGCCCTCATGCAATAGTTCGCGCCGATCACGGGCACCGGTCGCCCGTCCAGGAGCGCCACCCAGCCCGGATAATGAAGATCGGAAAGCACGAGGAGCGCGTCTGCAAGCGGCGCGGCCTCCAGCAGAACCCGATTCGACTCGTACGCCAGGAACGTCGGCAGCGGCTCCTGCGCGTCCGCTGGACAGCGGGTCAGCGGCGCATTCAATTCGCCCTCGATCACCGCTAACCTCTCCAGCGCCCGGCCCAGAGCAACGACGCGATCGAGAGCGGAGGAGGCATCGGGAACGCACTCGACCTCGTGCACCAGCCACGCCCGCGGGAAGGCACCGGCCATCTCGTCAACCCTGAACCGGTCATCCTCGTAGGCGGCCGTCTTCAGGCCGGGTATGCGGCGCGGCGAATGGTCGCGGTACTGCACCAGGTATCTCAGACCGAGTATCTCGAACGGACGCAGGTCCCATGTTGCGCCCCTGTCCCGCGGTGGATACAGCATGTAGAACGTGGTCTGTATATTCGTCGGACGCCCCTGCAACGCCCAGTAGAGGCGCCTGAACCTGTCCGGCACGTTCGGTTGAACACCCTCCATCGAGCAGAGGTGATGCATCATGCCATCGCCAGGTGGAAAACGGAAGTCCCCGCCCCGCCCGTACCTCCACGGCACCCCGGACTGCGAAAGGAACCCCACCGCACCGGCTGTCAGCCCCTTTTCGTCCGGATCGAACGTCTGCAAGTATCGCCGGCAAAACGTCCACGAGTCCACGGCCACAAGCCCCAGGAGAACGAGGCCGAGACACGCGCCGCCGATCCGTCTGCGGCTGGCGAGCCACACCGCAATTGCCAGGCCGGCGAGCAGAAGTCCGCTCCGCGCCACGCTGACCCCCGCCACGAAGAGCGCCTGCGCCGCGAACGAATCGTCAACGGTCTTCTGCGAGAGATACAGGCGCTGGTCCTTGCCTATCTCGATGATTCCGCGCATGAAGGATAGCCAGCCTTCCTTGACAATCGCGCGATCCGACAGGAGGGCGACGCCCGTGACCGCGAGGACGAGGACCAACCCGACCAGCGAGAAGAGGAAAACACCGATCCTCCGGTCGCGCCGGGCGTCCATAACTCCGGCCACCTCCAGCGCCAGCACATCTGCGCCCGTCCCGGCCAGCACCCCCAGAAACAGCGCGAAGAGCGAGAGGAACCGCGCCCATACCCTGAAGAGACTGTATCCGGGCACCGTGCTGTAAAGCAGTCTCTGCAATGGAGTGTACTTGCCGAGGGCCAAGAGGAGCATCAGGACCGTAAGGAGCCCGACAGTCCAGACCCTGCGTCCCGGTCCGGCCAGCGCACCGAGGATGGCCAAGGCCAGCGCAATGACCCCCACGTAGGCGGACATCTCCCAGAGGTTGAATCGCCCCCAGTACTCCGCTCCAACGTCGGAGCCGAAGAAATCGGGCACAACCAGAGTGACCAGGCTCTCGGGTACGAGGGAGTACTGCGATATCCACTCCAGACTCAACTGCCCCTTCCTGGCTGAAAGCGACAGCATCTCCAGTGCCGGCAGCAACTGGACGCCGGACAGCAGCGCACCCAGAAGGTACACTCCGAGGAGTCCGCCAACGAGATGCAGGAGCCAGCGCGATCCTCTCCGCCTTTCCTGGATGACCCGGAGCGCGAGGTAAACTATCAGTGCAGTAGCCGTGTACAGCGCATATTGTGGGTTGCCGCCACATATCTGCATGGCGACCGCAACGGCACCGAGCGCCACCCCGAACGCCCTGCCAGGGCCGTCCAGAAGGATCTCGACGGCCAGGAAAAGACACGGTATCCACGTCATCGAGCAGAGGAAACTCCAGTGCCCCTCGAATATCCGGAGGAACTGCGGTGCGCCAAAGGTGTATGTTGCCGCGCCGATCGCTGCGCCCGCCCATCCGATCCCCATCCGTCTGCACCAGAGATGCGTGAACAGGAACGACAGGAACAGGTTGACGACGATACCGAGGTTCACGCCAAGTCCGACCGGCAGGAACGCGCATAGCCAGTTGGTCGGATAGAACAGGCCCGATTGTAGCGAGGCGACGAAGGGCATCCCCAGAAACTCATAGGGATTCCACAGGGGAAACCTGCCGGCAGAGATTTCGCTGAATGCGAAGATGCGCCAGGGGTAGAATTGAGTTCGCGCGTCGCCATCCGGCCTGCCCAGACAGCGTTCGGGGGAACCGAGGAGGACCGCGCCGAAGAGAGCCACCAGAAACAGGGCCGCACCGCACAGAACGATGGCGTCGGCACGCCCCATCCTGTCCGTGCCCGCCCTGCATCGCTGCGCCGAGCGTTCGGGAGCCTCACCTTCTCGCGCGCCCGCGCTGTCCGAGGTCCGACCGGGTTCTCCGTGGGCAGGCACGAGAATTGTTACCGATCCTTCCGGGCCCAATCGTAAGGTATGTCCTGTGTGTGCGCGTCGAGACGGTACTCGTCCGGTCGCTCGCGGTTGTAAGGCTCCGTGGGGCAGTTGACGATGATGGCCTCCTCGGGCCCTATGCCCTTGAACCCGTGATAGACGCTGGGCGGTATGTGGACCAGAAGAGGATGGTGCTCGCCCATGAAGACTTCCATCACCTCGCCCTTCGTTGCCGAGCCCTCGCGGCTATCGTACAGGGCGAGTTTCACCATCCCCCTCACGCAGGCCATGTTGTCGGCCTGTACCTTGTGGTAATGCCAGGCCTTGACGACACCGGGATAGACGGTCGTGATGTACACCTGGCCGAATTTCTCGAAGATATCGTCGTCGCTGCGCAGTATCTCCATCAGGCGCCCGCGTTCGTCCGGTATAACGCGAAGCGGCTTTATGTGCACCCCTTCAATCGCCACCGTCGGCTCCTTTCGCAATCCGATCGTACACCGTGTAAAAAGGCTGCTTCGTCGGACCACGAGCGAGGTCGGGGTCCTCGCGCGGGCCGATCCCCTCGGCCGAAATGCGCACACGGGCTATCATTATACCGTTGTTGTAAGTCCAGATCGCGAAATGGCCGTCCGGCAGAGGGTCCGGGTCCTCTCTGGACAGCACCAGCGCCCCGTCAATCCACGCCTGGAGAAGACTGCCCTTGCGGCTCACCTTGATGTGGTACCAGTGGCGGTGCAACGCGCCGCTCCTGTTGATGAGGATGGGTTTACCGCCCACGGGCGCGGCGAACTCCTTGCCTTTCCTGTAAAGGGCGGTCACGGTGTTATCGTAACCGCCGAACAGGAACGTATAACCTGAACCGAGATCCTCGCCGTCGGCGCAGAAACTGAGGTTCATGTCCTGCGCGTACTCGTACTTCTGTCCGCGCTCGCGCATCATCTTGTTGCCGACGAAGTACTCTATCGAAAAGTCGCCGTGCAGCGGCCGCTTGAACCAGATCGCCGCAAGGTGGTCGCTCTGACCCGAGAAGAAAGACCACCGCGGATCGCACTGCCACTTGTTCGACATGTCCCACACGCCGCCGCCGATGCGCCAGTCGGTCGGGGCGAGGTCGAAGGTCTCGTTGACAACGCCGCCGGAGTATATGTCAATGTCGGCCGGCGATACGGGCGGCTCCCCGTCCTCCGCAGGAACCGCGTACCATCCGATGCGTCGTCCCGCGCCAGGAGGCGCATCCGGCAGGTGCAATATCTGCCGCCCGCCCAGGACAACGCAAAGCGCGCTTCCCGCACGGCGGAACGCGAAGGACATCGGCCCCGCCGGCCAGTTCACCGTGGTCGAGTCCAGCGATCGGCCCCCGCGGCTGACCTCAACCCTCATCATGCCTTCCGGGTCCGCAGGTCGGATCAACGCAAGATACGCGGAACCGAACTCGTTGCCATCGCCGTCCAGCAGTATGCCGACCTCCTCGCCATTGCGCAGGGGTTTTTCGAGGCGCATTGCGACCTGAACATCGTCGAAAAACTCGAGCCGGTGCCACCAGACGGACAGGGCGCGCGGCATTCCCTCCCTGTATGCCGTGAGGGTCCAGTCGCTGACCGTGCCCGCCCATGTCTGCATCTGGGCCGGCTCTGCCGCGAACGCATCCCGTGCCGCGCGCGGAATCGGGGGGAGCGGCGAAAGCGCCTCGCACATAACGCGGCTGAACAACCCTTGCGGAGCATCGTCCGCCATGAGCCCCACCCGCCCATCGTACTGGGCGGGGTCGGACCGGGTCAGAACCACCGCACCATCCACCATTACGTTCAGCGTGCCATCCCGCGAGAGCACGGCGAGATCATGTTCGGCATCGTCATCCGCCACAGCCCGCTCTGCCAGCACCACACTGCGCATCCCGTCAGCCCTGGAGAGCCCGAGACGCGACCCGGAGGGGCTCTTCTCCCACAGGACGGAATAAAAGTGGAGATCGTCCCCGTAACCGAAGACCAGTCCCAGAGCCCCATCGCGCCAGGGGGCCAGATGAGCGGACAAAGCAAAATCGCTCCATTCGGTCCCGGGCCAGATCAGCCGTGCAGGTCCATCGGTTCGCACGGCGATGTGGCCGGAGGAACGATCCTCCCATGGCGCCGGCGGCAGCAACATCCATTCGCCGCCCGACGTCAGCGCGCCCTCCGTCTGCCGATCATCCGGCACGGCGAGAAACGCCGTCCGCGTCTCGACAACCACATCGTCGAAACTCGCCATCCCCTCGCCCTCGACGCACAGGCCGATGCGGCCAGACGTGATTCCGGAATCCCGGATCAGGAAGAGGGGCTTGTCGTCTATCGAGAACCGCGCCCATCCCGCCCCCACGAGCGCGCGGAACGTGTACCACTGCCCCGGCGAATATCCTCCGGGCAACTCGGCCAGGACTGTCTCCTCACCCGCCCTCGCCCTGACGACCTGTTTGCAGGGTCGCGTCGAATCCTGGCTCGTCCATCTGAAGAGATACCATTCGTCCGGGCCACGGTAGCACACGAAGATGCCGGCGGCTCCGCCCGGGGCCGGGCGACATGCCACGTCGAAGGCGTAGTCGCTCCAGGAGTAGTCCCCGGCGACCGCTACGGCCCGGGGTCGGCCCACCCCGTGGTAGCAGAATGCGTTCGCGGATAGCAGCGGATTGGGCGCAACGTCGAGACTCCACTCGCCAGCGACTTCCTCCCATGAACTGGGGTCGGCCCCCGTCCGCATGAAACCATCCGTAAACCTCACCCCTGGCTGCCGTTGATACCGGACCTGTGACACGTTCACCTCGCCGGCGGCCTTGAGCGCGGCGAAGCGCATCCGCCAACCAGCCTCGAGCGGAGAGTTGCTCCCCGCCAGAAGGTCTCCACCGGAGACCAGGGCCCACCTGTGCGGACGTTGCTGGAAAACGACCCTGCAACCCGTGAGGTTCACCAGTGCGGTCGGATTGATCAACGCCCAAGTCGCAGAACCGGTGCGCATATCCGTGTAGCGTATGCCTTCCGGTCCGAGATCCAAGGACACGAGGTCTGTTCCGTCCGCCGGCCCGAATCCGATACGGAGCCGGCCGCTCGCCGGCGCACTCACCACAAAACTGAGGTCGAACGATGTCTCGACCTCCCAGGGAAGTTCATGGACCTCCCACCCGTCGGGACCATGCGCTCCAGCACCCGCTGTGGTGGACCCGTGAACCAGGATGCACACGGATACCAGAAAGGTGACGGCCCACAGGCTTGCGCCGCGTCTGCCGCCAGGTTCGTCGCTACAGAGCATAAGGCCGGTCCTCGAATCGCCCGACGAAAGAGATGATAACTTTCGTTCATCCGCCAAATCAAGGAGGCGTTCGAGAGGACTGGGGCCGACGTTGTCCAGCGCTCGACGCCGCGCTACAATGAGCGCCACATCTGCGAGCGAGAGATCCGGGAGGAATCCATGAACGTACTGGTCGTCGGCGGGGGGGGACGCGAGCATGCCCTGGTCTGGAAGATCGCCCAGTCGCCCATCGTGAAACATCTCTACTGCGCACCGGGGAACCCTGGCATAGCCCAGCATGCCCAGTGCGTGGGACTGAACGCGGAGGACATCACGGGCATCCTCCAGTTCTGCCGCGAGAAAAAGATAGAACTCGTGGTTGTGGGCCCGGAAGCACCGCTCTGCATGGGCATGGCTGACGAACTCCGCGAACATGGCGGAGTCCGAGTATTCGGTCCGAGCAGGGCAGCCGCAGAACTCGAGGGAAGCAAGGTCTTCGCCAAACAGACCATGCACAAGCACGCCATACCGACGGCACCGTTCAAGGTCTTCGACGACGCGCACGACGCGCACACCTATGTGGACCGCGCTGGCGCACCCATAGTCGTCAAGGCCGATGGCCTCGCCGCCGGCAAGGGCGTCATCGTATGCAGGACGGTCGAGAAGGCCCACGAGGCGATCCGTATGATCATGGAAGAGCGCGCCTTCGGCAAGGCCGGCGAACGCGTGGTCATCGAGGAATGCCTCTCAGGCGAGGAAATCTCTGTTCTGGCCATAACCGACGGACGTCGCATCATCCCCCTTCAACCCGCTCAGGACCACAAGGCAGTGTACGACAACGACGAGGGACCCAATACCGGAGGAATGGGAGCGTATTCGCCGGTCCCCCACGTCGCGTCCAGTGTTCTCGACGACATCGAGCGCCGCGTCCTCGTACCCGCCGTCCACGCCATGCGCATCTCCGGGCGGAGGTATCGCGGGGTCCTCTACGCCGGCATCATGCTGACCGCGAACGGACCGCAGGTCCTGGAATTCAACATCCGGTGGGGCGACCCGGAGGCGCAACCGCTCCTCATGCGCATCAAGAGCGACATCGTCCCGCTGATGGTCGCGGCGGCGGAGGGGAACCTGGGCGAGGCGGAGATCGAGTGGGACCAGCGTGCCGCGCTGTGCGTGGTGATGGCGTCTCGCGGCTACCCCGGCCAGTACGAGAAGGGCAAGGTTATCGAGGGGCTCGACAGGGTCGCACGACTGCCCGACGTGATGGTGTTTCACGCCGGCACCTCGATGAGCGAAGGCAGGATAGTGACAAGCGGCGGCCGCGTACTCGGCGTCACCGCGCTCGGCCGCGACGTCGCCGAGGCACGGGCAAGGGCCTACGAGGCGGTGGAACTCATCCGCTGGGACGGGGTGCACTACCGGAGCGACATCGGTTTGAAGGCGTTGCGCGCTCCGGCGCCTCGCTCCGCTTGACCCATCCGTCAGGACGAGTCCCCGGGCGGCGTGCTCAATGTCTGAATGCCCGCTGGCCCGTGAACACCATTGCCACGGGCGGGTCGGCCTCGTTGCACGCCTCGATGACCTCCCAGTCGCGCAGCCCACCACCGGGCTGGACGACCGCTCCGATCTTCTCGCGGATGCCGACGTCCACGCCGTCCCTGAACGGGAAGAACGCGTCCGACACCATCACACTGCCGATCAGCCCGCCACGCGCCGCCTCCGTCTCCTCCCGGATCTCCTCCAGGAGGTGCGCAGGCCTCCGACCGGCCTCCACATCCAGCACGAGTTGAAACAGCGGCATCCTCAATCGCCTGAAACATAGACCATCTGCGTACTTGTCGTATGCCCGGCTCACGGCCAACTTCGCAACGCCAACCCTGTCCTGTTGACCTGCCCCGATCGCGACGGTTGCGCAATCCTTCGCGAAGAGCACGCTGTTGCTCGTGACACCCTGTTCCACTTGCCAGCCGAAAAGCCCGTCCTGGAGTTCGCGGGCCGTCGGCTCCCGCAGGCACCGATACTCCTTGCCCCCCACCCTGGCAACAGCCGGCAGGAAGTCATTGACCGACCTGATCCTGTTCACCGGGGACTGCTGCACGATGATGCCGCCGTCCATGAGCGACTTGAAATCAACGAACCGCGTATAGGCGTATTCCGCGAGGCGCTCCATCCTCGGGATGCGGATTATCCGCAGGTTCTTCAGGCGCGAGAGCACGGAGACCGCGCTCTCCTCGTAGTCCGGCGCAGCGACCACCTCCACGTAACTCTCCGATATCGCCTCGGCCGTCGCCCTGTCCACAGGCCGATTGCACACGACGGCTCCCCCCATCGCCGCAAGGCGGTCTGCCATGTAGGCCCTGTTATACGCTTCGACAAGAGACTCGGCCTGCGCAACGCCCGACGGGTTGTTGTGCTTCATGATGCTCACCGTCGGCCTGTCCATCAGGAACTTCAATATGTTCAGGGCACTGTCAACGTCTGTCAGGTTAGTCTTGCCCGGATGCTTGCCGAACTGGAGCAGATGTTCCTCCGAGAGCGCCGACACGAGTCCCCGTCCAGGGCCGATGTACTCGCATCCGCCCAGCGACAGGTTGCCGTTGACCAGTTCGTAGAGGGCCGCTTCCTGCCCCGGGTTCTCCCCGTAACGCAACCCCTTCTCGATCACCTCTCCCGTGGACTCGTCCCTGATCTTCCAGACCCGCTTCCTGTAAATGAGCGTCTGCTCACCGAAGGAGATCCGGATCTCCGGCGGGAAATGATCGTCCATCACGGTCCGATAGGCAATCTTGAGGTTTGAACTCATCGCACACCTCTGGAAACGGGATCCCACGGGTTGTCCTGGACTGCGTTTTTCGGATTCTATCGAGGCTCCCGCGACGCGTCAACGCGGCGCGGCACCGAGACACGGAGAGCGGAGGACCGCAACGGCGCCCGTTTCTCTTCCCCGGAGAAAGCGGTCCGACCTGTACCAGCACCGGCGGCGGGCCCGCGACAGATGGCACGGCGAGCGACCCTGGAATCGCCCGTGCGGGTTGCGCCTCTCAGCGACGATCGTGACTCGCTGCGCCATGATGGCCATCATTCGAACACGTGCGATGGCATCGGGCGGACATCTCGAATTATGGGGCGAAACGCCATCTGTCCAAGAACTTGCGTCTCCAGGTCCACGCCCGGGGCGACCTCGACGAGTTCGATGCCATCGCTCCCGAGACGGAACACAGCGCGTTCGGTAACGTAGAGGACCTCCTGGCCGACCTCGCGCGAACGCGCAGCGCTGAACGAGACCTGTTCTACGCGGCTGACAAACTTCCGCACCCTGCCCTCGCGCACTATCCGCAGCGTGCCATTGGCAACCTCTATCTCCAGGCCGCCGGCGGTGAACGTACCGCAGAACACGAGGCGTCTCGCGGTCTGCGTGATGTTGACGAATCCCCCCACTCCGGCGACGCGGTCGCCGAACTTGGAAACGTTGACGTTTCCCTCGCGGTCCACCTCTGCAGCGCCCAGCGCTGCGAAATCCAGCGCACGACCGTCGTAGAAATCGAACTGCGCAGGCTGGTCAACTATGGCATGCGGTCGCACCGAGGCGCCGAAACTCAGCCCGCCCGCCGGCATGCCGCCGGTCGGGCCGCTCTCGACGGTCAGGGTGAACCGGTCGAGAAGCCCGCGTTCCGCCGCGATGCGCGCGATGCCCTCAGGCATGCCGATCCCCAGATTTGCTATAGCGCCCTCCGGTACCTCATCGCACGCCCGCGCGGCGATGATCCGGCGAGCGTCGAGCGGCAGTCGTTCGAGAGAGAAGGGCTCCGATCGCGGCGGGGATACATATTCCGGGTTGAACGACTCCGCAAAGGTCTGTTCGTGTTCGTCCGGATCGGCAACGACGATGCGGTCAACGATTATTCCGGGCACGCGGACCCGGTGCGGTGGCTGAGGAGCGTCGAGCAGGCGCAGGACCTGCGCGATGACTATGCCACCGGAATTGTGCGCAGCCTGCGCGATGGGAAGCACCTCGCCCAACAGAGCCTCTTCGTCCATCATCAGGTTGCCGAGCGGGTCCGCTGCGGTCGCACGTATCAATCCCACATCTATGGGAAATGCGTGGTACCAGAGCCATGTCCGCCCGCCGAGTTGCACCCTCTCCACAAGCCCCGGAGGGGTACGGTCGTTCAGCCGTCCGCCGCCGTAGGCCGGATCTATGAACGTGCCCAGGCCGATGTGCGTGATGCAACCGGGCCGGCCAGCGGCAATGTCGCGAAACAGTTGGCTGATCACGCCCTGCGGAAAGTTGTAGGCCTCTATCTTGCCGGCTATCGCGAGCGCTCCCAGGCCGGGCGCGAGAGCCCAGTGGCCGCCCACGACACGACGCAGCAAGCCCTCGTGAGCAAGGTGATTCATGCCGCGCCTTCGCCCGTCCCCCTGTCCCGCAGCGTACACGAGCGCGATGTCCCGCGGATGACCCGTCGCGAGGAAGCGCCTTTCGATGGCTGCCGTAAGCGCCTCCGGATGACCGGCCCCAACGAATCCCCCGCAGGCAACCGTGGCACCGTCGCGAATCAGGCCCACTGCCTCGTCCGCCGTGCACAACTTGCGTCCGATAGTGTGCATCATGTCCACCGTGGCTATCTCCGTTCGAACACCCAGTAAGCCGCGGGCGCGCCTTCGAATCCGCGGGGCTGGTGTCCGCCATCTACCCCCACCAGCCGCCGTTGACGTGTATCGTCTGACCAGTCACGTACGACGCGAGGTCGCTGCTCAGGAACAGTATCACGTTCGCGATCTCATCCGCCTCTCCGAAACGTCCCATGGGAATGTTCGTGAGCATCCAGTTGCGGACCTCCTCGGGGATCGTTCGGCCCATCTCGGTCAGGACCACCCCTGGAGCCACGGCGTTGACCGTGACGCGCCGGCGCGCCAACTCCTTGCTGAGCACCTTGGTGAGCGCCACGACCCCGGCCTTCGCCGCAGCATAGTTCGCCTGTCCGAAAAAGCCCACGACCCCGGAAATCGAGGCGATGTTCACTATGCGCCCGCCCTCGGATATCCGCTCGACCGCAGCCTTGCAGACGTTGAACACGCCGGTGAGGTTCGTATCCAGGACCTCCCGCCATTCTTCCGACGTCATCTTCTTGACGGTCCTGTCGCGAATGATGCCGGCGTTGTTGACGACTATGTCGAGGCGCCCAAAACGCGAGATCGCATCATCGAGCATCGCGACGACCCTGTCCGGCCTGCGGACATCCGCCTCGATGGCTATCGCGCGGTCGCCCAGTTCGCGTTGAATGCGTTCTGCATTCGCGCGGTTCTGGCCAAGGTCCAGGTAGTTCACAACCACGTTCGCCCCTGCACGGTGGAGCAGGCGGGCAGTCGCCTCTCCCAGCCCCTGACTCGCACCGGTCACAACCGCCGTTTTCCCGCCGAGGTCAATCGGTATCATCCGTTTCTCCTGCCAGGGGTTCTTCTTCCGGTACCTCCCCGGAGGGCGACGCGACCCTCACCGAAGTGCCCCCTGCCTTCGACGAACACACACAGGAACCGGGCCGGGCGTCTGCCAACTAGGCGGGTGCGGTGGCGTACCGTCGGGTCGAAATAAAGCGCGTCACCCGGTCCCAGGATGAATCTGTCCCGTCCGACAGAGAACTCCAGCCGACCGGAGAGCATGTATATGAACTCCTCCCCGCCATGCTGGAAGACGCCCGGGGGGTCGCCCGGACGAATCGTCAGCAAGAAGGGCTCGGCCCACTTCCTCCTCCGCTCCAGGGCCAGGGCCTCGTACGAATAGCCGAACCTCGTCCCGTCCCGCGTCGTTATCCGGCCGCAACCTTTCCGCGTCAGGACATACGCAGGTTCGGAATCCGTATCCAGGAAGAGTTCCGCAAGCGGCACGTCGAGCGCCTCGGCAATCCTCACGAAAGTGGAAATCGGAGGCGACACCCGGCCAGTCTCTATCCTCGACACGCTCCCCTTGCTCAGCCTGGCGAGACGGGCAAGCGCGGTCACCGTGAGACCTGCCTCCTCGCGCAGGGCGCGTATTCGTCCGCCGATCCGTTCCTCCACCCCAGGCTGCGGCTCGCGTTTACTCATGCGATACATTGTATCTTCGGGCGAAACGATGTCAAGCCGGGGCAAATCCCCTCTCCCACCCCCATCCTGCATCGCACAGCGGCAAGTCCCATTGACCACGACGCCTCGCCTGAACGTGCGGGCTCTCGCTGCCCCTTGCTTCCCACCACCGATGTCGCTACGCTTTTTCCGGCAGCGCACGACGATTCATGAGTCGCACAGGGAGGCCCAAACCTGGCGCGCGTTCTGCATCTGATCGCGACGCTCGACCCGGCCGGAACGGAACGGCAACTCGTGGCACTCTGCCAAAGGCTGGACCGGAGCCGGTTCGAGCCGATGGTCTGTTGCATCACCCGGGGCGGTCCGCTCGAGGCGGATCTCGCCGAGGCCGGAGTGCCGGTACGCATACTGCACAAGCGGGGGCGCTGGGACCTGCGCGCGCTCTTCCGGATAGAACGCACGGTGCGTGAGTTCCAGCCGGACATCGTGCATACGTGGCTGCCAACGGCCAACCTTCTCGGAGGCCTGGCGCTGCGGCTGCTCGACCGTCCGACGGCGTGGGTGATCTCGGAGCGCGCGGCCGACGTCTGGAAGAGTCGCCCGCGCCGCTGGGCTGATCGGCTTCTCGCACGCAGGGCCGACCGCATCATGTGCAACGCCCGCGCCCTGCGCGACTTCCTCGTGGGTCGAGGCCTGCCATCCGACCGGATAGAGGTCGTTTACAACGGTCTCGACCTGGAGGAGTTCGACAGACTCGCGTCCATGCCCCCGGCACCGCTGCCGGAAGCCGACGGGCCGGTGATCGCGACGGTGGCACGACTCGAACCCCAGAAGGGCGTTGGCAACCTCATCTCCGCGTTTCGCCTCGTGGCGCGCCGCTTTCCGGCGGCACGCCTCTGGATCGTGGGAGACGGCCCCCAAAAGACATCGCTCGAGCGACAGGCCGTGCGCGAGGGTATCGGCGAGAGGGTGCTATTCCTCGGGCTCAGGAACGACGTGCCCGCTCTCCTGAAACGCGTGGACCTGTTCGTGTTGGCGTCACTGTGGGAGGGTCTGCCCAACGCCGTGATCGAGGCAATGGCCGCTGGCCGCGCCGTCGTGGCGACCTGCGTTGACGGCACACCGGAGGCGGTATCGCACGAAGAGACGGGAATCCTCGTTCCCCCAGGGGATATCGGTGCGCTCGCGGAGGGCATCGCTCGTCTGCTGGCCGACGAGGGTCTCCGAGCGCGCTTCGGCCAGGCGGGGAGGCTCCGGATAGCGCGGGATTTCGACATGGCCACGATGGTGTCTCGGACTCAGCAACTGTACGAGGAGGTCATCCTGCGTCGGACAGCAGGTCGAAAGCGATGAAGCGCCGAAGCGTCGGACACGACTTTCTGGTCATCTTCGTGATCGCGGCTATCCCGAGGCTCGCGCTGGCTCTCTGGTTGCCGGCGAACGATGCGGTATTCTGGGATGAACCTTATCGGGACTACGCGCGGAACTTCGCCGAGGGACGCGGCTTCTACATGGGCAACCCGTACGGTCCGGAACTCGGGATCGAGCGGGCATATGCCTTCCGTCCTCCCCTCTTCCCATTTCTCTGGGGATGTGTGTACCGCGTGACGCGAGGCGCATATACGCCGATCCGCATCGCACACGCGTTCCTTGGCGCGTCAGCATGCGCGGTGGCGTACCTGGCCGGCCTGGAGTTCCTCGGCCGTCGAGCGATAGCATTTCTCGGCGCGGTCCTCTGCGCCATATACCCGCCGCTGATATGGCACAGCGTCCACCTGATGACCGAGCCGCTCTTCATATCCTTGAGCACGCTTTGCATCTACGCTCTGCTCCGCGCGAGGCGTGAAATGGGCTGGGCGTGGCTCTTGACGGCAGGCGTGGCAGCGGGGCTCGGCACGCTCGCTAGATCGGTCCTGTTGGGCTTCGTCCCCTTCGCTGCCCTCTGGCTCTGGCATGCGTCGGGGCGGGGCCGACGCGCCGTGGCAAGGGCGGTTGTCTTCGCCGCCGTGGCCGTGTTGACGATTTCGCCCTGGATGATTCGCAATGCCCTCGTCCTGCGGGCGTTCGTCCCCACGACCACCGACCTGGGCCACGGCTTCTACGTGGCGAACAACCCGGACGCCCTGAACGCACGAGAGGGGTTCCGCGTACCCGGTGACTGGTCCTTCATTCTCCGCCCCGGCGAGACCCACATTGACGAGGTAACGGCATCGCGACGACTCGTGCGGGAGGCGACGCTATACCTCTGGAGACACAAGGTAGCGGCGGTCAGACTGATCCTCCGGAGGTTCATGACGTTCTGGCGGTTCTATCCGGATCCGGCCTTCGTGACCCCGAGATGGCAGGTTATGTTGTATGCGGCCAGTTACACCCCTGCCTTCGTCTTCATGGTGATTGGCATATGGATCGCGCATCGGGGGGCAGAAGGCCGCACGAGTGCGCTACTCCTCGTGGACACGTACGTGGCGTACACTGTATTCATCCACACGGCGATCCTCGCGATGCTGCGCTACCGTGAGCCCCTGATGCCGCTCTTGCTTATGTTCTCGGCCGCGGGCCTTCTGACGACGGTGGAAGGGATATGCGGGTTCTTCGGCGGGAAAGCAGCGAACGCCACTCCACGGGGATAGTACGCCAGACGGGAGGAACCAGGCCTTCCGTCGGCACCGTCGGCTCTGCGGGAGACTCCGGTCGGGCGCCTACTCCGGCTGCACCAATTCCTTCTGGCGGCGGACTATATCGCCCGACATGACGAAGTGCTCCTGATCCTGCTGAATGATGTCGGCGCGGGAGACGAGGTCCTCTACGCCGATGACCTGCAATTCGCCCTTCGGAACGCGCTGACCGCCCGGGACCACGCGCATCACTGTGAACTTCTCACCCGGCTCGACCCCCTCGCGCCGACCCATGTTTATGATCGCGATACCCTCCGTGGCGTCGGCCCGGAGAACGACACCCTCCTTGACGGGCACCGGCTTGGGCTGGCGCCTGGAGAGTTCCTCACGCAACTCCGAAACTCGCGCCTCCAACTTGGCGATGTCCTGCTGGAGTCGGCTCTTCTCGCTCTCGTAAGTCGCGTAGAGGTCCTGATACTTCTTCGACCAATCCTCCTGCTGACGATTGGCCTGCTCCCATTGTTCCTTGTACTGGTTCACCTTCTGGACGTAATCGCGGCGAGCCTCCTCGATGTCGCGCTGCAATTTGGCAACCGCTTCCTCGCGACGGCGTTTCTCCTCCTGGAGCTGCACGCGCATGTTTTCGTAGTTGACGTTCGCGTCGTGTTCGGCACGTTGCGCCTTCTGAAGATCCGTCCGCGCGTCGTCGAGTTCGCGCCGGAGGTCCAGTATGTACTGGCGGAGCGTCTTCTTGTCCGGTTCCAACTGGAACTCCTCCGTCATCGCCCTCGCCGGGTCCTCTCCCGTCCAGCCGATTGTCTTTATCAGTTCCTCGTACTTGAGCCCGAGCCTCGCCTTGTCGGCGATGGGGGAGAAGAACGAGCGCCCATAGGCGGCCTCTGACGACCTCGCAACCGGGCTGGCGCTGACCCCTATCTGCCGACCGACGGTATCCTCAAGAACCTCCTTGATGTCGCGCTGGAGTTCGTTCAGCGCAGTCGCCCTGTTCGAGAGGGCCAGAGCGAGCGGGATGTACCCGACGACGAGCAGGACGCAGAGGACGATGAAGATGATGAGGCTGCCGTAACTTGGGCCGCCTCTCGCGCGTGCAGGTTGGGCCATGAGAACCTCCTCCCCGGCGACTCCCTCGCGCCGGCAGTGCGTAGTGTATTGTGAAATGCGGGCGCCTGTCAAGCCCACGAATCCAGGGGCTCCGAGGTCTGCGGCAAAGAAGGAAAGCCGCCACCCTTCCGACAAAGGCGCTGGAGCCACGCCCGACGAGCGTCCACGGACAAACTCGCCTTTTCACTGATGCCCAGGCATTCATCTCGTGACCCGGCCGGTTCTGCCGGTGCAAACGCGACCACCTTCTGATATAATCCCGCGCCGGGACGAGGTCATCCACAGGCAAAGGCATCAACGGAGCAAGACATGAGGACCAGCGATATCGAGATGACGGGCATTCTCGCGGTGCACGCACGGGAGATACTGGACTCGCGCGGCAACCCGACAGTGGAGGTGGAGGTGGAACTGGAGGGCGGCACCGTGGGGCGCGCCGCCGTGCCCTCCGGCGCCTCGACTGGCGAGTTCGAGGCGGTCGAACTGCGCGACGGCGACAAGAAACGCTACCTCGGCAAAGGCGTCATGAAGGCGGTGAAGAACGTCAACGACGTCATCGCCTCCGCGCTCGCCGGCATGGACGCCCGCGACCAGCGCGAGATTGATATGAAGATGATCGAGATGGACGGTACCGAGAACAAGTCGAAATTGGGGGCGAACGCTATACTCGGTGTGAGCATGGCCGTGGCCCACGCCGCAGCCGCGGCATCCGCCCTCCCACTCTACCGTTACATCGGCGGGATCGGCGCCCGCACGCTGCCAGTCCCCATGATGAACATCCTCAACGGCGGGAAGCACGCCGACAACTCGATTGACCTCCAGGAGTTCATGGTCATGCCCGTGGGAGCAAAATCCTTCCGCGAGGCCCTTCGCATGGGAGCCGAGGTCTTCCACTCGCTCAAGAAGGTCCTCCAGAAACGCGGCTGCAACACGGCCGTCGGCGACGAGGGCGGTTTCGCTCCCGACGTCGACTCCAACGAGGAGGCGATCCGGGTCATCATCGAGGCGATCGAGGCGGCGGGCTATGAGCCGGGGAAGGACGTCGCGATAGCGCTGGACCCTGCAGCGAGTTCGTTCTATGGGGAGGACGCGAAGGGCAAGGGCATCAAGGCGCCGGGGAAGTACGTCCTCGCGTCGGAAAAGCGCCATCTCTCCTCCGCGGAGATGGTTGATTATTACGCCGACCTGTGCGCAAGGTACCCCATCCGCTCCCTTGAGGACGGCCTCGCCGAGGACGACTGGGACGGCTGGCGGCTCCTCACCGAGCGGCTGGGCGGCAAGATCCAGATTGTTGGCGACGACCTGTTCGTCACGAACACCGCGCGGCTTGCGCGTGGCATCCGCGAGCGCTCGGCGAACTCCATCCTCATCAAACTCAACCAGATTGGAACCATCACCGAGACGATCGAGGCGATCGAAATGGCGCACCGCCACGGCTGGACCACGGTCGTGAGCCACCGCTCGGGCGAGACCGAGGACACGACGATCGCCGACCTCTCCGTGGCCATGAACACCGGCCAGATAAAGACCGGTTCCGTCTGCCGGTCGGAGCGCGTCTGCAAGTACAACCAACTCCTTCGCATAGAGGAGGAACTCGGCGCCGCAGCCGTCTTCGGCGCCGCGCGCCTGCGCTCCTGATGAAAATCGGTCTGCCAACCAGGATGACTGACAGAGGATTCCTCGCGGTGACCTTTCTGGTCTGCGGGGTAGGTGCGCTGTATCTCCTCCTGTCGCCAGCGGGCCGAGAGCGTCGGGCAGCGGAGAGGGCGGTCGCCAGACTCGAGGTCGAGCGAGATCGCGAATGGCGTTACAATCACGCCCTCGAACGCTACCTCCACGGGCTGCAGACCGACCCGTCGCTCATCGAACTCGAAGCGCGCCGCCTCGGCTACGGTCGGCCCGGCGAGCGCACGTACGCGCTCTCCCCCGCCGACATCAGCGCCTTGTCGCCGCGCCCCACCGCGACCGCACTGAGTCTGCGCCGGATCGCCCGCGACGTCATCCGTGCCTCGCTCCCTGCTTTCGTGATCCTCTCCCTCGCGGGCCTGGCGCTGTTCTTTTTCACCGACCTCCGCCTGGATCCTGGTCAGGGTCCGGAGGATGACCCCGAAGCGCCGAACCATTGCGAAAGGGTTCCAACCTGAAACCCCTGACACACCAGGGGGATATTGGGGAGCACACGATGGCCCGCAGAGGCTCGAAACAGCAGCAGATCATCAGGAACTATTACGTCCACCGCGACGGGATCATGATGCAATCGCTGATGGAGATGGTCTCCGAACTGTTCGTGGCCGACTCCCCCGCCAAGCGCGAGAGGCTGTGGGGACGGGTGGAATCGGCCCTGCGCAAACTCAACGTGGACGAGAAAGATATACGCCGCCTCGTCAAGAGCGCTTCGCCCGAGGCCCTTGCCGAGTTCGTCAGCCGACGGTTTTGACGCCCGGTAGTGGCGCCGCCACGCCGTGCGCGCGCCTTCCGTCCCGACCCAATGCGCCCAGCGCTGCCTGTCCAACCATGAGAACTGCGGCGGCCACGAGAAACACGTAATCCGCCGGTGCCTCGCCACCCAGCGCAGTCCCTACGCCCTCGGACAGCGACGCAAAGCGAACCTCGGCGTTCGCGAGAAGAGTTCTAATCGTCTCCGGCCGGATTTCCGAAATCGAGGACTCCGAAACCGGCACGTTCACAGCGGCAACCGGGAGTCCATTCTCGGCCGGCGGCGTGGGTCGAGAGCCTCCATCATACGCCCTCGAGCGGCGCCTGAGCCTGTATATCCCTGCCACTGGCGTATCGGTCAGTTCCCCGGAATCGGGCACCGGCAACAGGCGCCCATCCGGCAAGTGAACCCAACTCCCCCGCGCCGGAACGCGGATCGGAGAACCCACTTCATGCCCCGCAGTCCCCCGCAGGTCCGGGAGATGCTCCTCGATCGCACGGTACACGGATAACGGGAAAATGGGCGTGAGCGGCAGGTTCGACGCTTCCGTATCAGCGGACACGGCAAAGAGATACATCAGCCCCTGTCCCACGGTCGCCCGGACGAGAAACGGGTCGCCGGTGCTGGTCCTCGCGAGGACCTCCGCCGGCGCCGCGACTTCGAACTGAAGGAGCGCCTCTATCTCGACCCTCCCCGCTCCCTCGTCAGCCAGCGTTGCCGTCACCGGGTGAAGGGGTGACGTCCACACGACCCGGATCGGCTCCTCGGACTGCGCGGACCTCCTTCCGATCACCCGCACCCCCGCCGTCTCCAGGATGCCCCACGCTGCCGCCGCGGATCGGGTGTCCGGGAAGACCATCAGCAGACCCCCGGCGCGAACGTATTCCTGCAGCGCCCCTGCCGCGGTGGGGTCCGTCGGTGGAGTGCCTAGTAGAAATACTGCCGCTACATCGCCGAGGTCCTCCCTCGCCAGGTCCTCCGGCCGCACTTGCCTCGGCGCGAATGGTGACGTCCCGGAAGGTGGCCGAAGGGCTTTCACCACGTAGTCGGCCGTTCGTGATTCCGGGCACACCACCAGCACCGGCAGTTCATCCAGGACGTCGAGGAGAGCGAAACGCGAATCGTCCGCTGGCATGTCGTCGCCATCCAGTTCGACCCGGACCGCGTGAGGCCCGGGCGGCAGCGGAGGCATCTCGAACGCTGCTTCGCCCGGCCTTCCGGGGGCGACCGCCACCCTGGTCGAGCCGACCAGCGCATCGTCCAGATACAGGCGGACCCTCGCGCCACCCTCATCGCGATCCTCCCCCTCCGCTGCCACGGTCGCGACTAGGCGCGATGCGCGTCCCGCGAGGACGATGCCCGGTTCCGTCCGGACGGATATCACCGCGAGGTTCCGGTCCGGCAGGGACGCGGCTCTCACGACGATCACGACCGGTCGTCGAACGCGCCCGAGCGCCGAACGCGCGCCCGCCCACGCGCCCGCATCCTCCGCGCGCCAGTCGGTCGCCTGACAATCCGTCAGAAAGATGATGGTGCCCGCATCCGGTGAGACGCTCTCCGCTGCGCGCGAGAGCGCGAGGGGGACGTTCCCCGCCGCCTCCGTGGGACGACTTTCCAGGATCGCCCGCGAGACCGCGTCGAGGTTCGTCACTGGCGCCTCGAAGGGACTCTGCCATGTCCCCCCCGCCGTGCCTGCTATCGCCCGCGCCCTTCGCGGTAGACCCGCGAGGGCCTCCGCCGCGAACCGCTTCGCTCGATCGAACGGTGAACCGTCCGCCCGACCGCGCCCCATGCTCGCGGAGGCGTCTAGCACCACGGCAACGACGGGACGCTGACCGAGATACCGGGCAAGGCCGCCCCGGATGGAGGGCCGAGCCAGCGCGAGGAGCGCGGCAGCCAGCAGGAGCGTCCGCACGACGAGGAGGAGCACCTGCCTCAGGCGCGCCCTTCGCACCGCCCGTTGCTCCGTCGCCCGCAGGAACGCCATCGCGGCCCAGCCGAGCCGATGGTATTTCATCCGGTTCAGGAGATGGATGAGGACGGGAATCGCCGCCAATGGCAGGAGCCACAGCATCCCGGGACGCAGAAAAGTCATTCGGATATCCCCGCGGAAATGCGAACGCCCCCGCTCGCACGCGCCCGCTTATCTCCTCCTCGCCAGGTAGGCCGCGAGGGCGCGGTCGAACGGCTCCGACAGCCACATCAACTGGTAGTCAATCTCGCGTTCACGACAGCCCCGCGCCAGCGTTTCCAGATACGTCCGGAACGCTGCCCTGTAACCCTCGCCGACGACCGCCGGGTCCGCGACGATCGCCTCTTCGCTCTCGAGGTCATCGAACCTCGTCACCCGCTGAAATGGAAAATCTCGCTCGCTCTCGTCCAGGACGTGCAGCGCGATTACCTCGTGGCGTCTGTGGCGGAACCGATGCAACGCATGCAACACGCGGTCAACGTCATCGAAGAAATCGCTTATGACGATCACCATGCTGCGGCGGCGGAGGCGTTCCGCGATCCTGTGGAGCACCCCCGCGATATCGGTATCGCGACCAGGGCGAAGGCCCTCGAGCGCATCGAGGATCACGCCGAAATGGCGGGCATGGGCGCGCGGCGGGATGAACCGGCGCACCGCGTCGTCGAATATCATGAGGCCCACCTGGTCGCCCTGTCGAAGGAGGAGCAGCGCGAGCGCCGCAGCCAGCGCAGCCGCGTAGTCCAGCCTGCGCTCCACCCCGCCGGGGAACGACATTGACCCGCTCGCATCAAGGAGCAGATAGGCGGACAGGTTCGTCTCGGCCTCGAAAAGTTTGACGAAGTGCCGCTCGGTCCTGGCGAAGACCCGCCAGTCGAGGCGCCGCAGATCGTCGCCCGGCGCGTAATCGCGATACTCGGAGAACTCCACGTTGAACCCGTGGTACGGGCTCCTGTGGATGCCCGCGTAGAAGCCCTCCACGGCGGTGCGCGCGCGCAACTGGAGACGGGCGATCCTGGCGACCCGACGCCGGTCTATCGAGGGCCCCACCACGCCTAATCCTCCTCGATCGCGGGCACCTCGGCCAGGAGCCTCCGGATCACGTCGTCCGCCGCAACCCCCTCGGCCTCCGCGTTGAAGTTGAGGAGCGTGCGATGTCTGAGCACCGGCGGCGCCACCGCGCGCACGTCCTCGACCGATGCGTAGCCACGCCCGCGGAGAATCGAACGCGCCTTCGCGCCCAGGACGAGATATTGCGATGCCCGCGGCCCTGCCCCCCACGCGACCCAGTCGCGCACGTACGGCGGAGCATCCGGCTCCCGCGGCCGCGTCCGCCGGGCCAACGTCACCGCGTAACGATACACATGGTCGGGCACCGGTATCCGATACACAAGGTCCTGCAGCCGGACGATATCCGCCGCATCGAGCACCTTCGATATCGTCGCCTCGCAACGCGTGGTCGTGCGACGCACCACCTCCACCTCCTCGTCGAACGACGGATAATCCACGCGCACGTGGAACATGAACCTGTCCAGTTGCGCTTCCGGAAGAGGATACGTGCCCTCCTGCTCGATCGGGTTCTGCGTCGCGAGGACCATGAATGGTGGAGGCAGCACATGGTCGCGTCCGCCCGCGGTGACCCGGTGCTCCTGCATCGCCTCCAGGAGCGCCGCCTGCGTCTTCGGCGGCGTGCGGTTTATCTCGTCCGCGAGGACGATGTGAGCGAAGATCGGCCCGTGCACGAACTCGAAAGAGCGATGGCCCGTTGCGCGATCCTCGCGAAGTATCTCCGTCCCGATTATGTCCGACGGCATCAGGTCCGGCGTGAACTGGATGCGGCGGAACGTCAGACTCAGCCCCTCGGCCAGCGTTCGCACGAGGAGCGTCTTCGCCAGGCCCGGGACCCCCTCGAGGAGGCAATGACCCCGGCAGAACATGGCGATGAGGACCTGTTCGATGACCTCTTCCTGCCCCACGATCACCCGTCGAAGTTCGGCGAGAAGACGCGCGCAGGCATCGCGAAAGCGCTCGACCTCGGCGGCATCCTCTTGTTCCGCGGTCACGGTCATCCGCGTTTCCTCCACTCGATGGGGCCTTTCGGTGCTCCTTGCGACGGGCTGTGGCGCTCGCATCCCTTCCGGTTCCGCCGGCTCGTGGATTATAGGAAACGCCGGAGACGCATTGCAAAGCGGCGTTGGAGATCGTTTGACGAACCGTGACCTCGGCAGGGTCGGACAGTATAATATTGGCGTCGCAGCGGGAGGGCTTTTCACCGTTTGCGA
>Ga0315298_1002275_pt1 | contig 32990 bp, 32 predicted proteins | sample WHS_1_MG_FD_203077 | JGI IMG/M metagenome (GOLD analysis project Ga0315298, IMG submission 203077) | Extremophilic microbial mat communities from Washburn Hot Springs, YNP, Wyoming, USA - WHS_1_MG | ecosystem: Environmental > Aquatic > Thermal springs > Hot (42-90C) | place: USA: Wyoming... | reverse complement strand
GCATGCGCTGGCTCATTCCTTTATAATCAACACCTTAATGGTGGTTGGGTGGAACCCTGCGCCAAACCTCAGTAACTCAGCGCCTTACAAACGCTTCGAACTTCTGCGGAAAGGTGCGGAATCCAGCCCTTGATGCCGGCAATCCTACCAGTTCCGACTGCCCGTTGGCATCAACTGAACCGCCCCAGTCAGACCGTGGGACGTGGCGCCGACGTCAATTCAACTGGCGCTGGCCAGGGGGCACCGCTGGCTGGCGATGCTGGAATCAGGTGAAGCGAAGTCCTTGAAGGAGATCGCCACGCGGGAGGGGATCGACAACAGTTACGTCAGCCGCATGGTCAACCTGACCACGCTGGCACCCGACATCGTGGCGGCCATCCTGGACGACGCACTGCCGAACCACATCACGCTGTTTGATTTGGCGGTGGACCCGCCTGCTCTGTGGGATGAGCAGCGCGAGAGAGTCGGTCTCTGAGGCGAAGACGCCCCTTAGCTCAACATGCCCTTGAGATCCTTGAGCATCAGGAACAAGTGGTACGGGTCAGTCGGGCTGGGCTCGAATTCCCAAGATTCGTACCACTGCCGCGCCGCATCGTCCTTGGCATGGACCAGCAGGCAGCGAATGCTGGCGATGTCGGCGGCCTGTGCGGTGCGCAGCAGCGCATCCTTGAGCAAGGCCTGGCCCAGTCCTTTGCGCTGATGCTCCTTGTCCACCGCGAGCCGGGCCAGGATCATGACCGGTACCGGGTGACGCGCCAGCCCCTTCATCACTCTTGACGGCGCGGCCTCCGGATCGACACTGCCGACGGTGAGGCTGTAGAAGCCGACCACCACGTCGCTCTGGCAGCAGACGTAGGTCTGCGCGCTGTTGGCTTTCTGGCTGACGAGCGCGTAGCGTTGCAGGAACTGGTTCAGCGCGGCTTGGCCGCAGTCGAAAGCATCGACCTGATCCGTCGCAAGTAGTTTGCGAACGGGGGCGTAGCCATCGCTCAACCCAGCACCCCAGGTTCACGCAGCAACTTCTTCAGGCGCGGCTTGCTTTGCACCGGGCGGTCCAGCGCTTCCTGGAAGGCCTGCCACTGTGTGTCGTCCAGCACGAACTGACGACGATCTGCCAGCGTCTGCGCGGCCGCCGTCACGCCTGCGTCGAGCAGGAACTCGCTGACGTTCTTGTGGCAGGCGCGCGCGGCTTCCTGCAGCAGTTGCTTGACTGGCGTACTGGCGCGAACGTCAATGCGCTCGGTCTTGGAAAGATTCAGGGTGCTCATGGTGCCCCTCCGGACGGATCTTGGATGCCCTTATTGTAGTCGTCCGGACATTGTCCTGACAAGGTGTTTCTTGTCTTGGCCATCATCCAAGCACGTACATCCGTGTTGCAATGTGTCGGTAGCGATCGACAACTACCGACAAAACGCAACCGCAGCGTTTCCTCCGCCACCCGGTGCTGTAATCCAACCGCTCGATTCGTCCGCGCGTAACCATTTGATCTGTATGGGGCAGACTTGTGGCCTTTGCGGACTTCGGGCCAGTTTCAGGGAGCAAGGTCGGAGCGAGGAATGCCCAGGAGAGAGTGGAATGTGGCCGGGAACGGCCAGCTCTGGCGGAGGGCGAAGTCCGCAGGCTTCCGCAGGAACCCCCAACAACACGCGTGAACCGGCGCAAACAGACAAGAAAAAGCCCCAACTGATAACAGTTGGGGCTTCAGTATTGGTGGAGGCGGCGGGAATTGAACCCGCGTCCGCAGTACCTAGACCACCGGATCTACATGCATAGTTTGTCTTTTCTTTTTAACCGCCCCAAACTCCGACAAACAAGATTTCGGTTTGGCGATCCTGCTTTGTTTTAGCAGTCACCCCACAGGCTAGGGAAACCACGATTCCGTGTGCGTCGACCCCCCGCAGGCCTTGCGGCCACCGGACCCACGGACCAACCCGGGCGGAGGGCTCACTGCTTAAGCAGCGAGGGCGTAATTGCTGTCGTTGGCAATTATTGATTTGCGACCAGTTTTAAGAGCGAACCGCAGCTCTGCATGCACCGAAGGCTTCGCGACCTGCGTCGAAGCCGGTCGCCCCCTGATTACCTACACAAACACTAAGACCGGCTTTTGCGGGAAAAGTTGCATCCGCCTGGCTGATCCAAGTCTCAGTATACCCACTCTCCATTACTGCGACTAGGGTCGGTGACATTCGCCTCAATGTAGCGGCGCTCCATCCGTGTCCTCCTTGAAGAGCATGGCCACGTCGCTCGCTTCAAAGCGATAGGATTCTCGACAATACTCGCAGGTAACGGATATAACACCCTGTTCTTCCAGTGTTTCTTCCACTTCCTCCTGGCCCAGCGCGCGGAGCATGTCGGCCACCCGCTGCCGGGAGCAGGAGCAGGAAAAGCGCAGGGCTTGCGGCGGGAAGAGGCGCACGCCTTCGCCGGGGAATGCCTGGGGCAAAAGGTCCTCGGGCGCCATGTTGAAAAGCGCGGCATCGGGCCCGACCGCGAGAAACCGGGTCAGCAATTGCCAGTCTGCGGGATCCATGACCCCTGGCAAGCGCTGGACAAAATACCCTGCCGCCTGATGGGATTGCGGATCCGCCATGAGGCGGAAAAAGGCCGGCGACTGCTCCGATTCCGCAAAATAGGCGTTGAGGGATTCCGCCACGGTGTCCCGCAACGTCACCAGGCCCTGATAACGCTCCCTATCCAGGCCCGGATCCACCGTGATGGCCAGCAAGGCGCCGGGGAGTGTGGCCAAATCCACCGGCTCTCCCTCCTGCCAACGGGCATAGGCGCGCAACCCCCCCGACTGACTGATCTCCGCCACCAGCAGGCGCAAGGCCCCCTGGCTTTGCGCCTGGACGATAAGCCGCTCATAGGAACTCTGGGTCGTGGCCAGCAAGGCGGTCCCGGCCAGGATTTCTCCCAAAAGCCGGGCGACAGCCGGAGACCCCTGGAAGTCCCGGAGCACCCGCCCATAGGTCTCGTCCAAACGACAGAGGGCGCCCCGCACGGGGAGGGTTTCCCAATGAAAACGTTGTGAAAAATCAGGCATGATCATCCTCTGAGGGCACGCCATCAAGCCCCTGCCCCATGAGGGGCTGCAGGGCGCGGCGCAAGTGATTGAAAAGCCGAGGATCGCGTTCTTCCTGGAGCGCAAGAAGCGATTTCATCCGCTGCCGTTCCGTGGGAGCGCCAAAGCACGCGGGGCAGTTTTCCATGATGACGGGTAGGTGGCTGGCCTCGGCGTAGGCTCGCGTCTGGCGCTCGCGGCAATAGACGAGGGGCCTGATGACGCGCAAATCGCCGTCCTTGACCCGATAGTGGGCCTTCATGGTGCGCAATTCGCCATTGTAAAACAGGGACATCAAAAAGCTTTCCGCAAAATCGTCGAGGTGTTGACCCAAGGCCAGGACGTTGTAGCCCTCGCGACGGGCGCATTGATAGAGTACGCCGCGCCGCATGCGCGCGCAAAAGCTGCAGTAGGATGGCCGGTCCATGTGGCGTTTGGCCCGCCCGACGATATCCTGCCGCTCCAGGAAATGGGGTATACCCAGTTCCCGCAGATAGGGTTGCAAGGGGGCAGGATCATAGTCGGGGCTCATGGGGTCCACCGTGGCCGCAGCCAGGCTGAAGGACACCGGGGAGCGCTGCTGAAAGGCGCGCAGCAGGTGCAGCAGGGTAAGGGAATCCTTGCCGCCCGACAAGGCCAGGAGGATCCGGTCGCCCGGCGCGATCATGGCGAAGTCGGCCAGGGCGCGCCCCATCCGCCGCAGCAGTAGTTTCGGCACAGCCAGGCGGGGGACAGCACTCGGATTGTTCATGGCAACAGATAGACTCATGCCGGTCCGGAAAGGCTGTCCTGCAACTCTTGCTGACTGGCCACGGCGGCCCCCAGTTTGCCGACGACGATCCCCGCTGCGCGGTTGGCCAGCTCCACGGCCAGATCCAGGGGCCAGGCAGCGGCCAGGGCCACGGCCAGGGTGGCAATCACCGTATCGCCGGCGCCGGTGACATCAAAGACCTCCCGGGCCTGGGCAGAATGATGGTAAATACCCGCTTCCGTAAAGAGGGTCATCCCGCCTTCCCCCCGGGTCACCAGCAACCCCTGCAAGTCGAGATGCCGGCGCAAACGCTGGCCCATCTCCCGGAATTCGTCCTCCTCCTGCCAGAGGCCGGCCACGGCCTGGAATTCCGCCTGGTTGGGCGTGAGCAGGGTCGCGCCCCGATAGCGCTCATAATCCCGGCCCTTGGGGTCCACCAGGACCGGCACACCCAGTTCCCGTCCCATGGTCAAAAAATGGACGACATCCTGGAGGGCGCCCTTGGCGTAGTCCGAGAGGATCACCGCCCCTGCTGCCGCAAACAAGGACGGGCCCTGGTGCAGAAGGGCATCCCGATGATCGGCGCTGGGTTTGGCCTCAAAATCCATGCGCAGCAACTGTTGCTGGTGGCCGATGACGCGCAGCTTGACGGTCGTCGGACAGCCGGCGTCGGGAATCAGCGTGGACTCCACCCGGGCGGCGGCCAGCAATGCCGCCAGATTCCGGCCCGGCTGGTCGTCACCCACCGGTGCCAGCAGATGGGCCTGGGCGCCCAGGGCCACCACATTGAGGGCCACATTCGCCGCACCGCCCGGCCGTTCTTCCTCCCGCCCCACCCGCACCACCGGCACCGGCGCTTCCGGAGAGATGCGCTCGACGCTGCCGAACCAATAGCGATCCAGCATGACATCGCCCACGACGAGTACCCGCTGCCCGAGCAGCGTGGCCAAGGGCGGCATCATTTCAGGGACGACCGATGGCATGATAGCGGAAACCCGCAGCCCGCAACGCTTGGGGATCATAAAGATTGCGGCCATCGATAATGATCGGCCGCCGCAATCGGGCGCGGATCCGGTCAAAATCGGGGCTGCGGAAAATCTGCCATTCGGTGCAGATCACCAGCGCGTCCGCCCCCTCCAGAGCGGCATAAGGATCTTCGCAGAGCTGCAGATCTGCCCGTTCCCCATAAATCCGCCGCGCCTCCGCCCCCGCTGCCGGGTCATAGGCGCGCACCCCGGCCCCCCGGGCCCAGAGGCCCTCCAGCAAGGCCCGGCTGGGGGCCTCGCGCATGTCATCGGTGTTGGGCTTGAAGGCCAGACCCCAGAGGGCGACGGTATAAGGTGACAGATCCCCCCCCAGTTCCGCCACCACCTTGCGTTCCAGAACCCGCTTTTGGCGATTATTCACCTCCTCGACGGCGGCCAGGAGCGGCGCTGCATAATCCGCCTGGCGGGCACTGTACTCCAGGGCGCGCACATCCTTGGGAAAACAGGAGCCCCCATAACCGCAGCCAGGGTAAATAAAGGCGTAACCGATGCGCGGATCGGCACCAATGCCGCGCCGCACCTGCTCGATATCCGCGCCCATCCGCTCCGCCAGGCCAGCCAGTTCGTTCATCAGCGAGATCTTGGTGGCCAGCATCACATTGGCGGCGTATTTGCTGAGTTCCGCGGAGGGCGGATCCATGACGATCAAGCGATCGTGATTGCGGTTGAAAGGGGCATAGAGGGCACGCATCCGTTCGGCGACAGCCGGATGATCGACACCGATGATGATGCGGTCGGGCTTCATGAAATCCTCCACCGCCGCGCCTTCCTTGAGAAACTCCGGATTGGATACCACATCGAAGGGGATGTCCACGCCACGCCGTTGCAAGGCCGCCGCGATGCGCTGCCGAACCAGTTGCGCCGTGCCCACGGGTACGGTCGATTTGTTGATTATGACGCAATAGCGGTCGAGGTGCCGGCCGATGGCATCGGCCACCGTCAGAACGTGGCGGAGATCGGCGGAGCCGTCTTCATCGGGCGGCGTCCCCACGGCGATGAAGAGGTAATCGCCATGAGCCACCCCGGCGGCGATATCCGTCCCAAAACGCAGGCGATCGCCGTCCATGCCCTCCTGCACGATGGCTGGCAGCCCGGGCTCATGAATGGGCACGATCCCTGCGGAAAGCCGTTCCACCTTGCGGGCATCCACGTCGATGCAAAGGACGTGATTCCCCACCTGCGCCAGGCACGCCCCCGTGACCAGACCCACATAGCCGGTACCGACCACCGTGATTTTCATCGAAAGACTCCCCGCATCTGGCCGCTCATGCCCGGCTTGCGCCAGCCGTCATCCCAACTCATCCGCCTACCCCTGCCTTTTCCAATATCACCACCGCCACCGCAAAGCGCCGCTCATCGCTGATGGACAGCCAGGCGCCGACCCCCTGACCCAGACGCGCCAGCGCCGCCGCCGCCATGCCGGAAAAGGCCAGTTGCGGCGCCCCCAGGACATCGTGGCCCACTTCCAGGTCGGACCAGCGGATCCCGGAGCGCAAGCCGCTACCCAGGGCCTTGAGGGCCGCCTCCTTGGCAGCAAAACGGCGCGCCAGAAAGGCTGCCCCTTCGGCCCTGCCGGCCGGCAGTTCACCCTGCTCCTGCACGCTCAGCAAGCGCGCGATCAAACGCGCGTCAAAACGTTCGTAAAGGCCCGCCATGCGCTCGACATCGACAATGTCGGTGCCCAACCCGACAATCATCCACGGGCCTGTCGCATGATGCGCTTCATCTCCGCAACGGCCGGCCCCAGGCCGACGAAGAGGGCGTGAGCCACAATGGCATGGCCGATATTGAGTTCCGCCACCCCATCCAGCGCAGCAATGGCCTCGACATTATGATAATCAAGACCATGGCCCGCATTCACCTGCAAGCCCAGACTCTTGCCAAAGGATACCGCGCTGGCGATAAGGGCGAGTTCGTCAGCCCGTGCGGCGGCACTGCCGGCATTGGCGTAGCGTCCGGTGTGCAGCTCCACCACCGGCGCCCCTGTATCCGCCGCCGCTTCCAGTTGAAACGGATCGGGGTCGATAAACAGCGAAACCCGGATTTCCGCCGCGCCCAGGCGCTGGCAAGCCTCCTTGACCCGCTGCGCATGTCCCGCCACGTCCAGCCCACCCTCCGTGGTCAGTTCCGCGCGCCGCTCCGGCACCAGGCAGCAGTCGGCTGGACGAATCCGCTCGGCAATGCGCATCACCCCTTCGTCCACGGCCATCTCCAGGTTCAGGCGGGTACGCAGGGTCTGACGCAGGATCTCGATATCCCGCTCCTGCATGTGGCGACGATCCTCCCGCAAATGAGCGGTGATGGCGTCTGCCCCCGCCCGTTCGGCGACAAAGGCCGCCTCCACGGGGTCCGGATAGCGGGTACCGCGTGCCTGGCGCAGGGTGGCCACATGGTCAATATTTACGCCCAAAGCAATCATCCAGTGCTCCTTTGCTAGTGATCCTGCCCAGCCTGGGCCAAGTATGCCGCAAGCAGGCGATGGCTCTCCAGTGGCCGGGCGCTGAGATGCCCGCGCAACTCTCTTTCCAGGCAGCGGCGCAGACCCGGCAACCAGGCCACGGACGGCCCCTCCGCCATATCCCCCGCCAGCCAGGCCAAGGCCCCCCCGGGCATGGCGATGGTCCCGGGGACGGACCGATGGGCGGGACAGAGCACCCCATGCTCCGGCCAATAATGCCAAGTTCCGCCATCCTCTTCGCTGAGGCGGCGCCCGCAGTGATGGCAGACCTGCAGCTCCGGCGCCCAACCCAGAATCTCCAGCAAGCGGCGCTCGAAGCGGCGCAGGGCCCAGCGCTGGCGCCCCGCCAGCGCCACGCTTTGCAGGGTCTGCTCGTAAACATCAAAGAGCTCCGGCAGAGGATCGCCCCGCTGGGTCAGGCGGAGCAGGAGTTCGTTGAGATAAAACAGGATCAGGCCCTTCATGCCGGCAAAATCCAGCACTTCCCCCTGCTCTTCCGCCTGCAGCAAGGTCACCAGATCCCCTCCTCCCCGCCAGCGCACCCACAGGGGCCGCCCCGCTTCCAGGGCGGAAAACGGGGAACGCGGCCGCCTTCCGCCCCGCGCCACCGCCCCCAGACGACCGCTCTCCCGGGTAAACAACTCCAAGACCAGACTGGTATCGCGGTAGGGATAACGGTGCAGCACCCAGGCCCGTTCGCCGCCCTCAGCGGTCGCCGTCATAGCCGAGCTCACGCAAGAGCGCCCGATCTTCCGCCCACTGTTCGCGCTGCTTCACCCACAAACCCAGCCACACCGAGCTGCCGGTCAACTGCTCCAGCGCCAGCCGCGCGCGCTCGCCGATGCTGCGCAGGCGCGACCCGCCCTGGCCCAGAATGATCCCCTTCTGACCGGGCCGGCGGCAATAAATGGTTGCTTCTATCCGCTGCTGCCCGCCCGTTTCCTGATAGCTCTCGATGGCGACGGCCGTATCGTAAGGCAATTCCTCCCCCAGTTGCCGAAACAACTGTTCCCGGATGATCTCCGCCGCCATGAAACGCAGGTTGCGATCCGTCACCAGATCCTCGGCAAAGCTCGCCGGCGCCGGCGGCAAAAGGGGCACGATCAGGTCCGCCAGACGCCCCGCATCGGCGGGCTTGCGCGCCGACAAGGGCAGGATCCCGGCAAAATCAGCCCGCCGCCCCAGATCCACCAGGAAAGGCAACAGACGCTCCTTGCGTTTCACCCGATCCACCTTGTTGACCACCGCCACCAGCGGGATCCCGGCCTGCAAGAGCCAGCGCAGGGCTTGCTCATCCTCCGGCCCCCAGACCAGCGCCTCCACCATCAACACGCCGACGTCGGCCATCTCCAGGGCCCCGCGCGCCGCCCGAAGCAGGTGCCGGTTCAAGGAGCGATAGCCCTGATGGATCCCCGGCGTATCCAGAAAAAGAAGTTGGGCATCCGGCCGGGTAAGGATGCCCAGGATCTGATCGCGGGTTGTCTGCGGGCGCGGCGAGGTAATGCTGATCTTCTGCCCCACCAGATGATTCAACAGGGTGGATTTGCCAACATTGGGCCGGCCCAGCAAGGCCACATAACCGCTGCGGTGGGGCGCAGCTTCCCGCTCCGCCTCAGCCACGGCCAGCGGCCCCTCGGGCATCGCCCTGCAATTGCGCCAGCATGAGGGCGGCGGCCTGCTGCTCCGCCTTCCGCCGGCTATTGTCCTCCGCCTGCGTCTCTGCCGCCCCGCTCACCACGCAGCGGGTCACAAAACGACGCTCATGGGCCTGTCCTTTTTCTTCCACCAGTTCATAGATGGGCAAGGCGCGACCATGCCCCTGCAGATATTCCTGCAGCCGCGTTTTCGGGTCGCGCAGCTCCTCTCCGCCCAGGTGTTCCGTCATCAAACTCTCGAGCAGGCGCGATACGATGCCCTCGGCTGCGGCAAAGCCGCCATCCAGGAAGGCCGCCCCCAGGACCGCCTCCAGGGCATCGGCGCGAATGGAATGACGCCGTGCCCCGCCGCTCCGCTGCTCTCCGGGCCCCAGGATCAAGACATCCGCCAAGTTGATCTGTCCGGCAATTTCCGCCAGGGTTTCTTCGCGCACCAGGCGCGCCCGCATCCGCGACAGGTCGCCCTCGCTCACCTTGGGAAAGCGCGAGAACAATTGCGCGGCGGCCACAAAATTCAGCGCCGCATCTCCCAAAAATTCCAGGCGTTCATTGTGCTGACCACCCGCGCTACGATGGGTCAGGGCCTGCCGCAGCAACTGCGGATCCCGAAAATGATACCCTAACTGTTCCTGCAACTGCTCCATGCTGCTCATCATTCACTCGATTATTCTACAGGGCGATAAAACCTTATGTGAGCGCGTGCCGGATCGTCATTTTCCTACCGCATGAAAATGGATCAGGAGGCTGACATTACCGACCAGGGGCACCACCTTGTCATAATCCACGGTAATGATCGGCTGCGCGTTACCATCCTTGACGATCTGGATATCCTTCTGCGGGATATCAATCATCGCCACCCCCAGCCGCCGATTCAGATCATAACGAATTTCATCTTCGCTACTCTGCGGCCGCGCCTCCCGTGCCTGGGTGCTGACGATACTCTCCAGGGACCAATAATCATAATACACGGGCATGATCTTCACCACGAAAGCAATGATCAAGACCAGCAAAACCATCCAAAACAGCAGGCCCAGCAACGAAATGCCGGCCTGACGGTGATCCTTTGTCCGCATCATGAATCCCCCTGCAAAATACCCGCCGCCCGCTCAGTCAAGACTCCGGCCGATCTGATTCCAGCGTATGGACCAATCATTCGCATCCCAGGAAAACCACACGAACATGGCCTTGCCCACAATGTTCTGTTCCGGCACGCAACCCCAAAACCGGCTGTCGTTGCTGTTATCCCGATCGTCTCCCATCATGAAGTAGCAATGGGGTGGCACCTTATAGGGACCGAAATCCATCTGCGCTTCGGGAGTGTCGAATTCGATGATATGAAAACGGTGCCCGCCCAGTTCCTGCTGGTATTCCTTGGTCGGAATCGCATAGCCCTCATGAGTATGATAGGTGAAAGGTCCCACATACTTCTGCGCTATGAGCTTGCCGTTGATATAGAGATCGTTGCCCTTCACCTCGATGGTATCCCCCGGCAGGCCGATCACGCGCTTGATATAATCCTCCCGCGGATCTTTGGGATAGCGGAACACCATCACGTCACCCGCCTGCACCGGACCGCCCTGGGTAAGCTGGGTATGAACCAAGGGCAAGCGCAACCCCAGCGAATACTTGTTCACCAGCACAAAGTCACCGACGCGCAGGGTCGGGATCATGGAGCCCGACGGTATCTTGAAGGGTTCAAAGAGAAATGCCCGGATGAGAAAAACGATGAGCAGGACCGGAAAGAAGCTCCGCGCATAATCCACCACCAGGGATTCATGCTGCCCCGCCGCGCGGCGGCGGCGCAAGGCGAGCAGATCCACCAGCCAAATCAGACCCGTCAGCACCACTGCCAGAAATAACAATAAGGTAAAATTCATCCACCGATTTCCTTTTGTTGCCCGCTAGCGTTTTTCGCTTTTCAATACCGCCAGAAAGGCCTCCTGCGGAATCTCCACACGGCCGATCTGCTTCATGCGCTTCTTGCCTTCCTTCTGCTTCTCCAGCAGTTTACGCTTGCGCGATATATCGCCGCCATAGCATTTGGCCAGGACATTCTTGCGCATCGCCTTGACCGTTTCCCGAGCGATCACCTTGGCGCCCACCGCCGCCTGGATGGCCACCTCGAACATCTGCCGCGGGATCAGTTCGCGCAGGCGGGATACCAATTCCCTGCCGCGCCGCTCCGCCACATCGCGATGGACGATCCAGGACAGGGCATCCAGTTTTTCGCCATTGATCAGGATATCCATCTTGATGAGCGGACCGCTTTCAAAACGGGCGAACTCATAATCCATGGAGGCATAGCCCCGACTGACGGATTTGAGCCGGTCAAAGAAATCCAGCACCACCTCATTCAGCGGGAGATCATAAGTCAGCACGACCTGGCCGCCGGTGAACTGCATATTTTTCTGCCGGCCGCGCCGTTCCTCGCAAAGAGCGATCACCGGGCCCAGATAGGATTCGGGCGTGAGGATATTGGCCTGAATGATGGGTTCGCGGACGTCACGAATCTTCTGCGCCGGCGGCAGTTCCGCCGGATTGGAAATCTCCAGAACGCGATCATCCGTAGTTTCCACCTGATAGATCACGGTTGGCGCGGTGCTGATCAGCTCCAGGCCGTATTCCCGCTCCAATCGTTCCTGGACGATCTCCATGTGCAAAAGACCCAGAAATCCGCAGCGGAAGCCGAAGCCCAGGGCCTGGGAGGTTTCCGGCTCGAATTGCAGCGAGGAGTCATTCAGGCGCAGTTTTTGCAAAGCCTCACGAAAATTGTCGTAATCTGCCGAGTCGATGGGATAAAGGCCGGTAAAAACCTGGGGTTTCACCTCCTTGAATCCGGGCAGCGGGGCCGGGGCCGGGCGATCCTGCTCGGTCAGGGTGTCGCCCACGCGCGCGCCCTCGATATGGCGAATGCCGGCGATCACGAAACCCACGGCCCCCGTGTCCAAGGAGGGCATCTGCATCGATTTGGGGGTAAAGACCCCCACTTTCTCGACGACATAGGCGCGCTGGCCGACCATGGTCATGATCCGCTGACCGGGGCGGATGGCGCCATTGACAACGCGCACCAGGACCACGGTACCCACATAGTTATCAAACCACGAGTCGATGATCAAAGCCTGCAACGGCGCATTCATGTCGCCCCGGGGCGGTGGAATGCGCTCCACCACGCGCTCGAAGATCTCGCGGATGCCAATCCCCTCCTTGGCACTCGCGAGGATCGCGTCCTCCGCCGGCAAGCCCACTATGGCTTCAATCTCCTTTTTGACCCGCTCCGGGTCCGCCGAAGGCAAATCGATCTTGTTCAATACGGGGATGATCTCCAGGTCGTGTTCCAGGGCCGTATAGCAGTTCGCCACACTCTGCGCCTCCACCCCTTGGGAAGCATCCACCACGAGCAATGCCCCCTCGCAGGCCGCCAGGGAACGACTGACCTCGTAGGAAAAATCCACATGCCCGGGTGTATCGATCAGATTGAAAATATATTCCTGACCATCCCTGGCCTGATAGGCCAGGCGTACGCTCTGAGCCTTGATGGTAATGCCGCGCTCCCGCTCAATATCCATGGTATCCAAGACCTGACTGGACATTTCCCGGTCGCTAAGGCCACCGCACAGACGAATGAACTGATCCGCCAGGGTAGACTTGCCATGGTCCACGTGGGCAATAATGGAAAAATTACGAATCCGTTTTTGGTCGATCATATTCCATCATCAGTTGTCGCAAGCGAAAAATCATGCTGCATGGCAGCATACAGAAAAAGAGGGCTGGCGGTAATTCCAGCCCCCCACAGATCATCCGGCGCTACCCTTAGTGGGGCAAGGTGATCACCAGATAGAAGCTTCCCTCGCCCCGGCGGATCAAGACCGGCACCGGCTGCCCCGCGGGCAGGCTGGCCACCAGTTTCTGCAATTCCGTGACGCTGGTAATGGTCTGCTGCGCCACCTGCAGGATCACGTCACCCGGGCGGATGCCCGCCTCCACGGCCGGGCCGACACCGGCGCCGAGGACCAGAACCCCGGTATTGACGTGGAGCTGCTGCTTGGCCTCGGGAGTCAGGGCGCCCACCTGGATATTGAGGCGCTTGATTTCGCCCTTTTGCACCTGCGCCGTCGCCGGGGCGGTCATGCCATCCATGTCATTGGGCAGGCTCGCCACCGTGACCTTGACCGCCATGGGCTTGCCATCGCGGATGACGCCCAGCTTCGCCACGAAACCCGCCGGCAAGCTGCCCACCAGCGGCGGCAATTCGGAAGAGTTGTAGATGGCACGACCATCAAAGGACACAATCACGTCACCCGGGCGCAGGCCGGCCTTGGCGGCCGGGCCATCGGGCACCACCTGCGAAATCAGCGCGCCCACGGGCTCTTTCATGTGGAAGGACTTGGCCAGATCCATGCTGACGTCCTGAATCATCACCCCTAGCCACCCGAAGTGCACCTTCTGGTGCAGCTTGAGCTGCTTGACGGCATCCATGGCAATGTTGATGGGGATGGAGAAGGACAAACCCATGTAGCCGCCGCTATTGGTATAGATCTGATCGTTGATGCCGATCACCTCGCCCCGCATATTGAAGAGCGGCCCACCGGAATTGCCGGGATTGATGGGCACGTCGGTCTGGATGAACGGAATGTAGGGGTCATCGGGCAGGGGCCTGGCCACCGCGCTGATCACCCCCTGGGTGACGCTGTTCTCGAAGCCGAAGGGCGCCCCCACCGCCAGCACCCATTGGCCCACATCAAGCTTGCCCGAGTCGCCCAGATGCACCGTCGGCAGGTTGCTGGCATCGATCTTGAGCAGCGCCACGTCGATCCGCGTGGATAATCCCACCAACTGCGCCACGTATTGCTGATGATTGGTCAGGCTCACGATGATCTTCTGCGCCCCCTTCACCACATGGGCCGCCGTCACGATGTAGCCGTCCGGACTGACGATGAAGCCGGAACCCAGCGACTGCACCTGGTATTTCTGATCTTGTCCGCCAGCCCCCGGAGCACCGCCCCCGGGCCCGCCGAAGAAAGGCGCAAAAAACTGGTTGAGGGGAGAATTGGGCGGAAATGGGGATGCGGCACCGCGCGCCACCTTGGTTTCGGTTGTGCTGATATTCACCACGGCCGGACCAAACTGCTTGACGATGGGGGTGAAGTCCGGCAGGGCCACCAAATCCTGGCTGCTCGCCGCCACCGCCGACGCATCCACCCCCATGCCCAGGGCAAGGCCCAGCATCAACGTTACGACAATATGAGCTCCATCCTTCAGGCACTTTTTCAACACGACCCCCCCTCACTCTTGATGGTGTGCAAGTACGACGACCTACGTTATTAGAAATTCTAGGGATTACCGGGGGAAAAAGCTACCGGCTCGTTGCTGATCCCCTCCGTCACGGAATAGGTGGCGCTCAAGGTGCCGGCCTGGCGCGAGCGCCAATGATGCGCCGGCGAGGCGGAACCCGTATAAGCGGCGTAACCCGGCACCCAAAGCCGCTGAATGTCGCGTTGAATCACTCCGTCCATGGTCGCACCCGGTTGCGCTACCGCATCCACCTGGCGCAGGGCAAAGCTTTGAGGCCGTACCAGCTCCCCTTGGGAAACCGACGCCTGCACGGCGTGCATCGCCGCCAGGGACGTCGGCTGCGGCGTCCCCGGATTGCGGGGAAACAGTCCCACCAGCGTTACGGACACCACCAGCACGGCGGCAATGGAGCCCACCTTGATCCAGCGCGTGGAAAACGGGCGGCCATGCAGTTGCGCCTGGGGCGCCAGGATGCTCGGCTCCAGGGCGATGGCCTGGGCCAGCCGGTCGGCGAATCCCGGCGGCGCGGCGCGGGGCGTAGGCATTTGCAGCAGGTGCGCGACGCTGTGCTGACGCTCCCAGGCATCCCGCAGGCCCCGCTCCGACTGCAGGCGGCTGATCAGCCGTTTGGCCCGCAGGCCGCTCAGCTCACCTTCCATGAACACCATCAATTCTTTTTGGGTTTCATCGTTCATGACTGTTTTCGCTCCAACAATGGTGACAACGCCTTGCCGATTGCCTCCCGAGCGCGAAAGATGCGGGATCGTACCGTACCCACCGGACAGTCCATCGCTTGGGCGATTTCATCGTAACTCAAGCCCTCGAACTCCCTCAAAGTCACCGCCATGCGCAAATCCTCGGGCAACGCCGACAAGGCCGCATCAATATGCTCCGCCAATTCCCGGCCCAGCAATAATCCTTCCGGAGTATCGTATTCTCTTAGTCCATCCGCACCGGCAAATTGTTCCGCATCTTCGCTGTCCACATCCGCAAGGACCACCTGCCGGCCCTGGGCCACCAGATGGTTTTTGGCCGTGTTGACGGCAATCCGATAGAGCCAGGTGTAAAAGGCGCTGTCGCCGCGGAAATTGGGCAGGGCCCGGTAGGCCTTGAGGAAGGCCTCCTGGGCGACATCTTCGGCCTCCTGGGGATTGCGCACGAAGCGGGAAACCAGGGCGAATATCTTGTGCTGATATTTGCGGACGAGCAGATCGAAGGCCCCTTTTTCGCCCTTTTGCACCCGTTGCACCAGAAGCAGATCACTGCTCGCCCCCGATGCGTGGCTAGCGGGGTCAGATGACCCCGACGTTTTGCCCATTTGGCCTTTCCTTATGCTGAATCAGGCAGCCAGACGGACCGCCCTTGTTTTCGCTGACTTCACCTCATTGAGCGCCCATCGTATCATGACCTCCCGCAAGCGATGCAACGCCGCGGGTCCCATATCCCGGAGACCCGTGTTTTCTCGCGGCGCGCACGATTTTTCCACGGGCATCCTTCATAAGGACCAGCATGAAAGCAATGGACTTTCTCATTATCGGCTCCGGTGCCGCCGGGCTCGCCACCGCCCTGGGCTTGACCCGGTTCGGACGGGTTGCGGTCCTGAGCAAGGATCAGGGCCAGGATTCAGCCACCCTCTGGGCACAGGGCGGAATGGCCGCCGTCATGAAGGATACGGACAGCATTGCCGCCCATATCCAGGATACCCTGAATGCCGGCGCCGGGCTCTGCCATCCGCAGGTCGTCCGCCAGGTGGTGGAACACGGGGCCGCGGCGGCCCGTTCCCTGATCGCCTGGGGCGTGCCCTTCACCCGCGATGAGCAGGGCGATTTTCATCTGACCCGCGAGGGAGGGCACAGTGCCCGACGCATCCTGCATACGGCCGATGCCACCGGACGCGCCATCGAAGAGACCTTGCTCCAGCGGGTGCGGGAACATCCCGGCATCTTCCTGGGTGAAGGGCACTTTGCCATCGATCTCTGGGTAGAGGACGGCATCTGTCATGGAGCGATGGTACTGACCCCGGAGAACGATCAGATCGAAAGGTGGTCGGCCCGGACGGTGATTTTGGCGACGGGAGGCGCGGGGCAGGTCTACCTGCATACCAGCAACCCTCCCGTCGCCACGGGGGATGGCATCGCCATGGCCTACCGCGCCGGTGCCGAGGTGGCCAATATGGAATTCATGCAATTTCATCCCACCACCCTTTATCATCCGGGCTCCACGCCCTTTCTGCTCAGCGAGGCATTGCGGGGAGAGGGCGCGAAACTCCGTCTGCCCGATAAGTCGACCTTCCTGGAACGCTACGATCCACGCGCCGAACTGGCCCCACGGGACATCGTCGCGCGCGCCATCGATGCCGAAATGAAGCGTCATGGACTGGATTACGTCTTGCTGGATATCAGCCATCAGCCCGCGGCCATGATCCAGGCGCACTTTCCCACCATCGCTGCGCGCTGCCTGGAATTGGGCCTGGACATCACCCGGGAACCCATTCCCGTGGTCCCTGCCGCCCACTACACCTGCGGAGGCGTGGTGGTGGACAGCCATGGCCGCAGCACCCTGGCGGGGCTCTATGCCGCCGGCGAAACCGCCTGCACCGGCCTGCACGGCGCCAATCGCCTCGCCAGCAATTCCCTCCTGGAATGCATAACCACTGCCGCGGCCATCGTCGCCGACCTGCAAAGCTCCGGATGCCCTGAGCCGGCCTCTTTCTCCCCTCCCCCACCGCCGCATCGCGCAACCGCCGTCCCTACGGATGCCCTTCAGCGGCTCCGGAACAAGGTCCAGGCGACCATGTGGACGGCGGTGGGCATCGTGCGCCAGGATGCCCAATTGCAGGAGGCCCGGAAGCAACTGGAAGGCATAGGCGCCGAACTACGGAATCTTGCCGAGACATCCCAGGGACTCCGGGCCTTTCACGAACTGCGCAACCTCCAGCAAACGGCCATGCTCATCACCCAATCCGCCATTGCCCGGCGGGAATCGCGCGGTTGCCACTACAACGAGGATCATCCCCAGCGGGCAAGCCAGGCCTTGGACACCATCATGCAGCGCGACTGGCCCGCCCCGCGGCAGCGTCCCATTCCGCCCGCAGCCTGAGGCGCCAATGGCGCCAGGGCCCATGTCCTGCAGGGAAAAGCGCCAGGACGCCATAATGGCGCCCGTCCAGGCTGCGCAATCGCAGCGCCCCGAAACGGGGGCGCAGCAGGGGAGCCCCGGACAGAACGCAGGCAACGTCCCTGCCGTCAGACAAGCGCAACAGGATCTCCCCCGACCCGGCCGAACTCAGGGCTACGGGCAAGTCCGCCGCCCGCCGCGCTCCGGGCAAAGGGCATTGCCACCAATAGGCCGGCAGGACCAGGCCCAGTAGCAGCCCGAGGCCCAAGGACCAATCCTGGAATGCGACGGTCAGGGCCACACCGGCGGCGCTCAGGTAGGGGAAGGCATAGAGCAGAAAGCGGCCACGGCCCACGGGCAGGTCGAGGCGGCCCATGGCTTTGTCCAGATCCGCCGAAGGGGTATGATCACAGGCGTTATGCTCCACAATTGGGGCCACGATTTGGGGATTTACCGTCATGCCGTCTCCTGCCAACAGCGTCTTTTCCACCCCTCTCGCCGCCGGACAGGGGCTCATCAGAGCCACCGGGGCGGAGGCGGAAAAATTCCTCCAGGGCCAGTTTTCCAACGATCTGCGCGCATTGCAAGTGGGCTGCGGCCAATGGAGCAGCTACAACACCCCCAAGGGGCGGATCATTGCCAATTTTTATGTACAGCGCGACAGGGAGGGCTTCTGGCTCAGCCTGGCGCGGGACCTGGCCGACCCGGTCCTGGAGCGTTTGCGCAAGTTCCGCCTGATGAGCAAGGTCGAACTGGAGCGTGGCGAGCCCCAATGGGAGATCCTGGGCGTTGCCGGCCCCGGGAGCGGCGCCTTGCTCTCTTCCATCCTGGGCGCCGCCATGGCCGTTGAAGCCAATGTCGGCTTGGCCGGCGAGGACTGGATCGCCACCCGCTTGCCCTGGGCCGCTGGTGAAGCCTATCTCCTGATCGTCCGCGCCCAGCCTGCCGCCACCCTGCGCCAAAGCCTCGCTGCGGCGGGCGCGGCGCCTGCGGATTATGGGGCCTGGCAGGAGCTGGCCATTCGTTCCGGGGTGGCATTGATCAGCCTCGCCACCACGGAGAAGGTCATTCCCCAGGAACTGAACCTGGAGCCCCTGGGCGGCATCAGTTTCACCAAAGGCTGCTATCCCGGCCAGGAAATCGTCGCACGCTCACACTACCTGGGCCGCCTCAAGAACCAGACCTATCGCGTGCAGGCCGCCACCCCCCTGACCGTAGGGGAAGAGATTTACACCGACGCCCTGCCCGATCAGGGCATTGGCCTGGTCATCAACGCCGTAGCCACCGCTAGCGGCTGGGAGGCCCTGGCGGTGCTGCGTGCCGCCAACAGTGCCGACATCCTCCATGCGGGCAAGGCCGACGGGACCCCCCTGACGATCCTGGATCTTCCCTACCCGCTGCCCCTAGATACCCCCAAGGAAGCGTAGATGTGGGGTCTGCTTGCGGGCATCGTCAGTTATCCGTTCATCGCCTGGTATAGCCACCGCCGCCTGGAAGACCAAGGGCTGCCGTCCGGCCTTACCCGCACGATGCTGGTCTTCCTCATTGCCACGGCCTTGTCCACCGTGCTGGGCTATGGCGTTTCGTGGCTCACCAGCAGACCCGAGGCCGGGGTCCCGCGCCAACACCTGCAGCAGGCCGCCACGCAACTCCTCGGCCATGAACTGCGATGTCTGCAAAACCCGGCCAGCGCCGCCTGCCAGTCGGCAATCCAGCAGAGTCGGCAACTCAAAGAGGAACTCCTCTCCGGCGCCGAGGGCAGGCATTAAGCCTCCGGGCGGCGATCAACTCCGGGCGGAAAGGGCCTCAAAGGCGCCGCGAAAGGTGGCGAAGCGGGTAAACTGGCCGCCGCTGGCCAAGAGCGTGGCATAATCCCCGGATTCCAGAACCCGGCCATCCTCCAGGACATAGATCCGGTCCATGGCTTCCAGACCAATGAGACGATGGGTGATGTAGAGTACCGTCCTGCCCGCCATGACCGCTTGCAGGTCACGAAGGAATTCCATTTCTGTTACCGGGTCCAGGCCCTCGGTCGGCTCATCCAGAATCAGCCAGGGGGCGTTTTTGAGGATGGCCCGCGCAATGGCCACGCGCCGCCCCTGCCCACCGGAAAGCATGACGCCGCCCTCGCCCACGATGGTATCCAGTCCGGCGGGTTGGGCCCGCACGAATTCATCCAGTTGCGCCACCGCCAGGGCCTCCCAGAGTTCATCCTCCGTGGCCTCGCCCTTGGCCACCAGGAGATTATCGCGGACGGTGCTGTGAAAGAGATAAGAACGCTGCGAAACCACCGCGAAATAACGGCGCAGGTCATCTCCCGGATAATCCCGCAATTCATGCCCGCCAAACTGCACCCGCCCCTCCTGATAGTCATAAAAGCGCAACAGGAGATTCACGAGACTGCTTTTGCCCGCCCCCGTCACCCCCAGCACCGCCACCCGCGATCCCTGGGCGACTTCCAGGTCAACGCCGTCCAGGGCGGGACGCGCGCTATCGGCATAGCGCAGATGCACATCCGTCAGACGAAGGTCCAGACGCCGGGGCTGCGGCGCGGGTCCAGGGGGATCGGCGAAGGGCAAGGGTTGGTCCGCCACCTCAAAAATGCGCCGTGCCGCCTCCTTGGTCTGCCCAAGGAACTGAAAAGCCAGGGGCAAGGCGGCAATGGCCTCAAAGGCGGCAAGGGAGCCCAGGGCAAGCATGGGCAATTCCGGGCCGGACAAATAGCCATGCACGACCAACGGTATGGCCAGGATCACGATGCACCACATGCCCAGGTTGGTGAGCAGGCCCATGCCCGCACTGCCCCAGCCGGTGATCACGCTCATCCGGCTCTGCCGCTGAATCAGTTGATCGTTGAGGGTGGCGGCATGGGCGCGCACGGCCGGTCCGGCGTTGTAGGTAAGGATTTCGCCCATCCCCTGCATCCCATCCACCAGTTGCACGCGCAAGTCCGCATTGATATTGGTCATCTCCCGCCCCAGCCTGGCCCCCAGGCGCTCCGTCAGCAGGGGCAAGGCCAGACCCGCCACCGCGAGGAAAAGCAGCAAGGTCAAACCCACCGTCCAGGAAAACAGGGCAAAGAATCCCGCCATGATCAAGGCCGCCAGCCCGGCCACGAGAAAAGGCGTAAACACCCGCAGATAGAAATTATTGAGCGTATCGATATCGGCAACGATGCGGGACAGGATGTCACCCGCCCGATACCCCTGCAGGCCGGCGGGAGCCAACGGCTCCAGGCGGGCATAAAACCAACTGCGCAGGCGGGACAGCAAACGAAAGGTCGCCTCATGGGTAACGATGCGCTCCAGATAGCGGGAGACGACGCGAACCGTCGCAAAACCGCGCACGCCGGCGGCTGGAGTAAAGAAGTTGAACAGGTTCTGGGTGGCGATCCCTCCCAGCCCCGCCACGGCGGCACTGGCCAGAAACCAGCCCGAAAGGGCCAGGAGGCCGAAATTGGAGAGGATGGTCAGCAGGGCCAGCAAGGCCCCGCCGAGGATCCAGCCGCGGTACGGAGCAAAAAGTTTAAGCAGACGCCAAAGTTCGCCCATGATCCCCCCGATAAGCGGCGACCAGGCGGGTGTAGGGCCCGCCGGCCGCGAGTAATTCCTGATGCGAACCCGCTTCCACCACTCGCCCCTCGTCCAGGACCAGGATATGGTCGGCGCGCTCCGCGGTAGCCAGGCGATGGGCAATGACCACCACGGTTCGCCCCTTTGCCAAGCGGTCGATGGCGTCCAAGACCAGCGCCTCGCTCTCCATATCCAGATTGGCCGTCGCCTCGTCAAGGATCAGCAGGTCCGGATTCTTGAGAAACGCCCGCGCCAGGGCCACGCGCTGGATCTGCCCCCCCGAAAGCCCCTGCCCCAGATCACCCACCATGGTCCCAAAGCCCTGAGGCAAGGCTTCGATGAATTCCAGGGCATAGGCCTGCCGCGCCGCATCCCGCAGTTCCTGCTCCGTGGCGCCGGGTCTGCCAAGACGGATATTGTCGGCAATGCTGCCATGGAAAAGGCGGGGATTTTGCGGCACCCAGGCCAGGTGCCCCCACCATTGTTCCCGCTCCAGGGCGTTGAGGGGGATCTGCCCATTGACCACGATCTCCCCGGCCTGCGGGGTGACAAAACCCAGGAAGACGTTGGCCAGGGTGCTCTTGCCCGCGCCGCTGCGCCCCACCAGAGCGGTGACCTTGCCCGCCGGGATCTCGCAATCCAGTCCGTCCAGGGCGACGCGGCCCGCTTCATAGGCAAAATGCAGGTTGTGGCAGGAAAGAGAAATTTGCGCCCCCGGAGCAAGGGCTTCCCGTGACGCTGCGGAGGCCGGAGCAGGCAGATCAAGGATCTCGAAAATGCGCTTGGCGGCGGCGATGGCGCTCATCCGCGCATGATAATGGGTAGCCAGTCCGCGCAGGGGATTGAAGTATTCCGGGGCCAGCAGGAGCACAAAGAATGCCGTGTAAAACGGCACCGAGTCATTCAGCAGGCGGGCGCCAAAGGACACCGCCACCAGGGCGATGGAGAGGCTGGCAAAAAATTCCAGCACCGCCGACGTCATGAAGGCCACCTTCAGCCCCGCCATGGTGGTCCGGCGATAATCATCGGAGATGCGCGCCACGATCTCTATTTCATCCTTGGCGCGGCCGAAGATTTTCAGGGTGGTCAGACCCTGCACCACATCCAGGAAATGGGCGCTCATCAACAGCAGTTTCTGCCATTGGCGCTGATTGATGGCCTCCGCCTTGTAACCCACCAGGACCATGAAAAAGGGAATGAGGGGTCCGGCAATGACCAGGATCAGGCCGCTGATCCAGTCGGCCGGAAAGACAAAGGCCAGGATCGCCAGAGGAATCAGGCTGACTAGGGCCATTTGCGGCAGATAGCGGGAAAAGTACGGCTCCAGCGCCTCCACCCCTTCAATCATGGTGCTGGCGATGTCGGCACTCCGCTCGCCCCCCGCATGGATGGGCCCGAGCGCCAGGAGGTGGGAAAAAATACGTTCCCGCAGATAAGTCTTGATCTTCGCGCTGGCCTGAAAGGCGACCACTTCGCTACCCCAGGAAAGGGCTGCGCGCAACAGGAAAATACCCAGCATCGCCCATAACAAAGGCATGACATCGTGCAGCGTCTTGTCCAAAAAAGCGACATCGTTGACCACATGCGCCAGCAAGATCGCCTGGACGATGATCAACAACCCCGCAGCAACCCCCAGCCCAATCCCGAAATAGAGCGCGCCCCGCGTGCGCCGCCCCTCCTGCATCAACCGCTGATCCACACGCTGTGCCTTGGCCATTCCGCTTCCTTCGCCAGTTTGCGTGGACTGTATCACAATTTCCCCTCTCCCCCATCCCCTGCCAGGACCAGCTTATCCCCCTCCGCCGCTCCACGCGCCCGGCTGCCAAGCCTCCGGCCAACGGCTCGCGGCCATGTCCACTCTTACGGTCTCCGTTGACCTGCTTTCCACTTCCAAGTATATTCTACGCCGCAGCGCGCTCGTAGCTCAGCTGGATAGAGCAACTGACTACGAATCAGTAGGTCGGGAGTTCGAATCTCTCCGAGCGCACCAGATGAAAAAAAGACTTGAGAGACGCGTCTATCAAGTCTTTTTTGTTTATGGTTCAAGCCGGCGATCAACTTCATCTGCGCAGTCCCTGGTTGACCTATGGGTTCACCTGGTCGGGCGCCACAGGCACCCACAGTGGACCAGCGCCTTGAGAGCGTTGCGCAAGAGGTACTCCCGTTAGCCCCATTCTGGCATGCGCCAGCCACGCACGGACTCCATTGCCGTCTCAGCGCTCGGTTAAAATCTCCTGATAAAGCTGCTTGGTGAGGAGGCGTATTTCGCGCATCGCCGTGGGCAGGGCTGTTCCGTCGCCGGCGCGGGCGAGGTCATGGAGGCGCTGGTGCGCGGCCTCGGCAGCATCGAAGTGCGGCAGATTGCCGCTGCGCTCGCGGGCCCTGGCAAACCAGATGCCCAGGGGGCAGCGCTCTGCCCGCAATTGCGATAACTCCATCCCTTCATTGGCATTCTCCGTATCATGGAGGAGCAGGGCCAGGTCTTCCACCGGATAAGGTATGGGAGGATGGCGGGTGATTGGCAGCAAGCAGCGATGCCAGGTCAGAAAGGCATTTTCCGGGAGGGGTGGAGCGAGGTGATAGCCCTGGATGCGCTGGCCGCCCATGTGCAGCCAGGTGTCCAGATCCCTGCCCGTGGCGATCCCTTCGGCAATCAGCGACCGCCCGGAGAGATCCCCCAGGAGGCGCGCCGCGCCGACCACGGCAAAGCTGGCGCTGTGGCGGCGCAAGCCGAAGATGAAATCCTGGGCGATCTTGATCTCGTCGAAAGGCAACTCGGCGACGGACAGCAGAGAGGCATAGCCCGTACCGAAATCGTCCATGGAGAGCTGAAAACCGCGCGCCTTGAGACCCTCCATGATCCCCCGGGCGCGATCCAGGTCCGCCAGCGAGGTACTCTCGGTGATCTCGACGACGAGCCCCAAGCCGTTGGGGCAATGTTCGGCGACATCGTCCAGAAAGGCGGGGTGGGTGAAATGGTGCGCGCCGACATTGAAAGAGATGCGCAAATCCAGCCCTTCATCGCGAAAACGTTGGCGCAGGCGCACCGCTTCCTGCATGGCCAGGATGCCGAGGGCGCGAATCAGGGTGATGTCTCCTTCCACCACCGCCATGAATCCGCTGGGGGGCGTCCAGCGCCGTCCATCACGCCGCCAGCGCACCAGCATTTCGACGCCGTCGATCCTTCCCGCCAGCACATCGGCCTGGGGCTGGAGGAAAAAACGCAGGGAACCGTCGGACACGCCCAGGGGAAAGGAGGTGTAAATGTCGATGCGGTGTTTGACCGCCGCAGAAAGGCTGGCGCCGTAGAGCCGATAGGATCCATTCCCGCTGGTCTTGGCTGCGTACATGGCCTCGTCGGCATGGGCCAGCAGGGTGCCGAACTCCTCTCCATCCCGTGGCGCGCAGGCCCAGCCGAGGCTGGCCGTCACCGCGGCAAGACCGATATCGGCAGCGCTTTCGCCCACGGTGCCGAGAATCCTTTGGGATACCATTGCCAAGTCATCGGGGTGGGCAATACTCAGGGCAAATCCAAATTCGTCCCCGCCCAGCCGCGCCACCACATCATCGGCGCGGCGAACAAGCTGCAAGCGCTGGGCAATGGCATGCAGGAGATGATCACCGGCGGCGTGGCCAAGCACGTCATTGACCTCCTTGAAGCCGTCGAGATCAAGGATGCCCACGGCCAGCACCCGCCCTTCCCGGGCAGCATGGCTCAAGGCGCCCTGGGTGCTCTGGGCAAAATAGGCGCGGTTGGGGATGCCCGTGAGGGGGTCATAGAGGCTCAAATGCAAGAGCGACTGACGGGCCTCATACTGGGCGAGGGCAATGCCCGCCGCCTGGGCGATCTCCGCCATCAGGTCCTGCAGGTCGGGGCTGAAGGTATCGGGGTCCTTGCTGACGATGGAAAAGATGGCCGACGGCTCCCCATTCCCACCCGCGCCACCGGCAAAAATGGGCCAGGAGCCGGCCGCCCCGCCGGCGCTCAGGAACTCGGCACCGTCGGGCAGATGCTCCCAGAAGCCCCGCAAACTGGCGATCCCGGAGAGATGGGAAACGATCACCGGAGCGCGTTGGCGATAAGCCTGGGCGCCAATCAGGTGGCCCTCGGGAAAGCGATCGGCATCTTTGGACAGGCGCAAATAGCGCAGGAAATGATCGCCGTAGGCACCTGCCGCCGCGGCCATGCTGAGCCACTCCGAGTCCATATCGGGAACGGCCACATAGGCGCCCAGCGCATCGGTATGCTCCACCAGGCGCTGCGCCAGCAACCGGTAGAGGGCCAGGGGGTCCGGCTGGTCCAGCAGCTCGCGCTGGATTTCGCGCTGGGCCTGCTGGTAGCGGCGCAGGCGCAACAGGTCATCGGCCACTTCGCGGCGCTCCAGGAAAGCGGCCAGTTCCCGGGCGATGCGCTCGACGAGTTCCCCCACCTCCGGCGGAAAGGAGCGGCCCTCGTGGCGATAAAAGCCAATGGATACCCACTGCCCCAGCCGCGTCGGAGCGACCATGATCGCATTGCCGCCCAGGCCGAAGCGGGCCGCCGCTTCCCGCCAGGGCGCAAAATCCGCCACCGCGAGATCGTTGAAAATGACCGGCCGCAGGGTACGCAGGGACTTGGCCCAGGGCCCCTGCCCTTCGGGCAGGCGCGGATCGGCGCTGATGCTCAGGTCCCGGGTATAGGCCCGCGCCTCCCCGCCGGCGGCGACGACCCGCACCAGCGGCTCCCCCTCCCGCAACTGCCCGATCCATACCAGCGGCATTCCCGAAATGGCCGCCAGACGGTCAACCAGGGACTGGAAGATCTGCTCCGGCGGCTCCATTTCCCGGTCGCGAAGCATCTGCAGGGTTTCCGCCAGCAATTGATAAAAGATTTTTTGCGTTTCCAGCGCGTCTTCCGCGCGGTCGCGGTCCTCCACCAGCGCCTTTTGATAGCCCTCCAGGTGCCAGAACATATCCAGTTCCAGGCGCTTGGCCAAGGCTCCGTGGAGGGCGATCGCCTCGCTGACCGGCAAGGTTACCGAAAGCGCCTCCGCCTCCAAGGCCTCGCCATAGAGATTGTAGATCGCCACCAGCCACTCCGGATGCAATCCGGTGCTGGCATAATGGGCCCCCATGGCATACAGGGCATGGCGCCGGTCGTCATCGTAGTCGCTCAGCAGCAAGGCCCGGTAATTTTCGGCCAGATCATTGCGCAGCCGCAGCAGATTGGCCTCCCCGAGATCCTCCAGGGTCTCCTGCAGTTCCGGACTGCCCTGGACGCGCTGATAAAAGGTGTGTGCAAAATTATCGGCCCGCGCTGCCAGGATCGGGCCCAAACGCCCTAGGCTCTCCTGCTCGGATGCGCTTAACCGTAAAAAGGAAGGTGTGGCAGAATTAGACATGGTGGCCCATTGCGGCAGGGAGGAATAATATTGTTCGGTCGATATTAGCCGTTTTCCCGGGGATTTCCAGAAATAAGCCGGAGCCTCTTTGCGATGGGCATGGCTTGACACCATCAGTATGGTTAATAACAATTCCCATTACAATTTATAGCAGGATCCGCCCATGACCGCCTCCATCCGCCCAGCCGCCCCTTCCCTCCGCTGGAAGACCTTTCTCGCCGTCCTCGGGCCGGGTTTGGTGGTCATGCTCGCCGATACCGACGTGGGCAGCGTGGTGACTGCCGCCCAGAGCGGCGCGCAATGGGGTTATAAGCTCCTGCTCCTCCAATTCATCCTCATGCCCATCCTGTACGTGGTGCAGGAACTCACGGTGCGGCTGGGCATCTTTACCGGCCGCGGCCATGGCGAGCTGATCCGCGAAACCTTTGGCGCGCGCTGGGCCTGGATTTCGGTGAGCGGTCTCGGCCTGGCGACCATTGGCGCCCTGCTCACGGAGTTTTCGGGAGTGACCGGCGTGGGCGAGCTCCTGGGCGTTCCCCGCTGGCTCAGCCTCGGCCTGGCTGCCGGCTTTCTCCTCGCCGTGGTCTGGACCGGCTCCTACCGGCGGGTGGAGCGTATCGCCATCGCCCTCGGGCTCTTTGAACTGGTCTTCTTCTGGGTGGCCCTGGCCGCCCACCCCGACCCTGCCGCCGTCTGGACCGGCCTTCTCCACGCCCCCATCAACGATCCGGATTATCTCTATCTCGTCGCCGCCAACATTGGCGCGGTCATCATGCCCTGGATGATTTTTTACCAACAGTCGGCCGTGGCCGACAAGGGCCTCATGCCGGAGCACTATCCCCATGCGCGCTGGGATACGGCCATTGGCGCCGTGGTCACCCAGCTCATCATGGCCGCGGTCCTGGTGGCCAGCGCCGCCACCATTGGCGCCCACTCGCCCAATGCCTCGTTAAACACGGTAGGGCAGATCTCCGAGGCCCTTACGCCCTATCTCGGCGACCGTCTCGGTCGCATCATCTTCGGCCTGGGCATCCTCGGCGCGGCCATGGTGGCGTCCATCGTCGTTTCCCTGGCCGCCGCCTGGGGCTTCGGAGAGGTGACGGGCTACAAGCACTCCCTGGAACATCACCCCGTCGAAGCCCCCTGGTTTTACCTCGTCTTCACCGCGGGGGTCCTGGGTGGGGCGGTATTGGTCTACAGCGTACCCAATCTCGTCGCCCTCACCTTGGGCGTAGAGGTCATGAACGCCCTGCTGCTGCCCCTCGTGCTGGGCTTTCTGGTCACTTTGGCGATCAAGGCCCTGCCCGCCGAACACCGCCTGCGCGGTGCCTATTTGTGGCTGGTCATCGCCGTAGCGGGCCTTACGGCAGGGCTCGGGGTCTACGGCGGCCTGAGCAGCCTGCCGGGTCTGTGAAGCTGCGCCGAACAGCCGGCATGGGGTCGGCTCCTGGGGGAGTCGGTTATGCGCCGACCTGCAGCAGCAGGAAAGAAAGCACCACGATCGCCGCAAAGAGCGAGCTCCCATAGATCAGGTACAGCACTTTATGGGGCGTGTAGGCGCCGCGATCGACCTGCTGCACGGTAAGCCCGAATCCCACCCCGCCCAGGAACAGATTGATCATCCCCAGGACGACGAAGACCACATCCATCCCGGCAAAGGTGTGGGCCATATCCACTCGGACATGCAGCAGGAAGGACAGCCGATCCAGAAAGAAGTCGAACTTCTCGATGACAAAGCCAAAGGCGATCATGGCAATGCCGGAGCGGAACCAGGCCAGCATGGTGCGCTCTGCGGAAAGATAGATGCGCGGGTCCTGGATCTCCTTTGCGGTCACGGCCACGCCACCGTCCACGTAACGTAGATCGGAGACAAAGCGAAAAAAGACCAGGCACAGCAAAAACAGGGATGGCCAGGTCAACAGCAGGTAGAGGTCGCGAAAGAAGGGGACCAGCCGGTCCAGATGGATGACGGAAAACAGCAAGGTCAGCTTCTCGGAGAGCACCCCGGTGCCAAAGGCGACGAAGAGAAACTTGATGTAGGACAGGTAGGTCCGCTCCATGCCGAGATAGAGCCGGGGTTCGCGAACGGTGGGGAGGTATTTGAGCAGGAGCATGTCATCCTAGATCCGGCAATTGCCGGATCGGCCCGGAGCCAGATCGTGGGAGGATAGCACGATCCGCCCTACTCTGGCGGCTCGGGGGGCTTTTGTCGCACAATGGGGCATGGCTACCCGACTGCGTAAAATTCGCCTGGGCGATCTGCTGGTCCAGAACGGCATCATCAGCGCCGAGCAACTGGATATCGCCCTGACCCGGCAGCGGGAGAGCGGGCGCAAGCTGGGGCAGGAGCTCATCGCCCAGCACCTGGTGGAAGAAGACGCCCTGCTCAACTTCCTCGCCAGCCAGCTCCACCTGCGCCGGGTGGATCTCGCCCGGCAGGCGCTGGACCCCCTGCTGGTCCAGCGCCTGCCCGAATCCCTGGCGCGCCGCTACCGGGCCATCCCCTTGCAGGCTGCCGGCGAGCACATCGTGGTGGGCATGGCCGATCCCACCGACCTGCCCGCCCTGGATACCATCTCCAGGGCCCTGGGCAAGCCCGTGGAAATGGCGCTGATCTCCGAATCGCAACTGCTCCGCATCCTGCCTCAGCTCTATGGCGCCGTCAGCAAAAGCGCCGAGCTGCGCGAGGCCCTGAGCGAGGCCGGCGCCACGGTGGCTGCCGCCCCGCCCATCCTCGAAAGCAGCGCCGAAGACGCCCCCGTCGTGCGCCTGCTCAACGCCATCTTCACCGACGCCGCCCGTCTGCTGGCCTCGGACATCCACTTCGAGCCCGAAGAATCGGCCCTGCGCATCCGCCTGCGCGTGGACGGCGTCCTGCGCGAACACCTGCGCGTGGACAGCCGCCTCGCCCCCCTCATCGCCTCCAAGCTCAAGGTCATGGCCAACCTCGACATCGCCGAACGCCGCCTGCCCCAGGACGGCCGCATGCACCTGGACCTGGAAGGCAAGGCCTATGACGTGCGCATGGCCACCATGCCCATCCAGGACGGCGAGAGCGTGGTCCTGCGCCTGCTGGATCAGCAATCGGCCCTGCGCCGCTTTGGCGAACTGGGGATGTCCCATGTGGTGGAACACGCGCTGCAGGCCATCATCCATCGCCCCCACGGGCTCTTCCTCGTCACCGGCCCCACCGGCTCCGGCAAGTCCACCACCCTCTACGCCGCCCTCAACGAGATCAACAGCATCGAGCGCAAGCTCTTTACCGTGGAGGACCCCGTCGAATACCGCCTGCCCGGGGTCAATCAGGTCCAGGTCCATCCGCGCATCGGCCTCGACTTCGCGCGGGTGCTGCGCTCGGTGCTGCGTCAGGATCCGGACGTGGTCATGGTGGGCGAGATTCGCGACCATGAAACCGCCGAAGTCGCGGCCCGCGCCGCCCTCACCGGTCATCTGGTCCTCGCCACCCTGCACACCAACGACGCCGCTGGCGCCTTCCCGCGCCTGCAGGAGCTCAAGGTGGAGCCCTTCCTGGTGGGGGCCTCCATGCTCGGCGTCATGGCCCAGCGTCTGGTGCGCCGCATTTGCCCCTCCTGCAAGGGCGAGGATCCGGAGGTGACCGATGCCGAACGCGAGGCCTTTGCCGCGCAACTGGGGGTGCCGCCCGACTTCGTCACCTTTTTCCGCGGCAGCGGCTGCAATGCCTGCAACTTCACCGGCTATCGCGGCCGGCTGCCCATCTTTGAGCTGATCCGCGTCGATCGCGCCGTGCGCGCCGCCATCCTCGCCAACGACCGCGCCGCCATCCTCGCCGCGGCCGACACCCAGAAACAATTCGGCCTGCTGCGCGAAGAGGCCATGCGCCTGGTCTGGGAAGGTTTTACCACCCTGGCCGAAATGGCGCGCGTCACCAGCGACGTGGAGGACGGCTGATGGCGCGCTTTCGCTATCGCGCCCGGGATGGCCATGGGCAGGTGCGCGAGGGCCTCATGGAGGCCAGCGAGGCGACCCTCGTGGCACGCAGCCTGCGCAACAACCAGCTCATTCCCATCAGCGTGGAAGAGGCCCGGGAAGGCGTCAGCATCGAGCAATGGTGGGCGCGCCTCAACCGCCGCCCCATCAGCCGTGCCGACCTGGTCCTCTTCACCCGCCAACTCTACGCCCTCATCCATGCCGGCGTACCCGTCCTCAACGCCATCGACGGGCTGGCCGCCACCTACGGGCCGCAGACCCGCCTAAGCGAAGTGCTCCTCAAGGTGCGGCGCGACCTGGGCGACGGCCAGCCCCTCTCCGTGGCCCTGGCCGCCCACCCCAAGGTCTTCCAGCCCCTCTACCTGCGCCTGGTGGAGGTGGGCGAAAGCACCGGCAATCTCGACACCGTCCTCCTTCAGCTATCGGGCTATCTGGAGCGCGAAGACATCACCCTGGCCCGCATCAGGCAGGCCTTTCGCTATCCCCTCTTTGTGGTCATCGCCCTGGCCGTGGCCCTGGTCATCCTCAACATGATGGTCATCCCCGCCTTTGCCAAGCTCTTTGCCAGCGCCCACATCACCCTGCCCATCTTCACCCGCATGCTCATCGCCTTCAGCAACTTCACCGTCGCCTGGTGGTGGCTGATCATTCTCGCTTCCATCGCCGCCGCCTTCGGCTTTCGCGCCTTCATCAGCCACCCGCGAGGGCGCTGGCTCTGGGACCGCTTCCTGCTGCGCACCCCCATCTTCGGCCCGCTGATCCTGGAGGACGCCATGGCCCGCTTCGGCCGCACCCTGCAACTGGTGAGCACCGCCGGCGTGCCCATCCTGCGCGGCATGGAACTGGTCATCAGCGCCGTGCGCAACCGCTTTCTGGAAGACCGCCTCGGCGAGATCCCCAAGGCCATCCTGCGCGGCGAAAGCCTGCACCGCAGTGCCGCCGCCACCGGCCTTTTCCCCCCGCTGGTCCTGCAGATGCTCCAGGTGGGCGAGGAAGCCGGCAGCCTCGACAACATGATGGGCGAAGTGGCCGACTACTACGAGCGCGAAGTGGAAAAAAAGGTGGACAGCCTGGCCGCCCGCATCGAGCCCATCATGGTCGTCATCATGGGCGGCCTGGTCTTCATCCTCGCCGCCGGCATCTACCTGCCCATGTGGGACATGGTGAAGATGGTCAAGCAGTAACGATGGCGGTTCAGGCATGCAGCGCAACCGGGGCGGTTCATGATCGGGTCTGGAGATTCACATGTATGCATTGAATATGCATACTTTCATTGATGTATTTTGAGTTCACCCAGCGAAGGCAGATTCTAATCTGCGCAAGCACGGTGTCAGCTTCGCGCACGCTGAGCAGGCGCTGCGCGATCCGATGGCCATCACTATCGAAGACCCGGATACGGTCGGTGAACAGCGCTTCGTCACACTCGGTATGGATGCCCTCGGTCTGGTGATCGTCGTGGTTCACACTCAGCGCGGAAAGCAGACGCGCCTCATTTCTGCTCGTAAGGCCAGCCGCGGCGAAGCGGAGCAATACCATGCGTGATCAATACGACTTCAGCAAGGGTAAACGGGGAGCAGTCATTCCTTCACCAGGCAAAACCAGAATCACCATCATGCTCGATGATGATATTCTTGAGCACTTCCGGGCGCAGGCCGAGAGGGAAGGGGCTGGGTATCAGACCCTCATTAATGCGCTCCTGCGCAAGGCAGTTGCCTCAACGAAGAAGCGGGGTGCGGAAGACAAGCCTCTGACGGTCGCCACGTTGCGGCGCGTGTTGCGTGAAGAGCTGCAAACGCCGTAGCCTACAGTTTCTTCCATGCTTGCCAGGAACTGCTCGGTCACTGACCAGATAGACGCTCAATGACCTCGATGGTCTTGCCAAGGCCGGTGAGACCCGGGGTCAAGCAGTAAGCTCCTTTACCGCCCCCAAACGCGATCTATTGACTCCCCCGAGTCACTACGTATGATAACATCCTGTTACACATTTTGTTTCTAACAACTCCAAGGGGGAGTGTCATGCGCCAGCCTTCCAACGAACAGGGCTTCACCCTGATCGAACTCATCGTCGTCATCGTCATCCTCGGCATCCTCGCCGCCTTCGCCATCCCGCGCTTTGTCAATCTGCAGAATGATGCGCGGAGTTCCGTGCTGCAAGGCGTAGCCGGCTCCCTGCAGGCGGCTTCCGCCCTGGTCTATAGCAAGTCTCTCATCAACGGGGCCACCGGCTTGGCCAGTTCGAGCGCCAACATTGGTCAGGGAGTGGTCATTGCCACCGCCTATGGCTATCCTACGGCAGGATCGGTTTCCCAGGCCCTGCAGAACCTGACCAATATCAGCACGAACAATAGCGGCACCTTCTGGCCCACCTCTGCCAGCAATTCGGCCAATTGCAAGGTGGTGTACACGGCGGCCACCAGCTCCATCGCGCCGGCCACGGTATCCACCTACTCCAGCGACTGTTCCTAATAGCCAGGTCGGGGCCACACCAAGCCAAGGGGCGTCTCGTCCCTTGGCTTGTCCGTTACATGGGGGCTGAACAGGCAAATGGGCGAGCGGGGCTTTACTTTCATCGAACTGATGGTGGTCATGGTACTCCTCGGCCTCCTGGCCGCCTTCGCCATCCCGCGCTTCGTTGATTTGCAAAAAGATGCGCGGATGGCCAAGGTACAGGCCCTGGCAGGCGCGGAT